>PDYJ01001545.1_pt1 | contig 49580 bp, 48 predicted proteins | sample 1430841 | NCBI WGS metagenome assembly PDYJ01 (sample SAMN07237672, study PRJNA390542) | Gut metagenome, whole genome shotgun sequencing project. | isolation source: fecal pellets | host: Mus musculus | place: USA: New York, NY | collected 2016-10
ACGATAACTTTACCGTTTTCCGCCAAAGCCTCTTGAATAGCTTCCAGGGACTCTTGAACCGCAGAATCAATAAAGCCGCAAGTATTGACGATTACCAAATCAGAATCTTGATAAGTGGAACCAATAGCGTAGCCTTCAGCGCGGAGGACCGTGACAATTCTTTGGCTGTCTACCAAGTTCTTAGGGCAACCTAAAGAGACAAAACCAATGCGAGGAATTCTTTTTTCTTATCATTTACAAGTTACTTTACCAATGGTTTGTTAAGGGTCTTAGCGACGTCTTCATAACCTCCTAAGTTCTTAACATTTTTGTATCCATTCTTCTCGAGGATGCTCTTAACAGCTTCAGCACGCCTGCCGGATCGACAGTAAACCAAGACGGTGTCGTCCGGCTTGATATTGAAACTCTTAAACTTCTGTAAAAAATCAGGAGAGTGGTAGTCATCGACGAGAGCACCTTCAATTTTTCCTGTCTGATTAACTTCAGGCAAAGATCTGACATCCAAAACATATTCTCCGGCCTGTGCGCTCATACAAATTCCAAGTGTAAATAAGACAATTGATAATTTCTTAATCATAGCTAGTCCTGCTTTGTGCAACGTATTGCTCAACTAACGTGAGCACTTGTTTAAATTCATTCTGGGTCGTAAACAGAAAGAGCTTTCCCTTCAGTCCAGCCTGTACGACAATCTTATTGAGATTAGGATTTGCTCGGACGGAAACAATATCCTTCCACTTGAATTCTCTGCTTCGAGAGGAGTGTTTGTTCATATAAAAGTTATGACGAACTCCGAACAAAGATAAAAAAGGCTCAATACCAACTCTATCTCAGTATAGAGGGGGCACGTTGATTGTCTGAATTCAGAGTAAACACCGAATTTATCAATGCGATAAAAGATTTGACGGTGCGGCTTAAGGATCAAAATAATGGAGCAGATAAGAAATGCCAAAAAGGCAAAATCACAAGAACCCAAGGACTGTCTAACATTAGGTCAGGATCGACTGCATATAAAAAGGCCACAGCACCGGCAAACGCTGCACTACCCAAAGCCCAGTCAATAAATTTCAGCTGCTTAAAAGCAGGCTGAACGTAATACCATTGAAATTCTTGAAAATCTTCCTGATTTGCGGCCTTATTGTTTGTAGATGACTGCGCCATGTCTTCCCGTTACTTTATCTCGCCTATAACTATAAAATCTAGCAGGATCACTGTAAGTGCTTAATCCCGAATCATAGACTTCGTTCACGCCTGCAAGTTTAAGGGTTTCGGAGGCCAAACCCGAGAAATTTAAAAGAAAACCTTTTGGATCTGAAATAAAGTATTTATCCGCAAAGGGAGCCAATTCGCTTCTAAAAAAGATATCTTTGACATCTTGCTGCACCACAAAATTCTCGACATCTAGACACGGGCCAATCCAAGCCATTATTTCGACCGCGGAAGAACTTAACCTTTCTCTCATTTTTCTGACGGATTCTTGAATCACGCCTGCGGCCAATCCTTTCCAACCGGCGTGGCAGGCACAAACGATTTCTCCGTCTTTTGAACATAAAAGAATCGGCAAGCAATCCGCGGTCATCACTACACATCCGACATTGGATTTAGTTGTAAAGCTTGCATCTGCATCTTCGGCATCAGAGATAATTTCATCAGCTTCCAACACTCTTGAGGAGTGAACTTGATTCAGGAACCTCAGATCTTTGCATCCCAGACTTTCTACGATTTCACGATTTTTTCTGACACAGTAAGGGCTGTCGCCGACATGTTTTCCTAAATTCAAACCGTTAAATCCGTCAACACCGCCATAAGCACCGGCAGAGACTCCACCGTTTCTGGAAGTAAAGAAAGCCTTAACGTTCTTCGGAGCGGGCCAATTCGGTTCGATCAGTTCAATCGAGGGTTTTTGAAAATTACTCATAGAGCTTTAATCCTTTCTCTTCTCTATTTTCCAGACGGAATAATCAGTTGAATCTTCTTCGTCTCCGAAATCAAAATCATCCCAGGAGGAAATACGTCCTACGGCTTCTTCGTTCGGTGCGAAGTCATCGGCTTCGGAATCCAAGACAACAACCGGATCGCCGAAAACTTCCGTCGGTCTATCCCAAGGACCAAATCCTAATTCATCCATAACATCGGTAAAGTCCTGTGGCGGCTCAGCAAACCATTCCATCACCTCTCCGGTTAGCGGATGAACAAGGCCTAATCTGCTGGCGTGCAATGCTTGGCGATTAAACTGCGAAACCTTAGTTCCATCATCTTTCGGAACCGGAAGTCTATTGCGATACAAAGGATCTCCGATCAACGGGAACCCGATGGATTCCATATGAACTCTGATTTGGTGCGTTCTGCCGGTCTGCAGGCGGCAGGCAACCCAAGAGTAAGGCTTACCGTTGACTTCAGTGAACTGAACGAGTTTTTCTCGGGTAAGAGCGTTCTTGGCCCGTGCAGACTTACCGACAATAAACTTAATCGGGTTTCGCGGGTCTCGTTCGATTGAAGCATCAATAATTTTATCGACTGGGGCCCGGCCTCGTGTCAAAGCCCAATATTCTCTTTTTACGGTTCTTTCTTGAAGCTGTTTAACTAAGCTCAGCTGAGCTTGCTCAGTTTTAGCAACCACCATCAAACCGGAAGTTTCTCTGTCCAAACGATGGACTACACCGGCTCTCGGCAGTTTAGAGAAAGATTCGTTATAGGCGAGCAAGCCGTTAACCAGCGTATCATTCCAATGGCCCGTTGCCGGGTGAACAACTAAACCTGCCGGCTTATTGATGACGAGGATGGAATCGTCCTCGTAGACAATGTCTAAATCCATCGGAGTCGGTGTAAACGGACAGTCCTCCGGACGGCTTTTAACCGTAACATCTACCTGCTGGCCTAAAAGCAGTTTTTGTTTCGGCTTGGAAACACTTTCACCGTCAACTAAAACGTCCCCTTCTTCGATGACGGTTTTAAGCCGTGAGCGGGAAAAATCCGGATAGCGGGAACTCAAAACCTTATCAATACGTTCTCCGTCTTCTTCTATAGAGACGACAAAAGAGAATTTTTTGTCGGTTTCTTGTTCGAGCTCCTCGACATCCTCCTCGTACTGGCTATAATCCAAGGAACTAAAATTATTATGTGGTTCTGACATATGTCATCCTTAAAATCAACTTTTAAGCGCACTCTCTTAACGATTGCGATGGGTTCCGTTATTCTAACCACTGCGTCATGCAGTTGGCTTAATTCCATTGAGGATCCGACTGAAGGCTGGTCTGCGGACAAGTTATATGTTGAAGGCAGAGACAATCTGAATGAAGGGAACTGGGAAACGGCCCGCGACTACTACCAAAAATTGGAAGCCCGCTACCCGTTCGGCAAGTATGCCAGCAAGCTCAGATTGAGACTGCTTACTCTTATTTCCGTGAAAGAGAAATGTCTCAGGCCATTATTGCCTGCGATCGTTTCCTCAGACAGTATCCTGATCATCCGCTCTCCCCTTACGCAATGTATATCAAGGGCGTTGCCACATTGGACGAAGATGACGGATGGATGAATTGGCTGACAAAACAAGATCTCTCTAAAAGAGATGCTCAAGCTGCCAGAGATGCGTTCGATATCTTCAAAGAATTGGTTGAACGTTTCCCGCATAGCCGTTATGCCAATGATGCCAGAGAACGCATGTATGAATTGATCCATGCGCAGGCACAGTATGAAATCAATACTGCTATGTATTACTACAAGCGAGATGCATATATTGCGGCCATCAACCGCTGTCAAACCGTCCTAAACGACTTCCAGAGCACCGACCAAGCTGAAGAAGCATTACAAATTATGAAAGACAGTTACAAAGCACTCGGAATGGAAGATAAAGTCAAAGACATTGAGCGTATTATTGAAGCCAATCAAAATCGTCCCTCCAAGAAGACTGTGCAGCACATTATTCAAGCACCGCAAGTGGAGGCCCCGCAATAATTTCTTTTAGGATTGTTGATGAAGGTTAACGTCAAGGCCCTTATTTCTATTCCCTTTATCATTTCGGCAGCTGTCGCCATGACCGGCTGCCGAACAGTCCCGCAGAATTCTCAGGACATGACGTGCGAGGATCTCAATTATCTTGCCGATGAAGCTGTAGAAACCAAAGGTGTGCCGTTTTTTCTTTCACAGCTCCAATATCCCGGAGACTGGCGTACTTGTTCCGAAACACCTGAGTTCATTGATTGGATTAAAAACGAGAGCCGCAGACGCATTCATCATGCCGGCAAAGACTGGGGAGAATTAGTTATGCTCCGCTATTTTGCCAAAGATACTCATCAGGAAGAATACAAAGTGCGAGCCGTCCTTGGAGAATGTCTGAAGCCAAAGCCGACCAAAGAAATCACTCTGCATTTCATCGAACTGCATCCTGACGCCAACGATAAACCTTTTACGGTTGAAGCCAATTTAACAGGCCAAAGACCTCAGGATAAAGCCGCCCGTATTCTTTGCGGCTACGAAACTTATCCAGCCAAATCCAAGACAGATGACATGGCTGCACGTTGGAAAAGCTGTCAAATCAAAGGAAAACCAGAGTAAAGCCTAAAACTTAACTTCACCGATTTTGTCCTGTTTCTCCAGACTCATTTCTTCGAGAAATGCAAGCGCGTTTTCGAGTCTTGCGGTACGGGCAAAATCAGGAAGACTATTCCAAATCATTGCGCCATAACTCTTAGTCAGAAGACGCTTATCGCAAATAATGAGCATACCTCGGTCGTTCCGATCGCGAATAAGACGCCCCGCACCCTGCTTTAACAGAGTAATCGCTTCAGGGAGGAAAAGTTCCCGGAAATGATTCTTATTCTGACTCTTAAGCCAATTAGTCTTTCCCTTAATGACCGGATCATCCGGCGGCGGGAACGGGATCTTATCAATGATGACCATAGAAAGTGCTTCGCCTTTAATGTCCACCCCTTCCCAGAAACTCATAGACCCAACCAAAATCGCATTTCCGTGCTCTTTGAACTGGCGGATCAGTTCGTTCTTCGGTGCATCGTTTTGCACCAGAATCGGAATGGTTTCATTGGCCCTTTCAGCCTGAACTTTTAAGGAATCCGAGATCTTCTGCACTGCCCGAAGCGTTGTACAAAGAACAAAAGCTCGGCCTCGGTTTTTCTGAAGCAGAGGCCAAATCTTTTCCGCTACCTCATCGGAAAAATATGGTGCATTCGGCTCGGGAATATCCGTGGGGACGTAAAGCATGCCTTGAGAAGCGTAGTGGAAAGGACTTTCCCAGCTGTGTGTTTCCGCATCTTCTAAGCCCATGTCGTCCGTGAAGTGATGAAAATCGTTTTCAACGGACAATGTGGCAGAAGTCAAAATCCATGGCCTGTCCATCTCCTGTCGGTACTGTCTGAACTTATCGGCATAAGAGAGTTTGGTATCTGAGAAAGTCACATTCTTGGGCGTCAGATTGAACCATTTGATAGAGAACTCATCGGGCTTTCTATCTTTCTCAACAGTCTCTTTGAGGGCTTTTTCCCAATAATTAAGCTTCTCGAGAATCTCCTCTCCGGTTTTTACGGCTAAGGTAATTTCTTCGTTGTCCTGAGCGAATTTTTTCAGCGCCTCAATAAATCCTTGAAGCCCTAAAGCTAATTTTTGGATAGGCTCGGCCATTAAAAAAGCATCGGTAAATTCATCCAAAGACTTCTTTGATTCTTCTTCCGCACCAAGTATGGTCGCTTTTAAGCGAACATCGTTGCAGCGATTAAAGATTTTTGTCTGATAGTCTTTCCACTCATCTCCCTTCGGCACCAAACGAGCTGCCGTAACATAGGCGTCTTGGGCGAAGTTCTTAACTTCAGACATTGAGATGCTTTCTGAGAAGAAACTTGTTGCGATGCTAGGTAATTGGTGAGCCTCGTCAAAAATAACCATATCGAAATCAGGAAGAAAGTCCACGAAGTCTTGATCATTGAGCTCCATGTCAGCTAGAAACAAATGATGATTGATGATGAGAACATCTGCTTCGCGAGCTTTTTCTCTGGCCTTCATCACAAAACAGTTTTCGTAGTCCGGACAGTTTTTGCCGATACAGTTTTCGGAGGTACTAGTAACCGCGCGCCAAATTCCCGAGCTTTCCGGGACCGTTGTAATGTCGCTTCTTTCTCCGGTTTTCGTGATTTGCACGAATTTTTTTATTTCGAGCAAATGCGCCAGTTCTTCTCTTGTCGTGCTGGCGTTTTCGACCATCGCATGTTCGAAACGGGAGAGACAAATATAGTTGGCCCGGCCTTTTAAAACGGCAATTTTTGCCCCCACGCCGAGGGCTGTCAGCACGGCTGGAACGTCTTTCTCAAAAAGCTGGTCCTGAAGCGTTTTTCCGGCCGTAGAAATCAGCACTTTTCCTCCATGGATAATGCAGGGAACAAGGTATGCAAAAGTCTTACCGGTTCCGGTGCCGGCTTCCACAACCAGACTTTGCTTTTTTTCCAACGAATCTGCAACGGCCTTAGAGAATTCGATTTGCGATTGTCTGGGGGTATATCCTTCAGTAACATGAGCAAGACAACCGTCCGGAGCAAAGACCTTTTCAACTTCTGCTTTTAATGTTTTATCCATGGACGTCTCCTAAGAGAGGAATTTTAACATTGAGGATTTTCTGAAGTTGTCACGGTTTTTGACAGCAAAAAAGCCATGCTGAAATTTGGATTTTATTTAGTCAGCACGGCTCTTAATTGTTTGAATGCTAAGGCTTAAGAGTGTTCATAAGGCTTTTTTGATTTTGCTCTTCTCTAAGCTTTAACTGACGCTCGTATTCTTTGGCCCTCTCGGCTCTCTTCTTAGCGTTTTCAAGTTTACGTTGTTCGATGGCCTTACGGCGTTCTTCACGAGCAGCTTCTCTTTCCTGTTCATCCATAGACGGAGGCGACGGCTGATTTGCCTCACGCTCTTCTATACGCTCCTGACGCTGTTGTTCTCTTTGAGCAAAAGCATGTTCATTAGCCTGCTGCTCTTCCGGTGTAATTATTCTCGGTTTAGCCGTAGGAGCGTGCCCTGAAGACTTTCTGTCGGGCAACGGACGCTCAACCTTCGAGTCAACAGTCTGAACACCGGACAAATCGATATCACTGTCAGCATCTTCGGAAACCTTCTTGGCGGCCCGAGGATTCTTGATAATGGCTTCCTGTCGAGCGACCCATTCTTTGCGCTGCTCTTCTTTGGCGAGACGGGCAGTTCTTGCTTCGTTGGATTTTTTCACTCGAAGGAAATCGCGAGCAGTTAACCAAACGGATTTGGCTTCAACCTTCTTTTCTCTGACGAAACGACTGTTGTCAATGAGACAGGAATTAACAAAAAATTTACGGTAGCAAAGCTTATCTTCCTGTTCTTTCCATGCATCCAGATCTTTCAGTTCTTTTTTGTAGGCCTCAATCACCTCGTCAGCGATAGCTTCAGAAGTAATCGACTGAGGCGGAAAACGTTCCGAGAACGGGACAGGATTGAGTTCGACCGCATAAGAGGCCGAGGATAAGCCTGCAAGTAAAATAAAAATAATTAATTTCTGTCTCATGTTATTTATAGGTTAATAGCACCTTTATTTACAGCAAGAGCCGCTTCCTTGACTGTCTCACTGAAAGAAGGATGTGCCTGACAGATAAGGGCCAAATCTTCGGCAGCAGCACGGAAAGCCATGGCTTGCGCAGCCTGGGCGATTAATTCACCTGCGCAGACGCCGACAATATGAACACCTAACAGCTCATCCGTTTTTGCATCAGCCAAGATCTTAACAAAACCATCGGTCTCATCGGAAGCTCGGGCTCTTCCATTTGCCGCAAACGGCACTTGACCTGATTTGTATTCTCTTCCTTCATTCTTGAGCTGCTGTTCAGTCTTGCCTATCCAAGCAATTTCCGGTTCAGTGTAAATCACGGAGGGAATCAGAGTTAAATCAACGTGTGCTTTTCGGCCGATAATGCGTTCAGCTACCGCCACCCCTTCTTCTTCTGCTTTATGGGCAAGCATCGGGCCGCGTACGGCGTCTCCGATGGCCCAGACACCCGGAAGATTGGTTCTGCATTCTTCATCGACCTCTATAAAACCGCGGTCGTCTAACTTCAAACCAACTGCCGGTCCATCCAGAGCCGCGGTATTCGGAACACGTCCGATAGAAACGATAAGTTTTTCAACCCACATTTCCTGAAGCTTGCCTTCGGAATCTTTGTAAGTGACGCTGACTCGGTTATCTTCGGTTTCAACTTTTTCAATGCGGACACCAAACTGCATCTTGAGACCTTCTTTGGTGAAGATCTTCAAGGCTTCCTTAGAGACAGCAGAATCTGCCATAGAAAGCAGGGAAGGAACTGCTTCCAAGATACGCACTTCAGAACCTAAGCGATTCCAGACGCTTCCCATTTCCAAACCTATCACGCCGGCGCCGATAATACCTAAGTTCTTCGGAACTTCCGTCAAAGACAGAGCACCTTCATTCGAAAGAATAAGTTTTTCATCAAATGGCACATCGGGAAGCTGACGTGGAACACTGCCCGTGGCAATAATGACATTATGTGCAACTACGCGCTCATTAACCGGTTCCCCAACGGCAAGAATATATCCGTCATCACATTGGCTGACGAAAGATCCTCTGGCATTGAAGAATTCGACTTTGTTCTTCTTGAAAAGATAAAGAATACCGTCATTGGTCTGACGAATTACTTTTTCTTTTCTTGCCATCATCTTGGCTACGTCAATTGCGGGTTCATTGACCGTAATACCGTGGACTGCAGCTTCCTCTTTAATTTTTTCAAACAAGCCGCTGCTTGCGAGCAAAGCCTTGGACGGAATACATCCAACGTTGATGCAAGTACCACCGGGAGCAGCTTTTCCGTCTTTTTTCCATTCGTCAATGACACAGACCGTCATTCCGAGCTGAGCAGCACGAATGGCTGCTACGTATCCGCCGGGACCGGCGCCGATAACGGCAACATCAAAAACTTTCATTTCAGACCTCCAACTCCTTAGATATCAAGCAGTAATCGCGCAGGATCTTCCAATGCATCCTTCATAGCGACCAAAGCCAAAACGGCTTCTCTGCCGTCGATAATTCTATGGTCATAAGACAGAGCAAAATAGTTCATCGGGCGAATCACAATCTCGCCGTTTTCAACGACCGGACGCTGTTTAGTGGCGTGAATGCCAAGAATGGCTGATTGCGGAGGATTGATAATCGGAGTTGAGAAAAGCGAACCGAATACGCCCCCGTTAGAAATGGTAAATGTTCCTCCGGTCAGTTCACTTAACTCGAGTTTACCGCTGGCCGCACGCTTGGCGAAATCAGCGATTTGACGTTCAATCTGTGCAAAGCTCAATTGGTCGGCGTCTCTAAGGACTGGGACAACCAATCCTCGCGGGGAACCGACGGCTACACCGATATCGATGTAGTTATGGTAAATGATGTCGCTGCCTTCAACGGAAGCATTAATAATCGGGTACTGCTGAAGAGCGTAAACAGCAGCTTTGACAAAGAAACTCATGAAGCCGAGTTTTATGCCGTATTTTTTCTCAAAGCTTTCTTTGTATTTTGCTCTGAGAGCCATTACCGGCCCGAGATTAACTTCATTGAATGTCGTCAGAATGGCAGCGTCGGACTGAGATTTAATCAAACGCTCGGCAACTCTGGCACGAAGTCTGGACATCGGAACGCGCTTTTCCTCACGCAGAGAAGAAGGCTGAGCAGAGACGATGCTTTGCAAAACGGGAGCCTGCACTTGCACAGATTTAGCTGCAGGCTGCGGATGTGTGTTTCGAACGTCTTCTTTGGTAATTCTTCCGCCTTTACCTGAACCCACAACATCAGCCGGATTCAAGCCTAAATTTGCCATCATCTTGGCTGCGGAAGGCATTACTTTAACGGACGGTGCGGCAGTTTCGGCTGCAGCAGCAACTGCAGCTGCGGCGGGTGCTGTTGGCTGAGGAGCCGATGCATGTTGGATCGGTGCCGGCTGCTGAGGAGCAGCTTGTTTCGGAGCAGAAACTTCTGCGGAAGCAGCTGCAGAGGTATCAATAGTTGCCAGCAGCTGACCGCCTGTTACGGAAGCTCCATTGCCTTGCTGAATGGAAACGAGCACGCCGGATTCCGGTGCGGGAACTTCCATCACAATTTTGTCTGTTTCAATTTCAATCAGCACTTCATCGGCGCTGACGCGGTCCCCTACTTTCTTTTTCCATTCAATTAAACTCGCTTCGGAAACGGACTCTGAAAGTTCAGGAACGACTACTTCAATAATGGCCATAAGTATTTCTCCACTAACTGGAATTCTTAAAACTGTTCGCTATTTAATTTGGATAAGACCTTTCAGAGGTCCAAAAGCATCAGAGAGCAATGTCTTAAGCTGCTCAATATGCTTGCTGGCGTAACCAACAGCAGGGGACGAAGAGGACGGACGACCGGCATAGCCCAAACGGCATCCGACATTCATAGCTGCCAAAATTCTCTGCTGAATATAGGACCAAGCACCCTGATTCTGAGGTTCATCCTGAACCCAAACAACTTCGCTCACATTCGGGTATTTCTCGAATTGGCTGTTGAGTTCCAGCTGATTAAACGGATAAAGCTGCTCTATTCTGACAATCGCTACGTTGTAGGCGGCAAGTTCCTGACGGCGTTTTGCCAATTCATAATAAACCTTGCCGGTACAAAGCAGGATGCGGGAGACAGAACTTCTATCCAGATCTTCGGTTTCTCCGATAATTTCTTTGAATTTGCCCTCGGACAGATCCTGCATCGGAGAGGTAGCAGCTTTATTCCTCAGCAGACTCTTCGGAGAGAACACGACCAAAGGCTTACGTGTTCTGCCGACCATCTGACGTCTTAACAAATGGAAAATCTGAGCAGCCGTCGTCGGCTGAGCGATAACCATGTTGTCATCGGCTGCCAACTGCAGATATCTTTCGACACGCGCAGATGAGTGTTCAGGTCCTTGACCTTCGTATCCGTGAGGAAGAAGCATTGTCAAGCCTGATTTCCTACCCCACTTAGCTTCGCCGGAACTGATGAATTGGTCTATCACAACCTGAGCACCGTTTGCAAAATCACCGAACTGTGCTTCCCAAATAGTCAGACATTCAGGAGCAGCACCTGAATAACCGTATTCAAAGCCTAATACAGCTTCTTCAGACAAAATAGAGTCGATAACAGTAAATCTGCCTTGGGTCGGAGACAAGTGTTCCAACGGAATCCAAATACCCGTATCCCAAGTACCGCGGTTTTGATCATGCCAAACAGCGTGGCGGTGCATGAAAGTACTTCTTCCGGCATCTTCACCGGAGACACGAACGGAATAGCCGCCGGTCAGCAATGTGGCAAAAGCCAAATGCTCCGCCAAGCCCCAATCGACGTTAATTAATCCGTCTTTCATAGAGCGGCGGTCCGTGAGAACTTTTTCCAGAAGCGGATGAACTTTGAAGTTTTCCGGTTCGGTCGTAATAATTTCCGCCAATCTCTTTAATTCTTGAACCGGGACAGCGGTATGAACACGATCCTGCAAAGAACCGTTATATCTTGACCAGTTGACGGTATGAGATGTTTTTGCAGAAATAGAAGGAGCAAATTCCTGGATTGTTCCCTCTTCCAGCTGTCTGCGGTAATCAGCAGCAAAAGCTTTGGCGTCGTCTTCAGTAATCACGCCTTGAGCAATCAGTTTTTCAGCGTAAACAGCCCTAGTCCCTGGGTGTGCAGCCACCTTGCTGTACATCAAAGGCTGGGTCAGTGACGGAGTATCTTGTTCGTTGTGGCCCAATCTTCTGAAGCAAACAATATCAACGAATACGTCTTTATGGAAGGTATTTCTAAATTCCATGGCAAGACGTGTAGCCATCACGACAGCTTCCGCGTCATCACCGTTGACGTGGATGACCGGAGCTTCAATTAATTTAGCAGGGTCAGTACAGTAAGTCATCGAACCTTTGTCGCGGGGATCGGATGTTGTAAAGCCAATCTGATTGTTGATAACCAAGTGAATTGTTCCGCCCGTACCGTAACCTCGAGTATCAGCAAGGTTCAAAGTTTCCATGACCACGCCTTGGCCCGCGAACGCAGCGTCACCATGAACCAATACGCCCAATACTTTCAAGCCCTTCGGGTCGTTGAGTCTGTCTTGACGGGCTCGAACGCTTCCCATAGCAACCGGATCCACGATTTCCAAGTGAGAAGGATTAAAAGCCAAGGCTAAATGAATCGGACCGTTCTTAGTAACGACATTGCTGGAGAAGCCGTTGTGGTACTTCACGTCACCTGCAGTCAAATCGCCGCTGGCGTATTTTCCTTCGAATTCTGAGAAAAGTTCTTTGGGAGACTTACCGAGTGTGTTGACCAAAACGTTTAATCGGCCGCGGTGAGCCATACCAATAACCATTTCTTCAATGCCGTATTCAGCAGCTTGCTCAACGACAGCATCCATAGACACGATGAAGCTTTCACCGCCTTCCAAGGAGAAGCGCTTCTGACCGACGTACTTGGTATGGAGATATCTTTCCAACCCTTCGGCAGCGGTCAGTTTTTTCAAGAATCTTTTTCTTTTCCGGGGCCTGATAGTTCGGAGTAGAGCGAGTATTTTCAATTCTTTCTTCCCACCACTGTCTGATAGCAGGGTCAGAAACGTACATAAATTCGTAACCGACCGTACCGCAGTAGGTTTGACGCAGCGCATCCAAGATCTCGCGAAGCGTCATCTTTTCGGAGCCGAAGAAAGTATTAGCAGCGGAGAAAGTGACGTTCATATCGGCTTCGGTCAATCCGTAAAAAGCCGGCTCCAATTCCGGAACTTTCGGCAATTCTTTTCTTCTTAGCGGATCCAATACGGCTCTTCTGGAACCTAAAAAGCGATATGCACTGATTAAAGACTGAACTGCAACCTGTTTACGGGCGATTTCCAATTCACCGTCGGAATGGCCGACAACACCGGAAACTCGTTTCCGAGCCAAAGCGGCGATGATAGGTGTATGGGCTACATCATGGGTCCCGAGTTTGCCGTCAGAAGCAGGAGAATTTTGCAAGTTATCAAAGAATTGACGCCATTTATCGTCAACGGAGGAAGGATCTTCGAGATAGTTCTCGTAGAGCTCTTCAACATACGGCGCGTTGCTTCCAAAGAGATACGAGGTTTCTTGTAAATCTTTTATCAATTTTTTCACCTTTTAGGCACTTAGAAAAGTGCATTGGGTACGAGAAATAAGGCCTGCTAAATTCGATCAATTATAGACGTCAGGTAATTTAGAGAAAACTTTTTTATGATTCGTCTCTCCCATAAATTTGTCCTGAGAGGTTAGAAGCTGAGCTTGTTTTGAGAGGAAGAATACGACAAAGGAGGAAATTTGAATTTGTCTAAAGAATAGACTAAAGGAGAAAACTGATGTCTTGAACAAGAATGACTTCTGAAAACAGCTTTTTCGGAGACCGAGAACAAGTGTTTCAGCCGTTAAATCAAGACTGCAAACGTAGGAAACCTGAGGCAGAAAAGAAACCTCAGGTTTTTATGACTAAAACAATTTATTTAGAAAGGATGTGTTCCGCAGCTTTTGTTCCTGACCACATTCCATAGACCGTAGCAGTCCCTTTAGAGGCCTCGCCGACAACGTAGACATTAGGAATAATCTTTCCGTCAGTTGTTCTAGCCTGCATAAAGGAGTTTGTCTTAACACCTCCCGGAGTTGTCTGCACACCAGGAGTTGTGGAAGTTGCGTAATACGGAGGTGTGGTGAAGTCGGTCTTCATGTTGTATTTGCGGCCGAAATCTTCATCTTTTCCATTTTTTACGAACTCGGAGTACCGCTTGATAGTTTTCTCAAGGTTTTCTGCCGGAACACCAATTTTCTTGGCCAATTCCGCAACTGTCGGAGCCTCGACAAAGTAGCCTTTCTGCTTAAACCCTTGCAGTCTCTTAGAAGCTTTCATGGATTTGTCATCAATGATTACGAAGCTTTTTCCTTCAGGCTGCTTCATCATTAGGCGAGACATTGTGGTGTAGTTCGGCGTGTAGTCATCACAGAACCTTTCACCTTTGAGATTAACGATGATGCCGCCTTCCAAGCGTGCTGCGCTCATTGATACATTGTTTCCGTCCTGAGAATGCATAGAAGGATTTAAGTAAACTTCTGCCGGCTCTTCAACCAAAACTTTAAGCGGTTGTCCTAAGATAATAGCGTCACCTGTAGAACCTTTGGCCGTCGTTGTGGGAAGTCCTTTCCATTCAGGAGCATACCTTTCCATCAATGCCGGATTATTAGCAAAGCCCCCGGTTGCCAGCACAACATTATCTGCAAAAATCTTGTATTTCTCTTTGCCTTGTTCAACTTCTATACCTTTGCCTTGTTCAACTTCTATACCTTTGCCTTGTTCAACTTCTATACCTTTGACTTTGCCGTCTTCAATAATCAAAGCGACAGCTTTGGTATTCAATTTGACCGGCACACCGACTTCTTTTGCCTTTTTGCTCATGACTTGCATGAGACGAGGTCCGAGAGAAGTGCGCCGGCAATGCCAATCTGGTAGTCACTGACTACACGCGTAAGTTCTGCTCCGTTATCGTTCAGCCACTTGACGATACCGTCAGCTGCATAAAGCTGCTCAGCTTCACGCAAAAGAGCTTCTTTGGAAAGACCTGTTTTTTCTTTTCGTTTGAGATAATCAGCGACGGTAAGAGTTTTACCTGCTTTAGTTTGCGGTTCTGTTTCGACAACAACAAAATATTGAGCTGCCAAGTTTGTCGTTCCGCCCATGAACGGCATTTTTTCTACAACAACGACATCTTTTTTAGCAGTTTTAAGGTCAATTGCGGCCTTCATTCCCGAAATACCGCTTCCTACCACCACCGTTCCCGTATGGATATCTTCGACTGCAAATGCCAAATTTACGCACAATGCTGTCATTACAAATCCAACTATCATTTTTGATTTCATTTCGTTCTCCTTGTTGATGGTCTTAAGGCCTTTTCATCATAGGTTGGCGAGAGATAGAACAAAAGGTAAATTCTCTGACATCTGACTTCAAAAAATTTGAACAATGAACCTCTTGACTTTAAAAATCTTCGAGTCGGTTCTACGGAACGGGAATTTTCTTGCTGCTTCAAAAGAAAATAACTGCTCACAATCTTCAGTTAGTTTTCACATTAAAAATCTCGAAGAATTTCTAGGCGTTCAGCTTTTTGAAAAGACCGGAAGGTACTTAAGGCCGACGGCGGTAGTTCAAGAAATCCTTCCGGACATCAAAGTGATTTTGGATGCCTATTCCTCTTTAGAAAAATTCAAATTCAAAGAAAAGGAATTGATTGGTACTTTAAAAGTCGGCTTTAACGATGCTCTGGTCAATGACAAGTTAGCTGCCGTTTTTCAAAAATTTAAAAAAAATCGCACCCAACGTCACTTTGCTCGCCGAAAGTGCCTCCACGGCTTACGAACTCAAGGATAAAGTACTAAAAAATGAACTTGATTTAGCAATCTCGTTTAACTGCGGCGACTATCCTCATCCGCTCAGTACTTATCCTCTGGACAGCGAGCCTCTCGTACTTGCTGTAGGAGGCAGCGTAAAAATCGAAGAGAACGCTTTTAAGCTCGTACACAACAAAATCAATCTTCCGTTTATTTCTGCTGATCTTTCGGGCGGACCATCGAAATTTTTTCTCAGACATCTAAGTCAGCTTGGCATTGTTTTTGAGAACCAGATGCAGGTTGGAAGTTCGGAGGCCGTGCTTTCACTGCTTAGGAATAACTGCGGCTTTGCATATGTTTTTGAGTCGCGCTGCGCTGAAGAAATTAGATCAGGCCAAGTAAAGATTCTTCCCACTCTCTTAGGAGACGTTGACCTTGGAATCTTGCTTTTGAAGAACAAAACTCATACGGAAACCCCGGCAATTAGTCTCATGTCTAAGCTCATCATCAGCACCTTACAAAATAGAAGGCTCGAACGGAACCACTTCATTGAGAGAACCTGTTTGATGAAAAGAAAGAAGTTCTAAGACTTTAAGTAGCCGTAATTAAAAAAGCCGTCTGAGAGATAGTTTCTTCCTATTCATGACTTAACGCTCGGCTATTCGGATCTAGGTAACCTTGAACTATTAAAAATCAATCCATTAATTTCTCTGTTTGTTTGCAAGCGTATCCCCAGAATACGGATTTCCTGCTCGCACAATCAACCTGAGAAATTATGATTTCCAAAGATAGGAGGAGTTTGGAATGTCTCAGCAGCTCACAGTCCGAGAATATGCACAAAAGCACAAAATTTGGGCGGCAACCATCATCTTTTTAACCGTTCTTGTGATGATTTTCTGTCTTCAAGGACTGTACCAGATGGTTTTTCTACATTCCAAACCCGTTCTTTATGCGTTTACTGCAGGAATGGTAGGATTTCTTGCCACATCCGTCGGCTCTTTGCCCGGATTTTTTTTGAATAAGCTGAGTCTAAAAACAGAAAATGTCATGCTCGGACTTCCGCAGGCATGATGCTGGCTGCGGCTATCTTTTCTCTTCTCCTTCCAAGTATTGAAGCCAGCGACAAGCTATTTCAAAACCATACGATTGCCATGCTTTGGGTTATCTTCGGCATGTTCCTGGGCGTCTTTATGCTTTTAGGCATTCATGCAATCACACCTCACGAGCATCTCACTACCGGCAAAGAAGGCCCTGAAATGAATGTCAACGCCGGGATCTGGCTTTTTGTACTCGCTATCATTATTCACAACGTCCCGGAAGGTCTGGCCTTAGGTATTTCTTTTGCGGCTGAGGATACCGATATCGGCATTCCGTTTACAGCGGCTATTGCTCTTCAAGATATGCCGGAGGGACTTGCCGTGGTGCTTGCGTTATGCCGTACCGGCATTTCCAGACTCAAGGCTGTCAGCGTCGGTGTGCTCTCCGGGCTTATGGAGCCTATCGGAGCATTATTGGGAGTAAGCCTCACCTCTCAACTCGGCTATGTTTATCCACTTGGCTTAGCTCTTTCTGCGGGAGCCATGATTTTTGTGGTTTCCCACGAAGTCATTCCGGAAACACATAAGAGCGGCCAGCAACTGTCGGCCACATTCGGCATTATGGTCGGTTTTTGCTTATTGATGCTCGTTGAACAGATGTTTGATTAATATTTCGTTCTCCAGCCTCTTTTAAGAGGCCTTCTCTAGTGAATCATCCTCAGATTATGCCTCATATGGTTTTACAAATATTCTTCCTTACTTTCTCCTTTATAATTGTGGACACAAAATGACCATCGAGGGATAAATAATGTCTTCTACCTTTTTAAAATTGCGTCTTGATGAAGATTTGAAAAAAGAGGCAAGCGACCTCTCAAAGAGCATGGGTTTTACAATTTCCGATGCAGTAAGGATGTTCCTAGTCACTTTTGTAAAAGAGCAAAAAATTCCTTTTGATATAGAAAAACCTAACAAAGAAACGATTAAAGCATTGAAAGACGCTGAGGAAGGAAAAACTACTCGATACGCTTCGTTTGCTGATTTAGTTAATGAAGTTGACCAAGAACTAGAAAACGAAAAATGCTAAATCTGGAAATCACCAATTCTTTCAAGAAAGATTTGAAAACTTGCCGGCGAAGAAATTTAGATATTCAAAAGCTTGATTATGTTTTTCAAAAACTTCTTCAAGAGGAAGACGTCTCTCTGTTTAAAGATCATGCACTTATTGGCAATTGGATCAATCATCGCGAACTTCACATCCAATCTGACTGGCTTCTGATATACATAAAGACCTCCGAGAGCATCATTGCAGTGCGTACTGGAAGTCATGCAGATCTCTTTGAGACACAACATCATTAAGACTCTTAAATCAAACACAAAGTAGCTTGACCCATACCTCCTTTAAAAAGCAGTATTAAGCGTGCATTTTCCAACACAGCTAATTAACTTTGGGTCGGAATTCAAAAATCCTTAGGAAGCTTGACTTCGGCCTTATATTCCTTCTTTGGAACAAAAAAGAGCAAAATGCATTCTCCAAAGACAGTGCTTACCCGCCTTTTCTTAATATCTGAAAATTCGATTTATTACCAAAAAGTTGAGCATTATTGAAAAATGGTAAATTGAATAATCCAGACAGGGGAAGCTTAATTTTCTTCAGGTCGTTTTGTTTTATTGGATAAGACACGGTCGATTCACTAAACTGGAAGAACATCTTAATTAATTTATCTCAACGTTCTTTTTTGATCGGATTGCGTTTTATTATTAATAGATTATCCAACGAATTTAAGAAAAAGGATGCTTCACAAATGAAAAAACCTGTCAAAGTTGTTGTGACCGGTGCTGCCGGCCAAATTGGCTACTCTCTTTTATTTAGAATCGGCGCCGGCGATATGCTCGGTATGGATCAACCAGTTGATCTGTGCATGCTTGAAAGAAACACAGAAAGTTCTATGAAAGCCGCAAAGGGCGTCAAGATGGAGTTAGATGACTGTGCTTTTCCATTGCTTAACAGCATTACTTCAACTCCTGACCTTAAAAAAGCATTCAAAGACGCCCAAATCGCTTTGTTAGTCGGCGCCCGTCCTAGAACTAAGGATATGAACCGCTCCGACCTTCTCAATGCCAACGCTCAGATTTTTATTGAACAAGGCCGAGCCATCAACAACTATGCTGACAGAAACATTAAAGTTTTAGTTGTCGGCAATCCTGCTAATACCAATGCCTACATCGCCCGCAAGTGCGCTCCGGACATCAATCCGAAAAACTTCACAGCCATGATGAGATTGGACCACAACCGCTCTTTGACTCAGTTGGCTCAAAAAACCGGCTGTAAGGTTACAGATATTGAAAAATTCTGTGTTTGGGGCAACCATGGCAATACCATGTACCCGGATATCACTAACACATTGATCGCTGGCAAGAAAGCGGAAGACTTGATCCCGACAGACTGGTATCTTGACTACTTCATTCCGACAGTTGCTTCCAGAGGAAGCGCAATTATCGAAGCCCGCGGTCACTCTTCCGCAGCTTCCGCCGCTAATGCCGCTATCGACCATATCCATGACTGGGTTTTAGGCACAGGTGACAAATGGCAGACGATGGCTGTTCCGTCCAACGGCGAATACGGTATTCCGGAAGGCTTGTGCTTCGGAATGCCTGTTACTTGCAACAACGGTGACTACGAAGTTGTGAAAGGTCTCGAATTGACAGACTTCGAACGTGAACATATCCTTCAGAACGTTAAAGCTCTTGAAGCAGAAAGAGCCGTTGTAGACGAGCTCATCGCCAAAGCTTAATTAGTATCTTGTCACGAAGCCCGGCTCAGCCCGGGCTTTATTGTTGATGAGGATTTCAATAAAGGCAGAAACAAAATGAATGTAGTTTTAGACTCAAACTTTATTCTGGATGTTTACTTCTTTAAGAACGAAACCGCTGTCAGTTTATTTCATCAACTGAAAAAAGCCGGAGCTAGTTTCTACCGAACCTCTGCCACTTTTAACGAGCTCAAACACGTCTTAGATAGAGAGGAATTTTCCAAAGGAACTGCTTTCCAGGAAGAAATCTTGGACAGTTGGTCTGCCAACAGTATTAATTTTGAATCACCTTCACCATCCACACTAAAGTGCCGTGATCCTTTAGATCAAAAGTTCATTGACTTGGCAAGCTCGGTTGCTCCGAGTTATCTCATCAGCAAAGACAAAGATATTCTGAAACTTCGAAGAAAAGCCTCCAAACTAAGAATGAAGTTTAGGAGGCCTGATGAATTCACAACTTTCCGTAACTTGTCAGATTGATTGATTTGAATCTTTCTTGGCTAATTCAGCGTTAAAGTCATTGATAAGTTTTTACGCAAGCCTGATAGTTAGAGCTCAGTACCAACCCCTCTCTGCTTGGGAACTTACCTTTAGGCTGCAGGCGTCCGAGTCTTTCATCGAAGAGCTTGGTTCTAATCCAACGCTGGTTATTGAGCACCTTAGAAACACCTTCCGGGTCATTGCAGATAAGAACCATATCGCATCCGGCAGATAAAGCAGCTTCACAGCGCGCCGTAATATCTCCGACTTCTGCAGCCCCCTTCATGGAAAGGTCATCGCTGAAAATCAATCCATTAAAGCCTAATCTCCCTCTTAACTCGTCTTTGAGCCATTTCTTAGAGAAACCCGCAGGCGAAGAATCTACTTGCGGATACACCACATGTGCCGGCATAACGGAAGTCAAAAGCGTACCTAAAGACTGATAAGGAGCTTCGTCGTTGCTTCTGATATCGGAAAGAGGTCTATCGTCTTCAGGCAATTCAATGTGGGAATCGGCTTTTGCATAGCCGTGGCCCGGGAAATGCTTGCCGCAATTAGCCATGCCGGCTTCTGCCATGCCGCAAATCAAAGCCGTGGAAAGAATGGAAACAACCTTCGGATTTCTGTGGAAAGAACGGTTGCCGATAACGGTGCTTTGTCCGTAGTCCAAATCCAAACATGGAGCAAAAGTGAAGTCAACTTCGCATGCACGAAGTTCAGCTGCCATAACCAGACCGCAGGCACCTGTCAATGCATGGGCTCTTTGCGAATCGGTATCATAGAGCTCACCTAAAGACTTCATGGACGGAATCTGAGTAAATCCTTGACGGAATCGTTGGATTCTTCCTCCTTCATGATCCACTCCAATCAACAGTGGAGGATTTCTTAAAGCATGAATATCATGGGTTAAAGTTCGAAGCTGCTCGATATTTTCAAAGTTACGGGTAAATAGAATGACCATCCCGACAAGAGGGTGCTGAAGTGTTTTAATTTCATCGTTAGTCAGCGTCGTTCCGCTGATATCGACCACTAACGGACCTAACGGTCTTTCAATTTTATCCATTATTTTTCCTTTCACACACGGCGACAGCCATGCAGACTTTATCAGTATCACTGAGCGAAATGAAGCAGTCGAGCCCCATTTTCTGCACTAACTCTTTAAGCTCTCCTGAGAAAACCAAATAAGGAGCGCCGAGTTCGTTATTCTTTACAGAAATGTCCGTGAGCCTAACCTGGTCACGTATCCCCGTACCCAGAGCTTTGGAAAAGGCTTCTTTTGCAGCCCAACGGGAAGCAGCAAAAGCCAAACCTCTCTTGGAATTTCCGGCCTTTCTTTTATGGTAGGTCTCAAGCTCGGAAAAGCTAAGGACCTTATCTAAGAAAGCCTTTTCGTGTCTTTGCAGAACTTTCTCAATCCTTTCAAGTTCCACAACATCACATCCAATGCCGGTTATCAATTGAACTCCTTCAGCACATCCATGCTGTCATTGCACGGGTTACCGTATTTATTTGCTTTTTTCTCGCCCGGCAACGACATAAAGATCAACGGAATAACGGACATTGCCACCACGGCCAAAGTAATCGGAAGCGCCGGAATTTCTTGGAATGCCACGCAAATGGTCATAAAGAAAGTGCCGAACTGAGGAAATACAGACAAAAAGCCGGGCTTACCCATATCGTGAAGGCGTCTGACGCCAATAGAAACACAGGGAATCGCGACGTAAAGCCAGCCGATAAGGAGAAGCGAAAAATACACGATAACTGTCGTGGCAAGTTTTTCGCAAATCCAGTAAACGATGCCTAGAAAAATAAACGAAAAGATATACATCGCCCAGAAGCGAGAGACACCAGTGCGTCCTTTTAATTTAAAGAAATCACGGTTGAGATCGATGTAGAGCCATTGAAAAACTAAAGGGAAACGGTCAATGTAAGAACCAAGTTCAAATGGATTTTTTCCGGGAGTCGGGTTACGCATAAATTTAAAACTTCTTCAGCTCGCTTAATATTTTGCGAGTATTTACGGGTTTATCGTCTAAGTAAAAAGAAATCACGTCCCGAATAATACCCTTAACTTCTTTTTCTTGGGCTCCTTCTTTAATCCTGCGTTCCCGCATTGCTGCCAGCGTATACCATGCAACCCCTGTAGACTCAGGGGTTTGCGTGTTTTGAATCCAATCGCCGCGGACAAACTGGTAATTAGTGCCTTCCCTAAGCTCAGGTACTCCGTAGCCTAGAGTTTCCAACAAATCCAGCTCAAAAATTCGCAGACTCACATGCGGTTTATTTTTGTCCGCTAAGTTCCTTAAGGTTGTGAAATAAGAATGAAACAGCTTTGGAACCGGTTCCCTCTTGGGCAGAAGACGCACAAGAATTTCATTCATGTAGAAAGCCGACATCAAAACAGTGTCCGGAAGCATAAGCGTCCCGTGCCACTCGCACTTCGTCAATATTTTAATATCGCCTTTTCCGCTGAAAGAAACAGCAAGAGGGCAAAAAGGACACAACATACCGCGATATTGCGACATAGGTCTTTTTGCCCCTCTGGCCACTAAAGAAAGCCGGCCGTAATCTCTGGTCAGAACATCAACAATTAAACTAGTCTCCTTCCACGGGTAAGTGTGGAGAACAAACGCAGGCTGATGGCTGACTCGATTATCCGGCTCTCTTTGATTATTCATATCCCAATGATTTCAGTACGGCTGCGTCGTCACCCCAACCTTTGCGGACGCGCACCCATACTTCAAGATATACCTTTTTACCTAACATTGCAGAAATGTCTTCTCTGGCAAGTCTGGAAATTTCCCTAAGTTTGGAGCCTTTTTCTCCAATGACGATGCCCTTGTGGCTTTCACGGTTAACGATCAACGTAGCGAAGATTCTTGCACCTTGATCGTTTTCTTCCCACTTATCGATCATGACGGCAACACCGTAAGGAAGTTCATCGCCGAGCAAACGGAAAGCCTTTTCACGAATAATTTCAGCCGCCAAGAAGCGTGGGGACTTATCGGTATAGATATCGTCTTCGAAGAGCTTATCGCCTTCCGGGAGGAATTTCCTAATGACTTGAAGAAGAACATCGAGCTGGCGATTCTTTTCAGCGCTAACAGGAACGACGTCAGCGAAGGCGAATTTCTTCATTGACTCTTGAATCAATGGCAAAATCACTTCGCTTTCCTTGACTTCATCGGTCTTGTTAATGGCAAGGATTACATTCTTAGCATCGTGCGGAAGCAACTTCAAAACTTCTTCATCTTCCGGTCTCCAGCCGGTAGATTCAATGACCATGACAACTGCATCAACGTCGGACAAGCTGCTCTTAACAGACTTATTCATTCTGTCGAGAAGTTCGGAAGAATGCTTGGTCTGAAATCCCGGCGTATCCACGAAGATGTACTGGGCATCTTCCGTGGTCAGAACACCCATAATTCTGTCTCTGGTGGTCTGAGGTTTCTTGCTTGTAATGCTGACCTTCTCACCGACAAGAGCGTTAATTAAAGTACTCTTGCCGACATTTGGGCGTCCGATTACTGCAACATATCCACTGCGAAAGTCTTCAATTTTTTCTGTCATAACTTAAAGCCTTTATAAATTTTTAATAGCTTCGGTCGTTAGAGCTTTCTGGGCGGCCTCCTGTTCTGCTTGGCGACGTGATCTTCCCACTCCGGTAGTAACAACGCCCAGCTTGGAAATCACAGCCTCAACCACAAATTCCTGTTCGTGGGCTGCGCCTTTGACATCAACGACTTCGTATGAAGGAAGACCAAGATGCTTGCTTTGCAAAACCTCCTGAAGCATTGTCTTCGCATCTTTACCGAGAGTCGCTGCAGTTAATTGGCTTAACATCGGCTCATACAATCGAATAATGACAGTTTGCGCCTGTTCGAAGCCCCCGTCGATGAATATTGCCCCAAATATGGCCTCAACTGCGTCAGACATGGTTGACGGACGTCTGTTTCCTCCTTGGTGCATTTCACCCTCGCCTACGCAGAGGAATTCCCAGACACCGATTTTCTCTCCGATTTCGGCTAGGGTCTGCATTTTGACTAAATTGGCTCTAACCCTTGAGAGAGAACCTTCATTGAAGTGATCCTCTTTCTGAAAAAGCGCATAACCAATGACGCATCCAAGAACAGAATCTCCTAAAAACTCCAGCCTTTCATTGTGTTCGGAGGAAAAGGAGCGATGGGTTACTGCCCGTTTCAAGTATTTTTTATTTTTGAACGTATACCCAATTCTCTTTTCCAATTCTTCTAATGGAAGCATTTTCTTCCTCCTTAGTCAAAGAATCCAATTCTGCTTGGTTTAGAAACATTGAGCCAAACTATAAAGGCTTTACCTACGAGATTTTTTTCCGGTACAAAGCCCCAATAACGGCTGTCCTCAGAATTATCTCGGTTATCGCCCAAGACAAAGTACTTGTCTTTAGGTACGGTACAGACCAATCCACCCGGGACATACTCGCAAGCCTTCGGATCAGTATGGGTCGGAAGAGCGTAGGCACCTGACGGCGTGTATTTGTCTGTCAGAATCTTATGTGTTGTCTCTCCGAGCTTCTCTTCGCTCTGGATAAGTTCCTGCATCTTATGTTCGTCAAAATATGTACCGTCATCCTTCAATGGAACGGGAACACCGTTGACTTCCAATTTTTTGTTGATATAAGAAATCTTATCGCCGGGCAAGCCGACTACACGCTTGATGTAGTCAATATCCGGGTTAGGCGGATACTTGAACACGACGACATCGCCTCTCTGTGGTTCACCCACGTCCAAAATCTTGGTATTCAGGACAGGAATACGCAGACCGTAGGTGTATTTGTTGACCAGAATCATATCTCCTGTTTCCAGTGTCGGCATCATGGAGCCGCTCGGGATTCTGAACGGTTCAAAGAGGAAAGAACGGAGGACAAAAATAAAGAAAATAATCGGGAAAAATCCTGCTGTGTATTCCAACCAGCGAGGACGTTCCTTGGCGCGAATCAAAATCGCATTTCTTGCAGCCTCTACCGTTTTTTCACCTCTTCTTAAGGCCTCAGCATTATCAGCATCAAAAGCTCTCAATTCGTCCTGAGCCTCTTTTTTTCTGGTCGGAGCCAGTACGAATACGTCAAGCAACCAGAAGCAGCCAGTGACTACTGTCAAAACAAATAAAATCAACGCAAAATTCATTTCTTAACTCTTACTATTTGTCGTCTTGTTGAAGGATGGCAAGGAAGGCTTCCTGTGGAATTTCCACCGTACCGACCTGCTTCATACGTTTCTTACCGGCTTTCTGCTTTTCAAGCAATTTACGCTTACGGGTAATATCGCCACCGTAGCACTTAGCCAACACATTCTTTCTTAGAGCTTTAACATTCTCACGGGCAATGACATTAACACCGATGACAGCTTGAATTGCCACGTCATACATCTGACGAGGAATGATGCTGCGCATCTTGGAAACGATTTCACGGCCTCTGGCCACCGAGTTGGCTCGATGAACGATGGAGGACAACGCATCGACTTTGTCTCCATTAATCAAAATATCAATCTTCACAACGTCTGCCGCACGGTACTCCTTGAACTCATAGTCCATGGAAGCGTAACCGCGGGTCAAGGATTTGAGCTTATCGAAGAAATCGAGGACGATTTCTGCCAAAGGCAAATCGTAATGAAGATGCACTTGTCTACCGTGGTAGGCCAAATCGAGCTGAACACCTCTCTTTTGGTTGCAAAGAGTCATCACAGGACCCACGTATTCATCCGGCACAAAAATCGTGACAGCATCGATTGGCTCACGGATTTCAGCAATTTTTTCTACAGGGGGCAGCTTGGACGGGTTTTCAACGTGGATAACGTCGCCGTTTCTCATCAGTACCTCGTAGACTACGCTAGGCGCCGTTGTGATGAGATCCATATTGTACTCGCGCTCCAATCTCTCCTGCACAATATCCATGTGCAGCAAGCCCAAGAAACCTGCGCGGAAGCCGAACCCCAAAGCCTGAGAAACCTCAGGCTCAAAATGCAAAGCAGCATCATTGAGCTGAAGTTTGGTCAATGCATCGCGCAAAGCTTCGTATTGATTGGATTCAACAGGATAGAGACCGGCAAACACCTGGCTCTTGACTTCTTTAAAGCCAGGAAGAGGCGCAGAAGCCGGTTTTTGAGTCAACGTCACGGTATCACCCACACGGGCATCTTTCAGCTCTTTGATGCCAGCAATAACAAAACCTACCTGCCCTGCCGTCAATTCACTTTTTGTCTGAGACTTCGGAGTGAAAACACCGACCTGTTCAACCAAGTGATTAGCGTTAGTAGCCATCAAGTTGATTTTATCCTTAGGTTTAATTGTGCCGTTAACGACTCGGACTAGCATAACCACACCGACGTAACTGTCATACCAGGAGTCGATAATCAAAGCCTGTAAAGGAGCTTCCGGGTCGCCCTTAGGAGCAGGTACTCTCTCGACAATTCTTTCTAAGATTTCATCGATACCCATGCCGGTTTTAGCCGAAGCCTCAACGGCATCAGTAGCATCGAGACCGATCACTTCTTCGATTTCTTCTTTTGCCTCGTCAGGATTCGCACTTTGCAAATCCATCTTGTTGAGGATCGGCAAAAACTTCAACACCGAGTTCAATGGCGGTGTAGCAGTTAGCTACGGTCTGAGCTTCCACGCCTTGGGTAGCATCCACCACCAATAAAGCGCCTTCACAAGCAGACAAGGATCTGCTGACCTCATAGCTGAAGTCAACGTGTCCCGGGGTATCAATCAGGTTTAGCTGATAAGTATTGCCGTCTTTAGCTTTGTAATTTAACGAAGCCGTTTGAGCTTTAATCGTAATTCCACGTTCTTTTTCCAGGTCCATCGAGTCGAGAACCTGAGATTCCATCTCTCTGTCTGAGAGTCCGCCGCATCGCTGGATTAAGCGGTCAGCCAGTGTAGATTTCCCATGGTCGATATGAGCAATGATGGAAAAATTTCTAATATTTTGCATATCTCTCTATTCGGTTGAGCCACTTGTCCGGATGGCTCCAAAACGGATTGAATCCATATGGACAAGTTGTTCGAAAAATGCGAAAGGGTACGTCGTAAAAACGTACCCCAACAAACTACATTTTTGTAATTAAGTTATACGGAACCAAGCACCAAAGAACCATTCGTTCCACCAAATCCGAAAGAATTTTTCATGGCATAACGGATCTTCATATCTCGAGCCGTATTAGCGCAATAATCCAAATCGCACTCAGGATCCTGCTCAAAAATATTAATTGTCGGAGGAGAAACCTGATTTTTCAGCGCGAGCAAAGAAAATACGGTTTCAATCCCGCCAGCACCTCCGAGAAGGTGACCGGTCATGGATTTTGTCGAATTGACAACCATGTTCTTAGCGTGGTCACCGAAAGCTTCCTTAATCGCCTTTGTTTCGTTGATATCTCCCACCACGGTAGAAGTACCGTGAGCGTTCAAGTAATCAATTTCATCGGGATTAACACCGGCTTGTTTAATGGCGTTGAGCATGCAGCGGCGAGGACCGTCGGAGCTTGGCGTGGTGATATGGTGAGCATCTGCGGTGAGGCCGTAGCCTAAAATTTCACCGTAGATAGCTGCACCGCGTTTCTTAGCAGATTCGTAATCTTCAAGAACCACCACACCGGCACCTTCACCGAGGACAAAACCGTCTCTATCCTTATCAAAAGGTCTGGAAGCCGTTTCAGGGCTGTCATTTCTTCTGGATAAGGCATGCATGGAATCGAAACCGCCGACTCCTAATACACAAACGGTAGATTCGGCGCCGCCGGCGATCATGACATCGGCATCTCCGCGCTTAATCATCCAGGCTGCCTCTCCGATACTATGAAGACCGGTGGTGCAAGCTGTAGAGTAAGCTACGCTCGGGCCCTTCAAGTTCTTCATGATGGAAAGCTGCCCGGAGACCATATTAGCGATACTGCCGGTAATCAGGAACGGGGAAATTCTTCTGGCGCCTCTATCAATGTACATCTGATAGTTGCGGCAGATTTCCGGCAAACCACCGATTCCGCTGCCAATAGCACATCCGGCCCGCAAAGCCAACTCATCGTCGATAACAAGTCCGCTGTCTTCAAGAGCCATCAAACCGGCAGCAACGCCGAAATGAATGAATCTGTCGAAACGTCTTGCTTCCTTTGCGGGAAGGTATTTTTCTACTTCAAAGCCTTTAACTTCACCGGCAATCTGAGAGCCGAAAGCGGAGGCATCAAATTGAGTGATCTTTGAAACGCCGGATTTTCCGGCAAGAGCATTTTCCCAGCTGGTTTTTGCATCATTTCCCAGCGGGCTGACCATGCCGATGCCGGTTACGACAACTCTACGCATTCAACTCTCCTTGAGGTGCTTCTAATAATTAGGCCTTCTTGTTGGCCTTGATGAAGTCAATAGCGTCTTGAACTGTCTGGATTTTTTCTTGTTGTTCGTCAGGGATTTCGATACCGAAGTTGTCTTCCAAAGCCATAACGAGTTCAACTGTGTCGAGAGAGTCAGCACCGAGGTCAGCGATGAAAGCGCTGTCATCTTTGATGTCTGCTTCGTTAATGCTCAACTGTTCTGCAACGACTTTTTTGACTTGTTGTTCGATATTGTCCATTTTTTACCTCTATTGGTTTATAAAAAAAATATGGTTTGCCTTCATAAGGCCTAATTTTGTTATTTTACCAGAGCCTATTTAGCTTTGTACTACTCAAAAAGGCCATTCTTGTTTACACACCGATCGGCCTTTCTGCAATTACAACCATCCTTTTACGAAATCGGGTACGGCCAGACCACAGGCGCCGGATTCTTTAAATTTTTTACATGCGCATTCCGCCGTTAACTTCAATCACTTGTCCGGTAATATAGGAAGCGGCATCAGAAGCGAGAAAAACGGCTGCATTAGCGATATCACCGACCGATCCGAGTCTGCTCAAAGGAATCTGTGCAGACAAAGCTTTCTTCTGATCGTCAGAAAGGGCGTCGGTCATATCGGTGGCGATAAATCCCGGAGCAATGCAATTGACGGTAATGCCGCGGGCACCGAGCTCACGAGCGATAGACTTACTCATAGCTATCAAGCCGGCTTTTGCAGCGGCATAGTTAGCCTGTCCGGCATTGCCCATCATGCCGACGATAGAAGAGAGGTTAATAATCTTGCCTTTACGGGCCTTCATCATGCCTTTCAAGAAGCAGCGGGTCAGACGGAAAGTGCCGGTAAGATTCGTTTCGATAACGGCATCCCACTGTTCGTCTTTCATTCTAAGGGCAAGAGTGTCTCTGGTAATACCGGCATTATTGATAAGCACGCTGACCGCGCCGAATTCTTTTTCGACTTCGGCAGCAAAGGCATCGGTTTGGACTCTATCGGCAATATTTAAAACCTTACCGCAGCCCTTTAATCCAAGCTCTTTGGCTTTGGCGGTGATCTTTTCAGCTCCGGGTTCGGATGTCGCGGTCCCAATAACGGTAGCTCCCGCTTTCAGGCAAGCTTCAAAAATTGCAGCTCCGATACCTCTGGAAGCACCGGTTATTACGACCGTTTCCCCTTCTAATGCATTGGGTGTAAAAATAGATTTTGTCATTTTAGTTTTGTTCCTTTGTTTGTTCTGCTGCTTCAGCCAAGGCCTTTTGGCTGTTTAAAGCCATTGCCTTGACGTCAGGAGTAATTCTCTTGACCATGCCGCTCAAAGCAGCGCCGGGACCGCACTCATAAACCATAGTGACTCCCATTTTCGCCATTTCTCTGACGGTTTCAGCCCAGAGAACGGCGCTAGCAGTTTGCGCTGCCAAAGCTTCTTTTATGTCTTTTGCTTCAGCTCTTGTTTTAACGTCAATATTGTGCAAAACCGGAATACTCGGAGCCTTTACTTTCACTTCTTCCAAGCGAGCTTTGAGCGCATCGGCAGCCGGTTTCATCAGGCTAGAATGGAATGGTCCGGAAACTTTCAATTGAAGCGCACGTCTTGCACCGACTTCGGCCGCAAGCTGCATAGCTTTTTTAAGAGCTTCGATTTCGCCCGCAATAACAACCTGGCCCGGTGTATTGAAGTTGACCGCTTCGACAACGCCGAGGTCAGAAGCTTTTGCGCAGATATCTTTAACTACTTCATCGGCCAATCCCAGAACGGCGGCCATAGAACCTTGTCCGACCGGAACAGCTTTCTGCATTTGTTCTGCGCGGTAGCGAACCAATTTCAGAGCTTCTTTGAAATCCAAAGCACCGGCTGCAACAAGAGCAGTGTATTCACCGAGGCTGTGTCCGGCCATTACTTCAGGCTTTTTGCCGCCCAAGGACAAATAATAACGGTACATTGCAATACTTGCGGCTAAAAGAGCAGGCTGCGTATTGACGGTTAAATTTAAATCTTCAGCAGGTCCTTCTGCGATTAATTTGTTCAAATCAAATCCGAGGGCCTCGTTAGCTTCCTGCATAGTTTCTTGGACGACAGGTTCGTCCTTTAAGGAATCCAACATTCCCACTGCTTGACTTCCCTGTCCCGGGAATACAAATGCAAATTTTGTACTCAAGTTATTCTCCTTAGTATTTCAACAGAACGCTGGCCCAAGTAAATCCGCCGCCAACGCCTTGAAGCAACAGAATGTCGCCTCTCTTGATTCTGCCTGAGGAAGCAGCTTTATCTAAAGCTAACGGGATGCTGGCTGCGGAAGTGTTTCCATGAGAATTGACGCTCACCATCATATTCTCAGAGTTGATTCCCAGCTTATCGGTAACCATGCTCATGATTCTCAAGTTAGCCTGATGAGGGACGAACAGAGAGACATCTGCCGGCTTTAAACCCACTTTTTCCAGTACTTCCCTACCGCTTTCGGTCATTTTTTCGACGGCAGCCTTAAAGACGGCTTTACCGTTCATGAAAATGTACGGATTTCCAACGAGTTTTCCGTTTTCAATTCTCCCGTCTGCGCGGAGAACTTTTTCTCCCAGGACACCGTCGGCCTTCATAGTGTAAGAAAGGATCCCCGGTTCAGAGGAGGCTTCCAAAATAACTGCACCTGCTCCGTCACCGAACAGGACGCATGTAGTACGGTCCTGCCAATCCAAGATACGAGATAAAGATTCGGAACCGATAACCAAGACTTTTTTGAAGTTCCCACTTTTAATCATGGAATCTGCAGTGCAGAGAGAATAAGCGAACCCGGAGCAGACAGCCTGCAAATCAAAAGCGGCGGCATTAGTGCATCCGAGAGCCGCTTGAACCTGGCAAGCACAACTCGGAAAGATATTATCCGGGGTTGTCGTAGCAACTATGACTAAATCGATATCTTCAGGAGAAAGACTTGTTCTAGACAACGCTAACTTTGCAGCTTCGACCGCAAGAGTTACCGTCGTTTCTCCCTCAGAGACGAGGTAGCGCTGTTCAATTCCGGTACGAGTTTTAATCCACTCGTCGCTTGTTTCGACACCTTCGGCATTTAATCTTTCAGCGAGTTCTTTATTAGACACGCATTGCTTAGGCAGAGCGCTGCCGGTAGAAAGAATTCTTGAAAAAACTGTTTGTTCCAATTTGGAAATCCTATTAAATCGTTGGCCGTAAGGTTACAACAATCTTTGCCCTGAAAAGAAGCTCAAAAAGCCCAATTTGCCATTGCACTCAAACAATTGAGAGAAGTTAACGTTAAATTAGTGCAGCTGTTGCTAACTTGACTATAACTTCGCAAAACGGCCTAAAAGTCGCTAAATTTAAATTGCTAAATAAAGTAACAAAGCCGATAACAGACAGAAATATCCGTCTGTGACGAGATATCTCTACCTCTTCAAAGCTCATCCTTTAGTAGAGCAATTGGAGTCACTTGTTTGACTTATTTCTACCTTGCTAGACATTTTTCGTCGAAGAGCACAGTGCCCAAGAAAGCCGAAATAAACTAATGGCAGTAGTAGAAGATCTTCTACTACTGCCACTTTTTCAGTTAATTAGCTTAACTCAATGAGTCTCAAACTCTCCGACGTGGGGCCGAGCGAGTGCTAATTAAGGAACTTATTCTTCGTCGCCAGCCTTAGTTGCAACTACTTTCTTACCACGGTAGAAACCTGTGGCAGAGATGTGATGACGACGATGAACTTCACCAGTTGTCGGTTCGACAGCCAGTGGAGGATTTGTAAGGAAATCATGTGCACGATGATTTCCGCGCTTGTTTGTTGACTTTTTATTTTGCTGAACAGCCATGGTTAAACCCCACGAATTAAAAATAATTTTTAAGCGAGTAAAGAAAACCTTTTTCGCCCGTACGAAAGTTGCGGATTTTACATCAAAAATAGCTTTTAAACAACTTAATATTCAGAATAGTTAATGAGTCGAAATATTTTCTGCAAAAAGAAGAAAGTCCTTTTAATTCAACAGTAGCTGCTGAAACACATTTAGTTAGCGGTAACTAAGTTTTTAAACTCATAAGTGAGAAGAACCTCAAGCAACAAATTTAAGCTTCTCAGATACAACGTAAGGTTCCCATGGCTCGATAAGAGCCGCGGATTTTCCGGCATTAGCTCTCTGCTTGCAATTGTTTGTAGGTAGACGGAAGCCATGGCTTGAGGTCGTAATCTTCCAGTCCGTGCTTGAAGTCCAAGGAACCTATCTTCTTGGTTTTATCGTGTCCGTCTTTTAACGCTTCCGTCCAAGCCTTATCGAGGACGTGACCATAGACGCTCCGACAGTACTTTTTCAAATATTCCACTGGGGCTATGCCGTTGAGTTCGAGCGTCTTAAAGATAGAGGAGATGTCGCACATATCCACCGCATACTCAACCGATTGTTTATACCAAATGTTTTTCCTCAGAACTGTCACCGGCCTCAAGCGGCTTTCTACCAGATTAGAGTCAGCCGGTACTTTGAAGTCATCGATAAAGACCTTAAATTCATTGCGCAAATTCATATAATAAGCGAATGCCGCTGAGTACAACCCGCCTCCGACTCCTTTCTTATATAAACCCGATTGAGTTTTTATACAGATTTTGTCGGCTTGGTAGGACATTATTTTGTCTACCGCCGTTAATAAAGAGTTCTGGCGCCTGCGGTATTCCTCCTGCTTCCTCTGCGAGACTTCCTTCGATATTGCCTCTTGCAGGTTATACAGCTTTGATAGTGCCTCAACACAGATAAGCACGCAGCTGCCCGGCTCAGCCTGTTGGACTCTTATCTTCATCTGCTTGAGCTTTTCTTTTTCACCGAGCGCTGATTGATGAAGTTCTTTTAAAAGACTGCTGCTTAACAGAGCACTGAGAAGTTTGCGCCGGTAGTGAATTAAACAGCTTTGATGCTTTCTTTCCCCGCCTAGTGCCTGAAGAACTGTTTCATAGGCGCTATAGCCATCGGTTACTAAAGTATTGAACTGGAAGTCTGATGTGATTTGTGAGCCAATTGCTTGAGCGCTTCGGCTTGGTAAATACTTAAGGATAAATATTTGTTCAGGCGCTGAAGCTGCTGTTGTCAGAGCCAGAAGATAATTCTGTTTGCGCAGCTTAGACTCATTCATGCGCTCCTTGGCACACTTTCCTCTTCCCTGAGCTTCAAGCACCGGAAATACAGTTTCATCTGCAATTAGTACATCGGCTTTCTTTAAAGAGGATTCATAAAGCAGAGCAAGAGGATGCAGGTAAAAGCGGGCTAAATCATGCAAGTTGTACGAGACGGTGTCATGGCCCAAGCAAAGCTTTTGCTGCAGCTCCTTAATCTGTCTGTACAGCGGTATTCCGCTGTAAAGTCCCATAGCTAGCTCAAGCAGCATCGATGTACCGACTGTACGTGCGCAGTTAACCGGATGCTCTGCATCGACCGGGAGCCTGACATGTGCTTGTCCGCATTTGGGACATACATAAACATCTTGCCGCTGAGAGAGCGCCTCAAGATTGTTCAGTTTCGGCAGTGTCTTTCTTCTTATTGTTTCTACAAAGCTAGAGAGCTTTACCATCTCTTCCGTGCAGCCTTTGCAGTGAGGAACTTTGTCGGAAGCAGGAACAACGGTGCGCTCTCTTACCTTTGGATTTACCTTTTGGCGCCCAAGGCTCGGTTTCTTTTCTAAAGCGGCAATCGAAGCAGCAGGCTCATTGACGATGCTTTTAAATTCTCCGGCTAACGGAGTGTTCTCCGGCAACGATTTAACGACTTGATCAACGATGCGTGTGGCCTCTATCAGTTCTTTGCTGCCGTTAACCCACGAACCTTTGTTTTCTTTGAGTTCTTTATCAACCTCTGCCCTACCAATTTTTTCCGATCCTTTTCCCAGTAACGCTTGAAATTGACTCGAACTATTTTCAGCCAAGACTCTGAGCGATTCAAGCATATGGCTGATCTGCTGTTCAATGGCTAGCCCCATCCATTTATCTTCGGCAATCAGATATTTGTCGGCTAATAAGGCCACTTCTTTACAGTTGTGAAATGCGTTGATGACAATTGTGGAGAGCCCGCGAAATCGCGCCTGTATTTCTTCTTTTTCTTTTTCCGTTTTAAGCACAAGCTCAATGAGTTCTTCTTGTGACAAATTTTTGAGCTGCTTCTTGTTGAACACTTTGCTCTCCGGTTGGGAATGCCGAACACTGTTCATTATGAAGCAACTGAAAGCAGATTAAAACCGGCCTTAGCAGTCCCCTCCAAAGCTCTCAAATACCATGGCTAAAAGCCTTGGTGTTCAAGGTTTATAGGATGGATTTTTTTAACGTTCGTTATCAAACAAAGTGTTACAACTTATTGTTCCTTAAAGTAGTTTTTGCGGGCTCCTTCAATGCGTTTTCCATTTAAAAAGGATACGAGCTGTTCAGCTGTTAGGCTTCTTTTAGCCGGGCTGTCAAGAAGACTCATTAGCTGTTGGAAGCTCCCATGATGCAGCCGTCTGGTTATCAAAGTCATTCCCGACTGGTCAGCTGCGATAATCTTGGCCAGCGCCCGTGTACGAGATAAAAACACAACACAATGATTGCCCGAGCAGATGTCTATATTAAGAGTGCTTCTAGCAAAGGCTTCCAGTCTAAAGTAACCGGCTCGTAGATCAGTGGCAGTGGTGACGACCGTAATCTTGCAGCCTTTAAAGTTCAGAAAACTCATGACTGCACTCCGAGAAGCATCTTTATCAAACCTCTGGCTTCAAGGCTAGGATCCGCCGTTTCATAGCTCACAGTAACCTCCGATCTTACAGAAACGGTAATTTGCTTCGAGGCTGGTCCTAATTCTGCCGGCTTTTCTACTGCGGCCGGCTCGATTTCAAATATCTCAACCTCGTCTTCTTGCATATCTTGCTCGGCTGCCTCAAGTTCGTCGGGGACAACTGTTGGGCTCGGATTGGCTTCCACTGTAACGGATGGAAAGGAAAGAACGTAGTCGGCTTGGCTCATGTAAAACTCCTCTCGGTTGTTCAATAAGCCAATTTTTCACCTTCGCTAGAAAATATTCATCACAGTCATGGGAACCTTACGATACAACAAAGCAGACCCTCTAAATAAAAAAAAGGAAGTATCTGCAGACCAGGATCTGCAAAAATCCATTTACAGGTCCACAGATACTTTGGGTGCAAAGCTGGAAGAGGGAGGGAAGAACAAGTGTTCTCTAACATTTCTCCTCAGTTGCCACCCCAAGAGGGTAAAACGAATTAATCAGTAGAACGGATATTTTTTCTCCGGCTGAGGAGCATTTTCGTAGAGACGGAAACGGAATAAATTTCCGCGATTTGTCCTAACATGAAGCAGGTAAGGAGTGTCTTCTTTTATTTCGACCTCTTTAACATATCCGAGTTTTTGAGGCTCTTCCTTGTAGCAGTATTTGTACCTTTCCTTTTCCTCTTCATTTCGAGGTTCCTTCGGAAGAGGCTCGTATGTCAGTCTTATTTCATGCCGACCTTTTGGAAGCAAGAAACTTGTCTTTTCATCCTTCTTGATAATGAACGCTAATTTCTTATCAATCCACAAGCTCATCCCGCATTTTCCAGTAACTTGATAGGTCTCTAATTGGATCGGCGTTCCCGACGTTTCTCTGTAAAGAACTCTATCCTCTGGGATTGGTTTTAAAGCCGGCGGCTCTTTTTGAACGTATGCTGCGGCAGCCATCGTAGTAGTCAAAGATAGGCCAAGCAAAATCAAAGAAGTTTTAACTTTAAGCATGGGTTCCCTCTTCGGCTCCCTTCCGGGAGCCTGAATTAAATTAATTTTTAGAAAACGTAACGAAGACCAAAGTCGAGGCGGTAATCTTGCTTTAACTTCCCGCCCACACTTCGTTTTGCTTGTGCATATCCGTGAAGGTTTTTATCGAATTGATAATTTCCTCCCACACTGATTTCACCCCATGTGCTTCTGAGATCGATATCGCTGTTGTTTTTGGCTTTTTCCAGAGCGTAGTTAGTCTTGTATTGAGCCGTAAAATCACGCAAAACGTCGGCTCGGACGAAAACTCCTCCTTTAGCATTTTCATAGCCAACCCCAACGCCTACACGGCCAATCAAGGAATTAACTCGATCCGTATTGACCTTAACTCCGTTTTTAGTAGTAAAGCTCAACCCTTGGATATGTCCGTATGTCACCTGAATTTGAGGATCCACATACCAATTAGGATTCAAAGGAATCTTTTGTCCATATTCAACGGAAGCAGAATAAGCATTGCCGGAGCGTTTACCTTTAGTGATGTACCTTGCCTGATCACTGACAACAGTGAAATCATTATGAATTCGAGAAGCACGAAGTACTACATCCAGATAACTACCGTCATCAAATGCGCCCAAAGCGTAAATGGATCCGCTGGCAATCCAGTTGTCATCCTTACCGCCGTTAGTAAGTTTGCCGTCCCCGTAGGTATAGGAAGCTGCCGCACCCAAAGTCCACTCTTCATCCAAGGGTCGGTCTAGGCCCAGCTGAACTCCGTAGTACTGATTCTTAAAGTAATTGCCTGCCTCGGAATATTTATTTCTTCCTCCGCGTACTTTCACCCAAAGTCCTCTGGCACTTGAGTCATCTCTAACCTCGCCTAAGCGCTGATAAAGCGTTTCGTTTTCTTGACGCCAGATGAAGTAATTTGCCATACCCAGTGAGTCGATTGAATCCATAGTCGAGGTGGTTTTCTGCGGCTTGTTTTCGCCAGGACCAGATGGGTTAGCAGGGTTAGCAGGGTTAGAAGGATCAGCAGGATCGTCCGGGTTCTCGGGTCCAGGAGGATTGTCTACAGCAGCGAAGTTTTGAGAAAGTTCCTTGTCACTTACCACACTACCAACACCAGAATTAGTGTAAGAGGCAGATATTGTTGGGTCTACATCTTCGTCTGCCAATGTTACTGCATCAGAGTGAAGACTTTGGGCCACTTCTTTCAGGATATCTTCTGCTTTAGCCACTTCTTGACTCACATCGCGACCTGTGCCGTCTTTGTCATCAAAATAGTATTTAGCAAAAAGAGTATTTTCCGGTGTAATCAGGCCCTCTTTATAGGAAAGGGTGACATAACCAGCTGCTTTCCTCATAGAGGAGGAAACTTGGGTTAAGTCTGGATTCTTTAGAGCTAAATTCTTTTCAGTGTCCATCTTGGCACCAACTTCCATAGCCTCTGCCACATCAAGTCCTCCCAGAGCCAAGGCGCCTTCTTCGACACTCCCCACAATTAAATTCTGAACAGCCTGATTCATGATATGAAGCACGGTACTTGTATTTGAATTAAAGATATCTGAAGTTTTGCCCGCGCCATCTAAGGCTGACGTAACATCGACTTGAAGATTCAGATGAGAAGCTCTTCCGTCACCTTGCTTTGTTATCGTTTTAATTATGATAGGCGTGGAATTAACGATAATTTGATTGTTCTTCCAACTAGACCCTAAAAGGAAAGTCCCATTTCCATTAAATTCTCCGTCCACATAGACCGCATTTCCTTCCGAGGGAAGATGAACTGTATAGTTATCTAGAGAAGAATCTCCTAAACCCATAGAAAAAATCGCGCGGGAATTGACTGAATTGCTCTGCATGCTGCCTTTGTCAATATCCCAAGCTCTATTCGTAACGAGCAATTTACCCTTATCGTTAAAATTAAATGTTCCTAGACCGGAATTCGCCCTTAGATTTAACGCAACTTTAAGATTTTGATAACGGTCCGAATAATTTCCTGTCATCAACCCAAGAACGGCTACATGACCTTGAACTGCATCAAAATTTCCATTCAATGTTGTAACAACAGGTAGACTGCGTAAACTCGAAATTTTATCGAATGTTACAGTTGTACCATCCGGAGGAAAACGTAACTGCTGAAGTCTATTAAACTCGGGGTAAACCAAAACCGCAAAGTCCTTTGTTGTCCCCTCTCCCACATCAAGTGTAACTTGCTGGGCAAGTGATGTGATTTCTTGAGTTCCTCCTAGGTTAGCGATGGCAGCCCGGAATGAAAGTGGTTTTTTCCCATTTGAAGTGATAAAAACGTATTGTGGGTTTTGGAGTTTTACACTTCCTTTAACTTCAATTTTTCCTGATATACCTACCTGTTGGGCGAAATTGTTATCTGAACTCCAATTATCTAAAGTTTCTTTCATGGAGTCCGGATCTTTTGATAGAGTACCTACTACACCAATAGACGAGGACTGTGTGCTAATGCCTGCTATTGTCGCCAACTCTCTAACTGTCTGATTATCACTGTTAATGAAGATGTTATTTACCTTGTCGATCAACTGAGTAGTAAAAAAAGAACCTCTTCCTCGACTGATTACGATTCCTGCTTCTGTCGCAAAAATATCTCCTATCTCCTTGACATGCTGCTGCGCCTTTATATTCTTATTCCCAATTGCAGCGGCTTCATCAAATTGAGCTTGCACGCCTATATTAAATCTAAAATCAGAATCTCCGATTTGTTTAATCACGCTATTAATTGTTTGGGATTTGATCTGATCATCTTTCTTTGACTCAAATTGACCCTGACCTTCTCTAAAGGCTATCCCATAGCCAAGTCCATTTTTTCCCGTAGATAATTTCTCAATGGTAGAACCTTCTGATCCAACCTCTTGAAAAACATTGCCTTGGTATATCTTATAGTTGGTTCCATTAACAAACGCATAGCCATCGAGAAGAAAGACTGTAGAAACTCCGTGAGACACCTTATAACTCCCTAGAGTGCTACTGTCATTCTTCACATTGTCCAAATAAATTTCATGAATTGTGTTGGGCCCAAAATCAAAGTTTTGTCGGTATTCTTTAACATCTGAAGAGCCGGCGTTTGCAACTGCCTGCTTTTGCATAAGAAAACCGCCGCCAGAGGCACTGATTTTATTGATCCCGGATAAAACCCCGTCCTTACTAATTGTAATCTCTGAGCGTTCATTACGACCTAAAAACGGAAGAGTGGTCGATATGAAATCCGTTGTTTTTATTGTGCTATCCGCAGGATCGCTTATTTGATAAGACCACTGTCTTGTGAATACTCCGTCACTACTCATTTCCTCAGACGTTGGATTACGCGCCGAAGGGTTAGAAATTATTGTTTCGGCCTTCACCAAAGTAGATGAAGATAGAAATCCTATCAAACAGATCAAATGTACGCTAGCTGTGAGTTTATTAAGAGTAAAAAATTCATTTTTTGACATAGTAACCATCCTTCATCCACCTTCATTAAGGGCTTAAACAAAGAGGTAGTAAAAACTAGAAGATGATGCGGATACCTGCGTCAAACCGGTAATCCTGTTTAATATCAGCGGCGAAGGACCGTTTTGCCTGAGCAAAGCCATAAACATTCTTTTTGAAGTTATAGGTACCGCCTACTGTAATCTCTCCCAGGTATCCTTCATATTGATTCGACTAGAAGCTTCGCCACCGTCATTTGAGGTGTAATGCGCCTTAAATTGGTTTGTGAATTCCCTTAATGCATCAACTTTTACAAAGGCACTTCCGCTCTTTCCTTCCTTGCCAAAACCGACTCCAGCTCTTCCGATCAAACTATTGGAGCTTTTGATCCTGGCAGTAACCCCTGTATCAGTTAGATACTTGGCAGCACGAAGGTGTCCATAAGTCAGTTGAAGTTCAGGATCGAGATACCATCCTTTGCCAAACATATATTTCTTACCAACTTCTGCACTTGCTTGGAGACCGTAAGTGTGGAATTTTCCCTTTGAGATGTAGCGTGACCCGTCTGAGAGCAAATCACTAATAGCAGTGAAGTCATTATTTAAGCGGCTCCCTTTGACAATGAAATCGACGTAGGCACCGTTATTCCATTGTCTAGTTGCATACGCACTTATAGTTCCAATCCAGTTGTCATCTTTTCCTCCATTGCCTAACTTGCTATCCCCCTTTGTGTAGGTAAGGCCAAGCCCAAGCAACCACGTTCCTCCCTTTTCTTTTTTCAAGAGGTGGTCAATACCCAACTGGATTCCGTAGTATTTGTTTCTGTAGTAATACTTATTTTTGTCGTATGTATTCTTTCCTGCTAGTCCTCTGAACCAGAGACCTTCCAAGTTAGCATTGTCTCTGACTTCACCCATACGTTGATAAAGTGTTTCATTCTCTTGCCTCCATAGGAAATAATTAATGATGGATGCAGAATTGAGAGTCTTAACGGTTGAACTTGAGTCATCTGGCCGGTCATGAATTACGGGCGTAGGATCCGGCTCCTCCGGACGTGCAAAAATTGTTCCTTCTCCCAAGTTGGACTGATGAGCTTTACGATCTTCTTCAGAGTTTTCCTTTTGTTCGTTCTGAGGTTCAGCTGCTGCAAGAGCATATGCGCGAGCTTTGCCCGTACCTTGAGTATCATCAGAGGCTATCTCTTCATTGCGTTCGCGATCCTCAGTTGCTAGTGAGTCCGAAATATCATTTGGATTAGCAACCCATTCAGAATTTTCAATGTAGTAAATCGTCGAGAAAGTCTCTGCCGGCTCTAATAATGTTTCATCCAGATATATAGAAACCTTGCCTGCAACCATCTTGCCGCTGACATCCGTTATCTTTTTCTCAGTAATCGGTACCTGGACCCATTGTTTAAGCTGATTAAGTTGCCAAACGTATTTAACCGAGATGTCTTCATTCTTCATACCTTGTGCGAATGTCTTATCGGCAGTAATTTCTATATTTTGGGCATTCCCAGACGCCTGAAGTTTTGCTTGGAAGTCAGCTAAGTCCTCCGCTGTTATCTCTAATCCTGCATGTGTATTTAAAGTTCCGGGACCCGTAGCCTTCTCAATGAAGTCTCCGATGAACACATTATTAGCGGCCTGTTGCAAAAGCTGACCAGCGCGTCCAGATGCATCATATTTGAAATAATTCTTGAGCTGTTGAGCAGAAACGCCTGCTTGGTTGTTGCTAAGGTTAACAACTAAATTCAGGCTAGATCCTCTAACCACGTCATCCAGAACAATAGGATTTCGGTTTACAGAAATGGCCCCGTTTAATCCATGAACGCTGTTTCCTTGGTTGTCAATCGCTTCTACGGTTAAATTTTCTTTGTTGATATCAACGCCGAACCAAAGTGTACCGTTCCCGCTATATGTACCCTTAACATTAATTTCGCTTCTTTTACCAAGGTGAATGTTGTAGCCTGGATCGTCAGCCTTTGTCGAATCTCCGAGCAAAAAGTAGTGTTTTGATTTTTCGAAAGAGGCAACCTTACCGGCTTCATCGTAGTATCCAACAGCAGGGAATACTTTGATGTTTACTTCATCATTAAGCCAGGTAGTATTAAAAATTTCTCCGTTTTCACCTTTTTTAAGATCTCCTTTTTCGTAGTACCAAATTCCGCTTAATGGTTCATCCTCTTTGTTTTTGTTATCCATATAAACTGGCACTTTTTCTCGTGCGGCAGCAAACTGCAGGACCACATCCGCACGCAGCTCCTGGCCGAAGGTATTTTTGACGTAGTCGATAGAGTCTTGGTGAGAGGTAAGTTTCACCATGTTATCAAACTGCTGGTGAGGCTGAACGACAATGTCACCGGCAGCAAATCTAAAGTTTCCGGACAGCTCGGTTTTTGTCGTAAGATCTTGCCAAGCGGCTAGCCCAAAACCATTCTCAACAGAATATTCTCTGATGCCATCCCAAGAAAGGGGCTTATCCTTTCCGCCCGATGTCCAGATACCACTTTCTCGTCTAAACTCCGGAGAAACAAGAACAGAAAAAACTTGCGCATTTTGGAGTTGTTTTTGGTACTTCCCATCGACGAGAGACTTATCTTCTTCCGTGGAAATAACTACGCCATCAAACGCTTCGGACCATATTTCCTGCACGCCGCCTCTGTTGTATATCGCGGCTGCAACAGCTTTTTCTCGGTCTCCCTCTTGAGGTTTTTGTGAATTGAATTTTTCATAATTTTTAAAATTACCCCAGATGACGTCTCTACCGGATTTATTCAAGAGATAGTCAAGACCGCCTTCGCTTTGAAAATTTCCTATCTCAGTCTCACTTCCAAGCGCGGCCCGTACGGAAATACCTTTTGTCAAAATAACCTGTTGCTGGACGGGAAGATTTTTTACTTTGTTTTTAATGGTGTAACCTGCCGTTCCCCAGTTGTACACGCCAAAAGCATGGTTTAAGAACCTTGGTGTGTCGGATCCGCGAATCGTATAACCCGCTCCAACAATATTGATTTGTCCCACATTGCTTAGAAGCTGAACACCCGCTGTCCTTCCTTCGGCATGCAACACGCCGGCTTCGATAGCATTAATCTCTCCGACATTGCCAAGATGCTGAACAATGATCGGAGTGTCCATATCTCCCCTCCAGTCTGACAATGTAGGATGAAAAGCCGCTCCCCTTAAAGCCAATTGGGTATGAGGTTCAGAAGAACGTTCGGCATAACTTCCAATTTTTCCGATAGACTCGACAAATTGAGCAACTGCAGCTCTGGAGCCGTCTGTTTTTGTATGCGGAGCCGAGGCCAGCACCATCATCGTACCAACGCCGGACATGTCTACTTCTTTATCAAAGTAATAAGTATTCGTTATTAAATTTTCTATATGATCAAAAATCTGTTGAGAGACGTCTCCACTTGGAGAAGAAAGGGGGTCTGCAGACATGTCATATGTCAGATGAACTCCTGAGTCACTGGCATAAAGATTTCCGATCTTTACATGCGCATTTTGGGTATAAGAATTTTTTTATCGCCTTTGCTTCCATTAATCCTGGCCTCAAAACCGTGAGGAGTGTAAATATCGGCGACCTCTAAGTTTCCCTCTACTCCGTCTTTTAAGCCATAGATCTTTTGATATAGGGACGAAGAAACTTCGCTGGCATTCCATGGGTCACTGTTATAGGAGTTTCCCATGTGAAAAACTGACCCCAAGCTTGAGTGGTAATCGGAAACGATAAGTTTGAGAGGAATTGTTGAATAAAACTCTGCATTCCCGTTATTAGGGCGTTTGCTGCCGACCCAGTAAAGCGGGTCGCTGGCTTGACTAATTATTTCGGATTTTGTGCCGCCTACGCTAATATCTACTTTATTTGCGGCTTGTGTAAAGGAAGGTGTAAGAAAACAAGCTGCGCTTAAAACAGCTGCGAATAATTTAGAATACCCCCCTGTATCTTATTTCATCAAAGGGGAGTCTTCCATCCAAAGGGAGCAATGATTTTTCTAATGACATAACTATTCCTCAGATTTCAGACGGTATAAGTCTTTTATTTTTCATACCCATTATGGTGTAGACGTTGCAAGATGTAATTCGGGTTTTGTCCAAAATTTTGTATAATCCCTAATATTTGTATGACAATTGAGACCTATTCATCGAACCAATCTTACAAATTAAAAGAATTTTCTTTTAGTCTTTACCTTAATTTTTCTTCAACAATCTCGCTTAAGAGAATTCTGGGGAATTATTTATAAAATTCAAAAAATTAAATCTCCTTATTTTTTAGGAAAAATGCAAAATTATTTGTATAAAAAATTGTTCCTATAGGGGGTACAAATTTGAATGAAATGTCATTTTGCTTAACGGACAAATCAAATTTTATAAAGTTGTTTTAAAGCAACTTTTCGCAATTGATGAAAATGTAAAACCTCTATCTAGCCAAAAGACTTTTCCGCTTCACATTTGCATTTTTGTTGCCTAATACAAAAATTGGTTCAGATTCAAATTCGAATCAGTATTCTTGCTTATCCTTTCTTCATCCTTGTGAGTTGCGAAATGCACAATTAAAAGCATGGTCAGTTTCTTGACATATTTATCAACTCGCTGCCAATCTTAAGTTTCGGACTACCTGATTTTTCACGTAAAAAAGGCCCACTAATTGAGCCTGCGACAAAAAAGAAAATTTTCTGAAGATTACTTGTTAAATTTCATGCCTTTTAATTTTGCAAAAGGATTTTCCTTTTCTAGCGGTTCATCATCTTTATTCAACTTCTCCTTATCAAGGCATGCATAATCATGAGATGGAACCAACGGAATAGAAAGAATAATTTCTTCTTCAATCCAGTCCATCACATTAAGTTTTTCGCTTCCTACAACAACTTCGGTATCGTCATCTTCTTCAATAGGAATGGTGTCGGCTTCTTCCTCTGATTTAGCAAATCTAAAGACTACTTCTCTATCAATAGGAACATCAACAGGATTGTTGCAGCGGTTGCATGGAACGGCGACTTTTCCGTGAAGTTCCATAATTGCCCCGGACCAGCCTAACTTACCTGTCATACCGGTAATAACGTAATCAAAAATATCATCATGATTAGATGCAGTCTCCGCCAATCTCTTCATATCGCCGACTTTGACTTTGCCTTCGATCTTTCTTTTATCCCTGGACATTCTGTATACGTCTACATAGTCGGTCGACTTGAGTAACTCTGTCATTTGCGTTCCTTTTTTCGATTTTTCCGGTTTTAAAATAAGGCCTGTTTACAACAAACGACCTAACTATGACTTCAAAACCCTCTTTAATTCTTGGCTCCAGCTCTCCGTACCGCAAAGAATTGCTGGAAAGATTACATGTGAAATTTACCACTGACTCCCCACAAGTGGATGAAACTCCGCTCAAAGAGGAGACTCCAAGAGATTTGTCTTTGCGTCTATCCCGCCTAAAAGCTCGTGCCGTTGCACAAAAACATCCGGGATGTGTCGTCATCGGTTCTGACCAAGTCCTGGATCTGGAAGGAAAATGTGTCGGCAAACCAGGCAACAGAGAAAACTGCATCAAACAGCTCGAGGAGATGGCTGGTAAAACCTTAATTTTCCATACAGCAATGACAGTGATCGATGCAAGTGGTTTAGGCCACTCTGCTGTTGTCGATACTACCATCAAGATGAAAAAGCTCAAGAGAGAAACGATTGAAGCCTACGTTGATCTCGAAAAACCCTTCAACTGCGCCGGTTCCGCTAAACTAGAAAAACTCGGGATCTGCTTGATCTCCTCTTTCCAGTCTGACGACCCAACAGCTATTATTGGTTTAGGTCTAATTGAATTGACCTCTATGCTGGAAAAATGCGGCATCGAGGTTCTCCCCGGACTTAAATAAGGAAATCTCTCATGGCCGGCTGCCTCTTTATGCTTCCCGTTCCGATTTCAGATAGCCCCGCAAAGGAATCTCTGCCCGCACTAACAATCGAAACGGCAAAACGTTTGGATTATTTTTTGGCTGAGAACGCCAAGTCTGCCCGCGCATTCTTAAAGAAAATCGGACATCCAAAACCTATTGCGGAATTGAGCATCGTAGAGATTGGCCACCGGCCCGATCCTGCTCAGGTTAAAAGCTGGCTTGCACCCTGGCCGCAGGCCATGATATTGGAATTGTCAGCGAAGCGGGCTGCCCCGGGATTGCCGATCCGGGAGCGCAAGTTGCACAAAAAGCTCAGGAAATGAATTATCCGGTCCGTCCATTGGTAGGTCCCTGCTCAATGATTTTGGCTTTAATGGCTTCCGGTATGGACGGTCAAAATTTCAGATTCAGCGGTTATCTGCCGATAAAAGAACCCGAAAGATCTAGAGCTATTAAAGAGTTAGATAAAATAAGTACATTAGGATCCGGGGAGACTCAGCTCTTTATTGAGACACCGTATAGGAATAATCAAATGCTCAAAGATCTTCTGACCTTCTGCAGTCTCCAGACGCGAGTTCTCGTAGCAATGGACATTACAGGCCCGGAAGAATTTATTAAAACCAGAACCGTAGAACAGTGGAAAAAAGAAAACCCTGAACTTCCAAAATTGCCTTCAATTTTTGGGATCCTCGGCCTCAGAAACGGACCGGACGAAGCCGTTAGCCTGTATTTATTAGCGATACAGGCGCACCTTTGCTACTACAATACTTCAAGTGTCTGCTGAAGTTCTTGAACGGTGTCCACAATCTTAGTCGGATGGTACTGTGCCAGCTCTTTTCTGCTCATTGCACCGTAGGAAACGGCAACGGTATCTACTCCGGCATTCTGAGCCATCTTTAAATCATGCTCAGAATCGCCAATCACAACGGCATCTTCCGGCCTTAAGTCATATTTCCTCAGCAATTTGTTGACCATCTGCGGAGATGGCTTTGGTTCAGATTCTGACGGACAGATATTGAAATCAAAGTATTTATCAAAACCAAGCATCTCATCCAAACGATCAAGGCTGGCTCTGCCCTTTCCCGTCGCAATGGTCAAAATAAAACCTTTCTCTTTAAGAGAGGCAAGCATTTCTTCAATTCCATCGAAATAACCTGCTTCTTTTGCCCGAGCGAAGAAATACTTATTGAATCTGTCTGTGAATTCCTGCAGTTTAGAAAGAGACTTGTCGCCCGATACCTGCTCGTAGATAACTGAGAGACTGAGACCGATAGTTTTGCGGGCAAAATCTAATGTTATTGGGTTCCAGCCCATTTCATTAACGGCATTTACTTCCGCCTCGGACAAATATCTAATGGAATCAAAAAGTGTTCCGTCAAAATCAAAAATAAGGAGTTTTTTCTTATTTTGCATTTTTCTCTAATACTTCAATAAGTTGTTTGCATTCTGCCGGAAGCGGACTTTCAATGATAAGTTTGTCTCCGGAGATTGGATGATTTAATGTCAGTCGATGCGCGTGAAGAAACATTCTCTTAAACGGCACACCCAAAAGTCCTTGCTCGACCTTGGCGTTAAAGTCAAAATCTCCGTATTTGTCATCGCCTACCAACGGAAAGCCTGACGCTTGAGCATGGACTCGAATTTGATGAGTACGTCCTGTCTTCAGTTCAACTTCCAAATAAGAAACCTGCCCGAATCTTTCAATCAAAGTAAAGATGCTGTGGCTCGGTAAACCTTCTTCTTTATCGACCTTGACTCTTCTTTCTCCGGAGGCCGTTAGAAATTTATGTAATGGAAGTTTGACGTGCTGTCTGTCGTTTACCCAGTCCCCTTTGACTAAGGTAAGGTAAACCTTTTGAACCTCGCCTTCACGCATCATTTCATGGAGACGGACAAGAGCTCTTCTGGATTTAGCAAGAATAATGACGCCTGAAGTATCTCTGTCGAGCCTGTGAGCCAATTCTAAAAATTGGTCCGATCCGAAAGTCGTTCTCATTCTTTCGATTAAGCCGTAAGAGATACCGCTTCCCCCGTGACAAGCCATACCAGCCGGTTTTTCCACAATCAGAAGATCTTTATCTTCGAAAAGAATATTGGGCATGTCTTCCGACTTAATCGGCGGAACGTAGCTATTTGGCTTTTCTTCCACACGAATCGGAGGAATACGAACCAAATCACCAGCTTTTAGTCGAGCTTCCACCTTTACACGGCCCTTATTGATTCGGACTTCTCCGTTCCTGACCATACGGTAGATATGAGATTTCGGTACGCCTTTTAACAAAGTAATCAGGAAGTTGTCCAAACGCTGCCCCTCATTGGCCGCTGAAACGGTCACTAAACGAGCTTTCAAATTTTGAGGTTCTGGTTTAGGCAACCGGCGGGCTTTTTCTTGTTTTTGGACACTCGGCTTCTGCTCCTTCTGGGCAGAACGGATTTGTTCCAAGATATCCTTACCTTTTCTTGTCCGACCTTTTGCCTCAGGCCGTTTTCTATTCGTAACTTCTTTGTCCGTTGCGTTTTTTTGCGGATGGCGCTCTGTGCTCATTTGTTTTAAAATCCTCACCGAGACAAATTATTAGCCGTTTGAAGGTGCCGCCAAGACTATTAAAGTCCTTGTGCTTAGGCCTCAAAGCTCGATATATGACACGTTGTTGTCACTAATAATTTTCGTCGCTCGTAAGCGTTGATTGTAGCCTTTTCGGACAGCCTTAATTTCCGCCTGCTAGGAAATTGAGATCCCAAACAGCTCATCGCGCAAAATGTTGAACATAAATCCGAGAGATTCGAGAACAATTTCTCAGTGGATCTTCGGTGGCGTTTCTTTTATTAGAACGTCTTGCTGAAAAGAATATTTTTTATTTTGCTGTGCAGCGTCCGGTTGATGCTGCAGGCAGAGAAGAACTAGAAGTTGTAGTTGTTGTTATTGTTTTTTAACTGGTAGAGGAAAGTAATTGAGCGTTTCCAACAGAGGAGAACTTACGGTCCGGGATCGAAGAATCCTTCGGAGGCCAATCTCCCCGTGCATAAAATCTGAAACGGAAGGCTCAGCGGATGCCCACAAATTACTAGCTTACCTTTTAACTAAACGTCCTCATCAATCTTTCACCTAGAGACATATTCTTTCAGCACGCCTGTGATCCGCGTCAGTGATCGAGGAGTGCCCAATGAAGCGCATGTTATTTAATGCCACGCATCCTGAGGAGCTGCGTGTCTGTATCGTTGACAGCCAACAACTGATCGACATGGATCTGGAGTCGTCTGCCCGCGAACAAAGAAAGTCCAACATCTACAAAGGTATTATTACTCGTGTTGAACCCTCTCTGGAGGCCTGCTTCGTAGACTACGGAGAAGAAAGACACGGCTTTTTGCCTTTTAAAGAAATCTCTAAAGCCTATTTCAACGAGGGAGTCGACTACAGAACAGCCACTATCAAGGAAGCTGTTTCCGAAGGCATGGAACTCATCGTTCAAGTTGAAAAAGAAGAAAGAGGAAACAAGGGCGCTGCTCTGACGACCTTCATTTCTTTAGCAGGCCGCTATCTTGTCTTAATGCCCAACAATCCTCGCGGAGGCGGCGTCAGCCGCCGCATTGAAGGCGAAGAAAGAGAAGAGCTCAAAGAAAACCTCAGCAAGCTTCAGTATCCGAAAGGCATGAGCCTTATCGCTCGTACCGCCGGTATCGGCAGAAGCGTTGAAGAGCTTCAATGGGACTTGGATTATCTTCTTAAACTGTGGGAAGCGATCGATGACGCAGCTAAGCCGCAGTACGATGACGGCAAAGGCAACATAGTCGACACCGCTACCATCAACGGCAGACCTTTGAAGAGGGTCAATCCGGCTCCTTTCTTGATCGTTGAAGAAAGCAATCTGGTTATTCGCGCCATCCGCGACTACTTCCAGCCGGAAATCAGCGAAATCCTCATTGATACCGACGAAATCTATGAACAGGCCCGTCAATTTATGAGCCATGTCATGCCGGATATGGTCGACAGAGTCAAGAGATATCACGACGACATTCCTCTGTTTACCCGCTTTTTGGTGGAAAAACAGATTGAAACAGCTTATTCCCGCACAGTTCCCCTTCCCTCCGGCGGTGCCATTGTTATCGACCATACGGAAGCTTTGGTGGCTATTGACGTTAACTCGGCCAAGTCCACCAGAGGGGCCGATATTGAAGAGACAGCTTTCAAGACCAATATGGAAGCTGCTGAAGAAGTTTGCCCGCCAGATGAGGCTGCGCGACCTCGGCGGTTTAATTGTTATCGACTTCATTGATATGGAGAATCCGAACAATCAGAGAGAGCTTGAGCAGAAGATGAAGGAGGAGCTCAAAAACGACAGAGCCCGCGTACAAGCTGCCAAGATTTCCCGCTTCGGCTTAATGGAAATTTCCCGTCAAAGACTGCGTCCACATTGTAATGAAGGCAGCCACATTACCTGCCCGAGATGCAACGGCGTCGGTGTTATCCGCGACACAGA
>PDYJ01000038.1_pt1 | contig 48225 bp, 63 predicted proteins | sample 1430841 | NCBI WGS metagenome assembly PDYJ01 (sample SAMN07237672, study PRJNA390542) | Gut metagenome, whole genome shotgun sequencing project. | isolation source: fecal pellets | host: Mus musculus | place: USA: New York, NY | collected 2016-10
GAACAGCGCACCGAGTCCGGCAATACCTTGTGCCACTCCCGCCATGTCGCCACACAAGGGCATCATCTCATCGTAGAGTGAGCGGAGTATGGAGTGGAGATTTGAAAAATCTATCGCGCAAAGCATAACTTACCAGTATTTTTCTGAGCCGTCACCATAGAGAGCCACTACACGTTCTGTATCTGCTTTCTTTTTGGCGCGGAGATATGACACGCTGATATTCTTGTTGGTGTAGTATGCCGTGAGGTTCTTCAACCGCTTCATCTCCTTGTAGCAATCATCGACTACATCCATACGATCCTTGTCGGTCATGGAGAGTGTAGTGATGTTCACTACCTGCTTCAAGTCGCTCAGGACACCGTTGGCATCTTCGAGTATCCTTGTGTAGCCGGAGGCGATGGCCGACAGTTCCGCAGATGTGAAATTGGGGTCAGTGAGCATCTTCTGGAAATTGTTGACATAATAACCTGAGATATTGCCGAGCATCAGTATTGTTTGCTGCACCTTTCGGGCATCGCGGACGAGGTTGTTGACCGACTGGAGAGCGTCGTAATATTTCTTCGCCTGCTGGTAAATTTTCACCGTTTCCTGAAAATTTTTGACCATGTGCGTGGCCGTCTGCGACTCCTGAACAAGTGATTTGGAGTTGTTTACGATGCTCTGTGCGATGTTGGACGGATCAATTACCGTCCATTGGGCGGAAGCCCTGCCAGTGCCGATCATAAGGCACAAGGCAATTATGGGGATAAGAAATTTGAGTTGCTTCATTTGAAATTTGGTTTGTGAATTAGCGGATTTTACGAGCCATGCCCGTAATGATTGAAATTACCACAGCAAGGAGGCCCACGACCAGAGCTAAAACCTGCCACGATTTTGGCTAACACGGATATACTTTCATACATCACTTCTCCCTTCTTTCGTTGGCTAACTGTTTGATGGCGGCCTCGATGTTGCCAACAAGCTGGCAGCGCGGTTGAGCACCTGAATCTTCTCCGTTTCCTCGGTTGTGTAGCAGAGGTATTCCTCCGGCGATACCTCGGTGGCATAGACGGCGGACTGTGTTCCGCCCAGTCCGATCCAGACTTCTTTATAAAGTCGGTTGGGATTGTTCGCCATATTGATACTGAGTATCTGCGCTTTCTCCTTGTCGGTCAAACCGAGCAGCTCCTGTATCTGGTCAAAGCGGTTCATGTACTTGCGCTGGTCGAGCAGTATCTTACAGTCGGAGTTGTTGATGATTGTTTCCTTGACAATCGGCGACGAAATTATGTCGTCAACCTCCTGCGTCACAACCACTGCCTCGCCGAAATACTTTCGGACAGTCTTGAACATATAGCGCATATACTCAGCCATGTTAGCCGTTGACAACGCTTTCCACGCTTCCTCGCAGATTAGCATCTTGCGGACACCTTTCAACCGGCGCATCTTGTTGATGAAGGCTTCCATTATGATGATTGTCACAATGGGGAAAAGTTCCTTGTTATCCTTCACGGCATCAATCTCGAATACCACAAAACGCTTGTTGAGCAGGTCGATGTTCTCTTTTGAGTTGAGCAGAAAGTCAAATCTTCCACCATGATAGTATTGCCGTAGAGTTGTCAGGAAATTGTCAATGTCGAAATCCTGTTTGTAGATGGGTATCGGACGGTTCGCCATTTCCGCACGGTAATCATCACGCATGAACTCGTAGAAGGAGTTGAAGCAGGGAACAATGTTTTTATCCTTAGCCATTTTTCGAGGAACATTGACAACGCCGAGCCTAACTCACCGCTTTCGGTCTTGCTTATGCGGTCGTCCTCCGACTTCCACAGCGTCAGCAACAGTGTCTTGATGCTGTCCTTTTTCTCCACATCGAACACACCGTCATCAGTGAAAAACGGATTGAATGAAATCGGCTTTTCCTCGGTATAGGTGTAATAAATACCGTCCTCGCCGTGGGTTCGGTTGTGAATCAGGTTGCACAGTCCTTCGTATGAATTGCCGGTGTCAATCAGCAGCACATGGGTTCCTTGCTCGTAGTATTGGCGCACCAAGTGGTTAGTGAAGAACGACTTTCCGCTACCCGACGGGCCAAGTATGAACTTGTTTCGGTTGGTGGTAATGCCACGCTTCATCGGCTCATCGGAAATATCCAAGTGGACGGGCTTACCGTAAGACGGTCAACCATCTTTATGCCGAATGGAGAGAGCGAGGAACGGTAATTTGTTTCGGCAGTGAAGAAGCACACGCAGGCTCAATGAAGGTGTAGAAACTTTCCTCGGCAGGAAAATCTGCCTCGTTGCCGGGCATCGCCGCCCAGAACAGTGTCGGGCAGTCGATAGTGTTGTGCCTCGGCATACAGCCCATAGTGGCGAGCTGTCCGCCGACATCGTTCTTTATCCGCCGCAGTTCCTCGGCATCGTCGCTCCACGCCATGATGTTGCAGTGGCAGCGTACCGAGGTTAGACTGTAAGAATGTGCCTCGTTGAGATAGCGGTCAATCCACTCCTTGTTGATAGCGTTGCTACGGCTGTACTTTGAGAGTGAGTTCATGTTGCGTGCCGTTTTCTCAAAACGGGCAAGGTTCTCATCGTGGTCGTCAATCAGCACATACTGGTTGTAGATGTGGTTGCAAGGCAACAGCAAGCCGACGGGAGAGGCAAAAGATAGGCGGCAGTCGGAACGGTCAGTCGATAACCGCTCATATCGGTTGTCAGTGCTGACTTTGCCGGGGAGGTCGTCGGTGTCGGAGAGAGTATGCAGGCACAGCATCTTGTCGCCGATGCGCATCTCCTTTGCCGACAGGTCAATATCTTCAAGGCAATTTACATTGCCCATAGAGAGCGACATATACCTTTCGATTATGCCGGAGGTCGTTTCAGTGCCGACAATCTCATCGTCGGACAATCGGCGCAGCTTGATATAACCGGTGTCGTTGATTATGCGCTCGAACTGTTCAACAGACTCCATAAACTTGACAACCATCTCGTGGTTCAGCTCCTTCGGAGTGATACGGCCTCGGCAGAGGGTTGACAAATTGCTCTGCTGACGCATACGCTCCTTTGTTGTCTTTGTCAGGAACAGGTAACACCTGTGAGCCAAGTACGGACGCTCGTTGAAATGGCGTTCAAACGACCTATCTAAAAATGAAAGGTCATCTTTTTGCAATTCGGGCTTATAGTTCTCAGCCATGAACCAATCCTGCTTATGCACCACGGAGAAGTGCGGCAGCACCTTTATCGCCTTGCACCATGCGGCGTGCATAGCCTCATACTCCTGAGATGTGACCGTGAACAGTTCCGGGAGGCCCACCTCAAAGGCCACGGTAATGTCCGCGTCCTTTGAGATGATGCAACCGTGTTCGACTGCCAACAGGGGCAGCTTGCTTTCGAGGGTCGTTGCTTTAAGTGTACTCCTCATTTTCTTCCTTTGATTAAGCGGGTTATGCGCAGGCGGTTGATGATGTAGCGGGGGCGGTACTTTACAGAGGTAAGTTTCATAAGTCCGTACTGACCGTATTTGCCGTTGAGGTGGAATGTGTACCAGACAAGGATTGACGCGCTGACAACACCGAAGGAGATGCAGGACCATTGCGGCAGACCGCACATATACATCACCACGAATATTATGAAATCGGCTATCAGACCGCCGGCGAAAATAAACAGGTATTGCGCTTTCAGTCCCTTGTATTCCACCGTCCTGCCTATTCCCTTATTGATGTTGTATTCCATTCGTTTAGAGGAAGAATGAACGCAGAATAGTCGCGGCGACAATCAGGAAGATACACGCACCGAACCACGACGCGGCGGTCTTGCTGGTGTCGGGATCGCCGGACGAGAACTTGCCATAGACCTTGACGCCGCCAATAAGTCCGACGACAGCACCGATGGCGTAAATCAGTTTCGTGCCGGGGTCGAAGTAGCTGGTCACCATAGAGGTAGCCTCATTTATGCCGGCGAGTCCGTTGCCGGCAGCCCACATCTGGACAGCGGCGGTGAGAAGAAGCATCGCGGCAATCGGGCGGCGGAGGTGGGGCTGGTTCATCCATGCCACAATGCGGTTGTAGAGAGTTCTGAGAAATTTAGTCATAAATAAACTGGATTTGATTTGTGGATAGGTAGTGGTGGGTTAATGGTACATATTGAAATCGACAGCATCAATGTCGGTTGTGTCAATATGTGTCTGGCATACAATCCGGCGACGCCTTTCGGTGTCGGGTTGTTCTTCCTCGGATTGTTCGACGGGATCGTCCGGCATTTCCGGCATCTGACATTCGATAAGCAGGATTTTCTTGCGGACGACAGGATCGAGTTTGATTTTCTCGATAATCTCCGTGCCTTGCAGGTCTGGCAGCACACGCCTTGCGGTCTGTTCATCTTCCGGTGTGTGCGGTTCGCCCTTCAGCACCCTTATGGTCGTGTTGATCGCGTTGAAATCGTTGCCGTCAGTCCGGGGTGGTGCTGGTTCGGGCATCTCGCCTGTAAGTTCGCTTAGGGTCATGTTGCTGAAAGCATCGTCCAGTCTGTCGTCAGGAATCTGCGCCGATGGAGTATTTACTGGAGGTTCAGGAAAACCGGCATCTTCCGATGTGCCCATCTCCTTGACGATAAGCGGTATCACTTCCTTCGCCGCCTCTTTTGTCGCTTCCTTGACAATATCCTTGAACTCGCCGATGTCAAAGTTGCTTTTACCTACGATGGTATTTTCATCCTCTGTGGCCTTGGCTTCGGGTTGTACGGGTGTGTTCCCGATAATCGTCCGTCCGTTTTCGGCAGCGGGTGAAGTGTCCGGCTTCGTCAGCACCTTCCGGATCAGCCACACGTTGCTGGCAAGCAACGCCACAATCAGTAACATCTCCATCAGAACAGATCCTTGCAGTTGTTGTCAAAGATGTTACGCATGACAGCGTGATGCTTCGCAATATGGTCGAGTATTATCTCTGAGGCATACGAGCCGATGGAAACACCGCTTTTACCCATAGCCTTGACCATACGGGAGAGGGCCGCGTGTACTTCGGGATAGATATACACTTTGGTGTTCGACCTTACTTCATGGGGTGTGAGGTAGCGGCCGACGTAACGTTCGCTCTCGCTTTCGGGTATGTGCGCCACCTCGATGGTGGCCACGATACGCGATTTGGTTGTATCATTCATATTCTTACAGTCTTTTTTTGATTATTTCTTCGTATTCCTTGAAATGCTCCGCAAGCACATTGTTGATGTATGCCTTCATCGAGCATCTGAGGCCGGGGTCGTAGGAAAGTATGCGCTTGATTTTACCGACAAAGTCAGCACTAATATCCACTGTTATGTCGCGGCGCGTGGTGTTGACAAACATTGGAGCGCAAATGAACTTTGCTATATATTCAGCCTCCTTGTCCACCGTGGCGGAAGCCTGACATCCGTTGTCATCGTTTGCAGGGGCTTCCGTCGCAGGTTCCGCTGTCGTGACAGTCGTTCCCTCCTTCCTTTTCAGTGCCGACAGCTGGGAGGGCTCCTCGCGGAAAGACCTGATGAACTCATCGGGGTCAACCTGTGACTCATAGACCTTGCCCATGCCGTCAGCCGTTGATTATGCCGAGAAGCTCGTCTGTCAGTTCAGGCAGGCGTGTCCCTTTGAGCAGCGTCCTGTCGGGCGGCATGACGGTTGAACGGAACACGGCGCGGTTGAGCGTCCGGGAGCCTTCACGACGGTATTTCTTCGTGTCAGGGATTTTGGTTTTCAGGGTCTGCAAACCGTATTCCTCGAAGATTGCCTCATACTGGTCGTAGAGATCGGTTTTCTCGCGGGCATCGACGAGGTTCCAAAGCATATACATACTCTTGACCTCGGTCTTGCCAGTTGTCAGCCACTCCTGTATTTTCAGGGCGAAAGCAAGTGAGCTTTGCAGTATTACCTTGTCGGCTGCAACCGGCACGATGACCGTATCCATGCAGTTGAGGATATTGACGACACCCCGGTTGTTCACAGTACCGGGAAGGTCAAAGAACACGATGTCGAATGTGTTGCCGTCCTCGATTATCTCGCGCACCTTGCGCATGGCATCGTCCGGAGCGGTCATAAGCAATGGGTACGGCGGAAGTTTGGTGTTGCGGATTGTTTCGGCGAACGCTTTCTTGAACGACGGGCTGCACTCCACAAGATCCATGTCACGCTGGCGCATATCCTCGATGCTGAACTGCGGATAGTCGCAGTCAACCACAAGGACTTTAAGCCCCTTCACATAGTAAAGGTAACTCGCCACGAGAACAGTCAGGGTGGTCTTGCCCGCTCCACCTTTCTGGGTGGAGAAAGCGACAAATTTCGGGTCTGTCATAAAATTTAATTGATAAAATGGATGTAGCGGTGTCCGCACAGCAGTGGCCGTCAGCGTATCTCCTGACACGGTACAGACCGGCCTCCATAAGTGCCGGAGCAGTCATGCCGACCGCCTGCCATGCTTTGTTTCGTTTACAGCTTTCTCCGCCGTGTGATGACGGCCTTCCTCCGCTGTCGGGAGGGCATCGGCTGTGTCAGCCGGAACATGTGGTTTTGTCAGTCATTCTAATTTTCTTTTTAATTTGGATTGAGTGGTGGTTTTTCCATAGCCCGGTAGCCGCATGGCCACGACCTATGGGGAGTCGGTTTTGCCAATTTCACTGTCCGTATTTCCATGTGTCGATATTGCCACCGGCAGTAACGGACATCGTTCGGTAAACAGTCAGCGGGATAGGAATATAGATTTGACTGTACGGAAGGAGGTCTTTCCACCTTATGTGATACCGGGCCATAGACGGACGGATAATGTTATTGTAAGATTTTCAAACCTGCCCATCGTACTGTGGATAGTTCCTGATATATATGGATAAATTGAACTCCGTTGAAGTGGGTCTGTCTGTCAATCTCTACACAAAGAAACAAAAAAACAGGCGGATTGTCAAGTGGGCGGAACGTGCAATTTGCTTGGTCTTAACTCATTGGGTTCTGGATTTCCTCAAACTTCCCCGGATTTCCCCAAAACGTCCGATAAATTTTTAACATTTCAACCTGCATTTTTTTCTTGCCGTCATTCCGATAGCTCATGTACGGACATCCATGCGCGTATTTTTATCGGATTTTTCTTCTCAGCGTTAGGATTTGCGCCGGATTTTTTGTAAATTTATGGAAGCATCACGGAGATTTCAATCCGCAGCAACCGTGAAACAGCGGAAGTACACCATAAGTACATACCGGAATGGAAATCGGCCTCCATTCACAGGCATAACCGCTTAATTCACAGTATGGAGAATGTTCACATGAACATAACAAGGTGTCTTTTCGGTTCCCGAAAAGGTTTTGGGGGACCGGCCTCCCCACAAAACAACCTTGCTATGTAAGGATATTTCTCCAAAGTCGAATATCCCGCGACTGAACTGCCGTTGGCATTGATCACCGTATGCGCCCACCACAAAAATAATCCACATTTATATGACTGATTTCAACAAAGGCGGACGACCGCCACTGATAGACCGATGCGACCACTGCGTAAAAGTTCGCTTCAACAATTCCGAATGGGACGAGCTTACACGCATGATGGAGAGAGCTGACATGACCGTCAAGGCCACTTTCATCAAGCAGCTAATCTTCGGCAGACCGTTCAAGGTGCTCGTTACAGATAAATCGCTTGCCGCATACTGCGCCAAGCTGTCGGAGTTTTTCAGCCAATACAGGACAATCGGCGTAGGCTATGACCTTGCCGTAAAGGAGCTACGCGCCAACTTCACAGAGAAAAAGGCCGCCGTATATGTTTCAAGACTGGAAAAAGCCACATTGGAACTGGCTGGAATAACCCATGATGTAATGGAACTGTCGGAGAAATTCGATGAGCAATGGTCGCAAAAATCTCGATAGGTTCGTCGCTCTACGGAGCCCTTTGCTACAACGGGGAGAAAGTGAACAAGGAGAACGGACGCATCTTAGGCTCGAACAAGATTATCATACCTGTTGACGGCAAAGCCGACATCGGTCAGATGGCTGAGAATTTCCGTATGTTCATGCCGAAGATGGGCAAGACCAAGAAGCCTGTACTGCATATCTCGCTCAATCCGCATCCTGACGACAGACTTTCCGACCAAGATTTTGAGATACTCGCCCGCGAGTATCTTGATAAACTCGGCTTCGGCGAACAGCCATACGTCATCTATAAGCACGAGGATATTGACCGCCACCATATCCACATCGTGACGGTAAATGTCAACGAGGAAGGTAAGCGGCTCAATCAGGATTTTCTCTACCGGCGCAGTAAGAAAATCACGACCGAACTTGAAGAAAAGTACAATCTTCACAAGGCACAACGCGAGAAAATCTCTCCCGACACTCCGATTACCAAGGTTGATTCAAACGGCGACATCAAGCGACAGGTTGCCAATACGGTCAAGATGGTAGGTATGCGCTACAAATTCCAGAGCATGGGCGAGTACAACGCCATACTCGGACTTTACAACGTGAGGTGCGACACTGCCGACGGACGAGTGAACGGGCGCGAGTATCACGGTCTGGTCTATTTCGCCACCGATGATAACGGCAATAAAATCGCCACTCCGCTCAAAGCGTCACGCCTCGGCAAGTTCGCAAGCCGCACCGCGATTGACGGACGGTTTGAGCGTGCGAAGGAGAAGATTGATTTAGCACCGACCAAACGTAAGGTAGCCGACGCTCTCAGTCAATCGTCGGACAAAGACGACTTTGTTGCCAAGCTCAAAGAGCGCAATATTGATGTTGTTTTCCGCTATAACCGATGAAGGACGCATCTACGGTGTGACATTCGTTGACCACGATACGATGAAAGCCTTGAACGGCTCACGCCTCGGCAAAGATTTTTCGGCAAACGCACTCAACGCACGTTTCAGTCAGCAATCACAGCCAACGGAACAAGCACCAACAGCAACAGTTGTGCCCATACCTACACCGACCAATACGACATCGGAGAGTCAATCGACATCATCTGCCGGAACTGCACAAACTCAAGCAGCAGCTTCTACCCAAAACCAGACTTCTCAAAGCGACAGCGGAGATTATGACTTCACATTGCCGGGCCTTGACCTGTTCCAGCCGGGACAGTCGTTCAATCCCGACGAGGAAGAATTCCGCCGGCGTATGCAGCGTAAAAAGAAACGCGGACACCGCCCCAAGTTCTAACCCCAAACACATTTTATTATGAGCCAACAAGAGGATGACCTCAGAGCGTTGGCGAAGATTATGGATTTCCTCAGGGCGGTCAGTATCGTCCTTGTGGTCACCAATCTCTACTGGTTTACCCGTGTGGAAACCGTTGACAGCGGCTGGTTCTACTCGACCGTCCATAAAATCTGCGCCAATTTCAACCGCACCTGCGGACTTTTCAGCACCACCTTCAACGCCAAACTTTTTGCCCTCATGCTCCTTGCCCTCTCATGCTTCGGCACAAAGGGAGTGAAGAACGAGAAGATTACATGGGTGCATATAGGCATTGCCATCGCCATCGGAGCGGTGCTTTTCCTTCTCAACTGGTGGATGCCGGCTATCGGCTGGCGGTACACATATATTATTACCACCGTATGCGGGTATGTATGCCTGTTAATGGGCGGTATATGGATTGGTCGCCGATTGAAAAACAACATGATGGACGACCGCTTCAACGACGAGAACGAGAGCTTCATGCAGGAAACACGCCTGTTGGAAAATGAGTTCTCGGTAAATCTGCCGACCAAATTCTACTATGAGAAGAAATGGCATCGTGGCTACATCAATGTCGTCAACCCGTTCAGAGCCTCGATTGTACTCGGCACTCCCGGTTCGGGCAAGTCATACGCTGTTATAAATTCATTCATCAAACAACAGATAGAGAAAGGATTTGCGGCATATATCTATGATTTTAAGTTCCCGGACTTATCGACCATCGCCTACAATCATCTCCTGATGCACCGCGATGGTTATGGTAAGGTAAAACCTAAATTCTATGTGATAAACTTCGACGATCCGGAGCGCAGCCACCGGTGCAACCCTATACATCCGGCCTTCATGACCGACATCGCCGACGCATACGAAAGCAGCTACACCATAATGATGAACTTGAACCGGACGTGGGTGCAGAAGCAGGGCGACTTCTTTGTGGAATCGCCGATTGTGCTGTTCGCCGCAATAATCTATTTCTTAAAGATTTACAAGGACGGTATATATTGCACATTTCCCCATGCAATAGAGTTGCTAAACCGCAGGTATGAGGATTTGTTTCCGATACTTACCAGTTACCCGGAGCTGGAAAACTACCTGTCGCCGTTCATGGACGCATGGCAGGGAGGCGCGGCGGAACAGTTGCAGGGGCAGATAGCATCGGCAAAAATCCCTTTGTCGCGCATGATCTCTCCACAGCTATACTGGGTTATGACCGGCAACGACTTCACGCTCGACATCAATAATCCCAACGAGCCGAAAATCCTGTGTGTCGGCAATAATCCCGACCGTCAGAACATCTACGGAGCGGCACTCGGACTATACAATTCCCGCATCGTGAAAATCATAAACAAGAAAGGAATGTTGAAATCAGGAGTGCTCATAGATGAATTGCCCACGATATACTTTAAGGGGCTGGATCAACTAATTGCCACAGCGCGAAGCAATAAGGTTGCCGTCTGCCTCGGCTTTCAGGACTTCTCCCAGCTCAAACGCGACTACGGTGACAAGGAAGCGGCAGTAGTGATGAACACCGTGGGCAACATCTTCTCCGGGCAGGTCGTGGGCGAAACCGCAAAGACACTTTCGGAACGCTTCGGGAAGGTGTTGCAGAAACGGCAGTCAATCTCTATCAACCGTCAGGACATAAGCCATTCGTTCAACACGCAGATGGACTCCCTTATCCCTCCGAGCAAAATATCCACGCTCACACAGGGTATGTTCGTCGGGGCAGTCTGTGACAATATCGACCAGCGCATCGACCAGAAGATTTTTCATGCCGAGATTGTCATCGACAGCAACCGTGTCAACGCCGAGATGAAACGCTACAAGCCTATACCGCGACTGACCGACTTCAACGACGACACTCCCGACAGGAGCCGTATGAAAGAGGTTATCCAGCGCAACTACGAGAAGGTAAAAGCGGACGTTATCCAGCTCGTCGAGGACGAGAAGAACCGCATATTGGCAGACCCCAGACTACGCCACCTTTTCATGCCCAAATAATCACCACCACTAAATTTATCCACAATCATGTTAGAAATCAACCGAGGTCTATACGACTTCAATTACTACTATCTGTACCTGTTGCAGTACCTCAGAAGCAACAAGTACGAGGTCGATAACGACCACCCCCAGTTACAAGCAAACTCAATCGCGGCATTGGATGCCTTCGAGGAAGCACGCCGGAACGGTGCAACAGTCACTATGGCTGAGGAAGAAGCGATAAGAGTCCTGTTCACAAACATCGGAGAGTCGGAGTACAACATCGTATCCGAGTTGATACTTGAAAACTTCGGCGACACTATTGACCTCGACAGCACCGAAGCGGTGGAATACTGGACAAATCAGGTAATGACCGATATTCCCGACCTCTTTGACGGCCTTGACCGTATGGCAATCGGTCTTGATCCGCTCGACCTCTCCATTATGGAGAATGAGATTGTAGGTAAAATCGTAATCTATCTTTCCGACAATGGCCTACAATAAGTTACAGACCATGCGCGACAACATTGAGGCGATACGCACCGCCTTTCGTCTCGGCGTTGAGAAGCGACCGCCGACCGCTGATGAGCGGGAGGTGCTGGGCAAATATGCCGGGTTTGGCGGGTTGAAATGTATCTTGCAGGACGCCAACGAACTTGCCGATGCCGCAAAGTGGAGCAAGAGCGATATTGAGTTGTTTGCACCTACGGTTGAACTGCGCCGCCTTATTCACGACTATTCAAAAGATGACCGGGAGTTTGCCGCATATATGGACTCGTTGAAAGCGTCCGTACTGACAGCTTTCTATACCCCTGCGCCTATAATTGATGCGCTTGCCACTTCACTGCGTGAAAGAGGTGTGAAGATTAAAAAGTTCCTTGAACCGTCTGCCGGGCAAGGTGCTTTCATCGACTCCTTTCTGAAAAATGAGAATTATCCCGGTGCTGAGACATTGGCATTTGAGAAAGATTTGCTGACAGGCAAAATATTGGCTGCGCTCCATCCCTCAATCTCAACCGAGATAAAGGGCTTTGAGAAGATTGACCCAGATTTTGAGGGATATTTCGACGTGGCAGCGTCCAATATACCTTTCGGGGACTTTGCGGTTGCCGACCCCCGATATGCCACAAGCAAGGAGATTGCCTACCGTCAGTCAACAAGGCAATCCACAATTATTTCTTTCTCAAAGCACTGGACTCTGTGCATGAGGGTGGCATTGTGGCTTTTATCACATCGCAGGGTGTGATGAACGCCGCCAGCCCCTTTGTGCGCATGGAGCTGATGCGACGCTCTGACCTTGTGGGAGCGGTACGGTTGCCAAACAATACTTTCTCCGACAACGCCGGAACAGATACAGGCTCTGACTTGATTATCCTGCAAAAGCATACTGGTAAGAAAGGAATGTCGGCTGATGAGGAATTCTTTATTCAGTCAATCATTGACCGTGATACAAAAGCACCGACCAACAAATATTTTGCGGCATATCCGCAGAATATCATCTGCACCGAGGCGAAAATCGGCACTGACCCATACGGCAAACCGGCTATCATCTACAAACATGAGGGCGGTGTCTATGGTATAGCAAGAGATTTGCGCGATGCTTTGGAAGATTCTTTGCGTCTGCGTCTGAACCTTGAATTGTATAATAACCACGGCATAAAACCGCCCACGCCAGACCCCGTAACACCGACACCTGCGCCCAAACCCAAAGTCACAAAAGTCGCTGAAACTCCGCTAATGGCGCAATACAGGGATATGAAAAAGAAACACCCGGACGCGATATTGATATTCCGTGTGGGCGACTTCTATGAGATGATGGGCGAAGATGCCGTGAAAGCGTCGGAGATACTGAAAATAACACTGACCCGACGACGCAACGGCAAAGCCGTCAGCATCGAGCTTGCAGGTTTTCCGCATCATGCCCTCGACACCTATCTCCCAAGCTCGTAAGAGCCGGGCAGCGTGTGGCTATCTGCGAACAGCTTGAAGATCCGAAGCAGAAACAAAAGGAGGAATACAAGCCTACGGAGATAATAACGCCACCGCCGACGGTTGAGCCAAAGCCCCTCTCTCGCGCCTGTGGAGCCAGTAAAGGAGATTGAAACCGAAGGTGGGCCCGATTATACCGATAATCCTGACCCGCGTCTGTTCGCCTACAATCTTTTCGGAGAATTGGAGCCGTTGGAGAAACCGAAGCGTCAGCCACGACAACCCAAGGCCGAGGAAGATAAGCCGAGGCCTACTGCCAAAATTCAGATTTCAGATGAACAGGCTAAAGAAATTCCGCCCGCTATCTGAAAAGGAGCTGGAATTTTACGGCTCTCTAAACTGGGAGGACAATCCGCCAATCAACGGCTTCTATGAAACGATGATGAGCATCGCCCACCGCCAGATGGCGGAAATGGAAGCTGAACGACAGGCGGCGGAGGCGACCAAGAAAGAGATAATCACGGAAAACGGCACAATCATAGAAAAAACAGAGGGCTATTTTGTTCCACAGCCAAGAGAGGCTAAGGCTGCGACAACTGCCCCGTCGAGCGTGATATGTCGCCCCGCAAGTTTTCTCGAGGATATTCAGCATTTCCACCAGAACGGCTCAATGGTCGTGGACAACGGTCAGGTAGGTTTTCTTTCGGAGGTTCGCAAGAATGGTGCTACATTCACTCCGCTCCCAATCAAACCGGAGCAGGAGAAACGAGCCATGCTCTATATAACCTCTCGGAGACTTATCAGCAGCTCTACAACTTCGAGGCTGAGACGCATGAGGCTTCAACCGAACTGCGTCAACACCTCAATGACTATTATGATGAGTTTGTGGATAAGTATGGCAATCTCAATGAGAAACAGAATGTCAAGTTCATTCTCATGGATGCCAATGGTCGTGACGCTCTTGCCTTGAACGTGGTGAGAACGGTGTATTTGTCAAGGCTGACATCTTTGACCACCCGTAAGTTTTTCGCCAAGATGAGATAACCTCGGTCGAGATGCCGCAGGATGCTCTTATGGCTTCGCTCAATAAATACGGTGAGGTCAATATGGATATATGGCAGACCTGTTGGGTATTGACAAGACTGCCGGATCCATTGTCGTGAATATGAATGGGATTTGCTTGAAGCCTTGAAAGGTCACATCTATTATAATCCCCTTGTGGAGAAGTATGAGATTGCTGACCGTTTCATCGCCGGAAATGTAGTGCAGAAAGCGGAGGACATCAAGGCATGGATTGACCGAGAGGAGAAAAGAATCGAGAATTTCCCCGGTTATGACGGCATTGAACCGTTCATCGAAATTTCCAGAGACTCTTTGAAAGCGTTGGAGGAAGCCATTCCCCGAAAGATTACCTTCGATGAACTGGACTTCAACTTCGGTGAACGCTGGATACCGACAGGCATTTACTCGGCCTACATGAGCCACTTTATGGCACTGACGTGAAAATCGCCTATTCTTCATCTATGGACGAGTATTCTGTGACGCACGCGCTAAAGAATATGAAGATATGGGAGGAGTTCTGTGTCAGAGGCTACTACCGTGTCTATGACGGCATGAGCCTTCTCAAACACGCCCTGCACAACACAGTGCCGGACATCAAGAAGTCCATTGGCAAGGATGAGAATGGCACGACATAAAAGTCCCGACAGTGAGGCAATCCAACTCGCCAACACCAAGATTGATGAAATACGCAATGGTTTTCGGACTGGCTTGATGCTCAGTCTCCGGAGTTTAAGGACAGGCTTGTGGACTTGTACAACGCAAGTTCAACTGTTACGTCCGTCCACATTACAATGGAGCACATCAGACATTCCCTGACCTCAATATGAAGTTGTTGGGCGACCGATATGGAATCGGCTCTATATACCAGTCGCAAAAGGACTGTATTGGATGCTGAAACAGAACGGCGGTGGCATCTGCGACCATGAAGTCGGTACAGGTAAAACGCTGATAATGTGCATTGCAGCGCATGAGATGAAGCGTCTCGGACTCGCCAACAAACCGATGATTATCGGTATGAAGGCGAATGTCGCGGAAATTGCCATGACCTATCAGACTGCATATCCCAATGCCAGAATCCTCTATGCCGATGAAAAGAGTTTCAAGGCAGAAAACCGTGTCGCTTTCTTCAATCAGATTAAGAACAACGACTATGACTGCGTGATAATGTCGCACGACCAGTTCGGCAAGATACCGCAGTCGCCGGAGATGCAGCAGCAAATTCCTGCAAGCGGAACTTGATACGGTTGAGGAGAATCTCGAAGTCATCAAGCAACAGGGGCACGACATTTCCCGTGGTATGCTCAAAGGTCTTATCAAGCGAAAGGAGAATCTGACCGCCAAGATTGCGACCATCCAATATCAGATGGAGCAGAATAAGGATAGTGTCGTGGATTTCAAGCAGATGGGCATCGACCACATTTTCGTTGATGAGTCGCAGAACTTCAAGAACCTGATGTTCAACACTCGCCATGATAGAGTGGCAGGTCTCGGCAACAGTGAGGGAAGCCAGAGGGCACTCAACCTGTTGTATGCAATCCGCACAATCCAAGAGAGAAATGGCAAAGACCTCGGTGCTACTTTTCCTCAGTGGTACGACAATTTCCAACTCCCTGACGGAGTTGTATCTGCTGTTCAAGTATCTCGACCAAAAGAACTTGAAAGGCAGGAGATAAGGTGTTTCGACGCTTGGGCGGCAATATTCGCCAAGAAGACTACCGACTTCGAGTTCAATGTTACCAACAATCTGGTACAGAAGGAGCGTTTCCGCTACTTCATCAAGGTGCCGGAGTTGGCAGCCTTTTACAACGAAATCACGGACTATAGAACCGCAGAAGATGTGGGTGTTGACCGACCGATGAAGAATGAGATTCTCCATAATATCCCTCCGACAAAGGAGCAGGAGGTTTTCATTCAGAAGCTTGATGGACTTTGCCAAGAGTGGCGATGCCACAATCTTAGGTCGTGCGCCAGTTGTCTGACACCGAGGAGAAGGCGAAGATGCTCATAGCCACCGACTATGCCCGAAAGATGGCTCTCGACATGAGAATGATTGACCCAGTTATTCCGATGATCCAAACAACAAGGCCAGCCATTGCGCAAAGTTGATTGCTCAGTATTACCATAAATACAATGAGCAGCGCGGGACTCAGTTTGTATTTTCCGACCTTGGCACTTACAAGCCCGGCGAATGGAACTTCTATTCGGAGGTCAAGCGCAAACTCATTGAGGACTACGGCATACCGCCGCATGAAATCCGCTTCATTCAGGAGTGCAAGACTGAGCGGTCAAGAAAGGCTGTGATTCAGGCGACCAACGACGGTGATGTTCGTGTCCTGTTCGGCTCAACCTCAATGCTTGGCACCGGAGTCAACGCCCAGAAAAGGTGTGTCGCAATTCATCATACCGACACACCTTGGGTGCGACGAGAAGTCGCATAGATAATTGTTAAAGTGATTGCCCAAAGAGTTGGGAATCAGATTTAACCCGCTGTTCCGTCAGCGGTAGCCTACCAACCGATGCACCTTAATATGTATTAAGCGGTTGGGACAAAGTACACTTTCGCAAGACAAGACAGAACCGCGAGGGGAAGTCAAGTGCGGTTAGTATCATACCGTAGAGTGGCGAGGCTGGATAGTATGGTTAGCGTAAGCGAACTGTTAGTAAACTTCGTAATGTCGTAAAAGAGTGGAAGATACTACATACACTCTACCCAAAAGGGAAGCGGTCGGTTAATCCTCTCCATGGTAGGATTACACGGACTTTAGCACCGCCGGAGGATGAGACAGAACCTAACCTATCCGTTGTTATCTATGCGAAACTCGGTAAACCTGTATTTCTCCTGTCGTGTCAACATGGCAGGTAAGCCGAAAGCAATGGAGGCCGAATGGAGTGCAGGCAGAAGATAACAGAAAAAAGCGAATGCCGCTCTGTAATGGAGCGGATACGGATTGACCCCATTGTCATGCATGGCAGAGGGCTACATTATCCGACACGAAAGTGGGCAGACTTCTGTGACCTTAGTCGGGAGGCTCAAAACCCGACTATAGTCAAATGGTAATTCTTTACAATTAACTTTTAGAACTTTTCAAAGGAGGAAAGCAAATGAACGAGAAACATAAATCGTGTGCACCTGCTGACAATCAGCCGACATCTTGGGACAGCATAGACTGGGTCAAGGCAGAGGCTGCTGTTAGAAAGCTACAAGCACGTATTGTAAAGGCTCAAAAGGAAGGCAGACACAACAAGGTGAGAGCCTTGCAGTGGACGCTTACCCACTCTTTTTACGCAAAAGCCTTAGCCGTAAAGAGAGTTACTTCTAACGGGGGTGGTGACACTCCTGGGGTTGACATGGAAACATGGGAAAAGCCCGAAGATAAATCGCAAGCAGTGTCTCAACTCAAACGCAGAGGCTATCAGCCGAAGCCATTGAGAAGAGTTCACATCAAGAAGAAAAACGGCAAAATGCGACCGTTGGGAATACCTACCTTGAAAGATAGAGCAATGCAGGCATTGTATCTCTTGGCATTGGAACCAGTGTCAGAGACAACCGCAGACACACGTTCATACGGTTTCAGAAAGAAACGTAAGTGCATGGACGCGATACAACAATGTCACAATATTCTCCGAAAAGGCTATTCTCCCGAATGGATTTTGGAGGGGGATATTAAAGGTTGCTTTGACCACATCAGTCATGATTGGCTTCTCGCCAATATCCCTATGGATAAGGCAATGCTTAAGAAATGGCTCAAATGTGGCTATATCTTCAAGAAAAAGATGTTCCCGACCGAGGAGGGTACTCCGCAAGGAGGAATAATCTCCCCGACACTTGCCAATATGACGCTTGACGGATTGCAAAAAGTCCTTGCAGAGAAATACAAGAGGAGAACCATTAAAGGGCAACACTACTCTCCAATGGTGAACCTTGTTCGTTACGCTGATGACTTCATCATCACCTGCGAGAACAGAGAGACCCTTGAAAAAGAAATCAAGCCACTTGTTTCCGATTTTATGGCAGAGAGAGGTCTGACCCTCTCAGAAGAAAAGACGGTAATCACTAATGTGAACGATGGTTTTGATTTTCTTGGTTTCAATATACGCAAATACGGCAACGAAGTTTTTGACAAAGCCGACTAAAGAAGCCGAGAAACGTTTTATGGAGAATATCCGTAAGATAATCAAAGGCAACAAAGGTTGCAAGCAGGAGTCGTTAATCAGAATGTTAAACGCCAGAATCCGAGGATGGGGAAACTATTATCGGCATGGCGCAACCCGAGATTCATTTCATCGTGTTGACCATGAGATATTCCTTTCCCTATGGCAATGGGCTAAACGTCGCCACTCCAAAAAGGGGAAGCGTTGGATTAAAGACCGTTATTGGCATAATATCCGAGGAAATAACTGGACATTCGCCTCAAAGTTCAAGAAAGCAAACGGCAAGGAAGACCAACTGACATTGTTGACTCTGACTTCGGCATGTGCCTATATCCCCTATAAACAGATAAAGGGAGATGTAAACCCGTTTGACCCTGAATGGAGACTCTATCTCAATCAAAGAGTTAAGGCGGATATGCTTGTATCACTTAAAGGACGGAAATCACTGCTTTACCTATGGGAAAAGCAGAAAAGAGTCTGTCCGATATGTGGTGAACCGATTGACACGCATAAGGCATGGAACGTGATGGAAACAACACGTGACGGCAAGAAATGTAACTTATTGGTTCATGATGAATGTTTCAAACTTAACCGTAAACAAAATGTCAACAAGAAGTAATTTGAGCCGGTCTCTGCATACAAGCAGAGGCTTAGAAGAGCTTGAGCCGTATGAGGGGAAACTCTCACGTACGGTTCTTAGGGGGGAAGAGGGCAGCAATGCCCTTGACCTACCCGATCGACCGTCAGACCTCACACAACGCGATGGCAGAGCCATTCGAGCGGGTAATGAGATAGCCAAGTTATACGCTGACAATAAGGTTGATGTTATTATCTATGCGGTGGAAAAATCGCTGGACTCATACAAGTTTAACCTTCTGCACTGCAAAGCTACTTTCATCGCCCAGCTCAAAAGCGGTGCATTTGGTGCGCGAACAATCGACGAGGGTTCGATGGACGAGAAGAACGGTATGAATTTCTCAGAGTACATGGCTATCCTCTCCGGCAACACCGACCTGCTTGACAAGGCAAAACTTGAAAAGCGGATAGCGGCGTTGGAGAGTGAGAGAAAGTCGTTCAACAAAGGTCGCGGTGACAGCGAGTTCAAACTCCAGACCATCACCCACGACATCGCCAACAACGAGGCGGCAATCGAGCGCATGAGAGCGGACTGGGAGCGTTACGACAAGGTTGTGCAACGTGACAAGGATGGCAACCCAATCAACAATCTCACGATTGACACCTGCAACCTTTCCGATGAAAAGAACATGGGTATCCACCTGCAAGGGCTGGCACAACGCACCGACACCCACGGGCTGTATCAGCGTATCGGCGAGGTTTATGGCTTCCCAATCAGCATTATCTCCGAAAGGGTGGTGTCTGACGGTGTTGAGAAAGTACAGAACCGTTTTGTTGTTGAGGGCAACTACAAATACAAGTACAACAACGGTCAGTTGGCAATGGCTGACACCCACGCCGCCTGCATGAACTTCGTCAACGCTCTGGAGAAAAATCCCCGGCATAATCGCCCAGTACGAGGAACGCACCGCCAAACTCAAAGCCGATGTTCCAATCCTCGAAGGCATCATGGCAAAGACATGGGGCAAGGAGGACGAGTTGAAGCAACTCAAATCCGAACTTGCCGCCCTCGACCGAAAGATCGCAGCGGAGTTAGCACCTAAACACGACGAGAAGGACGGTGAGGAAGTCAAGCCCGACACCCAGCAGCAGCTCGCATCTGTTAAAGTTGTTGACCCTCCCGGTCAAGCAACTGACGATAACAAGTCAATGGTGGCAGAACCTTGCATAAAATATTATCGTTCATCTTATTTAAGATAATCATACTTATTGAAAATATGCCAATACCTGATAGTGGAATTGCTATTGGGGTATTGGCTTTTTTGTATAGCTATCAAAGATTTTGCCGATACTGTCTGGGGCTTAACCCGGAATGCCTTTTGAAATATTTCCCAAAAAAAGATTGATTCGGAAAATTCAACCGATGGCATATTTGTTGCACAGTTAAATCTGATGATGCCAATAGAGCTTTAGCCTCTAACATTACATATTCATCAATCCATTCTGCGGCACTTTTTTGAGTAATCGTTTTGACAATAGATGATAAATATCCGGGGGTCAGTCCCAGTCTTAAGGCATATTCGGTTACTTTTCGACATTCGTGATAGTTCTTGCTTACTAATTCTAAAAAGTTTTGTGTTAGCGTTTCCTCTCTACTCATATTAGATGGCAATGCTTTAATAATGCTATCGGCCATACTATAAAGTAATGCAGCTGTGAGATGTCGTAAGATTTCTCGTGCATAAGGTCTTTTTCGAGCAAGAATATTTCTGACCATCTCTGTATATTTAATTAATGCCTCGAACTCTTTTTCTGAAAGGGTAATAATGGGATTAATACTTATTGCATTAGCAGTTTGGAAACTATATTGAAAGCCAAGTTTATCAAAAAAATCAGGCGACATGGCAATAAGAATGGCCTTGTAGTCGTCTGAAACGCTTTGTATTTCCACAAATTGATTAGGTAGTGTAATTGCTATGGAGCCGGCAGACTGGGATATTTCAATCAAATTCACACGACTTATACAGTTTCCTGATATTCCAATACAACATTGATATAAGCTATTTAATATAGGCTTATTGGGGAAATCGGTTTTGCCGATTTCCACTAAAAATAAGTCTTTATCAAGACCAACGATGTTTTCAACGGATTGAAAACGGGATATGATAGCCTCGTTCCGTATCATTGATTAAAATATTAGACCACAAAATTAGGACATAAATTGCTAATATCAAAGACTCATTTTAATAAAAGACCAATTAATTCGTTATTTAGGCCTTTTGTGAAATTAACTTGGGTTGTAATTTTGCACCCGTAATAAATTGAAGAAAACTGATTTAACGAATGGACAAAACAAATCACACCCTTCGTGGTGTACTGACGTCGTTATTAATGTTTTGCAGTTTCTATATTATTGCTGCTGATATTTATAGCATCAGTGGTCGTGTTACTGATAATGAAACTGGAGAACCTTTAATTGGCGCATCCATTACCTATGGACAATCCATGGGTACTGTTACTGATACCGATGGAAAATACACACTACAAGCATCCTCCGGAGACGGCAAAATCGCTTGCTCGTATATTGGTTATGAATCAATTGTCCGTAATATACAACTGAGTTCAGATACCATCATTGATTTCAGCATGTTGACCTCAACAAATGAATTGTCAGATGTTGTAGTTTTAGCAAAATCTGTCACAGACCGCGTTAGAAGCACTCAACCCGGCATGGAGCGCATAGATATATCAGAGATGGCGAAAACACCTGTAATATTTGGTGAACGTGACATTATAAAATCGTTGCAATTGTTACCCGGTGTTTCTGCGGAAGGAGATGGAACAGGAGGTTTTCAGGTAAGAGGTGGTACACCAAGTCAAAATCTTGTACTACTCGACGATGCTCCTATAATCAACTCCGGTCATCTGTTCGGATTCTTTTCAACTTTTAATGATGAAGCACTGGCAAGTGCTACTCTATACAAAGGACAAATTCCTGCAAAGTTTTCGGGTGCAACGTCTTCTGTGTTTGACGTTTCTACGAAATCTGGCAATCAAGATAAGTATGGCGGAATGTTCTCAATAGGCCTACTCTCTGCAAAATTTGACATAGCGGGCCCTATCATAAAGGATAAATTATCTTTTTCAGCTTCAGCGCGTAGATCATATATGGATATGTTTTTGAAATTTACAGACCAATTCAAAGACAACTCGCTGTATTTCTATGATATAAATGCGAAAATAAACTATATCGTTAATTCTAAGAATCGTCTTTACGTGTCTTTTTTCGTAGGAAGAGATAACTTAGGTATGAGTGATATGATGAATATGCAGTGGGGCAATATAGCAACAACAGTAAAGTGGTATCATATCTATAACGATGTGCTATCGTCAAATCTAAGCTTATATCACAGCAACTTTGTGAATGATATGGGAATGCAGGTTACATCTGAAGATGATAACATGACCAGGGCTGACGCATCTTAAATAAACTTAACGGCTGATTACTACTATTAAGTGGTTTCAGCCGTTAATATAGTATGACAAAGACCACATCAGCCATAGATTTTTTTTCGTCGGTAACCGACCCACGTGTAGAACGCACACAGAAACATAGCCTCGAATCCATCCTTTTCATCTCCCTTTGCGCAGTCATCTGCGGCGCTGAGTCGTGGAACGAGATAGAGGACTACGGCAATGCCAAGGTTGATTGGCTCGAACGCTTTCTGTATCTTCCTAATGGAATTCCATCTCATGATACTTTCAATCGGGTAATCAGATCGTTAGACCCCAAGGAATTGAACGATTCTTTTGTTGCATGGACCAAGAGCATCGCAGAGCTGACCGATGGTGAAGTAGTTGCCATCGACGGAAAATGTATGCGCGGAAGTAGCGATGACGGAACCGGAACTTACACCCATCTTGTCAGCGCGTGGGCTTCTGCCAACAATCTTCTGTTGGGTCAGGAAAAGGTTGCAGGAAAGAGTAACGAGATAACCGCCATACCGAAGCTGCTGCGTATTCTGGAACTGAAAGGCTGCATCGTCACCATTGACGCGATGGGTTGTCAAAGGGAGATCGCCAAGGTAATAATCGAGCGCGGAGCCGACTATATACTTGCCTTGAAAGGAAATCAGCCCGAAATGAAAGGGCGTGTCGCCGATTCGTTCACATATATTAAGCCTTCGTCCGAGCATGTTATGGAGGGCAAATCCCATGGAAGGGAAGAAACTCGGGCGTGTACTGTGATTACCAATCTGGAAAATATACTTGACAGGGACAAGTGGCCCGGGCTTAAAAGCATCGTGCGTATTGAATCACGCACAAAAGACATCAAGAAAGGCACAGTGCATAAGGAGACAAGATATTATCTCTCTAGCCTTGAGACTGATGCTCAATATATTAATCATTCCATACGCACTCATTGGAGTGTTGAGAACCAACTCCATTGGACTTTGGATGTGGCTTTTGGCGATGATGCCTCTCGCAAACAAAAGGACAATGGCGCTCAAAATTTCTCTCTTCTGAACCGTATCGGATTGAACATAATCAAGAACGCAAAGGTATCTTCAATGGGTGTCAAAGGACATCGGAAAAAAGCCGGATGGGATAACGACTACCTGCTGTATGCCTTAAAAAGTTTTGATGTTGTAAAAAATTAAGATGCGTCAGCCGTGATAACATGACGGGGCATCTGAAACAAACCGGTATTAAATATGTATTTTCATGGAACCCAGATGAAAGCCATCGGGCTGACTTTGGTTTCTATACCGCATTAATGGATCTAAAGTCGGCAGAATGGATTATTGGACCAACTCGTCAGAGGGAATTGCGAAGAAGCTGGGAAAGTGGTATATGGATTAACGATGATTGGGCAATTAATGAGCATTTTCATATTATGGGCGGGTTACGCTTGGGTATGATATCGGCTCTCGGAGGTTCTCCGTATTATCAAATTAATTCAGACGGAGCCATAACAGATACCTACAATCCTAAAAAAGGCCATTTATTTAAAACATACTTCTCTTTAGAGCCACGATTGAGCTTTAATTATCAGATAACCGACTTGCAGAGTGTCAAGGTTGCATATTGTCGTAGCTCCCAAAATATTCATGCAATAAGAAGCACTGGCTCGTCCATGCCGTTTGACAGATATGCCATGACCAGCAATATCATAAAACCTCAAACCGCAGACCAGATAAGTGCCGGATATGTAGCATTGTTTGGAAATAGTAAATGGGAAGTTTCAGGTGAAGCGTTTTATAAATCAATAAATCACATCTACGATTATAAAGATGGAAAATCGTTTAATTCGGAAATTGAAATAGAGCGTCTTTTGCTCGGCGGCAAAGGACGGGCTTATGGTTTAGAACTGACATTGAGAAAAAATGCTGGCAGATTTACCGGTTGGGTTGGATATACTTTATCTTGGTCCCAAAATAAGATTGCGGGTATAAATAATGATAAGTGGTATACTGCTGGAAATGATAGAAGGCATGATATTTCCGTAGTCGGTATATATGAGATAAACAAGAATTGGAATATATCAGGAGCATGGGTATTCAATACAGGACAGGCACTCACTGCCCCAAGTGCAAAATACGAGGTTGATGGTATTCACATGTTTCATTACGCGGAACGAAATGGCTATCGTGCGCCGTCCTATCATAGGCTTGATTTAAGTGCGACATATACGCATATCGGCAAGAAATTAACCTATGAATGGTCCTTTGGAATATATAATGCGTATTCAAGATATAATCCATTTCTAATAGTATTCAAATCCGATGAAAATGCGCCATCTGGATTCAAGACAATGAAGTATTCTTTATTTGGTCTTGTGCCATCAGTTTTATACACACTAAAATTCTGATTTTATGAAAAGTAAAACTTTATATATAATCTTCTTTTCACTGTTGCTGTGTTCCTGTGAGAAAGAGATTGAATTGGATTATCGTGATATTGAGCCAATATATGTCGTAAATGCCGGCATCTGTAATGAAGGTTGTGAAGTATCCATTACAAAGACACGCGATATTGATAATCCAATAATATCTGATGGTATAGAAGTCCAGTCTGTTGTAATATCGGATATTTCGGGGGAGAAGTATGTACTTACTTATTCATCTGATGGAAAGTATCATTCAGACAAACTTATCGGGATAAGCGGTATGACATACACATTATCCCTTATGATTGACGATGTAACAGTAGAATCAACATCCACCATGCCTGATGCAGTAGAGATTAAGAATATCTCCATGCATTGGGAGGAAATGATGGGAAATGACATGTTGCATCTGGTAATAAATGTAGAAGATAAAGCCCCCGATATAAACTACTATTATTATAGAGTTTTACGAAATGGCAAGTTGTTCAAATGGAATGTTGTAAAGGAACTTGACAGCAACGCAAGCAGTACCGAATTTGATATAAGCCTTATGAGTCGCGACAAGGCTGAAAAAATGATCCTGACGATTACGATTCCATAATATTCGAGGACGATGATATAACCGTTGAGGTTAGAGCGATTGATTTACAGACCTATGACTATCTTTTTTCAGCAAAATTGTCTGGGCAGAATTCCTCCAATCCAATAAATAATTTCAATACAGATTCTATATTGGGCTACTTCTCAGCCTATTATACAACATCCTATACTTTCAAGTTCTACTACAAGGACGTGGCTGAATAATTGTTGATCAATTGAATATATAAGCAACATAAATAGATAAGGACGCAGATATGTGTCCTTTTTTTGATAAATATCAATAATATTTTTTTTTGATGAACAAGGTTTTAATTGTCGATGCGTCCGCATCAGACGGGAGAATTATGGTGGGCTTGTTGACACGGGCCGGTTATGATCCTGTCGTTACGGATTGCATCGAGGCCGGAAAAGTTGAGGCGGCAAAGCTGCCTCCCGGCGCGGTTATCGTCACGGCAATGCGATTGTCGGACGGTACCGCAAAAAAGTTTATTAACTGGCTGAAGACCGAGGGATACAAATTCCCCGTCATAGCCATAGTGGATAACCTGAACACTGACGCCGTTGATGTGATGCGTGGCGGTGGAGCTGTCGATGTGGTTCAGCGGCTTGCGCTTGACAAGCAACTGATTGAAACGGTTGAGAAATATGCCAAACCGGAACACATAGTGTTAACGCTCGACAATCAGCTAATACCCCGTGTCAGTGAGGCATGGCAGAAGATTGAGGAAAAGATACAAGCCATAGCCGTGACCAACGCCAACGCAATCATCTTCGGAGAGTGCGGTTCGGGCAAGGAACAGGTGGCACACCAGATCTACCTCAATAGTTCATGGGAGCAGAAACCTATAACGGTTGTTGACGCAGATTGCGCAGCTCTTGTCGGCAAACATAATCCCGGTAATGAGCGCAGTGAAATCTACAACCGCATAGAGGGATACTTTCACAAATCGGAAGAAGGTACAATCATCGTAAAGAATGTGCATCTTCTATCCTTTGAGAAACAATCGGTGCTGTTGCACATCCTTGAAACGGAACACCCCGATGTTCGTGTCATCTGCACTGCGGAACCGGAACTGATGAAGATGGTAACGGAAAAGACATTCCGACCCAATCTTTTCTATATACTCCGTCAATCCGACATCTCAGTTCCGTCGCTTAAAGAAACCACCGAGGACATCCCCGAAATCGCCGACTTCTTCCTAAAACGCTATGCCGCCCAAACTGGAAAGCCGCGAAAACACCTCGACGCATCGGCAATAAAGGCGTTGAAACTCTACCCGTGGCCCGGCAACGTACGTGAACTTAAAGACATCGTACTTTTCGCTGTCATCCACGCCAAAGGCGACACAATCACAGCCGCAGACATCAGCTTCAATCTTTCGGACGCTTCGCTTATTGAAGATTTGCACATGAGTCAACAGGCTTTGGAAAAATATAAAATCGAAGATGCTCTTACACGCACAGGCTGGATTAAATCACAAGCAGCCAAACTACTAAAGATAAGTCGTACAACACTGGATTACAAAATAAAACAATACGGCCTATCTCAAAGCTAACGGTGAATATCCGTTAATTCGCCATTTTTTTGTATCTTTGTGGCGAATTTGGAAATAATGGCGCTTGGAGAGCCGGCGCATTCTGATACAACATAACATAAGACCGCTTATGGATTAACTGAAAATCTGGACAATTTTCAATACTCAATTCTGTAGGCTGATGCTTATGCTATGCTACGGCATAGCGTACATCTGCCATATTGAGTAACCCGAGTCCAGATGGGTCAGTTTTGTGGTGGGTGTGCGCTTTTTTTATGTCCTTATTTTGTAGTTACCCAATACACAATGTTCAGTGTTTGAACATAATAGGACTTTAACCTATATTAAAATCAGCATTGTCTATAAACTCTTTCTCGCACGTTATCAGCTAATTGCGTTTTAACATTTTATTCTGTAATCCATTTGTGACAGACACTGGTTTATATCAGCGAAACAAAAACATTGTAATCGTTGAATCATTAAACCCACTTAAAAATGGATTTATTTTCCCTCACAGAAACTGAGTTCTTCCGTAAGTTGGCAGAACGAAAGAACGACAATCTGCACATCGCCTATAAGGACTTTGTGCTCCAAGTCAGCGAAATATGCTGCACCACACACAACAAGGGTATTGCTGTCAGTGCCCTTCTTTTTGCCGAAGTAGAAATATCCCATTTACAGACGGCAACCCAACGTGATGACCTCAATAACGAACTCGCATCATTCATAAGCAAAGCGCTTACCTTTGTACGTCAGACTATATCGCACATCAACGATGTTGTGTTCAAGCCTGTCAACGAGGATGAAATGCTTAATGGCATAGGTTTGAACTGGGCAGCCCAGAAAACCGCACTTATCGAACTGGGCTACGCCTTTAAGGTTGCCAAATGTTTTGGCAAGGATGTCAGCGTGAAGGAAATAGTATCCAAATTGGCAAAGGCTTTCAATGTAACGATGCCAGACACATATATCTACAAAAAGTATCAGGAAATGAGAGTAAGAGGCCGTAACAGCCGCACATATTTTATGGACTCTCTCGTTGAATCGCTCAACAATCACATGACAAGTCAAGATACTGAAGATTGACTTGTCTGCCCGATGTCCACCACTATATCCAAAGAATCCAATACTAATTAACTTTCCATCTTTTCGATTTATTTACGTTTTTATTCATTCAATTATGCCCTGCCGTCCGCGAAGGATAGCAGGGCATTGATTTTGTGTATAGGTTACTTGTTGCGCAAAAGGTGGCACAGTCTGGGATCTGCGGCGATGCGCTCAATCTCAGATTTTACGATGGTTTTCACATCGTGCTTGATTTTGTCATAGTTGCGTTGGATAGCCGCCTTCATTATGGACTTGTCAGGAGTATCGTCCTTGAAATCCGTAATCAGTGGAATAGGCTTATATGTCGCTGTTTCCTCCGCCACCCGCTTGTTGTCAACCACAATCTCGGCATGAAATATCTTCTGCCGGATACGCTCGTCAAAGTTGTCGCTGACGGCTCCGACAAACATTCCCTGTGTCAGAGTGGAGATTTTGCTTGCCGGAATAAGGCTGTCCATCTGGGTGTTGATGGAGTGACTTACATCGTTGCGGTTTATACTCATAGACTGCCGCTGTTGGAGAACCTTGCCGAAACGCTCCGAGAGTGTCTTCGCTGTTTCTCCAACCACTTGACCGGAGAAGATATTTCCGACGGTGTTCATCACTACGGCTGCCTCCTTGTCGCCATAGTCGCGTTTGAGCTGGGAGAAGTCCTGAAAGCCGAGGCAAACGGCCACCTTATTGCTTCGTGCTGTGGCAATTAGATTGTCCAAGCCCTTAAAATATATCGTGGGGAGCTCATCAATGATGACGCCGGACTTCAACATTCCTTTCTTGTTTATCAGCTTCACAATTCTGGAATTGTAAAGTCCGAGTGCCGCTCCGTAAATGTTCTGACGGTCGGGGTTGTTGCCTACACACAGGATTTTCGGTTCATCGGGATTGTTGATGTCGAGCGTGAAATCATCGCCGGTCATAATCCAGTACAACTGCGGTGAAATCATACGCGACAGAGGGATTTTTGCCGAGGCGATCTGTCCGGCCAACTGTTCTGCCGCTCCTCCCTGCCATGCGTCTATGAACGGCGACAAGTAATTTTCCAGTTCCGGATATGATGTAAGAATTGGGAAAATCTTTTCATAAGGACAGCAAAGAAACTCAATCGCGTGGGGGAACGTGCAGTACCTGCCATTCTCGTAAATCTTGAGATACCAGATTATTGCGGCGAACAATACGATTGGCGACTCCACAAAGAAATCGCCCTGCTTCTGTATCCAAGTGCGGTTCAAGTTCATCATTATGGTGTATGCCGACTCATAGGCGTCGGCAATATCCGTCATGAACGCCGGATGTATGGGGTTGCACCTGTGGGAGTGCTCCGGGTCGTCAAAGTTGATGACATAGAAAGATGGCGGCTTCTTACCGTAGCCTTTCTGATTGTTCAGCATGTGGTTGTACGCTATAAGCGTCAGGTCGGGCTGCTTGTAATCGTAGATGTAAAGCCCAAAGCCCTTTTCAATCTGCTGCTTGATGAAATTGTTGACGATGGCATACGATTTGCCCGAACCGGGAGTGCCGAGCACGATTGTCGCCCTGAATGGATTGACTACGTTTATCCATCCGCTGTGACACCGTTTCTTGTAATAGAACTTCGTGGGCAGATTTACGGAGTAGTCATTGTTCATCAGTTTTGTTTCCTGCATGAAGCTCTCGTTTTCATCATTGAAACGGTCGTCCATCATGTTGTTCTTCAAAAGTCGGCTCATATACACTCCGCCGACAAGCATCAGGACATAGCCTATCACAGTGGTTAGAATGTACGGGAAAACCCAGCCAAGAGCCGGCATCCACCAGTTGAGGAAGAACAAAGCCGCTCCCGTACTGAGGAAAATCCAGATATGGATCCATTGCACTTTCTCGTTCTTCACGCCTTTCGTACCCACGCATGAAAGTCCGAGGAACAGCAAAGTCCACCATTTTGAAATCCACGGGTTATGGAACAGCCCTCCCGCATCATCGAGGTTGCGGAGTATCTTCATTGTTTCGGTGTGGAACTGCCAGCCCGATACCATCTGCTGACAGAACCAATAGATGTTTGCGACCACAAGTATTATGCTAAAAGCACGGAGCAAGTCCATGATTTTAGCCAATGCCCGGAGGTCATCTTCCTGTTGACTCATAAATCAAAAAATTGTTTGGAGATTAGTAATTATAATTTTTGACCGCGACGCTTTTTCCTCTTGCGCCGCTGCATGGCACGGTAGAACGCTTCTTCCTCGGCGTCAAAACCGGGCCCGACATGGAACAAGTCAAGTTCGGGCAATGAGGGAATATCGTCATAGTCGTTATTGCGACCACTCTGCTTATGCTGCTGACTTGCTGACTGGGTCGTGTCGCTTGATGCTTGCCCGTCATTGCGTGCATCCGTATCTTGAACAGGTGCGGAAACATCAGGTGTATTCTGCACAGGCTTCTGTTCCGGATTGTCGAACCACCTTTGCAAAGCGTTTGCGGAGAACTCCTTGCCGATACGGGAACCGTTGAGAACCGTCATTGTATTGTGGTCTATGAACGTCGCCCCATAAATCCTACCATCCTCAGTGTAGCGGAGAACAAGGTCGATATTCCTCTCCTTCAGTCCTGCGATGAAATCATCTTTGCCGGAGGCGGAAGCCATAGCCTCGGCGACCATTCTCTTGGTCGGCTTGATGTCAATCTTATCTTTGGCACGTTCAAAACGGTTGTCAATGGCGGTGCGGCTGGCGAACTTGCCGAGGCGTGATGCCTTGAATGGAGTGGCGATTGTGTTGCCGTTGTCATCAGTGGCAAAATAGACAAGTCCGTGATACTCGCGCCCGTTGACCCTGCCGTCGGTCTGCTCACACCTCACATTATATAATCCGAGTATAGCATTATATTCTCCCATGCTTTGGAATTTCCAACGCATACCCACCATTTTGACCGTATTGGCGACCTGTCGCTTTATATCGCCGTTTGGATCAATCTTCTTGATAGACATATCCGGTGTGATTTTTTGACGCTCCGCCAGCTTCAGTCCATACTTCTTTTCAAGCTCCCGGCATATATCCTTGCTCCTGTAAAAGTTGTTGCGGTCGGATATGCATGTGCCGTCAGGTCTTACCCTCAGAGCCACGATATGGATATGGTGGCGGTCTATGTCCTCGTGTTTGAATACAAGATAAGGCATATCGCCAAACCCCATCTTTTCCATATACTCGTGGGCAAGGCGGGCAAAATCAACATCAGAAAGCCGGTCGTCAGGGTGCGGATTGAGCGATATGTGCATCATCGTCTTTTCGGCTTTGGAATTGGCAGGCATCCACCGCTTGAAATCCTCAAACGCACGGTGTATGTTGACAGTCCCGGTGCCGTCGTTGAAGATTTTGTTGGTGTCGAGCAGCCTGCCTTTCTCCTTATTTATCTTTTCGCCGTTGTAAACCAAAGCTCCGTAAAGGGAGTTGCCTAAAGAGATTTTTGCAACCATCGCTCATCGAATTTATTTGCGAGAGCGACAATCTCACGGTTCAGTTTCACAAGCTCAATGGTTATCTTCTCCAGTTTGTAGAGAGCAGTCATCGCTTTCTTTTCAGTGAAATTCTCACGGAGTGTCTTTACCACTGTGTCATATTCAACTCCGATAGTGCGGTAATGGGAATTGAACGCCGATAGTTGGTCGATGAAAATCCGTGTGTTTTCATCAACGATGAACACCTTGAAAGGCTTGTTCAAAAGCACATTCTTGATGAAAGCGGCCTTGTTCGTGGCTCCTGATTTTTCATACAGTGATAGGAAAACGCTGTTTTCAGCAGCGTCAAACCGCACTACATAGCGGTATGACGCAGGATTGATTTTGGGCGGTCGTCCGCCCGAATTAAACTTTTGTTTCATAAATATGGATGGAATTAGTGGTGGTTGGAAACTGCCAACCGCAGGTTTTTATTTTGGCGGTTACGACTTTGGAGTAACCGCTGGCTCCATGCACATGGCAAGGGTTTCGGGGCACTATCTCAGTTATGAGTGCCCCGGAACATACCTTGCAATGTTCGTTTGAACATCCTGAACTGATAATCGGAATGATATGTGTGGGAGATTATAGGAAAAGGTGTACTAAAGGTGTACTACTCCACATGAATGGCGTTTTTTTTAATCATCTGCACCTATTATATATGGTTGCGATACGATGTTGCTTCAGGTGTGTACGCCTTTGCATTTCCTTGACTCTATAACAATCTTAAAAGCCGTTTCGGATTTTCAAAAAACAAAAGTTGGGTAATATTGGGTAATCGGTGTGTAACCGTGGGAAATCGCTGATAATCAATAATCTTTTTGCATACAATCGTCGTTTTACTTGCACAGAGGCTGAGATGCCAATGCCGATAACGAATGATGAAATCTACATAGATACTGACATTCATATATTCATACATTCGTATCCACATACATACATCTGTACCTCTGCATCTACATACTTACATCTGTATATACATATATACATACGTACATACGGAGATACATTTGTAGGTATGGCGATACATAGATAGAAACATACGTACATAAATGTGTATGTGTATGGATATGAACGTATTTATCTACCTGTGTACGAATAGACATACTCCAATCACGGAGTTTTCAGACCCGGACACGGTTATCAAGCCGGGCGTATGGTGAAACTGCACCACACTATTCAATAACTCAAATCCCCATTTTATTATGAGCGACCCAATTTATGTCGCCTTCGCCACTCAGAAAGGAGGCGTTGGCAAATCGACTCTGACGGCCCTCGTAGCGAGTTACCTGTACTATGTTGAGGGCATCGAAGTCGCGGCGGTGGACTGTGACAGCACCCAGCACTCGCTGAATGTCTATCGTGAGCATGACCTAATGGTCACAAAAGAGAACCCGTATCTGAAAAGAGTGTGTCACAAATTCTACTCCCAGTTCCAAAGGACACCTTACGAGATTTTGCTGACCTCTCCAACTGACGCGATGGCGGTAACAGACAATTTCCTTAAAGCCGGAAATACTCCGCAGGTTATCTTCTTCGACATTACCGGAACAATCAACGACCACGACATTGTGAACCTGATTGCAAACATGGACTATCTGTTTGTTCCCATCACAACTGAAACCGGAGAAATGGCAAGTTCCATTTCATTCGCCAACAATGTGAAGAACAAAATGATGGCTACGCGAGTGACGAATGTGAAGGAGATGCACCTCGTCTGGAACAAAATCAACACCCGCGAGAAATCCCGTTTATGTGAGATTATCGACGACTACATTGAGAAAATGGGTCTTGACTCACTCGACACAGTGCTTGTAAAAAGCAACAAGTTTGAGAAAGACGGGCGTGAAACCGGTAACGTCGGATTGTTCCGCTCAACGATGCTGCCGCCTGACAAGCGTCTGCTGAAAGGCTCGAACCTCGAAGAACTGGTGGCAGAAATCCGAAGCATCATAAAAGTGTAGTCATGGCAAGAAAACAAGTAACCGATTTTGATGCGGACAGCTTTATCCAATCCGTCCGCGAGTCAGCCGTCCCGACTTATCACACGGCATCTGATGTGGCTCCTGCTGCAACTCCGGCATCGGAGAAAAAGCCGAAACAGAAAGAGCCGGTTGAAACAAAGCGTAAAAGACGCATCGGAGAGTCTTCCGATTTTCTTCTGAAGAAAGTATCGGAAATGAACATGACCGAGGAAGAAGGCAACTATGTCAAGACTTACATCGGCAACGTGTCATTCGGTCAGGTCAACCGAAACGGCAACCCGATAGTCGTGCGAGAGGACTACCGCGAAATGATAAAGGATATATTCTCAATGTTTGGTGTAAGACTCAACATGGCTGCTTATGTCGATGCTGTCCTTACGGAGCACTTCAAACAATGTTATCCGCTAATTCAGGGCATAGCCGAAAAATGCCCGTCAAAATTCTAACTGAGAAAAAATGGAGAAAACAAAATTCTGTGACCTTCGCACTTGCAACAAGGTCTGCGGGGTGGAGCCGACTTTTACCCCGGATAAAGAGAAGGTAAAGGCGTATGCCGATGAGTACCTCACACCTTCCAATGTCGGCGCACGCAAGGGGATATTCGTTCCTCGTGAACTGGTAAACAAGCTGTCCAAACTGATTGCCCTTTATGATGTGGAGGGACTGACAATCGGGGCATACGTTACCAATATACTAATCAATCATCTGGTGGAAAACCGTGATGTAATCAACGAACTGTCCTTCGAGGGCGAAAAGACGGTAGCTCTATGACAGGAGTATCAATCTTTCTGCTGGGAACTGTTGCACTGACAAATGTCGGCTTCCTTCTCTATCTGATGCGCGACAATAATCGGAAAGCCAATCCGCCGCAGGCAAAGCCGCCTGAGCAACAGCAACCCACCGTGGCTGAAACGGCGAAAGAGCTACCGACACAGCAGGCTACCGTTGGCAAGAGCAAATTCCGCATAGAGGAATTTGACGAGCGGTTTGAGGAAATTGAACAGCGTTTCGACCGAGTGATCCAGATGCTCGACCGCATTGAGGGCGATGTAAGGCTCAAAGATGTGGAGTTTGCCAACACCGATGACGCTCCCACTCAAGAGGAAATAGCCCGTGATGCAGATGCAGTTGACAATACGCCAAAAGACAACCGCATGACACGCGAACAGGAGAAAGCCGCATTTACCGATGTACGGATAGAGGATGTTGAGCCGGAAACCGTTTCGCCTCCGTCGGCAAGTGGCGCGACACTGGACGACATTGAAAAATCAATGGAAACAGCCGCTAACCCTAACGCTACTCCCGATGAAAAGGCAAGAGCCGGGCGAGTGCTGATAACACTGACCGACACCAATTTCATGGAGCATTTCTCCGATGATGCGGACATTCTGCAAAACGTGATGAGGTGTTGCAGGGAAAGCTGCCGTCTGGACATAGCCGACAAGACAGGCGAAAAGCCGATAAGTATAACACGCCGGAAAACCACCATCGAGATTGCCAAGAACATTGACGATTTCAATCCCGCCGACCTCCTGAGAAAATAGTTGGCAAACCACTAATCCAAGTCTGCAAAGACAAAAATCCACCCCAATTTTTAACCCGAAGTGTGGGCTGCTCCAACCGGAGCGGTCGGGGCCGGCCTATGCTTCAAAAAAACTGAAACAAAAACATGAATAAAAGAAAACTTTTCACTCTGCTGCTTATCGCAGCCACAGTAACCAACTCATTTGCTGCCGGAAACGGCATGGCTGGCATCAACGAAGCCACCTCAATGGTGAGTTCCTATTTTGACCCCGGTACAAAGCTGGTGTATGCCATCGGTGCCGTGGTCGGACTTATCGGCGGCATCAAGGTTTACTCCAAGTGGTCGAGCGGCGACCCTGACACCAGCAAGACTGCCGCGTCATGGTTCGGAGCGTGTATCTTCCTTATCGTAGCCGCCACCATTCTCCGTTCATTCTTCCTCTAATGTCCGAGTATCAGATAAATAAGGGTGTCGGACGCTCGGTTGAGTACAAAGGATTGAAAGCCCAGTATCTGTTCATCTTCGCCGGCGGATTGCTTGCAATGTTCGTGGTGTTCGTCATCATGTATATCGTCGGAATATCGCAATGGTTCTGCATAGGCTTCGGTGTCATCGCCACATCAATCCTTGTCTGGCTAACATTTCATCTCAACGCCAAATATGGTGAACATGGACTGATGAAACTGTCGGCGTCAAAGTATCATCCGCGGTACATAATCAACCGTCTGCGCATAACCCGCTTAATAAAAGGAAGAAAATGAGGAATACACTTAAAGCAACGACCCTCGAAAGCAAGCTGCCCCTGTTGGCGGTCGAACACGGTTGCATCATCTCAAAGGACGCGGACATTACCGTGGCCTTTGAGGTGGGCCTCCCGGAACTGTTTACGGTCACAAGTCAGGAGTACGAGTCTATGCACGCCGCATGGTGCAAGGCAATAAAGGTGCTGCCACATTTCTCCGTGGTACATAAGCAGGACTGGTTTATGGCTGAGAACTATAAGCCGGAGTTACAAAAAGACGATTTGAGTTTTCTTGACCGCTCGTTTGAACGCCATTTCAATGAGCGTCCGTATCTGGCTCACAAGTGCTACCTGTTCCTTACAAAGACAACAAAGGAGCGTATGCGCCAGCAGAGCAATTTCTCAACCCTCTGCCGAGGTCGTATCACTCCGAAGGAACTCAATCACGAGATGGTTGTCAAGTTCATGGAGTCGGTTGAACAGTTCGAGCGCATAATCAACGACACCGGCTATATCAAGCTGCGCCGATTGTCGGACGATGAGATTATCGGCACTGAAACAACCTCCGGCATTATCGAAAGGTATATGTCGCTATCTATGGGCGATGTCAACTGTCTTGATGATATTGACTTGTCGGCAAAGGAGATGCGCATAGGCGACAAGATGCTGTGCCTGCATACTCTCTCCGACACCGATGACCTCCCCGGCAAAGTCAGGACCGATAACCGATATGAGCGATTATCGACTGACCGATCGGATTGCAGGTTGAGTTTTGCCTTTCCTGTCGGATTGCTGTTGCCGTGCAACCACATATACAACCAGTATGTGCTGATTGACGACCACGATGAGAACCTTGCCCGTTTTGAGAAAACGGCACGCAACATGAACTCCCTTTCAAAGTACAGCCGCAGCAACGCTATCAACAAGGAGTGGATTGACCGCTATCTCAACGAGGCACATTCTTACAGTCTGACCTCGGTGCGCTGCCATTGCAACATCATGGCGTGGAGCGATGATGCCGAGGAACTGCGACGGATCAAGAATGATGTCGGCGGACAGCTCGCCACTATGGGCTGTATGCCGAGGCACAACACCATCGACTGCCCGACACTGTTCTGGGCGGCGATGCCCGGCAACGAGGCTGATTTTCCCGCCGAGGAAAGTTTTTACACCTTCATCGAACCTGCCGTGTGCTTCTTCACTGCCGAAACCAACTACCGCAGTAGTCTTTCCCCATTCGGCATAAAGATGGTTGACCGTCTTACAGGTAAGCCCGTTCACTTGGATATTTCCGATGAACCTATGAAACGTGGCATAACCACCAACCGCAACAAGTTCATACTTGGCCCGTCTGGTAGCGGAAAGTCATTCTTCACTAACCACTTGGTGCGCCAATACTACGAGCAAGGAACCCATGTGCTGCTGATTGACACCGGTAACTCATACGAAGGACTGTGCAACCTGATCCACAACCGCACCCACGGAGAGGACGGCATTTATTACACCTACACCGAGGAAAAGCCGATTTCATTCAATCCGTTTTTCACTGACGACGGGGTGTTCGACGTGGAGAAAAAGGACAGCATCAAGACACTGCTGCTGACGCTGTGGAAGTCGGAGGACGACCGCATAAGCAAGACCGAAAGCGGCGAACTTGGCTCGGCACTCTCCATGTTCCTCGATAAGATGAAAGCTGACCGGAACATCGTCCCCTGCTTCAACTCTTTCTACGAGTTCATGCGCGATGATTACCGTGCGGAAATGGCGAACCGTCCAATCCCCATTTACAAACAGGATTTCGACATCGACAATTTCCTGACAACGCTGCGCCAGTATTACCACGGCGGACGCTTTGACTTCCTGCTCAACTCAAAGGAGAATATCGATCTGCTAAACAAGCGGTTTGTGGTTTTCGAGATTGATGCTATCCGCGATAATAAAGACCTTTTCCCCATTGTGACAATCATCATAATGGAAGCCTTCATCAACAAGATGCGCCGCTTGAAAGGTGTCCGAAAGATGCTAATCTGCGAGGAGGCTTGGAAAGCGTTGTCAACGGCTAACATGGCTGAGTATATGCGCTATATGTTCAAGACCGTCCGAAAGTATTTCGGCGAGGCAGTGGTTGTGACGCAGGAAGTTGACGATATAATTTCATCGCCGATTGTCAAGGAAACTATCATCAACAACTCCGACTGTAAGATACTGCTCGACCAGCGCAAGTACATGAACCGCTTTGACCAGATACAGGAGTTGCTCGGCTTGACCGACAAGGAGAAGGCGCAGATATTGTCAATCAACATGGCGAACAATCCCAACCGACTTTACAAAGAGGTATGGATCGGCCTTGGCGGAACACAGTCAGCTGTCTATGCTACCGAGGTATCGCCGGAGGAATACCTCTGCTACACAACCGAGGAAACGGAGAAGATTCAGGTGCTCAACCGCGCTGCCCAGCTTGGTGGGGATATTGAGATGGCTATCCGGCAAATAGCTTCTGAAAGGCGAAAGCCATAATCCATTAAATCCAATGAAATATGAAGTTATTGAAACTCGCGGCTACCGCTGCGACAGGCTTGCTCTTTGTCCTCGCGGTCCTCCTGAGTGTGATGCTCAAACTGTTGACAACCACCGCAAAACTAATCGTGGGCATGGCTCACAAAATCAGATAACCAACTAATCCAAAGTTATAGATGAAACAAATAAAAATTATAATCCCGCTTATAGCCCTTTGCCTGTTCCTCGGAACCGGTAGGGCGAAAGCCCAGTGGACGGTCATAGATCCGTCCAACATCGCCCAAAGCATCGTCAACTCGTCAAAGTCGCTGGTGCAGGAGTCGCAGACTGCCACGCACATGGTAAAGTCGTTTCAGGAAACCGTGAAGATTTACCAGCAGGCGAAGAAATATTATGATGCCCTGCAAGCGGTCAACAACCTTGTCCGCGATGCCCGAAAGGTGCAGCAGACAGTCCTGATGCTCGGCGACATATCCGGCTACTATGTGAACAACTACAAGAAGATGCTGACCGACCCGAACTACACATCGGCGGAACTGTCGGCAATCGCCTCCGGCTACACGAGGATACTCGAAGATGCAACCGGCGTGCTTAATGACCTCAAGCAAGTCGTGAACATCACGACACTATCCATGACCGACAAGGATAGAATGGATGTCGTAGATGATTGCTACAACGAGATGAAACGGCTTAAAAGCCTGACCGCCTATTATACAAACAAGAATATTTCGGTGTCATATCTCCGTGCGAAGAAAAAGGCTGATACGCAGAGGGTAATCAACCTGTACGGCGACGGTTCTGAAAAATACTGGTAATGCCTATGCTTTGCTCCATTGATTTTTCAAACCTACATACCATACTCCGGTCGCTCTATGATGAGATGATGCCATTGTGCGAGGACATGACGGGAGTCGCACAGGGCATTGCCGGACTCGGCGCACTGTTTTACGTTGCCTACCGTATCTGGCAGTCACTGGCAAGAGCCGAACCGATTGAAGTGTTCCCGTTGCTCCGTCCTTTCGTGATAGGCTTCTGTATCATGTTCTTCCCGACGGTCGTGCTCGGCACAATCAACTCCGTGATGTCACCGATAGTACAGGGCACGGCAGGTATGCTCGAAGGGCAGACACTTGATATGCAGAAATACCGCGAGGAGAAAGACAGGCTGGAATATGAACAGATGATGCGTGATCCATCAACCGCCTACCTCGTCGATGATGCCGAATTTGACAGGCAGATTGATGAACTGGGAGTGACGGAGGTCGGCACAGCCGCCGGAATGTATATCGAGCGAGGAATGTACAAGATGAAGAAAGCGATTTCCAATTTCTTCCGTGAATTGCTGGAGATGCTCTTTCAGGCTGCCTCGCTGACAATAGACACTATAAGGACTTTCTTCCTGATTGTGCTGGCGATACTCGGCCCCATATCATTCGCGCTCTCCGTCTGGGATGGTTTCCAGAACACCCTCGTCCAATGGATATGCCGCTATATTCAGACATATCTCTGGCTCCCTGTTGCCGACCTGTTCAGCACGATACTCGCCAAGATACAGGTGCTGATGCTCCAGAACGACATTTCTGAACTGACGAACAATCCCAATGCGGATCTGGACGGCTCAAACACTTGTTACATCGTCTTCATGATCATCGGCATAATCGGCTATTTCACAATACCTACGGTCGCCGGTTGGATAATTCAGGCAGGCGGCATGGGCAGCTATGGTCGCTCAATCAACAGCACCGCCATGACCGGAGGCAGAATAGGCGGAAGCATCGCCGGAGGACTTTCAGGAAATGCAGTCGGACGGGCAGGAAAACTTTTGAAAAATACATTCAAAAACTGATTAAATGGAATTTAAGTCATTAAAAAACATCGAAACATCCTTCAGGCAAATCCGTATGTTCGGCATTATCGTCATATCGCTCTGCGCTTTAGTCGCGGTTGCTTCGGTTATGTTGTCGCTCAGGTTCGCCGAAAAGCAGCGGGAGAAAATCTATGTCCTTGACAATGGCAAGAGCCTGATGCTCGCCTTGTCGCAGGACATGGAACAGAACCGCCCGGCTGAGGCGCGTGAACACGTCCGACGCTTCCATGAGCTGTTCTTCACGCTGTCGCCCGACAAGTCGGCGATTGAGCACAACATCAACCGCGCCATGTCACTTGCGGACAAAAGTGCCTACAACTATTACTCCGACTATGTGGAGAAAGGCTACTACAACCGCATAATCGCCGGGAATATATCTCAGGTGCTTCAGGTTGACAGCATCGTCTGCAATTTCAACGACTATCCCTACAATGTAAGGACATACGCACGGCAGATGATTATCCGCCAGAGCAATGTGACTGAAAGGTCGCTTGTCACGGATTGCCGCCTTGTCAACACCGGCCGCTCGGACGACAATCCCAACGGCTTCATGATTGAGGGGCTGACGATACTCGAAAATAAAGATTTGATAACCACCAAACGTACTTTATCCCAATGAAACTAAAAATCAGAAAACCTCGTGTCGCCCTTATATAACAAGGTGTGGCACACACCGAAGGGGCGACTTGCCGCCAAAATCAAGAAGGCGTGCGATGACCTGCCCCGTAACCAGAGGCTGATGGTCGTGACAATTCTCCTGTCAGCTTTCATACTCGCCACCTTCTTCGCGTTCGGCAATGCCTGCTATAAGATGGGCGCGGGTCATGCCCGCCAATCCATAGAGATTGAGCATATCCGACAACTCGAATTACCCACTAAAACAATGAGCCATGAAACTGATTGACGACCTCAGGAACCGGCTCACGCCAAAGACTCCGGCTGACCGGGAGCGGGTAAAGAAGATTGCAGTCTATACCGTGCTGTGCCTGTCGTGCCTCGTGTGCATCTGGCTGATATTCGCTCCAAGCGGAGATGATGAAACGGTGGCAGGCAAAGCCAACACCGAACTACCCGATGGAACAACCAACGGTATGCCGGACAGTAAGATTGCCGCCTATGAGCAGGATGCGCAGAATAAGGAGAAGGAAAATCGGCAGGCTCAGCTCGAAAGCATATCGGCGACACTTGATACAGTTGCCGCTCAGCCAACGACCGATATGCCGGACGCTATCCAATCATCGGCTGACGCATACCAGCAGGCTCAGGCTTCATTGCAGGATTTCTATATCCCTGAGCCGTCAGGCGAGGCACAGCAGGTAGCCGAGTTGCAGGAGCGTATCGCTGAACTGGAAATGCAGCAGTCAATGCCGGACTACAACCACAAATCTCCCGATGAGATGGAATTGCTTGAACGCTCCTATCAGCTTGCCGCCCAATACATGGGCAATGGCAACGGTGGCAATTACCAACCACCACAACAGCAGGAGGAAGAAAAAGGGAAACGCAATGTCCAGCCGGTGGCACAGGTCAGCCGCAATGTCGTTTCATCGCTCGGATCATCTTCAAACCGTGGCTTCAACACCTCGGTCGGAGTGCAGCGGACATCAAGCAAGAACACCATTTCAGCTGTGATTGCCAACGACCAGACTATCGCCAACGGTCAGCCCGTCAGATTGAGGCTTACAGAGCCGATGTGGGTCGGAAACAGACTTCTGCCACGCAATACGATAATAACAGGCGAAAGCCGATTGCAGGGCGAGAGGCTGGAGATTGAGATTTCATCGGTCGAGTCGGAAGGCTCAGTGTATGAGGTGGAATTGCAGGTGTTTGACTCCGACGGACAGGAGGGTATCAACATTCCCAACTCTATGGAGGCTGACGCGCTGAAAGAGATTGGAGCCAACATGGGCAGCACGGTCGGCAGTTCAATCAATATTTCCACCAATGCGGGAGCGCAGATAGTGTCAGATGTAGGCCGTGGCATACTCAACGGCGTCAGTTCCTATCTCACAAAGAAAGTCCGCGAGGTAAAAGTACACCTCAAAGCCGGCTATAAGGTCATGTTGCACCAGCCGGAACAAAACTAAATTCAAAACCACTAAAAATAAATTTCCAAGTACAATGAAATTGAAAACATTTATTCTTTCCGCCATTGCCTTAATAGGTATGGCAACCCCGGCTTTTGCAAAGGCAAAGCAGCCAAGAACACCGATAACAACGTGTCGTCAGACACTGAAACGGTAGCCGAACACGACATGAACGTGTACGGCGCGAACTACACCGACGGCGACAAGTTTGACGGTCTTACCCGTAAAGTCGGTTTTGACCGTATGATCCCGCCTCACGCACTGGAAGTTGCGTATGAGAAAACGACGCACATCATCTTCCCTTCGGAGGTCGTCTATGTTGACCTCGGCAATGAGAACCTCGTTGCAGGACTTGCAGACGGTGCGAAGAACGTGCTGCGTGTCAAATCAGCTTTTAAGTCGTTCAAGACTGAAACAAACCTTTCGGTAATTACTGAAGATGGCAGCTACTATTCATTCAACGTGAAATTCGCCAAAGAGCCGCTGTTGCTCAACATCGAGATGACCGATTTTCTACATGACGGCGAGGCAGTGAACCGCCCCAACAACGCGCAGGAGATCTATCTGGAAAAACTCGGTCAGGAGTCGCCGATGCTTGTAAAGCTGATTATGAAATCTATCTACAAGCAGAACAAGCGAGAAATCAAGCACATCGGCTCAAAGCGTTTCGGAGTCCAGTTCCTTCTCAAATCAATCTACACCAACAACGGATTACTCTATTTCCACACCGAACTGAAGAACACATCAAACATCGCTTTCGACATTGATTTTGTGTCGTTCAAGATTGTGGACAAGAAAGTTATCAAACGGACTGCCATGCAGGAACAGGTGCTTGAACCGCTCCGCGCCCAGAACTATGTGACGGTGGTACACGGCAAATCCTCTGAAAGAACTGTGTTCGCCTTGGAGAAATTCACTATCCCCGACGACAAGCAGCTCGTTATCGAGGTCGCCGAAAAGGAAGGCGGCCGCCATCAGTCTTTCGTGGTGGAGAACGAGGATATTGTGAGAGCCAACGTAATCGACGAACTTTCAATCCAGTAACAATGAAAAAAGCGATAATGATTTTCGCTGCCATGCTTGCCCTTTTTACGGGGCAGGCAATGGCCCAGCGATGCCTTCCCGGAATGTCAGCCGTGGAAATAAAGGCAAATATGGCGGACGGTTTTTACACCGGCAACTCCCGCAACTGTGGCTATTCTTTCGGAGTATATTACTCCGTGTTCAAGGGTAACGCCAACACATGGACTTTCGGCGGAGAGTATCTCCAGACTTACAAGCCCTACGGCGAAAAAGGGCGTATCCCCGTAACGGAGTTCACAGGCGAGGTCGGCTACAATCTCCACCTGTTGAGCGACTACTCGCAGACTTTCCACCTCTATGGTGGCGTGTCGGCCCTCGGCGGATATGAAACGGTAAACTGGGGAAAGTCGGTACTGTCCGACGGATCCACGCTCCATAACGGCGATGCCTTCATATATGGCGGCGCACTGACCGTTCAGGCTGACTTTTATCTCTCCGATAAAATTGCCTTGACTGCCAATGTGAAAGAGCGGTTTGTGTTCGGCAACTCAACGGGCCATTTCCATACCCAGTATGGTGTAGGTGTCAAATTCATAATCGAATGAGCCTATGGGAATGACAGTAATTGACCTCGACATAAAAAATCTTCCTCTTGAAGATTTTATGAAGGCTATGGCTTTGAGCCAATAAAGCGTGACAACAATCTTCTGACCTATGAGTCGCCATATTCGGCAAATGGCAATATCGTTGTGGATACCGAAGCCAACGGCTGGTACGATAACGCACAACCCGAAAAGACGTATGGGGGCATATACGACCTTCGTCTATGAGATTATCGGCAGTGCCAACAAGTCGGAACTAAACCTGTTCATCGCCTCGGAAATGAAAAAAGTGCGTGATGTGAAGATGTATGATGTCACGACAAACGACCCGGAAAGAAAACAGGAACGACCGCAACGCAAACGTGGTATGCGCCTATGAACATCGACGCTATCCGACAAATCCCGTTAGTGGACTTTCTCAACCACCTCGGCTATCAGCCGACAGGACGCGACAGCAAAGGACTGTGGTTCTACTCTCCATACCGCAATGAGCGTAAGCCGTCGTTCCATGTCAATCCGCGCAAAAATTTATGGTTCGATTTTGGGAGCGCTTAGGTGGCGACATCTTCAACCTTGCTGGAGAGTTGACAGGAGAAACAGATTTCATCAGACGGGCTGAGTTCATCGCTCAAAAGATGCAGTTGCCTGTTGAAAAGCCTTATAAACCCGTGCCATTCGTTTGAGCAACTGACATTTGAGAATGTCGAAATATCGCGTCTGGAGTCGCCGATTACTGCTGAACTACCTCGCTGACCGTGGCATACCCCGTGACATCGCCCAACGCTATTGCGAGCAGGTTGACTACACGCTTCATGGCAAAAGGTACTATGCCATCGGTTTTGAGAACAATGCCCACGGATATGAGTTGCGCAACCCGTTTTTCAAGGGAGCATATCCGCCGAAAAACATCACGCATATCGCCAACGGCAACCCTCGGTGCAACGTGTTTGAAGGCTTCATAGACTTTCTTTCAGCGGAAAGACTTGGCTATAATGACGGCAATGACAGTGTGGTTCTCAACTCCGTGGTCAAAATCTCAACAAGGCAATCCCTTATCTGCAACATTATCCGCTGGTGCTATCCTATCTTTGACAACGATGTGGCAGGTCGTGCGCTCTCGCCAGACTCCAACGCGAGTTTGGCGACAAGGTAGAGGATAAATCCTCCACTTTATCCTCAATACAAGGACCTGAACGATTATTTAATATCGCTCACTCCGAAAAAATCCAAATCAACAAAAATCAAAATTAAAAACTCTGAAAAATTATGACTACAATTCTCAATAAGATTGGCGCGATGCGCCTCACTCCTGCCCGGTTCTTCGGGTTCTGGCTGTACTATTTGCCCTCGTGTTCACTCTCTCGTCCTGCTCTGACGACCTCGATGTGCAACAGTCTTACCCCTTCACGGTGGAGGTAATGCCCTTTGCCGAAAAGATAGTCAAGGGGCAGACCGTGGAGCTACGCTTTGGGATCAAGCCGGAAGGAAATTACACCAACACCCTCTACACAATCCGCTATTTCCAATATGACGGCGAAGGCACGCTCAAACTTGTTGATGGCCCGGTGTTGGTTAACAACGACCGTGTTTTACTCGAAAGCAAGACATTCCGCCTGAACTACACCGCCCAGTCTTCAGATGCTCACAAATTCCTTGTAGTGGTTGAAGATAACTTCGGCTCAACTCCGTGGGAACAGACATTCGAGTTCAACACCAAAGATGAAGATGACAGTGGTAGCACAGGCAGTCTGGTCGTGACTCCCATCAATCCCGGAACATTAACCCCGATCAGCCGATGAAAAAACTGCTGTTCTTCTTCGTGGCGTTGCTGACCCTTGCGGCAGCAACGCCCGCCCACGCCGCAAAGCGCAACATTATGGAGTTGCCGTTATTTGAGCGGCAGTATTGATAATCAAGAAATTTGAAACAATGCACCACCCGAAACACTGGCCCTATGTTGGATACGGTCATTGTGTCCAGCCGGGAGAGCCATATCGCCGAGGCTGCCAAACTGACAGAGGCACAGGCTGACGCACTACTGCGCAAAGACCTCCGCAAATTCTGCGCCCTATACTCCAAATACGGCAAAGACAGTGTGCTGTTAGGGTGCGTTAGCCTACAACTGCGGGCCCGGAGTTGTCAACAAATCATCAATTCTGAAAAAAACTCCGCCGTGGTGACCGAAACATCTTCAAGGAATACACCGCCCACTGCCGCTACAAAGGCAAATTCCATAAGCAACTCCACCAACGCAGGCTGACTGAGTTCGCCGCACTGTATGTGCGGTGATTAATATGCAGCCGAAACGCCGCCTTCGGCGGCCGAAATTTTTAAACAAAATCAGTGGCGCAACTCTATCACAGGGTCGCGCCACTTGTCATATTACGATTTGGCAAATAATATCTTTACATATAAAGGTGCATACCGGTTACATCTGAAAAGATGTCCTCAAGCATATCGCAATAGACACCTTCGTAGGTCTTGATGTCCTTGATTTTGACCTCAAAAGTCTTTCGGCTGAACGATAGGACGGTAGAAAACCGCATATTGTAAAGGTCTGCGCCTGCGTCATAGATGATTTTCAAGGCGATTAGCCGATGTCTTGTTACGGCTAAGGCTCATTCTCAATCCGTTGCCGAGGTTGATGAAGTCGTGGCTTCCGGTCATAACCACAAACCGCTTGCCTCCGATTTGGTGGAGTATGGTTGCTGCTATCTGATTGTCCATAGTGTTTATTTTTTAGTGTTTTGTTTATTGTTAAGCCATTCATCACGCTTGTGTCGGCACTCTACGAGTGTGGGAGCGACACAAGAGAACAGCTCGTTGTCGGTATCTCGGTAGTCGTACATGACACGGCTTATCCGTTTGCCACGATGGGCAGAGTAGAACGTTTCGTATTGTTCAGCGCCGGGAGCGGTGGTCGTACTCACTCCGTTGGCGGTCATTTTCGTTGCCATATTCATTAGTGTTTTAGAAATTTACAATCATCATTCGTTGGTCGAATGTCTTTGCAGGGTCGCTGACAAGGCGTTGCTTTACCCAAAAGTGGTGTTTGCCGTAGCCATATAGGAAAAACTTGTTGAGGTCGGTACGCTCGGCGCATACGGCGAACGGTTTCCTTAAGTTCGGTTTCATTGCGTGTCAGCAATATGCGGTTTATGAGGTCAAGCACAACCGCTCTTATCTTATCGTCAAAGTCAAAAATCAGACTTTCAATTATCACGTTCATTTCTTGGTGGGGTTTTGTGACCTGCGCCATTGCTGACGCAGGTCTGATTAAACATTTAGGCTCTCTTTCTCTCCGCTATCATCTTGGTGTTGTCGCTGATGATTTTGGCGATGCGGTCTTGATACTTACAAACCTTGTTTGCAAAGGCTCGGCATTGGATAATGTGAAAGTCCTCCAAAGAAATTTCCACTGTTGCCACCTGCTTGTCTGCGATGTAGGCAACGAAAACAAGACTATCGGATTTGAGGTAGTATCTTGCAGTCGCCACGCATAATTGCTGACTTTCGCCGACCATATAATAGTCGTCAATAGTGTCAAGGGTGTGGATTTCAAGTTCTCCGTCAGTCATAGCCAATCCAAAATAGCGTGATTTCAGTTCTTGGAATTTGGCATTGTCCTCGGCTGCTCTTTTGCGGTCGGCTTCCATACGTTCCTTTGCACGCTGTCGGTTGAGTTTCTCAACATACTTGTCGTGTTCCGCTTTCAAGTCTTTCGGCATTATCAGTGACGGCGAGTGAATATCCTTGCCTAAGCGATCAAGCATTGAAAGATAGTCGCACCATAGGCTGATGTTCTCAATCTTGTATCCGTGGCGGTTGGCTACTTTGTAACTGCCCCAAAACTTGCCCCAATCCGAGGAGCGTTCAAGGCTGTAACGCACGGCTTCATAATCGCCCGATTTCATCAAGGTTTCGGTCATTGGGTTGGTCAATACCGATACCATAAGTTTCACGGGATTGATATTGTGGCACTCTCCCTTAAATCCGTTGCGTTTGAGTTCCGGAATTACGGAATAATGGGGATATAGCCACTGGTCTGCCAAATGGCGGTAAACATCATTGTCACGGCGTATCTCCATAGGAGAGCCAAAGGCAAAAGAGTCAAGATAGTAGCCGATAGTCCGCTGGATTGCCCGTACCTCGCATTTGCCCTCGCCGTTAATCCAATACTGACCCACCTCTACAAAGCCGGGGGCGGCTTTCAACCCCTTTCGGAGCTTCACAATGATGAAGAAGATACGTAGGACTTGATACCCCTTGCAAGTAGTCAGCACGTTGAAGTAAGATTTCTGCTTGTTGGTGCGGTCTAAGGTATCAACCATTTTGAGGTCGGCTTTGCAGTTGGGGCAAGTGCAACGCTCGGCAGTATCGTCTGATTTCCACTGATGACCGCAGTCCATACAGGTGCATTTGTGGGA
>PDYJ01001550.1_pt1 | contig 48017 bp, 54 predicted proteins | sample 1430841 | NCBI WGS metagenome assembly PDYJ01 (sample SAMN07237672, study PRJNA390542) | Gut metagenome, whole genome shotgun sequencing project. | isolation source: fecal pellets | host: Mus musculus | place: USA: New York, NY | collected 2016-10
GGAAATTGGCAGTTCTTCATTAAAGCTGAATTGAAAGATTATTTTTTGAGGAAATTGATCGAATTGGAAGAACAAAAGTGAAATTATCTGAACTGCCCCTATCCAAAGTTTTAGTGCAGGAAGATGATAGCGAAGAAATGACTTCAGTAGCGATCTCACTTCGACTTGATGTTTATCAGTGCGATTACGAACTTAAGCAGAAGCCAAGTTAAGAAAATTATTGAAGCGGGAGAAGTGAAATTAAATTGGCATCTTGTAACACAATCTAATATAATTATTTCTGTACAGGATATGCTTAGTATTCGCCATTATGGGAGATATGAGATTATTAATCTTGCCACTACGAAGAAAGGTAAAAAAAGACTTGAAATAAAAGTATGGCAAGCAAAGAAAAGGTGATAATATGACATTAACGCCAATGGATATCCATAATAAGGAGTTTAGTACAAAACTTCGTGGATATGATTCCAAGCAGGTAGATGGTTTTTTAGATCGAATTGTTGATGCATATGGGGATGCACTCGATCAAATTGTTGATTTAAAAAATGAAAATGTTGAACTAAAGAAAAAAGTAGATAAATTTGAAAAGGTTAAAGATTCGATTAATGAGTCTTTAATTTCAGCACAAGAAAATGCTGAAGAAATTAAAAAAAGAACAAATAAAGAAGCACAAGAAATTATTCAAAAGGCTAACCAAGACGCTGACGAAATAGTTAATAAAGCTCGAGATGAGGGCGAGAAAAAAAGAGCTGACCTTCAAAAGCAATATGATACCTTAAATCATGATTATGAGTTACTTAAGGCAAAAGTAGAAGATTTTAGAGAAGCAGTTCAAGGAATGTTAAAAGATCAGATCAAAGAATTAAGTGATTCTGATTGGCAATATTACCTAGATAAATACTATGGCCGCTCCCGCTTATATCCAGCTGATGGGTCACAGCCTCTCGAGGATGAGCAAATTCCGGATGGACCACTAGAGGATGAAGTGCCGTCTGAAGAAACTAATTCTGCTATTTCAGAGGTTGACAATAATACAGTAAATGAAGTAAACTCTGTTCAAGAAAAGGAAGATAGTGCTGAACTCTTAGATGGAGAAAACTCTGTTAAGGAAAGTATGCATGCTACGGAGGAAAGTTCTGAGCGTCGCGATGGTCCAGTAATTATTTTTCCTGATGATTTAAAAGATAATTAAAATTTAAGTCGACAGTAACAACAAGTAGATACCTTAGCGAGTTAGTGATGGTGAAAGACTAACAACTTTCGAAAGTTAATCAGCTGCCAATTGACTTAAACGTTTTCTGTACGATACACAGAGAATAAGTGGGATAGGGTAAGTGTACCCTATTCAATTTAGGTGGTACCACGAGAAGCTTCGTCCTATTTGGGATGAAGCTTTTTTTGATTAAGAAAGGATTTTTTATGAGAGTCAAAGATACATTGAATTTAGGTAAAACTAAATTTAAAATGCGCGGTAATCTTCCAGTTCGTGAAGCTGAATGGCAAAAAGAATGGGAAGAAAATAAATTATATGAACAAAGATTAAAACTTAATGAAGGCAAACCCCGTTTTGACCTTCATGATGGTCCTCCATTTGCTAATGGTAATATTCACATGGGACACTCCTTAAATAAGATCTCGAAGGATATTATCGTTCGTTTCAAAAATATGAATGGTTACTATGCTCCTTATGTTCCTGGATGGGATACTCACGGGCTTCCAGTTGAACAACAATTAGCTAAAAAGGGCGTTGACCGTAAAACAATGGATCGGGCTAAATATAGAGAACTTTGTCGCCAGTTTGCGGAAGAACAAGTTCAAAAACAAATGGCCGACTTCAAACGCTTAGGAGTAATGGCTGATTGGGATCATCCTTACATTACCTTACAACCAAAATTTGAAGCTGAAGAAATTAGAGTCTTCGGTGAAATGTTTAAAAAAGGTTATATCTATAAGGGTAAGAAGCCTGTTTACTGGTCTTGGTCAAGTGAATCCACTTTAGCTGAAGCTGAAGTTGAATATCATGACATTAAATCACCAAGAATCTATGTTGCTTTTCCAATTAAAGATGGAAAGGGTATTCTAGATTCAGATACTTCACTAGTAATCTGGACTACTACTCCTTGGACTATTCCAAGTAATGTCGGAATTACTGTAAATCCTAAATTTGATTATTCAGTAGTTGAAGTTAATGGTAAAAAGTATGTCATCGGTTCACAACGTCTTTCAGCAGTTGCTGAAGATTTAGGTTGGGAAGATTATAAGGTTGTTAAGACCTTAAAGGGTACCGACTTTGATAGAATGACTTACCAACATCCACTATATGATGTAACTGGGGTGGTAATGAATGATACTTATGTTACTGCTGATGATGGTACTGGACTAGTTCATAACGCTACTGGTTTTGGTGAAGATGACTACAATGTCGGCCGTCGCTATGGCTTACCAGTATTTAGTCCAATGGATGCACAAGGTAGATTTACTAAAGAAGTGCCTGATCCAGACTTAGTGGGAATGTTTTTATGATGATGCTAATAAAGTTGTTGCCGATAAGCTTGAAAAAGCTGGCGCACTCTTAAAGCTTAGCTTCTTTACTCACTCATATCCACATGACTGGCGTACTAAGAAACCTGTTATTTACCGTGCAACTACTCAATGGTTTGCTTCAATTGACAAATTTAGAGATCAAATTTTAGCAGAAATTGAAAAAGCTAATTTCATCCCTGCATGGGGTAAGACCCGTCTTTACAATATGATTAAAGATCGTGGTGATTGGGTAATTTCTCGTCAACGTGCATGGGGTGTACCACTTCCAATTTTCTATGCAGAAGACGATACTCCAATTGTTACTCCAGAAACTATTGAACATGTTGCTCAAATCTTTGAAAAAGAAGGTTCTAATGCTTGGTACACTCATACTGCAGAAGAACTACTTCCAGGAGGATTTAAGTCAGAACATTCACCAAATGGTAAGTTTAGAAAAGAAACTGATATCTTAGATGTTTGGTTTGATTCTGGTTCTTCTTGGGCTGGTGTAATGCAAGAGCGTGATGGTTTAGGTTTCCCAGCAGATTTATATCTTGAAGGTAGTGACCAATACCGTGGTTGGTTTAACTCAAGTTTAATTACTTCAGTTGCTGTAACTGGTAAAGCTCCATATAAGCAAGTTTTATCTCAAGGTTTTGTTTTAGATGACAAGGGACACAAGATGTCTAAATCATTAGGTAATGTAATTTCACCTAATGATGTAATCAAGCAAATGGGTGCAGAAATCATTCGTTTATGGGTTGCCGGAGCAGATACTACTTCTGATGTAGCAGTTTCTCAAGATATTTTACGTCAATCTGCTGAAAGCTACCGTAAGATTAGAAATACTATGCGTTTCATGCTTGCTAATACTTCTGACTTTGATCCTAAGGAAGATGCAATTGCTTATCCAGATATGTCCGGTGTAGATCAATATATGGAAATCAAGTTAAATCGCTTGATCGAAGAGGCAATTGAAGCATACAATAAGTTTGATTTTAATAGTGTTTATAAGAAAGTATTTAGCTTCATTTCTAATGATTTATCTGCCTTTTACTTAGACTTTGCTAAGGACATTCTTTACATTGATGCTGAAGACAGTGAAACTCGTCGTTCAATGCAAACTGTAATTTACGATGTTTTAGTTAAGCTAACTAAATTGATGACACCAATCCTTCCACATACTATGGAAGAAGTTTGGGGTTATCTCAAGGAACCAGAAGATTACGTTCAACTTGCTAATATGCCAGAAGTAGACCATTTTGCTAATGAGGATGAAGTTTTAGCAGATTGGAATGCCTTTATGAAAGTTCGTTCAGATGTGTTGAAGGCACTTGAGAAAGCACGGAATGCTAAGGTAATTGGTAAGTCATTTGAAGCACACGTTACTCTCTACCCAACTGAAGAAACGAAGGCACTTCTCGATAAATTAAACGCTAATATCAGACAAATTTTGATTGTTTCTGATTTAACTATTAGTGATGAAGAAGCACCTGAAAATGCTGAAAAATTGCCAACTGCATCCATTGTAGTGGAACACGCTGCTGGTGAAGTTTGTCCAAGATGTCGTCGTACTACAACCGATGTTGGTAGTGACCCACGTTTCCCAGAATTATGTGCGCGCTGTGCAGCTATCGTTGCTGAAAACTTTCCTGAAGCAGAAAAAGAAGGTTTAGAAAAATGATGCGTAAAGGTACTGTTAAACAATTTGATCCAAACTCTGCGTATGGATTTATTGAGGATGATTTAACTCATTCATCTTACTTTGTTTTTTATAAGTCAATTAAAGAAGAAGGTTATAAAAAAACTGAACGTAGGTCAAAGAGTTCGTTATCAATTAGCGCAAGGAAAAAAGGGTCTACAATGTATCAACGTTTATGTTGATCATGACTAAAAGGAGAAATTAAGTGAATCTGAGAGAAACTGAAATCTCAAATAAACCTATTTTCGAAGGTAAACTTATTGATTTAAATGTTGAAACTATTAGTTTGCCTAATGGAAAAACAGCTACTCGTGAGATAGTTAAGCATCCTGATGCTAGTGCTGCAATTGCCATCAATGATGAGAAAAAAATGCTTCTTGTAAAGCAATGGCGTGAGCCCATTAAACAATTAACTTTGGAGATTCCTGCGGGTTTAATTGATGAGACAGATGCTTCACCTCTTGATGCAATGAAAAGAGAGTTGAATGAAGAGGGTGGCTATAAGGCTGAGTATTGGGAAAAGGTAAGTGAATTTTATACATCTGTTGGTTTTTGTGATGAAAAAATTCATTTATTCTATTGTGATACTTTGTCAAAAATTGAAAATAAACGTCCTCTTGATGAAGATGAATTTTTAACTCAAGAATGGTACAGTCTGCCAGAATTAAAACAGTTAATTGCTTCTGGAGAAATTATGGATGCAAAAACTGTAATGGCAATTACATTTTGGGAAAATATGATTTTAACAGGAAATCAAAGTAATGACTGAAAAACGAGCAGATTATCGTAAAAAGCAACAAAAAGAAAAAGTAAGCAAAATTTTCGATAATTTTAAACGATTGAGGAAAGATAAGCATCAAGCTGATGTAAGTGATCAAAAAGTTGAGGTTCAAGATTCTTCAAAATTTGAATCAAGAGAGGATCTCGCAAATCGTGCTTTAAAAGAAAAGCGTGAAGATAAGGTTGATCGTTTAAAAAAACGTCTGAACTATGCGATTTTAATTGTTGTTGTTTTGTTAGTTATAGTTTTGTTCGCTTTGTTTAAACTTTAGATTTAGAGGTAAGAAATGAAAATCGCAATTATTGTCCCAATGGAAGAAGAAGCAGAATTCTATAAAAAGCATTTTAAGTCTGAAAATAAAGAAGTCTTTGGCACAACTGAATTTGATCATTTTTCAGTAAATGGAAATGACATTTACTTAGGATTAAGTGGAATCGGTAAAGTTAATGCAGCTATGAATTTGACTAGCCTGTTAACTAAAGAAGATATTGATGTAATTTTTATGACTGGCTCTGCTGGATCACTGCAAGAAGATGTAAAGAGAAAAGATCTAATTTTGCCTAATAAGTTTATGTACTATGATGCTCATAATACTAGTGCAGGTAACTATGTGGAAGGACAAATTCCCCAGGAGCCTGCAGGCTATACTCTGGATAATTCATTCCGTACAAAATTTGCAGCATATTTAAAGGAACATGATATTCCTTTTAAAGAAGGATTGATTGTAACTGGAGATAGTTTTATTGCTTCTGAAGCACAAAAAGATGAGATTAAAAAGAATTTCTCTGACGCATTGGGAGTAGAGATGGAAGGAGCTGCTTTTGCACAAGTAGCTAGACATTTTAATACTCCATTGGTTGCAATTCGTGCTATTTCAGATAATGGAGATGCTAATGCTGACAATGACTTTGATAAATTCGTCAAGGAAGTTGGAGCAAAAGCTGCAAGTATAATTGCATCCTATCTTGAAGAAACAGTTTTAGATTAAACTATTGATAGACTAAGTTCATCGTAACTTGGTCTATTTTTATGTTAAAATAAAAGAGCCACTTCCGAAATGTAAGGAAAGTAAAGAGGTTATAAGATAATATGACTAGAAAAAATGTATACTTAGATAACGCGGCAACTACGCCAATGGATCCAAAAGTTATTGAAAAAATTAGTAGTGAAATGGCTGATGATTTTGGCAACGCTTCTAGTCAACATGCATTTGGTCGTAAGGCACGTCATGTAGTTGAAACAGCTCGTCATCAACTAGCAGAAACAATTAATGCGCAAGATAAAGAAATAATTTTTACTAGTGGTGGCTCTGAAAGCAATAATACTGCTATTTTTGGTACAGTACGTGCTAGAAAATATGTTGGTAAAAAAATTATTACTACTAAAATTGAGCATCCTTCTGTCTTAAATCCTATGAAACGCTTAGCTCAAGAAGGATACAATATTGTATATCTTGATGTGAATGAAACTGGCCATATTAGTTTAGACGACTTGAAGAGAGAGTTAACACCAGATACAATCTTAGTTTCTATTATGGCAGTTAATAATGAAGTCGGATCAATTATGCCGTTAAAAGAAATTGGTGAATTAGTAAAAGATTCTAATGCATATTTTCATGTAGATGACGTACAAGGCTTCGGAAATATTGAAATTGATGTTAGAGAAATGAACATCGACTTATTGTCAACTTCTGCTCACAAAGTTAATGGACCAAAATTTTTAGGTTTTCTTTATGAAAAAGATGGTCTAAAAGTAAGTAATCTACTTTTAGGAGGCGAACAGGAAACTAAACGTCGTCCCGGAACGGAAAATGTACCAGGTATTGCTGGCTTTGGTATAGCTGCTCAAGAACTGAACGAGATGGACAAGCAGAAACTACAAGAGAAATACCAAAAGTTTCAAAAAATAATTTTGGATGAACTTGATGAAAATCAAATTGATTATGAAATTAATGGAACTCTTGAAGGTGAAGTATCCCACCACGTTTTGAACTTATGGTTAAAGGGTGTAGGTACTTACTCTGCTCTAACTAATTTAGATTTAAGTGGATATGCTATTTCTGGTGGTTCTGCATGTACAGCTGGTTCACTTACTCCTTCGCATGTTTTACAGGCAATGTATGGGGAAGATTCACCAAGAATTGCGGAATCAATTAGAATTAGCTTTGGTAGATTTAATACTGAAGAAGAAATTCAAGAGTTTGCAGAAGCTTTAGTTAAGATGTGCAAGCGTCTAGCTAAATAGTAAAATTATTTTTTTGAGAATTTGTCTTAAGGTATAATAATAGTAAAATCATATACTTGACACTTACAAAAAATAAGATAATAATATTGAGAGTGATATTTTTATGGCAAATACAGTAATTATTAACGGCGATAATCGGAAATTTACGATTAATCCTGAAATTAAGCGTTATGCATTGATTGATGCAGGTTTCACAAAAACTAAAAGAGGTAATTTCATGTATAAGCATCCCTTATATAATGAGTCCCCTTATAATGCTACCTGTCAATTAAAGCTAACAATTAATGAAGATTTAGATCATTTAACAATGGTAGTTACAGATACTAATGGTTTGCAAAAGGTTAATATTTTTAAGAATAAACAACTAGCGCCAATGGTTGAACTGCTTAACTTCATTTTAAAGGATCTTGAAGATCGCCAAATTATTGCACCTTGCTAAAAGGAGAAAAGGATAAAATGGTAGATAACAGCAAAATTAGAGTCGTTGTTGGTATGAGTGGTGGAGTTGATTCTTCAGTTTCTGCACTTTTACTCAAACAACAAGGCTTTGATGTTGTCGGCGTCTTCATGAAGAATTGGGATGATACTGATGATTCCGGAGTTTGTACGGCAACTGAGGATTACGAAGATGTAAAAAAAGTTGCAGATGAAATCGGTATTCCTTACTATTCTATTAACTTTGAAAAGGATTATTGGGAGCGCGTATTTGAATATTTCTTGGATGAATATAAAAAGGGCAGAACTCCAAATCCTGATGTAATGTGTAATAAAGAAATAAAATTTAAATCTTTCTTAGATTTCGCAATGGATTTAGATGCGGATTATATTGCAATGGGTCACTATGCGGCAACCAGAGTTGACGACAACGGTGTTGTTCATATGATGCGTCCAAAGGATGGCAATAAGGATCAAACTTACTTTTTAAGCCAACTTTCACAAGATCAACTGAAGAAGGTAATCTTCCCACTTGCTAATTTAACTAAGCCACAAGTACGTGAAATTGCTATTGCTTCAGGATTAGCAACTGCTAAAAAGAAAGATTCGACAGGAATTTGTTTCATTGGTGAACGTAACTTTAAAAAATTCTTGAGTGAATTTTTACCAGCTCAATCAGGAAAAATGGTTACTCCAGATGGAAAAGTTGTTGGTGAGCACGCTGGTTTAATGTACTACACTATTGGTCAAAGATCCGGCCTTGGTTTAGGTTCAACTAAGGAATCAACTGATCCATGGTTTGTAGTAGGTAAGGACCTAAAGAAGAACGAGCTAATTGTTGAACAAGGTTATGACAGTAAGCTTTTATATGCTACCAGTCTAGATGCAAGCGGTGTATCATTCTTTACAGGCCAACCAGATCACGACGTTGATTTGAAGTGTACTGCTAAGTTTAGATACCGCCAACCTGATGTTGGTGTAACTATGCACTACCATGCAAAGGATAATACAGTTCATGTTGAGTTTGATGAGCCAGCACGTGCTGTTACTCCTGGACAAGCTATTGTGTTCTACAATGGTGAAGAGTGCTTAGGTGGAGCTACAATTGACCGTGCATACCAAAATGAAAAGCAATTACAACTAGTATAGTTTAGAAGAAGTCTCTTTTGAGGCTTCTTTTTTATGTGTGTCGGGCATGATATTACATCTAGTCCGTTGAAATACGGATCACGGGTATTTGTCGCCAAGTGTAGTGAACCACAAGCTGGTAACGGTGACGTTATGAGTGAAGGAAGTGGCTAGCGAGTTCTCCGAGCCTACGAACAGAAACTTAGTCAGGCCAAATGGTGGATAAGACTGCATAACAAGTCGAAGTCCAGAGGACAAACGTAAAACCAAGACGGTAAACTAAGAGGTTATGGAAAACAAGAGATGAATGTCTTACCCCGAGAGATCTTATGGACAGGTTAAGTCGAGTAAACTTTAAAATCAGTGATCGTAAAGCCTGGTCGAAAAAGGTTAACCATGAGAAGTCAGCTGAGGTCATAGTAGCGATGAAGGTTTTGTAATGAATCCAGATGCGAAGGACCTAATGTTTGTAAGAGAATATCCCGCTATAAGCAATGTTCAGACAGTTCGAATAAGAGGATAGCCTAGTACGGAGAGAACGTAACTCACCGATGGTGAAAGTAATTGGAATGATTCTGAATATATTTACAAGTAGAAAAGGAGATATCACGAGCAATGGAATTAATTGATCAAATACTAAGTCAAAGTAATCTTAAAGAAGCTATCAAAAGAGTTAAGGCTAATAAAGGAGCTGCAGGAGTAGATAAAAGAACAATCTATGAAATTGATGATTACTTTAAGAAACATCAAGTAGAGATTAAACAATCTATTCGAGCAATGAAATATAAACCACAAGCTGTAAGACGAGTTTATATTCCTAAAGCTAATGGTAAGAAACGTCCTTTAGGAATTCCAACTGTAGTAGACAGAGTAATCCAGCAAGCTATATGTCAAGTTTTAATGAAGATCTATGACCCTGAATTTAGCGCCTATAGTTATGGCTTTAGACCTAAGAGAAGTTCTCATGATGCCATGGAGCAAGTATTAGAATACTTGGATGAAGGATATCAATGGGTGATTGATCTAGATATTGAGAAATACTTTGATACAGTAAACCACGATAAATTAATTTCAACCCTAAGAGAGCAGATAAATGACAAAACCACCCTCCACTTAATCCGGTCATTCTTAAAAGCTGGGATAATGGAGGATGGTTTAGTTAAGCCTAATAAGCTAGGTGTGCCGCAAGGAGGACCTTTATCTCCAATATTATCAAATATCTATTTAGATAAATTTGATAAGGAATTAGAAGAAAGAGGACTACATTTCGTTCGTTATGCCGATGACTGTAATATATTTGTGAAAAGCAAAATGTCTGCAGATCGGGTAATGAAGTCAGCCACCTCTTGGCTAGAAAGAAAACTCTTCTTGAAAGTCAACGCTACTAAGACTAAAGTAGTTAGACCTACTAAGAGTAATTTCTTAGGATTCACTTTCTTCAAAACTGGAGAAAAGTGGCAATGCAAGCCAGGAGATGATAGGAAGAAGAAGCTTTATGAAAAACTCAAGTTAGTCCTATGTAGAAGAAAAGCTGTCGCAATGCCTCTAAGCCTAATCTTTACTAAAGTAAATCAAATAGTTAGAGGCTGGATCAACTACTTTCGCATTGGCAGTATAAAGGTCTTTCTATTTAAGCTTGGTCAATGGATGCGGCACAAAATACGGGTAATCATTATCAAACAATGGAAATTACCAAAAAGAATATACACCAATCTAATGAGAATAAACAAGGTATTTAGGTGTGGTTTCAGTGATGAAGATATCCATAAAACAGCTAACACAAGATTAGGCTTATACAAAAGATGTACAGGAAATGTAATCAATTATCTGCTTAGTCCCAAAGTGTTGGGAATAAAGAAAGCGGAACGACCAGGCTTGATCGATCCGCTAGAATATTATTTAACTCGTTAATAAATTACAAATGTAGCGCCGTATACGGTTCCGTACGTACGGTGCAATGAGAGGGGCAAACTAGAAAAGTTTCCTCTACTCTATTTTTATAAACTGTTATTTTCTCCTCTTACAACTTATAATAGTAATAAAAGTGGAGGGATAAGCAAATTATGCAATTATATTTTGTAAGACATGGAAAAACAAAATGGAACTTAGAAGGACGCTATCAAGGTGGTAGTGGTAATTCACCTCTTTTGCCTGAAAGTTACGAAGATATCAAAAAATTAGCTGGATACTTAAAAGGAACAAAGTTTAGAGCTTTTTATTCTAGTCCTTTACAGCGCGCATTAACAACTGCAGTAATGCTTAGAGATGATATGGGAATTACTGTCCCAGTCATTATTGACGACCGTTTAAAGGAGTTCAATTTAGGGGATCTGGAAGGAATGAAATTTGTTGATGCTGAAAGTAAATATCCAGATCAAATAAAAGCATTTCGGTATTTTCCTGATCGTTATGATCCATCAACTTTCCATGGTGAAAATTTTGACCATATGATAGAACGTGGAAAGAAATTGATTGCTGATATTGTAAAAAGATATCCTAACAAGGATGATAAAGTATTATTAGTAAGTCATGGAGCTGCCTTGTGTGCCTTAATTAGAACTCTAGAGGGGTACGATATTGCCGATATTAGAAAGCGTGGCGGCTTAACTAATACAAGTCTTACAATTCTTGATACGGAAGATAATGGAAAGACTTTTGATGAAGTAGCGTGGAATGAAACAAGCTATCTAGATCGAAAAATTACTAGTAGGGATACAATTTAAAATGGATAAAAAGATAGCCAACTTATATGATACTGGCAACGTAGATAAAGCTATACATTTATTAATTGAAAAGATAAACAAACATCCTCAGGATATTGAGAATTATTTGCAGCTTTCAACTTATTTAATTGAACAAAATGCTGCTGATCAGGCGCTAGAACTGTTAGAAAAAGCTCGTGGCCTTGTTAAGCATCCTGAAGATCTAACCTATAACATTGCTGTCTGCTACTACATGCAAGGAGATTTTGCCAAGTCGCTTACGTTGCTTAACTCCATTGCAGATGATGAAGAGACAATGTATCAAAAAGCTTTGATCTTTATGAGATTAGGGCAGTATCAAAAGGCACTAGCCTATGCCTTAACTTTAAAGAATCAGGATGAGCGAACTTTAGAATTAATTGGTGATATTTGGCTTAGTTTGGGTGATTTAAAATCTGCAAATCAAACTTATAATAAAATTTCAGAAGACCAAAGAAATGCAAAAGTTAATTTTTTATTGGGGTTAACTTTATTTGATACTAATCCTGATGAAGCAGAAAAATATTTTAAATTATCAAAAAATCAAGATCCCAAATATTTTGCTCAAGCACAAAAGCAATATAATGCGGTAGCAAAATTGATTAGAGGTAAAAATGGCAGAAACTAGTTTTACTGGACGAATAAATGGAATTGTTTTTGAAAACAATCAAGATCTTTTCAAGATTATTGATGTAGATTTAATCAGTAAATTACCTGATTACGATCGTGATAATATCCGAGTAACTGGAAATTTTGGGGATATCCAAATTGGATCAACTTATAAATTTACCGGTAATATTGTCGTGCACGAAAAATTTGGTAAACAATTTCGTATAAGGTCTTATGAACCAGTTTTGCCTCATGAAGAGGGTAGTTTAGCTAAATACCTTAGTTCTGATAAGTTTCCTGGGATTGGTAAGAGGGCTGCTGAAAAGATCATTGATAGTTTAGGAACAAATGCGTTAGATTTGATTAAGTCAAATCCAACTGAAATTGACAATCTTGATTTGACCCAAAAGCAAAAGGATAGCTTATTATCTGGAATTAATCAGATGGATTCTTTTTCAGAGATTGTGATTAAGCTGGCTAGATATGGGATTAATAAAAAAGTAGCCGGTAATATTTATAAAGTATATCATGGTGATTCCTTGAAGAAATTAGAGGAAGACCCTTATCAAGCTCTTGGTGAAGTTCGCGGCTTTGGTTTTAAAACTGCGGATAATATGGGACACGCGCTCGGAATAGAACTAAATGATCCTAGGAGAGTTAGGGGAGCACTTCTAAGTATTTTACAAACTGCTCTTAATACCTTGGGAGATACTTATGTTGCACTTGATGAATTATTAACACAGGCTTATGATTTAGTTCAATCTACCTCTTATGATGAGCTTGCTAATAGTGTTAATGAACTTCAAAGGCAAGGAAAAGTTGTTGTTTCAGGTGATAAGGCAGCTTTGCAGACAATTTTTCAAACTGAACTTGATATAGCCACTGAATTAAAACATGTAGTTAATAATCAAGTCGAAAAAGAAGAATTTGATGATAGCGATATTGAAAAAGCAATAAAGCATGTCGAAGAAACACTTGAAATTGAATATGATGATACTCAAAAAAATGCAATTAAAAATGCGTTAAATAATCCAATTTCAATTCTTACTGGTGGTCCTGGTACTGGTAAAACGACAATTATTAATGGAATTTTAATGTGTTTAAAGGAACTTGCGGAAATTCCAAGTGCAGCTTTGTATAGCGATGATCCACCATTTTTACTTGCTGCACCAACAGGTCGAGCTGCCAAGCGAATGAGTGAGGTTACAGATATTTCAGCGAAAACCATTCACCGTTTATTAGGGTTAGGCATCGGTGAAAATGAAGCGACTGATGTAAACGAATTAAACGGTGAGATCTTAATTATTGATGAAATGTCGATGGTTGATATGTTTCTTTTTAAACAGCTTTTATCCGGTATTAATTCAACAAAGAGGATAGTTTTTGTTGGGGACAAAGATCAGCTTCCTTCAGTTGGAGCAGGTAACGTTTTCGGTGATTTAATCAGCTCCGGAGCATTTCCAACTACACGGTTGCAAGTGATTCATAGACAGGGGGAAGATTCATCAATTATTAAGTTGGCCCATGCAATTAATGATGAAGAAGCCGAGGAGACTATTTTTAATAAAACTAAAAACTACTCTTTTATTCCATGTCAACCAAGCCTGGTGGGGGATGCAATTGATCAAATCGTAAATTTAGCCATTAAACGTGGCTTCAAAAAGGATGATATTCAAGTTCTGGGAGCCATGTACAACGGTCAAGGTGGAATTACTCACTTGAATGATATTTTGCAGGATGTGATGAATCCACTATCAGTAAAAACTAAAGTAATTGAAGCTCACAATGAAAGTTTTAGAATCGGGGACCGAATTCTACAATTACAAAATAATCCAGAAAAAGATATTTATAATGGTCAAATTGGTAAAATTATTGACCTTAATCCTGATGATAAAGCCAAAATATTAATTGCAGATTTTGACGGTCGTGAAATAGAATTTGGTATTAAAGACTTAAATGATATTACCCGTGCATATGCCATTACTATCCATAAGTCCCAAGGATCAGAATTTCCGCTAGTGATTTTGAATCTTACTATGCAAAATTATATGATGCTGAGACGGAATTTACTATATACTGCTATTACTCGTGCCGAGAAGAATTTAGTTATGGTAGGAGAAAAAAAGGCGTATATCATGGCGTTGCGTACGCCAGGTAATGACCGTAAGACTGAGTTAGCAGCTAAAATTAGGCATGAACTAGGTCTTAAAGAAATTGAAGATACTTCAAATGTAAATGCGGAACAAGAAGAAACTAAAGCTGAGGTTAAAGAAGAAACAGCTGAGCCAGAAAATTATATTCTGACTCCGGAGCTAATTTATTCTGGGCAGATTGACCCCATGATTGGTATGGAAGATATTAAATTAGAAGATAAAAAATAGCAAAACAGCCAGCTCATTATGAGCTGGCTGTTTGTCATTTATTGTAAAAGATCAAAATGATCCACTTCAAATTTTAGATGAAACTTTCTTTTTGATAATTCTTCTCCATCTAACTGACCGTACTCAGGATCATCAGTTTTAACTTCAATTACAGATGATTCAAAATAATGGAATTGTTTGCTTTTCATATGTGATCTATTAATTAGCAGCTTAGAAAATAGATAAATAAATTTTACTAAGTTTGGCTTTTCTACAATTGCAATATCTAATTGATGATTATGAATGCTAGCAATCGGTAAGATTGGTACTCCACCACCAAAGTAGGGATGATTATTGGTAGTAACTAAATATGCATGTTCATAGTAATAGCTATGGCCATTGGTTGAAACTTTGACTTTAAAATTATCTTGACCTTTGAGCGCTTGAACAATATTAATTCCGTAAGCTAAGTTACCTATATTAATTTTATTAAATTTAGTTTTTAGTTTTGAGTGATTCGTTTTATTAACTACATAAGCATCAAAACCAATTCCTAAATTGTTAACAAAGTATCTTGTCTCACCATTAATTAGATCATGGTATTTTCCGCAATCTACTTTAGTAACTGTCGGATTATTCTTTAGATGTTTAATCAATTTTAGAGGATCTGTTTCAAGTTTAGCTGCTCTAGCAAAATCATTTCCAGTGCCCGCTGGGAAGTAGCCAAGGGGAGTGGTAGGCTGCTCTGAATTTTTAACACCATTTAAAGCTTGGTTTAGAGAACCATCGCCACCAACCACAATAACATATTCATTCCCGGAACTGATTTCATTGGCTACCTTAGTCGCGATTGGAACCAGTTGTCCCGGATAATTGGAGATATGAATGTCATAGTTCATTTTTTCATTTTTAAGTATAGTTTTAATTTGCTCGAGAGCCTTTTCGCCTCTGTTGCTCCCTGATTTTAGATTTACCAGTAAATGAATCTTTTTCATTATTTTATGCCTATGTAATATAAAAATAAGCCCCATTTGGGGCTTATTTTATTTCTTTTCAATTAGCATTGGCAGAATCATTGGTCTTCTTTCGGTCTTTGAATATAAGAAATCTTGAAGATTCTCAATGATGGCCTTTCTAATTTCATTTTCTTTTGGTTGTGGGTCTTTCGCCATTTCCGTCTTAAGAACATGGTAGACATGTTTCTGAGCTTGACTAATCAATTCTGTTGATTCACGCATGTAGACAAAACCACGACTCAAAATGTCTGGACCTGCAAGAACGCGTTGGTGTTTGTAGTCAACAGTTGCTACCACTACTACAAGACCTTCCTCAGCCAAGATTTGGCGGTCACGAACAACGATATTACCAACATCATCGCTACCAGAAGTATCAACAAAGACATCCGGAATATTAATGTGACCAGCAATTCTAGAAGAATCTTTCGTTAAAGCAAGAACATCTCCGTTTTTAAGAACGAAAGTATGATCTTTAGGCATGCCAGTAGATTGAGCAGTTTCCGTATGAACAACTTGCATTCTATATTCACCATGAACTGGAATGAAGTATTCAGGTTTAGTTAACTCAATCATCATTTTTTGTTCTTCTTGTCCAGCGTGTCCAGAAGTATGGACATTATGAATCTTACCATGAACAACATTAGCACCAGCTTCAGTTAACTTATTAATTAGGTGGTTAACGCTAGTAGTGTTACCTGGAATTGGATTAGAAGAAAAGATGACTGTGTCGCCTGGTTGTAGTGAAATCTGACGGTGAGTTCCATCTGCAATTCTTGAAAGAGCAGCAAGAGGTTCACCTTGAGAACCAGTACATAAGATCATTGCCTTTTCAGGTGGAGTATGGTTAATTTCATTAGCATCAACTAAGGTTCCTTCAGGAATATCTAAGTAGCCAAGATCAATACCATTTTGAACCCCATTTTCCATTGAACGACCAAAGATAGCTACTTTTCTTCCGGTATCAACAGCAGCTTTGATCGCAGTTGATACACGGTAAAGATTGGAAGCAAAAGTGGCAAAAATAATTCTGCCTTTAATTCCAGTAATGATGTCGTGTAATGAATGAGCAACAAATCTTTCTGACTTTGTAAATGTAGGAACCTCTGCATTAGTGGAGTCAGATAAAAGTGCTAAGACGCCTTCTTTTCCGAGTTTAGCCATCTCTTGGAAATCAGGAGCTGGTTGATTCATAACTGGAGTTAAGTCAAATTTAAAGTCTCCAGTAAATAGAACGGCTCCTTCAGGAGTATGAACTGCAATTCCTAGAGTATCAGGAATTGAGTGAGTTGTTCTGAAGAAACTTACTGATAACTTATCAAATTTTAAAACAGTATCTTCATGTTCTTCATGAAGTTCACTAGAGTTTAAAATTCCATGTTCATCAAGTTTTCCTCGAATTAAGGCTAAAGCAAATGGAGTAGCATAGACAGGAATTTCAGGAATTTTCTTTAAAAGGTAAGGAATTCCCCCGATATGGTCTTCATGTCCGTGCGTAACAACTAATGCTTTGATTTTTTTTCTATTCTTAACTAAGTAGGAATAGTCTGAGATAACATAATTAATTCCCATCATATCGTCTTCAGGGAATTTGATACCGCAGTCCATGATGATAATTTCATCTTGGTACTCAACGCAGTACATATTACGGCCGATTTCGCCTAGACCCCCTATAGCGTAAACGCCGACTTCGTTATTCTTTAATTTCAAGGTCGTTAGTTATCCTTAGAATCAAAAGTTGTCAGTTTGAAATCTGGGCTTTGCTTTTCGTAAGCAAGGGAGTTTCCAGTTAATTCTTGGATGAGTTCAATGTTGTAGGGGGTGTTATCCTCAACCATAGTTCTTGCTGCAACTACATTATCTGCTTCTAAAAAAAGAGTCTTAGTAGTTTCTCTTCTTGGATTAACGATCTGGTCTTTTTGGTATAAAACTTTGTAGATCATTTCTTATAATCTCCTTATATTTAAAACGTTCAAAAAAACTTCTGCATAAACTTGCAGAAATTCATAGCTATTAAAATTTTATCATAAACTTGCTTTTAAGTATACCAATTTACTTCATATATAGTATGGAAAAAGGCGATAGAACATCTTGCTCTAACGCCTAGTAGAAAATTAAAAGTTTAATTTTAAGAAATTACGATTGTATCTTCTGCTAATTCAAAAGGATTTTGCTTATTGATGCGATCATAGAATAAATGACCATTTAAGTGATCAATTTCGTGGGAAGCAACGATTGCTGGATAGTCTTTTAAGCGAATAGTTTTTTCTTCACCATCTACTGTATAGTAACGAATTTTTAATTTATCAGGACGAGGAACATATCCTTCAATGTCTTTGTCTACACTTAAACAGCCTTCACCTTCAGCAAGACAAGTTCTTCTAACTGATTCAGAAAGAATTTTAGGATTAACAAAAACTTCCTTAAAGATGATTTCACCTTTGTCGTTTGGAACTAAAAGAGCAGCCATTTGAACACTTTCACCAACTTGTGGAGCAGCCAAACCAACACCAGCTCTTAATTGATGCTTTTCAGCAATCTTAGGATCTTGGGAGTTGATTAAGTATTGCATCATGTCGTCAGCTAATTTTTTGTATTCATCGGATAATGGAAAAGTTAAAGGCTTAGCAACTTGTCTTAAAACTGGATTGCCATCGCGCGTAATATCATGCATTAAAATCAAAATTATATCTCCTTAATTAAATAATTTGCTATAAACTATAATAACAATTGAAAGAAAAGACGGCAACGACCGAAGTTTTTGGTATAATATTTTTGTTAAAAATAAACAGTTCACAGCTTGTACTTCCGTTGACGACATTATATTTTTAGAGTAGAATTGTAAAACGAAACTATAGAGATATAAAGCTTCAATAACTGCATTATTATTTTTGCGTAAAAGGGCTGTGACTGGAGTCACAGTTTTTTTATGAAGTTCGGGGAGGAATTTCTTTTGCAAAGAAGAGACGATATTAGAAATATTGCCATTATCGCACACGTTGACCACGGTAAGACTACTTTGGTTAACCAATTGTTAAAACAATCAGATACATTGCCAGAGCACATGAATCTAGAAGATCGTGCTATGGACTCCAATGCTATTGAACGTGAACGTGGTATTACTATCTTATCTAAGAACACTGCTGTTAAGTACGGTGATACTACTATTAACATCTTGGATACACCAGGACACGCTGACTTCGGTGGTGAAGTAGAACGTATCATGCACATGGTTGACGGATGTTTATTGCTTGTTGATGCTTACGAAGGTACTATGCCACAAACTCGTTTTGTGCTTAAGAAGGCTTTGGAAGCTGGCGTTAAGCCAATCGTAGTTATTAATAAGATTGACCGTCCAGGTGCTCGTCCAAAGGAAGTATTGGATGAAGTTCTTGAATTATTCATCGAATTAGGTGCTAGTGATGAACAACTTGATTTCCCAGTTGTTTACGCATCTGCTTTAAACGGTACTTCTTCATACGAATCAGACCCAGCTAAGCAAGAAGAAACAATGGACCCTATTTTTGATACTATTGTTAAGAACATTCCTGCTCCAGTTGATAATTCTGATGAACCATTACAATTCCAAATCACTATGCTTGATTGGGATGACTACGTAGGTCGTATCGGTGTAGGACGTATTTACCGCGGAAAAGTTAAAGTTGGTGACAACATTACTGTTATGAAACGTGATGGTTCAACTCAAAACTTCCGTGTTACTAAATTATTTGGTTACTTCGGTTTGAAGCGTAACGAAATTCAAGAAGCAAAAGCCGGTGATATCATTGCTATTTCTGGTATTAATGATATTTATGTTGGTGAAACTATTGCTTCTGCTGACAAGCCTGAAGCATTACCACTTCTTAAGATTGATCCACCAACTCTTCAAATGGACTTTGTTGCAAACGATTCACCATTTGCTGGTCGTGAAGGTGATCAAGTTACACCTAAGAAACTTGAAGACCGTTTAATTCGTCAAACTCGTACTGATGTTTCTTTAAAGGTTGAACCAACTGACCAATTAAATGCCTGGACTGTTTCTGGTCGTGGTGAATTACACTTGTCAATTTTAGTTGAAGAACTTCGTCGTGAAGGATTCGAATTACAACTTTCACGTCCTAAAGTTATTTACCGTGAAGTTGATGGACAAATGTGTGAACCATTTGAAGCAGTTCAAGTAGATACTCCAGATGCTTATGTAGGTTCTGTTATCGACTCTCTTTCACAAAGAAAAGGTGAAATGAAGAATATGGAATCTACTGGTAACGGCCAAACTAGACTTGAATTCTTAGTACCATCACGTGGTTTGATTGGTTACAACAATGAATTCATGTCCCAAACTGCTGGTTACGGAATTATGAACCATACTTTTGATTCATACAAGCCTGTTGTTAAGAACTGGGAACCAGGTCGTCGTAACGGTGCCTTAGTTTCAATCAATCAAGGTCAATCAACAACTTACTCACTTCAATCAGTTGAACAACGTGGTGAATTATTCATCGGTGCTGGTGTTGAAGTTTACGAAGGTATGATTGTTGGTCAATCATCACGTGAACGTGATATTGCTGTTAACGTAACTAAGGGTAAGAACTTAACTAACACTCGTGCTGCAGGTAAGGACCACTCAGCTTCAATTAAGACTCCTAAGACTATGACTTTGGAAGAAGCTATTGAATTCTTGAACGATGATGAATACTGTGAAGTAACTCCAGAAAGTATTCGTTTACGTAAGAAGATCTTAAACACTAACGAAAGAAAAAAGGCAGATAAGAAACGTAACAAATAGTTTATTTCTTATTTAATTTTTAAAAGTAGCTCAATTTATTGAGCTACTTTTTTTGTTATGCAGAGGTAGTGATATAATAAGAAAGATTATTTAACTAAAGGGGCAGATATATTGTGCGACAAAAACTAAGATACTTAGACTATAGCATCTTGATCCCATATCTTGTTTTGTCAACTATCGGGGTTATTATGGTCTATTCAGCAAGCTCGGACATTTTATTAGTAAATGGTTTTTCACCGAGTGTATATATGAAAAGACAGATTATATATTTCTTGGCAGCATTTATAGCCTTTGGAATTCCTTGTTTTGCTTTAAAATTAAGAGTATTCAAAAACAGAAAATTTGTTATGTCCTACTTAGGAATTTCATTTTTGATGTTAATGTTTTTAATCGTTCTTAAAATTGTTAGTCATGGAAAAGCTGCTGTTAATGGTGCTGTTGGTTGGATTAATTTAGGATTTATTAATATTCAGCCAGTGGAAGTAGCTAAATTATCTCTAGTTCTTTATTTGGCTTTTGTCTTGTCGAGACGAGATGGAAAGTTTGTTCCGGGACAAATTTGGCATAATTTATTTGGGCCAACTGTAATTTCATTCTTGATGATTGGTTTGGTAATTTTAGAGCCTGACTTTGGTGGTTCAGCAATTCTATTTATGATTGTTTTTGTCATGTATAGTGTCTCAGGAATCCCCACAAGATTAGCCGTTTATTGGTTAGTAGGATTACTGCTAGGAATTGTTTTATTGATGGCAATTTTATTGTTTTGGACCCCAGGATTCATCAAAGATTCCTATCAATTTCAGCGCTTGCTCGCTTTTGCCCATCCCTTTAAGTTAGAAAAAACAGGTGGTGCACAGCTGGTAAACTCCTATTATGCAATTCATAATGGTGGTTTGTTTGGGGTTGGATTAGGTAATAGTATGCAAAAGAGAGGATACTTACCTGAACCATATACTGATTTCATTTTATCTATTACCGCTGAAGAGTTAGGAGTAATTGGCGCCATTGTGATTATTACCTTATTATTCTTTTTAATGTGGCGCATTATGGAAGTAGGAATTCATGCCGATTCACAATTTAATGCTTTAGTTTGTTTCGGGGTTGTAACCATGATTTTTACAGAAACGCTCTTTAATGTAGGAGCAGTTTTAGGATTATTGCCAATTACTGGGGTAACCTTACCATTTATTTCTTATGGGGGATCATCAATGATTGTGCTAACTGCTGCTTTAGGTTTAGTCTTAAATATTTCAGCTGCTGAAAAGAAAGCATTAGTAGAAAGTAGGAGTGTACTTTGAGTTTGGTTTTTAAGGATGAGTCAAATGAAAAAATGACTCCCCGTACGCAGATAATTGTTTGGCTGAATCAAATTAGCGATCAGTATAAGTTGCGTAGATTTGGTAATATTATTTATTTTTCACGTAAAAATAAGTATGTGATTTTATATGTCAGTTCACAATACGCAGCTAAGACAATTGCAGAGCTCAGAAGCAAAAGTTATGTGCAGTCTGTGGAAACATCAAAAACTGATGAGCTTGATTTCTCTGCTGAACACGAGGAAAAAATGATGCGGGAACTAAAAGAAGAAGCAGAAAAATTACGAGAAGAAAACGAGGATTTACGAGTTTGAGAATTATTGCAGGAAAATATGCTAAGCGTAATTTACATACATTGAAGAGTAATGCTACTCGACCAACTAGTGACAAAGTAAAGGGTTCTTTATTTAATTCTTTGGGGCAATTTTTTGATGGCGGTCAAGTACTCGATCTATATGCCGGCAGTGGTGCCTTAGGAATTGAAGCTGTTTCTCGTGGCTATGATGAGGCTGTTTTGGTAGATATTAGTGGTCAGGCATGCCAGGTTATCAGAAAAAATGTTGAGCTCACTAAGGAAGAAGAGAGATTTAGAGTCTTAAAATGTAGTGATAATCGCGCAATTAAGATTTTGCAGGATGAGGGTAAGAAATGTGATCTTGTTTTTCTTGATCCCCCTTATGCTAAGCAAAAAATTGTAAAGATTATGACTAAATTGCTTGAGAATAATCTATTAAATGAGAAGGCACTTGTTGTAGCTGAAACGGATGAACATGATGAATTACCAGAAGTTTCTGGCTTTTCAATTATTAAAGATCATCGGTTAGGACGAACAAAGGTAAAGGTTTACGAAAGAGATTAAAATGACAAAGGCGATTTTTCCTGGAAGTTTTGACCCAATAACTAATGGACATGTTGAGGTGATTGAAGGTGCATCTCATATGTTTGAAAAATTATATGTAGTGATTATGACCAATACTAGTAAAAAGTATCTTTTTAATGAAAAAGAACGTTTAGAATTGGCTAAAAAAGTTTTTGAAAACAACGAAAAAGTTGAAGTTATTGCTCGACCAGCTGAGTTGACCGTGGAAGTAGCGCATGAACTTGGTGCAGGTGCAATTGTTCGTGGATTACGAAATACAGCCGATTTTAACTATGAGCGTGACATAGCTGGAATCAACAAGACGTTAGATCCAAATTTAAATACAGTTTTATTATTTACTCGCCCAGAAGATAGTTTTATTTCTTCCAGTATGATTAAAGAAACTGTATTTTTTGGTGGGGATGTTTCAACCTTAGTTCCAAAACCAGTCGCAGCTGCATTGGAAGAAAAATTGAGGAATAGAAATAATGAAAAAAAATAGAAAATTAAAGTTTTGGCTGCTAGGAATAGCAGCATTTTTAATAGCGGCTGTATTTTGTCTATGGCCAACGCAATATTATATTGAAGCTCCTGGTGAAGCTTTTCAGATTAGTAAATATGTAAAAAGTACTAGAAAGGCTAATCCTAATTTTTATTTGGTAACCGTAAGCGAACGACCGGAGGTAATGATTGATTATTTGACAAGTTTCTTGAGGCCAGCAGATAGTCGCTACTCAAAGGATGAATTAATGGGAACATCGACTAGTGCAGAATATAACCAAATGCAGCGGTACTATATGGAAACTAGTCAAAATAATGCTATTTACTACGCGGCTAAGAAGGCAAACGTTCCGCATCGTCAAGAATTCTTAGGCGTTTACGTAATGGAAATAATGAGTAACTCAAATTTCAAGAACAAATTGAAGGTGGGAGATGTATTAGTTAGCGTAAATGGTAAGAAATTCAATTCTAGTCAAGAATTAATTAAATATGTTTCTTCTTTAAAGAAGAGTAAGGTAAGAATTGAAGTTATTAGAGGAAAAAAACATCTAACTTTCTCCGGTGAAACGGTAAAACTTTCTGGAACTAACCGTTACGGAATCGGTATTCAACTTGTAGATCATACGCGGGTAGTAACAAAGCCTGCAGTAAAAATTGATGCGGAAGATATTGGTGGCCCTTCAGCTGGATTAATGTTTACGCTCGAATGTTATCAATTATTTACCGGAAAAAATCTTAGTTCTAAAAAAATAGCAGGGACTGGGACGATTGATGATCAAGGAAAAGTAGGAATGATTGGCGGCGTTGATAAGAAAGTAATAGCAGCTAGTCGACAGGGAATGAAAGTCTTCTTTGCTCCAACTGATCAACCATCGGGAGTTAAAAAGAGTGAAACGAACTATGCAGAAGCGGTAAAAACTGCTAAGAAAATTCATACTAAAATGAAGATTGTACCCGTAGCCAGATTTGAAGATGCACTAAATTATTTAGAAAAATAAGAAAAAGCAGCAAAAAATTGCTGCTTTTTTTCGTAATAAATAATGAGGTGATAAAAATGGATTTTGAAAAAATAAAAGACTTCATCTTAGAAAAGAAAGGACTAGTAATTGGAATTATTGCGACGATTTTAATTGGTGGATATTTTATTCAAAAAAATAATCAGCCAGCAATTAATAACAGCCAAGTTTTAAGTGAAAATAATAAGAACCAATCAACAGATTTTTCTAAAAATAAAAGTAATAACACTCCTTCTGCTACTGGCGTTAATAGTCCATCTAAACAAAATACTGTAACTGTAGATATTGCTGGAGCTGTTAAACATAGTGGAGTTTATACTTTAAAAAATGGGGCACGCTTAAATGATTTATTAAAAGTATGTGGCGGCTTAACCGATAAGGCAGAGACAAGAGCAATAAATCGAGCAGCTCTTTTAAAAGATCAAGATCAAATTTATGTTCCCCACATTGGCGAAAAAATAGAGAATGTACTAGCAGTCGGAAATACAACAACTACTAACTCATCTGCTTCAGATTCTGCTAGTTCAAATTCTGAGCAGGTCCATTTAAATTCTGCAACAGTTGAAGATTTACAAAAATTAAATGGAGTGGGTCAGAAGAAAGCAGAACAAATTATTGCGTATCGCGATCAAAATGGAGGTTTCAAACAAATTGAAGATTTAACTAAAGTGACAGGAATTGGTGAAAAGACTTTTGAAAAGCTTAAAGATCAATTGGCTCTCTAGTTTTTATGCTCCCGGATTCTATTTATTACTTAGTTTGGGAGGTATTTCAGTTACTTTTCTAATTTTGCAGACTACTACTTTTGCCCAAAGAATTGTAGCTGTAATTTTTTTGCTTTTTTTCTGCTTCTTGCTCATTTATAAATTTCCTCAGTATCGACAATTACTGGTTTTGTTTTTAGGAATAATATCTCTTATAACTTTACTTAATCAGCAAACAAGTGAAACGAAAATTGGAGAACCAATTCAAATATATAGTGATCAGGTGAAGGTGAGTGACCAATTTTTTTATGGGGAGGGAAGAATTGGAAAGAATAAAGTTTTAATTAGTGGAAGTATAAACAAGTCACTTGAAAAAGAATTAAATCGCTTTGGGGGATGTTATTTAGTAAACTACAAGGCAAAAGTAGAACAAATTATGCCAGCAACTAACCCAGGTGAATTTGACTACCAAAAGTATTATCGTAGTAAAAAAATAAGGGAGAGAGTGAAACTTGAAAGCTATGAGCTTTATCCTAAGAAAATTACTATTTTTGATTGGATCCATATTTTACGTAAGTGGCTGATCGATTATTTTGAAAAAAATGCCCCAGTTTACAAGATTTTTTGCCAGTGAAATGGTTCTAGCACAAAATCCTAGTCCAGAAAATAAGGTTTTACTCAATAGTTATCGTGACTTAGGAATTATCCATTTGTTAAGTATCTCTGGGCTACACGTAAGTTTATATATTCTAGGGATCATGTGGCTTGGAACAATTATGAAAAGAACAGAAGAAGAATTAACGATTTTTTGTGTTCTTTTTTTAATAATTGAAATCTTACTTTCTAATTTTCAGGCTGGTTTTGTGCGAGCAAGTTTAAGCTACTTTTGGAATGTATTCTTTAAAAGAAAAAAGATTATGATTAGTAGCGGAGATAAATTAGGAATAGTAGCGTTAACTCATCTCCTATTTAATCCGCTATTATTTTTAAATAGTGGGGCGATTTTAAGTTATTTGTTAGTCTTTGGATTAGAAATAAGCAAAGATTTTAAAAAAATTAAACAAAATATAGTTCTCAATTTATTAATTACGCCAATTCTATTACATAATTTTTATCGGATTAACTTTCTAACTATCATTTATAATTTCTTGATTGTTCCAATTTTTAATTTTATTCTTTTGCCTTTAACCTTTATTGTGATTTTTATATTTTGGTGTTTACCAGATATTGTCAGAATAAGTGAACCAATTTTTAAAGTCATTGCGGACTTAACTAATTTTATTGCTGATAAGCAGGTGGGATTAATAACTTTTGGGCAAATAAATTGGTTTCAAACTATATTTTTATTGGCTGTGACTTTGTTTTTGATTATTATGCCTAAGAATAAAGTAAAGAAATTAAAATTAAGAGTAATTTTGCTTGGGGCATATACTAGCTTTTTCTGTTTGATTCATTTTCCACTTAAGGGACAAGTTTCTTTTATTGACGTAGGACAGGGGGATAGCATTTTAATTACGACGCCCTTAAATAGAAAAACATATTTAATAGATACGGGCGGAAAGCTAAATTTTGGAAAAAGAAAAAGTGAGCCGCAGTTAAATCGGATCACTATACCATTTTTATATGCACAGGGAATTGATCATCTTGATGGAGTCTTTTTAAGCCATCAGGATGCAGATCATATCGGTGATTTAAAAGCTTTACTGGATCAAATTCCAGTAAAGCATCTATATTTTGCTAGAGGTTTGACTGATAATCAGTCTTTTATGAAGAAAATAAGTAATCATTTAAATGATGTGCAACTGATGCCACTTCTTGCAGGGGATAAAGTTAGAGAAGGCGGGATCGACTTTGACGTGGTTTATCCTTTTAAACCAGGCTTAGGTAAGAATGAAGATTCTTTATCTATAACGTTTAAGTTAGCGAATAAACGCTGGCTTTTTACTGGGGACTTGGGCAGAGAAGGAGAAAAAGAGATACAAAACCACTATAATTTCCAAGTTGATTACTTTAAATTAGGCCATCATGGTAGTAAAACTTCTAGCGATCCAGATTTTTTAAAGAAGTTAAATCCACGTCTAGTCTTTATTTCTTCAGGACGCAATAATCGTTTTGGGCATCCCCATCAAGAAACTTTAAAAACATTGAAAGACTTAGGTATTCCATATTTAAATACGCAAGATAGTGGTACAATTACTTGGAATTACTCACCATTTCAAGGTGATAAGATTACGACTTTTTATAAAGGAAATACAAAATGACATTAATCTCTCTTTTTAAACAGACTAATCCTAAGAATGCTAATCTTTTGATTCAAGGACCAGATTCATTTTTTAATGATTATTTGGTTCGCAACTACCTCAATCAAAAATCTTTTTCTGAACTTGATCAAGTGATTGTAGACTGCCTTGAAGATGGACTTGATGAATTAATGGCAACTTTAACCGAGTCTTCTTTATTCAGTAACCAGAAAGTTGTGGTTGTGAAGAATCCTTTCTTTTTAATGGCTAAAGTACCACAAAAGTTTAAAAAACAAGTTGAAAAATTAACTAGAATCATTGAACATTTGAGTGATTTAGAAGATGTAGTTGTTTTTGTGGCTAATTATGAAAAAATCGATCGTAGAAAAAAGATTAGTAAACTTTTGCTTGAACATGTTAATGTAGTTGAAACTACGTTTAAGCCCTATGAGGTTAGTGGAATAATTAAGGCCATAAGTAAAGAAGAAGGATATCAAATTACGAATATGGCGCTTCAAATATTGATCCAAAGAAGTGACCAAGTTCTAGATGTCTCTTTAAGTAACTATGTAAAATTAAAAAATATTGTTGGTGAAGATAAAAGGATCACGGAAACACTAATTAATGAAAATATTGATCGTTCTCTTTCAGAAAATATTTTTGAAATATTAACAGCTGCTTTTGATAAAAAATATCAAGAGGCTACTCAACGTTTAGAGGATCATTTACGAGAAGGGGCAAGTGCAATTCAGCTACTAGCTATTTTTGAATCTCAACTTGAATTTTTGACTTGTGTTAAAGTTTTGCAGAATAGACGGTGGAGTAAAGATCAAATTACTAAAGAGTTAAAAGTGAATCCGTATCGAGTAAAATTAGCCCTTGAAAATAAAGTCTCATTAAGTAAATTAACAGTGTTGTTAAAGCAGGCGATTGAACTTGATTTTGGCTACAAAAACGGAACTTATCATGGGGATGAGTTTTTGAAGCTCTTTCTATTAAAAATTTAGACAACAAAAAAGCTCGGAGGAAAACTCCGAGCTTTTATTTTGCCTAATATCAGGTGTCAAGTAAATAATTACTTGTTAGCAGCCTTCTTAGATAAGCGTGACTTATCACGGTTAGCTTTGTTCTTAGAAATAAGACCTTTAGAAGCAGCCTTATCTAAAGCACGTGCAGCTTTAACTTCTAAATCGAGGACATCTTTTGCGTCATTTTCAACAGCTTCGTTGAATTTTCTTACAGCAGTTCTCAATTTACTTAATTCAGCAGCGTTGCGCTTGTTAGCAGTAGCATTAGTCTTAACACGTTTAATTGCTGATTTAATTTGTGGCATCAAAATCACCTCGATAAAATAGATTTACTCGTTAATTATACTTAATACAAGCCGTTGGTGCAAGGTAATTTGGACTTGCTTTTTTAAAAACTTCCATGTAATATTAATATCTGTTGGAACCATTGACGCTGTTTTCCCGCCGCCGACGGTTAACGTTGTTAATGGCAATTATTTAAAAGAGAGGTATTTTTCTAATGGCTATTTCAAAAGAAAAGAAAGATGAATTAATCAAAGAATACGCACGTCACGATGGCGATACTGGTTCTCCAGAAGTTCAAATTGCACTTTTAACTAGTGATATCAACAACTTGAACGACCACTTAAAGGCTAACAAGCAAGACCACCACTCATACGTTGGTTTGCTTAAGAAGATTGGTCACCGTCGTAACTTACTTCGTTACTTGAAGAACAAAGATATTCAACGTTACCGTGAATTAATCAACAAGTTAGGTTTACGTCGTTAATTCTAATAATTCATAAACCTCAGCTACTCTTTATCTTAAAGAGTAGCTTTTTTGTTCCTTTCAAATTCATACTATTATATGGTAAAATTAATTAGATTAACTTCGTTTTGATCATTAAGATCCATAAATAATTTAAGTAAATATAGAAAGAAGCAAAAAAATGTCACAAAAGATTAAGATAATGATCTTGGGTGGCGCACGTGAAAATGGTAAAAACATGTACGCTGTTCAAGTAGAAGACGAAATTTTTATTATGGATGCAGGTTTGAAGTATCCTGATTCATCTTTATTAGGAATTGACGTTGTTATTCCTGACCTACAATTTTTCCAAGATTATGCCGATAAAATTGCCGGTATCTTTTTAACTCATGGTCATGCTGACTCAATCGGTGCTCTACCATATATTTTAAGAGATCATGATATTCCAGTTTTTGGTTCAAAATTAACTATTGAATTGGCTAAGATCGCTGTTCAACGTGAAAATAGACGTCGTAAAAATGACTTATTCCATGTTATTGACGCTGATACAGAAATTGAATTTAAAAATGCAAATGTCTCTTTCTTCAAGACTACGCACTCAATCCCAGATTCTTTAGGAATTGATATTTCTACTAAAGAAGGAGAAATTGTTTATACTGGTGACTTTAAGTTTGATCCATCAGCTAAAAAGGGTTATCGAACTGACTTTGTTCGTTTATCTGAAATTGCCCAAAAGGGCGTCTTCGCACTTCTTAGTGACTCCACTAATGCTGAAGCAAACTTCCCAAATGATCGTCAGACTAGTATTGAAAAATATATTTACAATATTTTTGAGAATTATGATGGTCGAATCATTGCTGCAGCAAAAGCATCAAATATCGTCCGTGTTCAAGAGATTTTCCAAGCAGCGGCTGCCACTGGAAGACATGTTTTCTTGACAGGTAGAGATGCTGGTAAGATTGTCTATACAGCAATGAAATTAGGTTACTTAAACGTACCTAAAGGATTACTTGTTCACAGTAAGGACTTAAAGAAGATTCCTGACAATGAATTAGTAATCTTAGAAACTGGTCGGATGGGTGAACCACTTAAGTCGCTTCAAAAGATGGCAACTAACCGTCACCGTATGATTAAGATTAAGAAGGGTGATTTAGTTTTCATTGCTACCACTCCTTCACACTCAGTTGAAACTATGGTTGCCCAAACTAGTGATATGATTTATCGTGCTGGCGGAACAGTTAAAGAACTCGGTAGAGATAAGCATACAAGTGGACATGCCACTGGCCGTGACTTACAAATGTTAATTGATACACTTAAGCCTAAGTTCTTAATTCCAGTTATTGGTGAATACCGTCTTCTTGAGATCCATAAAGATTTAGCCATTGAAGCAGGTATGAATAAGAAGGATATTTTCTTACCACATAATGGGGATGCATACGCTCTAGAAAAGGGACGTTTCTATCGTACAGATGCTGTTCCTGGTGAAGATATCATGATTGACGGTTCTGGTGTTGGTGATGTTGGAAACATCGTTTTAAGAGATCGGGAAGTTCTATCTGATGACGGTGTCTTCATTGCTGCAGTTACTATTGATAGAAAGAAAAAGAAGATCATCTCAGAACCACGTGTTTCAACTAGAGGATTTGTATACATTAAGGCTAACCATGCCTTGATGAATGGCGCTGCTGATGTAATTAAAGAAGCAGTAAACAATAACTTTGAACACAAGAAATTTGATTGGACTGAATTAAAGCAAGATGTTCGTAATGATGTTGAAAAATATCTTTACAAGCAAACAGGGCGTCGTCCAGTTGTTTTACCAGTCGTAATGGAAGTTAACCAAAATAGACACCGTGCAATGGCTAGACGAAACAATCAAGAAAATAATTCTGAGAAACGTCCAGTTAGAAAAAATCATCATAAAAAAGATTCAGAACAAAAGAAGGCAAAAGCTTAATGTCACATGCAAGTCAAGATAACTTTCTTCTTTTAGCAAAAGAGGCTAAAAAGCACAATGATTTACCGCAAGCTAAGCAATATTTACTTGAAGCTTTACGGTTAGGTCATGATTCAGATATTGTTTGTGAACTATGTGAAATATATTTAAGCCAAGAGAAGGGAGATCAGGCATATTCTTTGATTAAGGAAGAGCCTGACCTTTTTTCTAATCAAAGAGTATATGATACTTATCTTAAAATTTTAGCTTTTCAGCATTATGCAATTGAAGCGGCTGAGCTTGAGTACTTACTGCAAAAAAAGCTACCAGTAAAAATTGAACCGGTTAGTCAAATTAAGCAGTTAGAAATAATGAAAAATTTTAAACAGCTTAAATATATTCAAGAAAAAGATTATTTACTTTTATATTGCTTAAGTACAGAAAACTTTACTAATTTGGCAAAAAGTATTTTAATGGATCCATCTCCTAATTTTGCTTTGCGTTTATCCTTATGTGAAGATTTAATAAAACTTGGATACAGCGAAAAAGTTCAAGTTTACATTTTAGGAGAATTAAAAGAATTTATTCCTAAAGAAACGGACTTACTTGAAAAAAGTCCAATTTATCGTGAAGTTTGTGTTAGCTTAGCGGATTACTTTAGACAGGATCCAAGCAAACTGCCAATAATGATTGGTGAGATGAATGTTTGTTTAGGGATGCTATATCCGCGTTTAAATGATTATATTAGAGATCCGGATCAATTTGCTCATGATTTTAGAAATTATCTTGAGCAAAAGAAGGGCGGAGCTAATCAGAAACTTTTAAATAAAATATATGAATATTTGGCATATGAAAAAGCAACAAATTCTGATTTTTAGTGCCGATATTGAGCAAAAAAGGTTTACATTTTCTGTGGATCTAGTATAATCAATAAAGGATATTTTCAAAGGGGTACGAGCTAGGCTTTTACCTTTGAAAGTAGTATAATAATCAACAGAGAATTATCCGTTACTTACTCAACGGACTTCTTGCAAATTTACAGGAGGGTCATATTAATGGCAGAAAAAGAACATTACGAAAGAACTAAGCCGCACGTTAACATTGGTACTATCGGCCACGTTGACCATGGTAAGACCACTTTAACTGCAGCTATTACTACTGTTTTGGCAGAAGACGGTTTGGCACAAGCTGAAGATTACTCACAAATCGATGCTGCTCCAGAAGAAAAGGAACGTGGTATTACTATTAATACCGCTCACGTAGAATACGAAACTAAGAATCGTCACTACGCTCACATGGATGCTCCAGGTCACGCTGACTACATCAAGAACATGATTACTGGTGCTGCACAAATGGATGGTGCTATCTTGGTTGTTGCTGCAACTGATGGTCCTATGCCACAAACTCGTGAACACATCTTACTTGCTCGTCAAGTTGGTGTTCAATACATCGTTGTATTCTTAAACAAGGTTGACTTAGTTGACGATCCAGAATTGATCGACTTAGTTGAAATGGAAGTACGTGACTTGTTATCAGAATACGATTACCCTGGTGACGATGTTCCTGTTATCCGTGGTTCAGCTTTGAAGGCACTTGAAGGTGACCCAGAACAACAAGACGTTATCAGAAAATTAATGGAAACTGTTGACGAATACATCCCAACTCCAGAACGTGATACTGACAAGCCATTCTTAATGCCAGTTGAAGACGTATTTACTATCACTGGTCGTGGTACTGTTGCTTCTGGTCGTATCGACCGTGGTACTGTTAAGGTCGGCGATGAAGTTGAAATCGTTGGTTTAACTGACAAGATTGAAAAGTCAACTGTTACTGGTTTGGAAATGTTCCACAAGACTCTTGACCTTGGTGAAGCCGGCGATAACGTTGGTGTATTGCTTCGTGGTATCGACCGTGATCAAGTTGAACGTGGTCAAGTTTTAGCTGCACCTGGTTCAATTCAAACCCACAAGAACTTCAAGGGTCAAGTTTATATCTTGAACAAAGATGAAGGTGGTCGTCACACTCCATTCTTCTCAGATTACCGTCCACAATTCTACTTCCACACTACTGACGTAACTGGTAAGATTGAATTGCCAGAAGGTACTGAAATGGTTATGCCTGGTGATAACGTTGAATTCACTGTTGAATTGATCAAGCCAGTTGCCATTGAAAAGGGTACTAAGTTTACTATCCGTGAAGGTGGTAAGACTGTTGGTGCTGGTCAAGTTACTGAAATCCTTGACTAATTCCAAACTTTCTTAAAAAAGATGTATCTTAGGATACATCTTTTTTTTATACAAAAATTAACAAATTTCTTTCTGGATTTGTGTTTTAGCAAGGTTTACGGTAAGATAGTTAAGTGTGCAATAGCAAACCCAAATTTGACATCGGAGGTATTTAATTAATGTCTGTAAAATGGGAAAAGACCGGTAAAACATCCGGTGAATTAACTTTTGAAATCTCACAAGAAGAAGTAAAAAAGGGCTTAGATCAAGCTTTTAAACGTGTTAAGAAGAACTTACGTGTACCTGGTTTCCGTAAAGGTCACGTTTCTCGTGTTGTTTTTGATCAATTTTACGGTGAAGAAGCTCTTTACGAAGATGCTTTAAACATCGTTTTACCAGAAGCTTACACTGCTGCTGTTAAAGAAGCTGGTATTGCCCCAGTTGGCCAACCACAAATTACTCCAGTTTCAATGGATAAGAACAAGCCTTGGGTAATGAAGGCTACTGTTTCTGTTAAGCCAGAAGTTAAGTTAGGTGACTACAAGGGTATTGAAGTTCCTAAGCAAAACACTCGCGTTTTAGTTAAGGACGTAGATGCAGAATTAAACAAGCGTCGTGAACAAAATGCTGAATTAGTATTGAAAGACGGTAAGGCTGCTAAAGGCGATACTGTTACTATCGACTACACTGGTACCATTGATGGTAAGCCATTTGATGGTGGTAGTGCACAAAACTATTCATTAGAATTAGGTTCTGGTACTTTTATTCCTGGTTTTGAAGATCAACTTATTGGTCACAAAGCTGGCGATGATGTAGATGTTGTTGTAACCTTCCCAGAAGATTACGGTGCAAAAGACTTAGCTGGTAAAGAAGCACACTTTGCTACTAAGATTCATGAAGTGAAATCTAAAGAATTACCTAAGTTAGATGACGAGTTTGCTAAAGATGTTGATGATTCAGTAGAATCACTTGATGAATTAAAAGATAAGATCAAGAAAGACTTGAAGAAGCACAAGGAAGATGACGCAAAAGACGCTATCCAAGATGCTGCAATCAAGGGTGCAGTTGAAAATGCAACCATTGATGAAGTTCCTCAAGCAATGATCGACGAAGATGTTCAAAACCAATTGAACCAATACTTAGGCAACATGCAACGTCAAGGTATTGACCCACAAACTTACTTCAAGTTAACTGGTACTACTGAAGCTCAATTGCGTGAACAATTAGCTAAGGGTGCTGCAGAACGTGTTAAGACTAACCTTGTTTTGGAAGCAATCGTTGCTAAAGAAAAACTTGACGCAACTGCTGATGAAATTAAGCAAGAAATCAAAGACTTAGCACACGACTACAACATGGACGAAAAAGTTGTTCGTCGTAGCTTGAGTGATGATATGCTTAAGCATGATATTGCTATTAGAAAAGCTATTGATTTAGTAGCTGACAAGGCAAAGCAAGTTGCTAAGAAAGCTACTAAGAAATCAACTGCTAAGAAGTCAACCAAAGAAGACGACAAAAAGGCTGATAAATAATAGTTGATAACTAGTTTAAGAAAAGGGCGGCTATGACAGTCGCTTTTTTCTTTACTATTAATTAATAAGACAATTTTCTTTACTCTGTTAAAGTGAACTGCTAAGCTTATTTTGACATAAAGTAAGTGAAAAGGAGGATGGCTGATGGCTAACGAAATTACTGAGCAAGAAGAAGTAAAATGTTCTTTTTGCGGTAAACCACAGTCACAAGTTAAAAAAATTGTGGCTGGAAATGGAGTCTACATTTGTAATGAATGTATCGATCTTTCCAAGAAAATTATTGATGATGAATTAAAAGCAGATTCCATTAAAGAAACTAAAGATTTACCTAAGCCAATGGAAATTAAAAAGCAATTGGATGAGTACGTAATTGGTCAAGATCGTGCTAAGAAGGTGCTTTCCGTTGCTGTTTACAACCACTACAAACGTATCAATCAAATGGATATTGATAGCACTGGAACTGAGTTGCAAAAATCAAACATTGCTTTGATTGGACCAACTGGTTCTGGTAAAACTTATTTAGCCCAAACTTTGGCTAAGATTTTGAATGTTCCATTTGCTATTGCGGACGCTACTACTTTGACTGAAGCCGGCTATGTTGGTGAAGATGTAGAAAATATTTTGCTCAAATTGTTGCAAAATGCCGACTATGATATAGAGCGTGCCCAACGCGGAATCATCTATATTGACGAAATTGATAAGATTTCTAAAAAAGCAGAAAATGTTTCAATTACTCGTGATGTTTCCGGTGAAGGTGTACAACAGTCATTACTTAAGATCTTAGAAGGAACTATTGCTTCTGTTCCTCCTCAAGGCGGACGTAAACACCCGCAACAACAAATGATTAAGATTGATACTACTAATATCTTATTCATTGTCGGTGGTGCTTTTTGATGGTATTGAAAATATCGTTAAAAACCGTCTTGGTAAGAAAACAATTGGTTTTGGCGCAGAAAATGGTCTTAACCAAGTAGATGCAGATGACTGGCAAAAGAATCTTACAACTGGAGATTTAGTTAAATTCGGTTTAATTCCTGAATTTATTGGACGTATTCCAATTATTGCTACTCTTGATAAGTTGAGTACTGAGGACTTAATTAGAATTTTAACTGAACCAAAGAATGCTTTAGTAAAACAATACAAGAAATTATTGTCACTTGACGATGTGGACCTTGAATTTACTGATGGAGCCCTACAAGCTATTGCAGATATGGCTATTAGTCGTCATATGGGTGCACGTGGTTTACGTTCTATTGTTGAAAATTCATTAATGGATGTAATGTACCGCACACCAAGTGATGATAACATCAAAGAAGTTCAAATTACTAAGGATGTTATTACTAAGCATGCAGAGCCTAAGATTACCTATAAAGAGGACAAGGCTGAAGAGACGAGTGAGGCGACTAAATAATGAAAGTCGTAGATGCTGAATTTGTCATTAGTGCTGTTTCTGAAAAACAGTATCCAAAAGATGATTTACCAGAATTTGCCTTGGCTGGCCGTTCGAATGTTGGTAAATCTAGTTTGATTAATACAATTGTTAATCGGCGTAAACTAGCCCGTACATCACAACAACCAGGTAAGACTCAAACTCTTAATTTTTATAAGGTTAATAATAAGTTGTATTTGGTTGACGTACCAGGTTATGGCTATGCAAAAGTTTCTAAAAAGCAAAGAGCTGCTTTTGGTGAAATGATTCAAGATTATCTTGAAACGCGTGCTGATTTAAAGGGATTAATTCTTTTAGTTGATGCACGTCACAATCCAACTGCTGATGATATCAATATGTTTAATTATGCTCTCTGTCTCGATATTCCAATCTTGGTGGTAGCAACGAAGATGGATAAGTTGAAAAAGATGGAAGCAAGTCAGATTAAGCAAAAAATCGGCAAGAGTTTGGATCTGTCACAAGAAAATGTATCTTTTTTACCATTCTCTAGTGTTTCTAAATTAAATGTAGATAAATTCTGGGATTGGGTCGAAGATAAGATGTAATTTAAAAAAATTGCATAATTTGCTGATTAAATTCACCTATCTTTGATATAATTAGATACGTTGAAAATATTGAACTAATAATGTTTCAACAACCTTTGAAAAAGAAGAATACCGGTTGGAGCTGACAAGCTCTAGTCGGTATTTTTTTCTTGCCTAAATAAATGTATTAGCTTTAGAATTAAAATATACACTTTAAAGAAATAAGGGAAAGAAATGACTAAAAAAATCTTATTTATTTGTCATGGTAATATTTGTCGTTCACCTATGGCTGAATTTATTACTAAAAAGATTGTTAAAGATCTAGGTAAAGAAAATGAATATGAAATTGCGTCTGCTGCTACAACCGAAGATGCAATTATTAGTGGGATCGGCCATGATATCGATGTGCGTTCTCAACGAGTAATGAATGAGCATGGAATTCCTTTTAACCATCGTCAGGCCAGAAAAATGGTTAAGAGCGACTATGAGAAATATGACTACATTATCGGGATGGATGAAGAAACTTCTTTGATATGAATCATATTTCAGCAGGAGATCCCGAAAGAAAAGAATATAAACTTTTATCTTTTGCTGGCTCTATGATGGATGTTGATGATCCTTGGTATACTGGTGACTTTGAAGCAGCTTATCAAGATATTTATCAAGGCTGTGAAGCTCTTATTAAGAAAATCGAGATGTCTGATAAGTAATGCAAGTTTTACCAATTTTCCTAGTTATTTTAGCGATAGTCGTATCAGGATATATTTTTACTTCTAAACATCGTTTTTATTTTCTGAGAGCGATTATTTTGTTTTTAGTATTGTTACTGCTAAGTACAATTAATTTCTCAATCTTCTTTGGATTTGCGGCTCTCTTTATTGACCGAATTCATGATATGGAACTAGGGAATCTTTTCTTACTCCTAGCAGCTTTGGTAATTTTATCAGGTCTTCTACTATATGAAGGTTTAAAGAGATTCAATAAATATCATCCGATTTCAGAAATAACCCTAACTTTAATCGAATATTGTATTCAATGGGCATTGATTTATGTTACAGTTTATCAATCGATCTTCAATAACATTGCTAAGATCCATACAATTACTAAAATGATAAAAACAGTTCGTATCCTCAATCCGGATTTACTAGTAGTAATCATTTTGCCATCGTTTATTTCAATTTGGATTGCGGTTGTTTTATTGAAGAAATATCAACACGATTTATAAAAGATAGTCTTATGGTAAGACTATCTTTTTATTATATTAAGACTAAATTTTTGTCATTATGCCTTTAAGCTCATACAATAAAAAGTGAAAGCGGATTATATATGAAAGAAGGCTTTAATTATGACAGTTCCAACATTTGATCGTGAAAAAGAAGCTATTATGAAAGACGTTCGTGAAATGATTCACCGTAATCGTGATAATGGTTTCATTCTAGAAGAATTACAAAATAAATATGGTAAAGATTTTTCTGATGATGATTTAAAAGCTTTAATTAAAAAAGCTGCTAATTAATCGGGAAGTAGGCATACTATGAGAATGAGTTTTTGGATGGATTATGCATCTCCATTTTGTTATATTGCTTTTCATAAACTAACTGAAGCAGTTAAAGCAGTAGGAATTGATCAAAATAAGTTAGATTATAACTTTCGCGCTTTTCAAATTGATCCAACTGCTGCGGAAAATCCAACTCAAACGCGAGGAGAGAAGTTGATGCAGAAAGATGGTTTAACCCAAAAGCAACTTTATGAAAGATTTCAAAATATTACTGAACAAGCTAGAGCTGCTGGCTTAACAATTAATTATGCAAATACACTTCCAGTCAATACGATGAAGGCATTGCGTTTAACTAAATGGGCTAATGATACACAGAGTAATCAAAAGACAGCCCAGTTAATTAACGCAATCTTTAAAGCTTATTTTGTTGAAAATCAAAATATTGCTGATAACGACGTCTTAGTAAAATTGGCAAAAGACGCTGGGTTGGATGACTCATCTGCAAAGAAAATTCTTACTAGTGAAGAATATAAGGACGTAGTTATCGAAGATGAAAATGACTTAGCCAATCGAAATGCGGATGCAGTGCCATACTTTGAAATTGACCATTATCATGATGAAGGTGTGCCTACTAAAGAAGCTTTAATTGAAGCAATTAACAATTTAATATATCAGAAGGTAAAATAAGCTCTATTACTAAATTTCTTCTATTCAAAGTGTAATTTCGCATAAAAGTGAAATTACACCTTTTTTATTCAAGATTAAAATAGGTTCGAAAGTTGAAATTTAATGGTAGGATAAGAATGGAAGAAAAGGAGACATATTTATGAAGAAAATATTATTAATGAGTGTGGTTGCTCTCAGCTTGGTAGGTGCAAGTGGCTGTTCAAATAACTCTAGTTCAACTAATAATAGTAGTGTTAAGAGTTCAAAGACAGGTCAAAAGAAGCACTGGATAAGAAAAAAGACCAAAAACTTGCTAAGGAAATGGATAAGTATAGCAAAAAGAAGAGCCAAACCTATACCAAGTATGATGGTAAAAATAAGCTTTCTACTTCAGCAAATCGTGTTTATCCAGATGCCTTTAAGAAAGATACTTTAAGCTAAATGGTAAAAAGATAAGCATTGGCTGGAGTCCTCAAGGCGAACACCATTATGATTATGACGTCTTGGCTATCTATAATCATGATTTAACTAAAGATGGACAACATAAGACTTTTCTCTTTTGCTGGCACGATCAAAAACCAATTGTTTTGGTAGATGAATCGGGAAAGGGAAACGTTGTTAACTTACATGTCAGTCAAGACAAGTCATTAAATGGTAGCTTTTCAAATATTATGTATGGTGAGAATATCTAACTTAAGGTCTGCTTATTTGCAGACTTTTTGTCTCTAAAAATAAATATCCGTATAATAGATAAAAAGTGAGATGATTAGAATAGGTAGGGTATAAAAATGTTAAGTAATAAAATGAAAGAACTGCTTGACAAGGTGTATGAAACACCAAATACAATGGATCTGGCAGTGGTAGTACAGACATCGGACTTTGAAGAAACTTTTATTAGTGATAATTTACGCCGCTCTTATCAACCGGCGCGAGCTGAAGGTCTTGTTTTTAGGTTAATTGAGACTTTCGTTCAAAGACTTGATCTAGATTATTATGAATTTATTGATGTATTAAAGGGCGATTTAGAAAGTGACCTATTTAAAGTACACGCTATGAGAAAGCTCAAGCGCCCTAATCAAGAGATTTCTGATAATAAACTTAGACAACTAGAAACACGAGTAGAAGACATCGTTGACTTAGCTGAAGAACTGGCTAGTGAAAAAGAGATTGGGGACTATGTCATAGTTGTTAATTATACTGCCCAGTTAGGGGATGTTTTCTTCCACGATACTAGCGATCAAAATATGTCGACTTATCATGACATTCAAGTGATGTTAATGGAGTATGCGAACCGTAATATTCTTAATCCGCTAGCTGTAATAAAAGATTTAGAAAAAAAGCGCCCTAGTGAAGCTAAATTGCTTAATAAGGCTGCTTTTGAAGATCGAAATATCGATGGTTTCAATGTAGAAAACTTTTGGCAAATATATCGGGCGCCTTATCAGGGAGGTCAATTTGATTTAGAAAATCCTGAAGGTTATCGCTTTGAAAAGGAACTAATTAAATATAGTAGAAACTTGCAACATTTAGATTTAACATATTTTCTTCTATTTGTGCGAACAGACCGCTATGTTTACGTATTAACGCCATCTTTTAAGACAGAAGACGATTTAGTAGAAGCTTTAGCTGGAGATTTAACCAGTCTAGAAGTAAACATGGACTTTACCGATGAAAAGTTTAAAGAGATTAGCGACATGATGCTTGAGAGCAAGTCTTATCTTGACTTAGCGCATGGAAAAGATTCAGCATATGCAATTGACTTACCGGTTAAACGAGAAGTGACTGATGGGCAAGAAATTCGAAAAGAAATTAATGATATTTTTAGTGAACTGGTAACTTACCAAAATATGGATACAGTTCGAGACTTTTACATGTTTGCCAATATTAAAGATAATAATTTCACTGGTGGGATGATGAAAGACAATAATTTAACGAGTTACTTATTAAATTTTGTCGAATTATTAGCTTATCTAACTCATATGTATCCAAATCTAGCACCAAAGAAGATTATTGACTTAGTTACAACTAAAGAAGAACTAAAACGTAAGCGAAAATAGTTGCTTTATATGAAGAAAATTTCTATTGTAGAGGTGAGAGTGTAATAAGAGAAAGAAGAGTTGAAAAATGAAAATTTCAATTTGGGGCGATTATGCATGTCCTTACTGCTACATCGGTGAAACTAACTTACAAAAGGCAATTGAAGAGTTAGGAGTTCAAGATAAGATTGAATATGACTTGAATGCTTTTCAAATTGATTTAGATGCGCCTAAGTCAACTAAGCAAACTAATGCAGTTCTCTTAGCCTATGAGAAGGCAATTCCTTTAGCTAAAGCAAATGCGGCCTATGACCACGCTAAGGCAATGGGTAAGGCAGTTGGTTTAACAATTAATGAAGCAACTGCTTATAACACAAATACGATGGATGCTCACCGGATGGTTCAATGGGCTAAGGCAACGTATCATGATTCTAAGCTAATTGAAAATCTGGCTGATGATTTATTCTATGCTTACTTTACCGAGAATAAGGAATTAGCAGATCATAAAGTGTTGTTAGATGTGGCAAAGAAGAATAAGTTAGATACCACGGAAGTTAAAAAGATTTTAGATTCAAATGCATATCAAGATGTAGTTATGCAGGAAGAAGCTGACTTAGAAAGTCGCGGAGTTCAATCTGTGCCATACTTTTTAATTAATGGTCAGCAATTTGATGGGGTTCAAGATGTTTCAACCTTCAAAACTGTCATTGGAGCAGCTTTAGGGATGAAACCAGATGAATTTTTGAACTTTTAAAGTTATTTAATGAGGTCCTACACCGTTTAGAGGTGTGGGACCTTTTTTCTACGTAAAGTCAAGCACAATAGGGTGTTTGACTTTATTTTTTAGTTGTATTTTTGATAAATAGAAATTATGGGCGAATTATTTTTTTAAGATGGTATGACAAATAAGCCTGTAAATGTATTATTTTTACAGACTTCGTTTTATAATGTACTTGATCAATTAATTACGACTAAAGTCTTTTTGGTTATGTGTGGCTACGTTGTAATCATATAGTTGATCATTGATAATCAGAGCATAGATTGTTCTAATTAATTTATGTATTGAAGCAATAGCTATCTTCTTGAACCCTTTGGTTTGAGAGGATAGCTTTTTGCTTTCATAATAGTCTGCTATATGACAAGGATTGGTCTTTGATGCATTATCAATTTGACCAATAGCGCGATATAGTAGCTTGCGTGCCACTGCATTGCCATGCTTAGTAATGCTCAAATTAGAGTCCATTTCACCGGATTGATATCTGCCTGGATCAATTCCAATAAAGGCATTAATTTTATTAGGATTACTAAACCTGCGTAAATCTCCTAATTCTGCCAAGACTCTAACTGCAGTAGTCTGTGCAAAGCCTGGAATACTTTCTAGGTTTTCTAAATCATGATTAGGCAAGGATTTGGCTAACTGGACCATTCGCTCAATTATCTTTTCTCTGTGCTCACTTAAGCTGAGCAGTCTATGGGCATAGTATTGCACCTGTTCGACTTCTACACTGTCACATGAAACAACAGGATAAGCTTTATAAGCTAATGTGATCAATTTATCTGCAGTCTTTTGTGCATGCTTAAAACCAACGCCTTTTAACTGCATCAACCAATTAATAATTTGCTTTTTATCATTTTTTCTCACTAAATCACAATGAGGATAATGGAGTAATATTTGCCAATAATTTTTGCCTTTGGCAGAACAAAATAAAGTTTCAATCTCAGGGAAAGTTGACTGTAAAGCTTGATGAAGCCTATTTTTTGCCATTACCAAGTCACTTGTTAGCTGATCATAGAAGCGACTCAGTGAATTAAGCTGCTTATAAGTTTGGGATTGAAGTTTTTTAACTGGATGATGATGAAGCCGTTGAATTAAAGCTAAATGATAAGCATCAGTTTTATCAGTCTTGTTGTGTCTCAATCCCATATCCATTTCTTTTTTAGCTTTAAGTGGGTTAAGAATTACATAATCATAGTCATAATCTTCAAGAAAAGCCTGCAATCTGCGTGAGTAGACCCAGTAGCTTCAAAAATTATTTGCGGATGTTTAGAAAAAGCAGACAATTCTTTGAGCAGCTGAATAAAGCCAGGGCGATCATTAGTAATTGTAAGCTCATTTTTGCTTTCACCAATTAACTCGCAAACAGTAGAAGTAGACTTGCTTACATCAATTCCAAAAGTAACTTGCATGATTAAAACCTCCTAAAGCTAAGTAGTAAAACGTATATACTTAAGAAATCAGATCTAATTTTCTAAACTCGACATCAAAGTGTCCACATTCTTCGAAGAGACTATTGAAACCTAAGCAAAACTGCCAGTTTTATATACGACGTCAAGCGTCTAAAGGCCGTGTGACATATAGTTTTACTACTATTTCTATTCTACAAAAGAACAAAAATAGTGAATCAATTATCCCGTCGGATAACTAATTCACTATTTAGCTTAGAATGTTTTATATATTGATTTTTTGGTATTATTATTTTCCATGATAAAAAATGTTATTTTATAGATGAAGGAGTTGAAGATGCGAAAAGAATACACTGAAATTAGCGTTAAATTACCAAGTAATGAAAACTTTAATACTTGGTCCAAAGAACTGGTTAAGGCACGATTGACTAGTACAGTAACTATTGAAGGCCTTATACCATTTATTCAAGAAAATAATTTATATCAATTAAATGAAAATATGCTAGTGTTATATGACTTCCATGAGAATCCTATTTCAGGAAAATATGAATCAGTAATTTTAGATAAAAAAGATGGTATTATTTTATGCCGAAAAAACAGTCGACAATTGGTTAATCATTTTTTGAAACATCGTTTAATTCTAGGAGCGGTTTTGCAAAAGAGATTGCAGAAAGAGTTAGGATTTTACTATCGACATACAATTTCTTTGGGTGAAATTGCCTATTTTTCATTAAGGGCTCATTCAGAAAGACATACCTGCTGGATTGGCTTACACCATATGCAGACAATGCAGCAATGTAAAAAGAAAGTAATATTTTCTTGTAAAGGAAATAATCGCGTTTATAATTTTGAATTTGATGATTATGTGCCAAATTTGCATAAACGTTTAGCAGAAGCAATTACACATAATCATGTTTTTGGTCAAATGTTGGTCAACTATGCCAATTCACATGGCTTCCATCTAAAGTTATGTAAATGTAGAAGAAAGAGCTTAGTAGCCGATCAAGAATATCTTTACTTAACTAAAATCCATAATGTTTTAAATTTGAAAGATCTTGCTGAAGCTGCAATTGAAGAGTTTCATCAAAATTATGGTCGGCACTGCGCTGACTTTTTTGATATTAAAGATTGGCAAATTAACGACCACAACCTGTTTTATCGTTTATCGAGAAGAATTAAATCACTTTTATAACACGTCTGAAGAAGGCGTGTTTTTCTTTTACAAGAAATGCAGTAAAGGAATAAAGAGAGAAAAAGGAAAAAGAAAGCATAGATAAAAATAAAAATCGCTTAGCAGCACAGTTTTGTAGTAGGTAGGTCTTGGATTTTAGAAAAATTCTGTTCTTGATAATCTAATACCTGCACAAGCGCTTGTGACATTACTTAAAGGAATGGTCACATGATTAAAGAAGAGAGTTTTATTAAAGCATGGGAAAATCGCCGGTTAGTTTGCGGGGCAATTAAGGCTGCTGGCGTGAGGAAAGATTATCAAGAGTATGCAGATTTGGTCCAGGATGGAGTTTTGATTTATGCGGGGATGCTTGAGAAGAGTCAGGACTACGATATTGATCGGCTTGCCTTTAAGAAGATTCTTTGGCATACCTTAGATGAATTAAGAAAGGTTCAACGCCGCGAAGAAAGAAGCGAAGAGATAAATAACGAGCTAGAATTAAAGAAAGAAAAAATTGATTGGGATAACTTAATAATTTTAAAAGATAAAATCAAGGGATTAAATGGGATAGAAAAACTGGTGTTTTTTGAACATTTGCTTGGCTATCAAGAAATCACTAATTTGGTTGAAGTTGCGGGATGTTCAAGGAGAACTCTGCAGAGAGTGAAGAAGAATTTACTGGTTAAATTGAAAAACGCTTTGAAAAATTAAATAAAAAACGCAGCAAATTAAATAACGAGAGCCGTGTTTTTGCCGAAATAAGGTTGATTTTATGGGGGGGTGCCAGTATACTTATCAACGTGAAGATGGTTAGACCGCTATTTAGAGCATGTTCTGATTCAATAAATGTGTTTTTTTATGCTAACTGTGAATTTTCTATGAATTTTCATATATTTTTTGTATAATGACTTTTAGTGTTACTAAAAATCAAAAAATAAAAGAGGAATAAAATGGATCATAATAATAGTGATAATGAATTAAGACATCGCTCACATCATCACCGTCATCATCGACGTAAAAAGTTTTGGCGTATCTTTTGGATTGTATTGGGTGTCTTCCTAGCAGTAGACATCATTGCGGTTATTATCGCTTGGCACAATATCCATGTTGCCACTAATAATATGTATAATCCGATGAGTAATGAAATTAGTGATCGGAAGGTTAGCGACACATTAAAAGATAAGAAGCCAATAAGCCTGCTTTTATTGGGAACAGATACAGGTGAATTTGGACGTTCTTACAAGGGAAGAACAGATACCATCATGATGATGGTTATTAATCCTAAGACTAATAAGACAACAGTTGTCAGCTTGCCTCGAGATATGAAAGTTAACTTACCGGATTATCCAGACTATTCACCAGCTAAGATTAACGCAGCCTATACTTATGGTGGTGTAGATGAAACTGTTAAAACGATCAAGAAGTATTTCAATGTTCCAACGGATGCTTACGTAATGGTAAACATGGGAGGATTAGAGAAGGCTATTGATCAAGTTGGGGGAGTGACAGTTAAGTCGCCATTAACATTTGATTATGAAGGCTATCATTTCACTAAAGGTGTAACTTATCACATGAATGGGAAGAAGGCTTTGGCATTCAGTAGAATGCGGTATGATGACCCTAAAGGAGATTATGGGCGTCAAGAGAGACAAAGACTTGTAATTATGGCATTATTAAAGAGTTCCATTTCTTACAAGACAGTCGTAAACCAAGAATTCTTAAATTCAATCTCTAAGCAAACGATGACCAACTTGACATTTGATAATATGGTTGCGTTAGCTCAAAACTATCGTCATGCAACCGATAATGTCACAACTGATCATGCTCAAGGGCAAGGCGATTGGGAGAATGGCGTTGCCTATGAGTCAGTAAGTCAAGCAGAATGTCAAAGAATTAGTAATAAGTTACGTGCTGCCTTAGGGCTTAAGCCGGAAACCTTAAAGACAGGAGAATAGGAAAAAGTGGAAAACAGTACAAAAACTGAAAATACAATCGATTTACGTAGATTATGGATGCTTCTTCGAGCACATATTTGGGCAATTATCGCCTGGGCTGTTGGTTTAGGAGCAGTTGGCTTTGTTCTAGCTGCTTTTGTAGTTGAGCCAAAATATACTTCAACTACTCAGATTTTGGTTAATCAAAAAAGAAATACGACTGATGCTGGCCAAGCATTCAATGCTCAACAAGCTGATGTCCAGTTAATTAATACTTATAAGGATATTGTTACTAGTCCAGTTATTTTAAAAGATGCTTCTAAGTGGCTAAAAAAATCCTACTGAAGTTGTAAAGCCAGCTAAGAAGGCAAAGTATCGTACTCTTGCTGATGGGACTAAAAGTTAGTAAGCCCAGCTGAACCAGCAGTTGTTAGAAGAGCGGGACGTAGTTATAATGTGAGCGCTAAGGAAATGCAAAAAGCAGTTTCTGTAACTACACAACAACAATCTCAAGTTTTCACGATTAGCGCGAAGAGTAATGATCCAGAAAAGGCTCAAGCAATCGCAAATGCAGTTGCTCAAACATTTAAGAGTAAAATCAAGAGCATTATGAATGTTAATAATGTGACTATTGTATCACCAGCTTCTCGTGGTGCTAAAACTTTCCCTAAGACTTCACTATTTACATTTGCCGGTATTATTCTTGGATTAATTATCAGTATAGCTTTAATTGTCTTACGTGATTCATTTAATACTACAGTTAGAGATGATGATTATTTGACTAAAGAATTAGGTTTAACAAATTTAGGTCATATATCTCACTTCCACTTGTCTAATAAATTTAGTATTAATGACAATGATAGTAATTCTGGTAAAAAGAAACGTGTATAGGAGAGTATAAATGGGATTGTTTAATAGACGTAAAAAACGTGGTACTGATGAAACCATGCAATATGGTGCTAAGTTGATTACTGTAGCAAAGCCACAAAACCCAGTAAGTGAGCAATTTAGAACTGTTAAAACGAACATAGATTTTACAAGTGTTGATCACCAAATCAAGGCTTTAGCTTTTACTTCAGCTAATATTAGTGAAGGTAAGTCAACTGTAACCGTTAATGTAGCTATAACAATGGCTCAAGCTGGTAAAAAAGTATTATTAATTGATGCCGATTTACATAGACCTACGCTACATCAAACATTTGATATTCCAAATCGAGTAGGATTGACCACGATTTTGACTTCACATTCAAATGAAGTAGATATGGCTGATATTGTAAAAGAAGATATTATTCCGAACCTTTCAGTAATGCCTGTAGGACCTATTCCACCTAACCCAGCTCAATTATTGGGTTCTAACAGAATGCGTGCTTTCTTAAATATGGTAAAAGAACACTATGATTTAGTAATTTTAGACTTAGCGCCAGTTTTAGAAGTTTCGGATACACAAATTTTAGCTGGTGAAATGGATGGTGTAGTCCTAGTTGTACGTCAAGGAGTTACGCAAAAGGCTGGAGTTGAGCGTGCTATTGAAATGCTTAACTTAACTAAGACACATGTTTTAGGCTATGTAATGAATGACGTGAAAACCGGACCAGATGGGTATGGATATGGCTATGGATATGGTCAAGAAAAAGATGGAGAAGCGAAGTAATAAATAATGGTATTAGTTGATATTCACTCACATATATTGCCAGGAATTGATGATGGTTCACCTGATTTAGAATCATCATTAGGATTAGCTGAAGCTGCAGTTGCAGATGGAATTACGCATGCACTAATGACTCCGCATACTTTAAATGGGAAGTATTTAAATCATAAGAAAGATATCATTGAAGAAACAAATAATTTTCAGAAAGAGTTAGAGAAACATAATATTCCTTTAACTATTTTTCCGAGTCAAGAAGTTCGTCTAAATGGTAATTTACCTCAAGCTTTAGACGATGATGATATCTTATTTTGTGATGATGATGGTAGATATATGTTACTGGAATTTCCAAGTGAAGATGTACCAACTTATGCCAAAGACATGACTTTTAAATTATTGGGCCGGGAATAACTCCAATAATTGTTCATCCAGAAAGAAATTCGGGTATCTTGGCTCATCCAGAAAGATTGCAAGAATTCATCGAA
>PDYJ01000019.1_pt1 | contig 46768 bp, 45 predicted proteins | sample 1430841 | NCBI WGS metagenome assembly PDYJ01 (sample SAMN07237672, study PRJNA390542) | Gut metagenome, whole genome shotgun sequencing project. | isolation source: fecal pellets | host: Mus musculus | place: USA: New York, NY | collected 2016-10
GTAATTCCGTTTTTGAAAATTCATCTATTAATCTTACTTCAAATAAAGCGCGTGCAGGTTTCTCATTAATCGAAGATTTAACTAATAAAAATGGTTATCAATATGTCAGTTCAAATCAATTTGATGAAGGAAAAGTGGGTTTTATGCCACTATCTTTAGCTAAGTATCGTACCTATACTTCCTATCCCTATCATGTTGCCATACATCTAGTTTTAAATGGAAAGTATTTCAAATGCCAGCTATTAAAAAGGTTAAGGCAACTCCTGCATCAACCGTTTGTTTGGGAATTTCTTCCAAAACAGCACACCCTACTCTTTCCTGGAAGTTTATTAAACTTATGTGCACTGACAAAGAAATACAACAGAAGTATTAAGAAGCAGAATGGGAGCTTCCGTCTTACCACAGGTTATTAAGAGTCGTTATACTAAAAAAATTTTTAAAGGAGAACAGCAAAATCAGCTTACTCCTAATATGCTTGATTCAATTCTAAAAGATGTTGCAACTACACCAAAATTTAGAAATTATCGTCATAAAGAAGATGAATTAAATTATCTCATTCAAAATGCACTAAAAAATAATCAATTGAATCTTCAATTATTTAGCATTCAGCATCAAATCAACAAAAATACTTATTAATAAAAGGCGGAGATGATTTTCCCTGCCTTTTTATTATTTAAATTGACAAAGCGTTTTCATAGATCTACTATATATTTGCAATATGTAATTACATATTTGAAAGAAGGATTAAAATGAAATACACTATTGATGATTTTGCCCGCTTAATTGACCATACTAATTTACACGCTGATGCTTCTAATGAAGATATGAAGAAACTATGTGATGAAGCGAAGAAATACCACTTCAAAATGGTGGCTATCAATCAGGTTCAATCTAAGTTTTGTTCAGAACAACTTAAGAATACTGATATTGACACCGGAGCAGCAATTGCTTTCCATTAGGCCAACAAACCATTGAATCAAAAGTTTTTGATACTGAAGATGCCATTAAAAATGGTGCTAATGAAATTGACTATGTAATTAATATTACTGAATTAAAAAATAAGAATTATGCTTATATTAAAGAAGAAATGAAGCAAATGGTTAATATTTGTCACAAATATCATGTGCCATGTAAAGTGATTTTTGAAAATTGTTACCTAACCAAGGAAGAAATCAAAAAATTAGCAGAAATTGCGAAAGAAATTAAACCTGACTTTATTAAAACTTCTACAGGCTTCGGCCCATCTGGAGCAAAGGTTGAAGATGTAAAATTAATGAAGTCAATCGTTGGAGACAACGTAAAGGTCAAAGCAGCTGGTGGCATTAGAAATAGTGATGATTTCTTAGCAATGGTAAGAGCCGGTGCAGACCGTATTGGCTGTAGTGCTGGTGTTAAAATAATTGAAGCTCTTAAACAGCGGATGCAAGATGACAACGTAACTACAATTGAGATTAATAGATAAATGACTGAAGCAAAATATAAAAAAATTGAAGCTATTTTAAAACAAAGAATTATCGATCAAACCTATCCTCTTAATAGTTTATTGCCAAAAGAAATTGAACTAGCTGCCGAATTCAACACAAGTCGCCCAACAATTAACCATGCGATTCACAATCTTGTTCAACAAGGATTCTTAGAGCAACGTAAACGATTAGGTACTATTGTTAAAAGAAATAAGATTGCACAAGAATTTACTCACGTAATCCAAAGCTATAATCAAGAAATGAATGATAAAGGATTAAAAGCAAGAACTAAAGTGATCTCTTTTGATAAAATTAATCCTACTTCAGAAATACAAAACGCCTTAAACTTATATCCTTCTGACTCAGTCTTTAAATTAGTTAGACTAAGGTATGTAGATACTACTCCAATTGTTAAAGTGACCACTTATATCCCTGCTAAGCTTGTTCCAGAGCTAGATAAAATAGATTTTTCCCAAGTATCCTTATACGATGAACTTAGGAAAAGAAATTTACCGGTCACCCATGTCACAAGAAAATTAGAAGTGAAACAAGCTTCTTCAACTATATCGAAAACTTTAAAAATTAAAGAAAATGATCCTGTTTTTATTTTCATAGTTATGGATATGCAAAAAGGGATCAAAAAATAGAATACTCAATTGCCACTTATCGTGGAGATTTGAACTCGTTTATTATTGATCTTAATCTTAACTAAAAAGGATTGATTAAATCTTTTACTTTACTGCAAAAGTCTAATCAATCCTTTTATCATATTTCAAAATATTTAATTAAAGTAACTTTTCATAAGCATCTTCATACTTAGGAATATCACCAGCACCCATAAATACAACAACTGCATTCTTGTGCTTAGTTAAATCAGCGATGTTGTCTAAATCAATTACTTCTGAACCAGGAATATTATTTACTAAATCTTCACTTGAAATATCTCCACTTGCTTCACGAGCAGATGCATAGATAGGAGTAACATATGCTTTATCAACATCACGCAAAATTTCTTCAAAGTCCTTTTGGTATTTCTTAGTTCTTGAGAAAGTATGTGGTTGGAAAACTACCACTAATTCTTTATCTGGGAATTTTTGACGAGCAGCTTGAATAGTTGCGCGCATTTCTGTTGGGTGGTGAGCATAATCATCAATTACGGAAACATCCCCAAAATCTTTTTCGGCAAAACGTCTTTTTGCACCCTTGAAAGTAAGCAGACCTTCCTTAATATCATCCATTGAACCTTTTCAGTATAAGCAACTGCAATTACAGCAGTAGTGTTTAAAATACTGTGATCACCAAATAAGTGAATTTCAAAACGGCCAAGGTCTTTTCCATGTGCTAAAACATTAAATTTAGAGCCAGTAGTTGTCTTTTCGATATTAACTGCTTGAAAATCATCAGTATCCTTGAAGCCATAAGTATACTTAGGAATATCAGTCTTTAAACTTTGCAAACGCTTGTCATCTCCCCAAACAAAGAGAGCCTTCTTAGTTTGATCAGCTGCAGTTTGAAAAGCACTAGTGTAATCATCTTGATCCTTAAAGTAATCAGGGTGATCAAAGTCAATGTTAGTCATAATTTGGTAATCTGGATGATATGCCAAGAAGTGACGACGGTATTCATCAGCTTCATAAACAAAGAAACGTGAGCCCTCTACTCCTTTACCGCGACCATCACCAATCAAGTAAGAAGTTGGTGCAACTTCACCTAAAACGTGTGCCAAAAGACTAGTAGTTGAAGTCTTACCGTGAGTACCGGATACACCAATTGAAGTATGCATCTGTACAATTTCTTCAACTGTATCAGGATAGCTTTGCCATTCAACATTTTTGTCTAAACATGCTGCTACTTCAGGATTATCTTGTTTAAAAGCATTCCCTTTAACAATTACTTGTTCTGCATTGCTCTTAATATTGGCCGGATCAAAATTTTTTACTTCAATACCAGCTTTTTCAAGAGGTACCTGAGTAAACGTATATTTTTCAATATCTGAACCTGCAACGTTATAACCTAGGTCATGTAAACTAGAGCTAGGGATGCCATACCAGTTCCTTTAATACAATGAACCAAATTTGTTTATTTTGTCTAACATATTATTAATATCTCCATAGTTTATGCCAAAATATTCGCTTTAATTCTACCATTTTTAGCACAAAAAAAGAACATAACCCAGCGTTATGTTCTAATTAGAAAGTAGTTAGCTCATCCTTACTCCCTACTTTCTTTAATATTTATTAATCTGTAATAAACTATTTATCGAACCCTAAAATATTACGTCGTCTTAGATCATCAATCCACGCCATCAGCATTCTTATGTAGGTGATAACCCAAAATGGTAATCATCAAAAAAACTCCGCATATCTTTTATACTTGGCCGATAAGTGAGGCTATACCCCCCCCAGAATTTCTGGAGGATTGGCTAGTATTTTGTACATATTGCACTTCATCATTACTATCTTGCTCCATTATTTTATTCACCATATATATCAAATAAAAAAACATTATTCTTACAGTTTTACTATATCACTTATGATGATTAAATAACATAATAAAGATAGATATTAACTATAATTCTAGATTTATTTACAGGATAAAGCAACAACAATTATGCTATATGGCTATGAATAAAAAGTTTTAAATTACATATTCATAAGTTAATTCTAAATTATAATAATAATTATTCTTATAACAAAACCGAAATTCAAATGAATTTCGGGTTTTAAAAACTTCGTTAATTAGTAATATATTTTAAAGACTAATTTGACCACTAGCTAATAATTCATCACACTTAGTTGGTTCAAATTCATCGCCAGCTTTAAAGTCGTCAGGAACAACCATAATACCACGCTTTTGAGGAGCATGTGCTAAGCCTAATTCGCGTGCTGAACAAATCATACCGTATGAATCAACACCACGAAGTGCACCTGGCCAAATTTGTTGACCATTTGGCATTAAAGTACCAGGAAGTGCCACAACTACCATTTGGCCCTGAGCAATATTTGGAGCACCACAAACGATTTGATGCTCTTCACCATTACCCACATCAACAGTAGTTACATGTAAGTGATCTGAATCTGGATGTGCTTCACAAGTCTTAACGTAACCATAAACAAGAGTTGGCTTTCCAATTTCTAGCTTAGTATCGAAGCCAGCTGCAGCAATTTTCTTGTTTAAAGCATCGACTAATTCTTGTGTTGGTTTAACTTCACCATTTGTAACTTATCGTAGTCTAAAAAGCTACTTACGTTAAAGAAATTAAATCCAATAACTTCTCCATCTTCATTTTCAACTCTTGTAACTTGATCTTTCTCTGTGAACTTACTACGACCTTTATCTTGGTCCAAAATCACAATTAAAGTATCAGGGTAACTTGTTTTATTGGTAGAAATAATCATTTCTAGTAAATTTCCTTTCCTAGACTATTTGAGAGAGTTAAGGAAGTTTCTACTTCTTCTTTAGTCTTTCTGTCCTTATTTACTAGTCTACCAATTTCTTTGCCATCTTGGTAGACAACAAAGCTAGGAATTCCAAAGATATTTAATTCTTTGGCTACATCAATTGATCCATCACGGTCAATCTTATAGAATTTTGCATCAGGATTATCTTTTTCAATTTGTGGTAAAAATGGGTCTAAGAAGCGGCAATCTGGGCACCATGTAGCTGAAAATAGTAATACTACCTTTCCATTTTTGGTAATTTCTTTTAACTTTTCAGGAGTTAATTCTTTAATTCCTTCCATTTATCTCACCTTTTCTTACTTTTTATAAGTTATAATTATTTTACATCCTTTTATTTCAAAAATCTAGTGTCAGATCTTTTAGCTTAAAAACGATCTACAATAAAAATATAGAAAGAGGGTATTAAAACAATGGTTGATATGAATAAGGAATTACTCCACGCCGGTTATCAATTACACTTAGTTTTTGACGAAACGGTTCAAGATATTAGAAAAGATCCTGATAATTGGATTATGATTATTGAAAAAAATATTGACCAAATTTCCTCATTAATTTCTGCCTATCATAAAATTGCAGCTACAATTACCACCAATACTCGAAAAAATGGACTACCTGCACACTTAAAATCTGCTTCAGATGATACCTTAAAAGTGATGGACGGATTTAATGATGAGATTCTTACTTTTGACAATTTTGTCGATAATAGTGATCATATCAAAGCCTTTACTAAATTTTTTAGGGCAGTCAATTATACAAATGAATTACTCCTAGAATTAAAATTACAAAGTAAATAATTAGACTAAAAAAGTGCCTAGAATTAAATTTTTCTAGGCACTTTTTTGTCTTTTCAAAATATTCTTATCAATTTATTTTACAAAATGTGCATGTAAGCAGTAAATTGGATTACCCTTAGCTGCAAATTTATGTTCATATTCAGTCTCAACATTTCTTTCAAAAATTTCATCATCTGCGTGATGTAAATCTAGACTTACATAATCAAATTGCATCCCATAATTGTTAAGACTTACTAAACTATATTCAAATAATCCTCGATTATCTGTCTTAAATTCTACATGTCCTCTGGCTTTAAAATTTGACGATACTTATCTAAAAAGCTCTTATAAGTTAATCTACGCTTTTCATGACGTGTCTTTGGCCAAGGATCAGAAAAGTTTAAATAAACAATATCTACGCTATTTTCTGGTAAATACATCGCAATATTAGCAGCATCTGCACACATCAATTGCAAGTTATCGATCTTGTCTTCAAGCTTAGTTCTTAAAATCATCCCTGCAGCTGTTGTTTGAAGTTCTACTCCAATAAAGTTCATTTCGGATGTTCCTTAGCTAAAGTAGTAATGAATTGGCCTTTTCCTGAACCTATCTCAATTGCTAAAGGCTTAGAAAAATCATCGAATCTTTCTTCCCAGTTAATTTTCTTATCTGGATCCGGCTCGTTTAAAATTGCTTCTGGATGTTCAGCTACTAATTTTTGAGCCCAAGGTTTATTTCTTAATCTCATTTTTTCACAACCTAATATCTAACTTTTTTAAATAACTGTTCAATTTTACTTGGTAAATAAAAATATAGCAATAAAAATGTTAAGGCAAGCAAAGCAATAATTCCACCAAATGCTTCTAATTTTTGCGGAGAAAAGATTATTATTGCTAAACTAATTAATCCCCATTCAAGTAACATTCCCTTTTGTAGAACTTTTCTTAATGCCTGTCCTCTAGAAGCAAATGGAATTGGCATTACATGATACATCATATTATGCTCATATACTGTTCCTAAAGGAATCAATTGATAAAGCGTTAGGAAAATTATCAAAGCACCCGTACCAATTGCCCAACCTGCATCTTGTAAGCAAGCAATTAACAAAATCGCAAAAAGAATCATTCTAATTAATAAATTGCTATATTCTGGATCTCTCAATAATACTCTTTGGTAAATAAAAGTATTGGGCGTTTGATCAGTCGTTTTTATTAAGAAGTCTAAATATTTTCTTCTAGAAATTCGCACTTTCTTATCAGGTACATCAGTAAACATACTATAGAAATTATTGAGTAAGTCTACTCTTCTTTCTTCATAATCCAGTGCCTTGTACCAATCAAACATCTTTCCTTGAGGTAAGTAATCTACTCCAACCCACGAAGCAATTGCCACTGTAGTATAAATAATTGGATTAGGATAAGGTCCTAGAAAAGAAAGATATAAGATTAGAAAGTTAATTCCTAGATATAGCCAAGTATTGTAATAATCATATTTGTTAAAATAAAAACTTCTAACGATCAATTTAAATTGAACATTCTTACTGACAATCAAACCAATCACAATAAAAATCAGGCCACCAATTGAAAAGCCAGCTCTCATCGTTGCAAAGGGCAATAAAATTCCTGATACCAGAATAATCAAAACAACAGGCAAGAGCATATTATGTAAATAGAGTGGCTTAAAATAAGCTTTCATTTCATTATCCTGATTAAAAAGAAAATGTTCATCAGCCCTATCAAACAAAGTTGCAAAATGGCCAATTCCCAAAGTTGCAGTCCAAATTAAGGCTAAAAGGGGCTTATAAAACCAAAGATTATTTGGCCACTTTTTAATATTTTGTGCATACCAAAACATTAAGGCTCCAAATAGAAAAATCAAAGCCAAAATAAAAAAGTCATTAAAAACTAGAGTTAGATAGTGCATCTGCTTTTTGAAGTTTTTATTGAGTCTACGCTTAATTAAATCAGTCATGCTTCTTCACCGTTTCCTGATTTAAAATTTGATATAAACGATCAAATGAATCGCTCGGCTTTAATCCATAAAACTGTCTAATTTCATTTAAACTACCTTCAGTTTCAATTGTGCCATTATTTAAAACAGCAAATGTCTGAACCGCTTCTTGTGCTTCAGCTAAAACATGAGTAGTCATTAAAACCATCTTTTGATTAGCAACAGCCTCTTTAACTAAATCAATAAAATTAGCTACTGCTAAGGGATCAAGACCAGTAAATGGTTCATCGATTACTAACAAGTCCGCATTTGCTAAAAAGCTAGTCACAATCATTACCTTTTGCTTCATCCCTTTAGAAAAGTTAATTGGAAGCCAATCCAGCTTATTTTCTAAACGAAACATTTTGCATAATTCTTTTGCTCGTGCCCAAGCTTGATCATGATCCAAATCATAGGTAAGCATTACTAACTCTAAATGCTCTTTCAAAGTTAATTCTGGATATAAAATTGGGGTTTCTGGAATATAAGCGACCATCTTTTTAAATTCAGCAGGATTTTCGGTTAAGCTTACACCATTCAAAATGATCTTGCCCTTTTGCATTCTTAATAATCCAAGTAAGTGCTTAATTGTTGTTGATTTACCAGCACCATTTAGTCCAATTAAACCTACAGCTTGTCCAGGTTCAATTGTTAAATTTACATTTTTAATGACATTAATCCCAGAGTATCCTCCAGTTAAATTTTCAATTTTAAGTGCCATTACTTTTTCCTCTCTACTGCAATAAGATACATATTTATGATAGCATGAACATAAGTTAAACTAAATTTTCTTTTCATTAAGAAAGGGGTCTTATCATGACAGAATTAGAAAAGGATTGTTTATTTTGTAAAATCATTAGAGGAGAAATTCCTTCTTACACAGTTTTTGAAAACGATGATGTCAAAGCTTTTCTTGATATTTCTCAAGTAACTAAAGGACATACTCTCATTATTCCTAAGAAGCACTTAGTTAACTTCTTTGACTACAGCCAAGAAGATGCTGCTAGATTTTTACAATATATCCCTGTTATTGCCCAAGCAATTAAGAAGTCTGATCCAACTATTAAAGGATTGAATGTTGAGGTGAACAATGGTGAAATCGCTGGACAAGTTGTAATGCATTCACATATTCATTTAATTCCACGTAGAAGCGAAAATGATCCTGTTTCTACTCCTCACGTAAACAATGCAGACGAATATTCAGAAGAAGATTATCAAGCGGTTGCAAGCGCTATCAAAGACAATCTATAATAACAGTAATTTTTTCTTTAATGCGGTACAATAAAGGTGGTTATTAAGTTAAAAATTATTGAATAGATAAGAGGTATACATTATGTCTGGATTTTTATTAGGAATTCTTACTGGTACTGTTGCAGGGGGTTTATTGTCATATGCTAAGAATCCATTAAGCGGTAACTCAATCAGAAGTGATGTTAAGGATTCTGCAGATAACTTAACTGATTCAGTTCATCGGGTTAAGACAATTTATGATGAACTCGAAGAAAAGAGAATGGAGCAACCTGAAGAAGAGAAACAGACTGAAAAAACAGATGCTACTGAAACTCCAAATGAAGACGAAGATGTTGAAGTTTCTAATCGTCCTTCACTCAAAGATAAGGCTCATGATTTAGTTGATGCTTTCTCTGCTGCTTCATTCAAAGCCGTTGACCATGATCGTGTCTTTGCTGCAGTTAAGAACAAATTAAATGAAGCAAAAGAAGACCTTGAAGACGCAAGCGATGATGTGAAAGATGCTACTGAAGATGAAGAAAAAGTAGACAGTAACTCTGGCGCAAGCGAAGAAGAACATAAGGAAGAAAATTAATGAAATTTTTTGGAATTGGATTAGGATTAGGCAGCTTAGCAGGATTAGGGATCTCTCTTCTCCCAAATCCACAAACTGGTCATAAAGTTAAAGAAGACGTTCGCCTTTTTTTAGATGGCACCAAAAATGATGCTTCTTCATTAGTTACCAGTACAAAACAAGCTACGCAAGCTGCCAATGAATTAATGAATAATCTACCACAAGCAGAACAAACAGTTAAAGACATACAAAATAACTTAACTGATTTTCAAAGTTCAATTAAACCAGAAGTTGATCAAATGAAAGAAAATGTTTCTAATTTAACTAAAGAAGCAAAAGAAACAGTTGATGGAATTAAAAATGAACTTTAATTTTAAGATTTGTTAGTCTTTTTTATAAATATCAAGAAAACTCTTATTGTCCATTGGGCTAATAAGAGTTTTTATGTTATATTTGAACTTGTAATTAAGCAAAGGATGTGCAAATTAATATATGAATAAAACATGGAAAAAAGCAGCTACTGTTTTAGCTTTTGCAGGAATTGCCTTAAGCGCTACTGCTTGTTCTGGAAGTAAAGCTGTCGTTACTTATAAGGGCGGTAAAATTACCGAATCTCAATACTATGACAAGATGAAAGAATCTCAAGCAGGTCAATCAACTCTTGCCAGCATGATTGTTTCTGATGCCCTAGAAAGTCAATACGGCAAAGACGTTACACAAAAGCAAGTTGATAAAGAATACAATAAGTACAAGAAGCAATATGGTAGTCAGTTTGACTCAGTTCTTGAACAAAATGGAATGACTGCTTCTACCTTTAAAGATAATTTAAAGACTAATCTTTTAACTGAGGCTGCTTTGAAGCACATCAAGAAGATTACTCCAGCTCAAGAAAAGAAAGCTTGGAAGAATTATCAACCAGAAGTTACTGTACAACACATTCTTGTTTCAAAGAAGAGTACAGCTGAAGACGTCATCAAACAATTACAAGATGGCGGTGACTTCAAGAAACTAGCTAAGAAGTATTCTACTGATACTGCTACTAAGAACGATGCTGGTAAATTACCTGCATTTGACTCAACTGATTCTACTTTAGATTCTAGTTTCAAGACTGCTGCATTTAAACTTAAGACTGGTGAAATCACTACTACTCCAGTTAAGACTCAATACGGCTACCACGTAATTAAAATGATTAAGCACCCGGCTAAAGGTACTTTCAAGGAACACAAGAAACAAATTGATAACCAAATCTATCAATCAATGTCCGAAGATCAGAACGTTATGAGAAGCGTAATTGCTACTGTACTTAAACGCGCTGATGTTTCTATCAAGGATAAAGACTTAAAGAACGTTCTTTCTCAATACGTTTCATCAGATAGTCTTTCAAAATAGAATTTTTACATAATATAAAAACCAAGGTTAACTTCATCATTAACCTTGGTTTTTATTTACTCTAATTTTGGTGCTTTATCTAAAGCATCATCATTTTTAGGCCTGTAAAATCTACGATTGTCTTGTGACTTAATAGTTTCAGTAAATTCTCCTGGTTTAGTTTGTTGCAAAGCATTAGTAATTGCATAAACTGTAGCGTCTAAATCATCAATTTTATGTAAAACTTCAGCCTCTAGCACTACTGGTCGATGAGCTGCGCCATATTCAGGTAAGCCGTGATGTGACAAAACTAAATGCCGCAAGAGCATTAAATCTTCACTATGCTCATCAATTTCCAGTTCATGAGCTGCTAGCATAATCTGCTCATCAATTAAAACTAAATGTCCAATCAAATTTCCCTCAGTCGTATAAGCCGTTGCTACAGGACCCGATAGTTCAATTACTTTTCCCATATCATGTAAAATACACCCTGCATAAAGGAGTGAACGATCAATTTGAGGATAAGTATTGGCAATTCCTTCCGCATCCCTTAGCATTGAAACTGTATGAAAGGCTAATCCATTTCTAACGGCATGATGATTTGACCTACCTGCTGGATATGAGAAAAATTCTTTATTCCACTTTTTCAGTAAGTAACGCACAATACGATTCCATGTTGGATTTAAGATCTCAAAAACACGTTTATTAATCTCTTCTTCAAGATCTTTTTGCTTAATCGGAGCTGAATGAACAAATTGACTTAAATCATATCCTTCATTTGGACCCACTACTCTTAAGTCATAAATTCTTATTTGCGGTCTATCTTGATACTCTTCTCGTCTTCCGCTCAATTCCACGATGGTTCCTGGACTAAAAGTATCTGCATCCTGCTGACTAGCGTTCCAAAGATTTCCCCTAATTGTGCCACTTGAATCGCTAAATTGTAAAACTAAGTATTGTTTGCCATTTTTACTAGTACGAAGACTGGAATCTTTTAAAAGTAAAACCAAATTCATGTCTTCGCCATCATTATAATCAAGCAACCTTTTTATCATTATTGTTCCTTTTCTATTCTTATTGGTTCCAGCTCAAGACTAGATACTAAATCTTGTCGTGCTGTAAAAATTAAAACTTGTGTCTTCTTAGCCAACTCTTCTAATAGTTTGACAATATAATTGGTTCTTTGTGCGTCAAAGTTTACAAAAGCATCATCAATCAAAATTGGCAACGCAATTTTATCTGCAACTTGTTCCACAAAAGCTAATTTCAAAGCAAAATATAATTGCTCACTTGTCCCACGAGACAGATATTCAACATCAAACTTTTTACCATCTTCTCTTTTAACTTTAAGTTTTTTATCTAATTGGATATCCACATATCTTCCACCAGTTAAAAGATTGAAATACTTCTTTGCATCTTCAAGCATCTTAGGAAAACGCTCATTGGAGGCTAAATCTAAGCCACGTGCGATCCAGTTGCTGGTTAATAAGTTAGCTAAATACTCTTTAACATTTTCACTCAATGATGTTTCTAAGTCAGTTAATTTTTGTTTTTCGGCAAAATATTTATCAGAGTTTGCTAAAACATGCATCTGATTTTCAAGTTTGGCATTCTCTGCATGCAAATCATTAATTTGCACCTGCTTTTGAGAGATCTGCTTTTCTATTTGCTCTTTATTTTCTGTTAATTTATTTGGATCTTTTGTAATTTCTTCTAATTGTACAAGATCCGCTTGCAAATCATTTTGTAATGCTTCTATTTTTAACTTTAATTGTTCTTGTACTTCAGCTTGTTGCTTCAGCTTGGAGAATTGCGCAAAATCAGTAACTTTACTTGCCGCAAATAAATTAGAAAGATCAATTTTATTCTTAGCTAATTGGTTCTTTTTTTCTTGTAAATGCACTGCCACATCATTTAAATGTTGCTTAGACAAATTATTTTGATCAATTACTTTTTGCAACGAATTTAACTGATTTACAATATCTGAAAATGTCTGAATATTTCTTTGAGTAAAAGGATATAACTCCTGAACAAAAGCTTGAATTTTTTCATTCAGAGAAACTTGGTCTTGATCTAGTTGGCCAAGTGTTTGCTTTTTAGATTCAATTTGAACTACTTCGTTCCACAAACTATTTAAGTCAATGACATTAGGATCAAGTCCATACTTTTCAATAAATTCTTGGTCTTTCTGACTTTTCTTAGTATTAGTTTGCTTTGTCCAAACAAATAGTCCAAGCCCACCTAAAGCAATCATTATTCCCAAGAAACGTACGAATAAATTATTAATTGCAATTGCACTAAAAAGTCCTGCAACTAATAAAATTAATGATAAAATTCCTGGCAAATTATTATTTTCTTCCTTTTGATTCTTTAAAGCCTGATAATCATCTTTTATTTTTGTTCGAGTTTCACTTGATAACTTGCTTAATTTAACCGCTTCTGGCTGAAACTGCTCATAAGACTCTAAATCTTTCTTGGTAGTTTCAATTTGCCGCTGCAAATCTTTACTTTCACTTTCCCAATGCAAAACTTCAGCCTTATGGTCAACTAATATTTGAATTTTATCTTTGTTTGATAACTCGCTGCTATTCTTAATTTCGTCAAGCTGCGTCTCTAAATTTTTAATATCAGCTGTTAAATCTGAAATTTTATTTTGAATAGCTTGCGCCCGCTCATAACTCTCTTTAGAAAAGGAAACCGGTTGTACTTCTTCTCTAAGTTGCTGATACTGCTTAAAATTAGTTAGCTTTTGTATTAATAGACTAAATTTTTGCTCTTCTTTATTTAATTCAACTAGTTCAGCTTGAATTTTTTTAAGCTCTTCCTTTTCTTGAGTTAATTTTTCTTCAAGTTCACGATAATCATTAAGTTCATTATTAGTTTGGGCTAAAACTTCTTTTTGCTCTTGAATTTGATTAATTAATTGATTAACTATCGGCTTACGTCCGCTTTTTTTAAAAAGCTTCTGAGCATTACTTGAAAACTCATCTCTTAAATCAAGTAATTTGTGACTTTGTGATGCTCCTAAAAAGTAAATTTGTTCCATTAATTCTGCCTGAGATAATCCATTTACCTCTCGCAGCATATCTTGATTAAAAATAAAGCTGTCAGTGTAAAAACTACCATCTATATTTTGAATACGATCAAAAAAGACACTCTCTGGCACTTCTTGATCGTTTAAACTAACTTTTAAAACACCCTTCTTTGGATCACCTTTTGCATATAACCGGCTTAAAATAAAGGTTCCATCTGTATCTTCAAAAGTTAAACTTCCTCCCATTGGACTAACATGATCCAAAGGTTGGTAATTCTCAAAGAAAGGTGATTTATTAGTTCTTAGGTGAAAGCCAAATAGAACTTGCTTAACAAAGGCTACAGTTGTACTTTTTCCAGCTTCATTCGCACCTAAAAATATCGTTAAATCTTTGTTCAAATTAAAAGTCACATCATTTAATTTTCCAAAGTGAATAATTTTAATTTGAGTTAACTTCATCATTTATATCCTTTAATTTTTGTCCCAATTTAACCTGTGCTAATTCTTTTACTTCATCAATAAATTCAGGTTTCTTTAAAATATCAGCAACATAGTCACTTTTTTTACTTAGATCATTAGCTAACGCATAAATCTTATCTAGTGCAAAAGTCTCACTTTCAGCTTGATCAAATGCTTCTTTATCCGCTGTTCTAAGTTGAAGCTTTTCATTATTCGTCAGATAAACTTTTACAAGTCTAGAATCAAATTTCAAAGAATTAGAGAGTTGAAGCCAGTACTCACTGTCCTTAACTAATTCTAATTCCTTTTCACTTAAATATTGGGCTCCTTCAATTGTTAAGCCAAATAAAGTTTTTTGCACATTTTTCTTAGTCAAAATTTCAACTATTTGTCTTGTTAGATCAGTTTGTGAAATTTCTTGATCCAAAGTTAGGGTTGCCATTTGCCAAATAATTGGTGCTGTTTCAATAAAATCTAGACTTACTTTTTTAGTTGGTTCATCTACTGTACCAATATATACACCCTTACTACCTTGTTCGTTAATATGTCTCCCCTGGAGATTACCACTATAAACAATTAATGGCTCTTCACTTAAAGCCTGACGTAAATGAATATGACCCAAGGCAAAGTAATCATAATTTAAATCTTTAATTTCAGCCGTTGTAAATGGAACATAAACATTCTGATAATTTGTAGTAGTCTTAGCACCCGCATGCATTAAACCAATAGTAAAGTTATCTCCTTTTTTAGGAAATTCACTAATCTTATCAGCTTCAATGTGATTATGTTGATAAGAAAATCCAACTACTGTATACGGAAAATCCTCTTTAGTTTTAGATTCAAATTCTTCCACTTCTTCATTAGAGCCTAAAAGTTTAAAATATGGAGTTTGTGGCAATAACATCTCATCCGGATTCAAATAATCATGATTTCCTAAAATCATCACAACTTGAATTTTTTGATCTGTCAGTCGTTTTATTTCACGATTAAAAAACAGTTGACTCTGAGGGCTAGGATGAACTGAATCAAATGTATCACCAGCAATTAATACTAAATCTACATTTCTATCTAACGCTGTATCAATTGCTTCAGTGAATGACTTTTGGGTAGATTGTTTAATATTTTTAAATTCATTAGATGGCAAAAAAGATAGTCCTTGAAAGGGACTATCTAAGTGCGCATCTGCTAAATGCATAAATTTCATACTAATTATTTTGCCTTTAAATCATCATATAAATCGCCGATTGGCTTAGTCATAGCTTGTTGAACGTCGTTGATCATTTGGAAGAGAGCTTGTTCCTTGGTAATCATGTCTTTTAATTCATCATTATTACGAACTTCTTCATTGATCTTTTGATATTCTTTTTGTGCTTCTTCAGAAAGTGGTTGACCAGAATTTTGAGCAGCTAAAATTTGTCGTTGAAGCTTATCCATTCTTTGGTATAAGTCTAAACTTTCTGGATTGTTCTTTAAATTTTCAAGAGATTTCTTCAAATCTTTGAATTGTTCTGTTTCTTGTAAGTCCTTTGCTAATTGATTAGCGTTATCGTAAATATTAACCATTTTAAATAAAAACTCCTTTTTTAACGACCTAAAAGTCCTTTAAGATTATTATACCATTCGGTGAACTTAGACCCAGTATCATTGATTCCTTTTTGTACTTGTTGACCTAAATTACCAAGCCAGTCTGAATTTGCACCTGTATCTTTTGCTATCTGTTGAGCGCTTTTTTCCTTAAATTGCGTTTGAGAAGTATATGGAAGTAGCCGCTCTAATTCAGATTTATACAAGTGAGTAATTCCAGTTTCTGAAATACCCTCCATATAATGTTCTTGATCAGTCTTATCAAAACCTACCCAAGTTGATAAGACAACATCTGGAGTATAGCCAACGATCCATTGGTCTTTTGTACCAAATCCATAACTATCGGGTACCTCAGTTGAACCAGTCTTACCTGCCACTCTAAAACTTGATGGTTGAGCTGATTTACCAGTTCCTGAAGTAAATACACCCAAAAGCATCGATGTCATTTCTTTAGCAGTATTAGTTGAAATAATTCGGTGACTACCAGGATTCTTGTTTTGAGCAATAACATTTCCGCTAGCATCAGTGATTTTAGTAATACAGTAGGATTGATTTGGTAAATTACCCTCGTTAGCAAAAGCACTATAAGCTCTCGCCATCTGCAATGGTGAAACACCAGTTGAAAGTCCACCTAAGGCTAACGCTAAGTTTTGGTCACTCTTATTAACGTGAATACCAAAGTTTTCAACTGATTGTACACCCTTGCTGACACCAATCTTATCTAAAAGCCATACTGCTGGTACATTCTTACTCTGAGCTAGTGCTTCATACATTGGAATTTTATTTGAATATTGATTGTCAACATTCTTTGGCTCATAGCCGTTTTTCCCAAATTTTTGTAGTTTATTAGAAAGTTCAGAATCATAGTGATAGCCGCTCTGCAAAGCTGGCGAATAGACAGCTAGAGGCTTCATGGTCGAACCGGGCTGACGCTTCATTTGAGTAGCACGGTTATAGCCGCGAAAGACGTGTTGTCCTCTCCCACCAACCATTGCTCGAACAGCTCCAGTCTTGGGATCCATTGCAACGCTAGCGCCTTGCACTTTAGTACCATCACTTGCATTTGGCGGAAAATTCCAGCTTTCTTCAAAACTATCTTGCAAGGCAGTTTGATAGCCGGTATCTAAAGTCGTGTAGATTTTTAGCCCTTTATTCATCACATCTTCTTCTTTTAAGCCGTAACGATCAATTGCTTCATCAACAACAGCATCAAAAAAGTAAGGATAGCGGTATCCATCTTCTTGAGAAAATGTATCATCAAGGGTAAGCGTAGTCTTCTTAGCATTATCAGCTTGCGTCTTAGAAATCTTTCCTGTATCAGCCATCAAACCTAAAACAACGTTTCGCCTTGAAATTGCATTATCCATATGATCAATTGGATTATAGTAGCTTGGACTCCGAAGCATACCTGCAATTGTAGCAGCTTCTCCTACTGTTACATCGCTAGCATTTTTTTCCAAAGTAGCGTCGTGCCGCATCTTGAACACCCCAAACACCGTTACCAAAATAAGCATTGTTAAGGTACATTGTTAAGATGTCCTTTTTTAGAATAGACACGATTAATTTCGATCGCAAAAAAGAGTTCTTCTAGTTTTCTAGAGAAAGTCTGCTTTTGCGTTAGTAATGCATTCTTGGCTAGTTGTTGTGTTAACGTAGATCCACCACCAACAATACCTCGATGGATTAAACTACTGATGGCAGCTCTTGCCATCCCTTTTACACTAAAACCAGGATTTTTATAAAAAGTCCGGTCTTCTGTAGCGATGACAGCATCTTGAATATAAGGCGATATCTGGTTCAATTCTACAAAAGATCCCTTTTGTGAGTATAGAGATCCAGCCTTTTGATTTTTATCATCATAAATCGTGGTTGTAGTAGAAAGTGCTGCCTTCATATTAGAGATGTTCGAAGTTTTTACCTTAACGGTATAATATGTACAAACGAACAAACAACAGGACAGTAATATTAAAATTAACCAACGCCAAATTTGAAAACGATGGTTGAAGTTTTTAATCGCTAAATGAATACGATGCCAAAACTCATGATTTTGGGAATGCATAAAATTAAAACTCCCTTTTCGTCAATAAACCTAATATGACGATTTTAGCATATCTTTATTTGAAAAATAGTATTTAAAAAGTTAAAAATTAGATAAGGTGAAAAATATGACTACATACCATTATTCCTTCACGTATCCCGTATACTTAATGCCAACAAGTGTTGGTGAGCTAATGCGTAAATTGCTTATACCAAGAAAATGGCGTCACTTTTTACGTAGTGAAAAGAAAATATTAATTAACGGAAAATATCTACCACTCAATTTTTTAGTAAAGCCTGGTGATAGAATTGAAATTCAACTTGATCATGTTGAAAGTGATCAGCAAGCTTATCCTGCTAGTGGAAAATTACCTAAAATTGTTTATGAAGATACGGATATCCTAGTAATTAACAAGCCAGCAGGACAAAAGACGCATCCCAATTTACATGAAGTAGATACAGCTTTAAATGACTGTGCTACTTATTTAGGCTACAGTCCTTATATTGTTCACAGATTAGATATGTTGACAAATGGACTTTTATTAGTAGCAAAAAATCCAGCTGTTGTTCCTATTTTAAATCGGCAATTAACTAATAAAACTTTACATCGAGAATACTTAGCCTGGGTTTCCAACTCTAAACAAATTGAAAAAAAAAGGTATCATCGATCTTCCAATCGGTCATGATCCTAGTGATCAAAGAAAAAGAATGGTACGACCAGATGGATTAAATGCTGTAACTCACTATGAAGTAATAAAAAAAGAGCAAAATAAAATTTTAGTAAAGCTTACTTTAGAAACTGGTCGAACTCATCAAATTAGAGTCCACTTAGCTGCTCTAAATGCACCAATCATTGGTGATCCTTTATATAATTCAGATTATCAAGAAGGAGAACAATTACAGCTAACAGCTTTCCAACTTACCTTTAGAAAACCGTTTAGCTTTGAAAATAAAACAATTAAATTAGAGGAAAAATAAAAGAGATATGTAAAAACATATCTCTTTTATTATGCCTCAAACAGGAGTCGAACCTGCACTCACTTACGTGAACAGCGACCTGAACGCTGCGCGTCTGCCAATTCCGCCATTGAGGCAATTCTAGAACATATCTATCATACCAAAAAAACAGCGAAATTGAAAAGCTAAATCTTCCTTATCAAACTACAAATTATTTATCTCATTTAATTGCATATTCTAATTTGTAAAAAGTCGATTACCAATTCTATGATGACGATATTCTTTCTTAACAAAAACCGGGCTAGGTAATTTTCCTATATTTCAGCAAATCCCAATAGCTTTTTTGTAAAGGAATAAGCCAGGATATTATCCTCTAATCAGAACTTCCTTACCAAATCAAGATTATTCAATCGAAAATTTTTAAATAATCATTAGTCTTTCTAAAATTTCTCAATTTCTATCGGCGTTCATAAACTACATCTACAATACCATTATAATTTCTAGTATTAATGAGCTTAAGTTTTTATTCTTATGAACGTACTCCGAAAAGCCGCAATCCCTTACCTAATAAAGTTGGAATAATTGAAATATAGGACTTATCCACTCGCTCATCCTCAACTAATTGCTGAATCAGATTTGCTCCACCGCAAATCCATATATCTTTATCCTCTTGGTGCTTCAGCTGGTTAATCAACTTAACTGAATTTTCATTTGTAAATTTAATTTCATCAGTAGATTTTTCTTGGCGGTGAGTAAAAATATAAGTCGTCATTCCAGAATATATCCACTTCTTCAGCGAAAGTTCAGTAGTAACTTGATGATAGGTATTCCACCCATTAATATGATATCAATATCTCTAATAAATTTAGAATATGTATCAAGATTTTCTATGTCACTACTTTGACCCACAATCCAGTTAACTTCACCTCTAGTATCTGCAATATAACCATCAAGACTCATCGCAATAAATAAACTTACTTTTCTCATTTTTCTTTCTTAATGCCCTGGTGTTAATTTTATCCCAATTATACTAATAACTAATAAAACGATAAATAACCATGTTATTAGTGAAAACTGATCGTGAAATAGAACTACTCTAAGAATAATTGAACCTAAAACAAAAAATGCCAAGTAACGATTACTCTCTTCAAAGACCTACTGAAAGTAATTATTACTTGGCTTCCCCGGTGGGAAATTTATTAGTTTTTAATGACTTAGAGTTTAGTAAATAAAAATATTCTTGTAAAGTTCGTGTGATGATTTCTTTTCTTCACCAATTTATGAATCGAAATAAATTCTTTTACAAAATTATATTCATTATCTCTATTTAGTTTTCTTTTTTAAAATATTTAATCCAAGTGCTGTAAACAAGCTACTAATGCCTACTAAGACTACTGCAAAGTTAGGATTCTTACTTCCTGCTTGTGGTAAGCTTGCATTATTTGTAGAAGTTGCAGATACATGACGCTTATTCATTTTTGCATCAAATTTAAATAATTTAGTAAACCCCTTCTTTTTATAGCTATTTGTCTCAGTAGATTTATTATTTGAATTTATTTCTGGCTTATTCTCTAGTGCATCTAGTTTGGTAGTTGATTTATTATCTTTAATTGGTAATTTTTTAGTTATTGATTCACTCTTCTTAAGTGAGTCTAAGTCGTAAGATGGTAAATCTAAGTTGGTGCCTTCACCTACTACTTTGCCCTTCTTAAGTGAACCTAAATCGTAAGATGGTAAATCTAATTCGGTTCCGTCACCTACTACTTCGCCCTTCTTAAGTGAGTCTAAGTCGTAAGATGGGACGTCTAGCCTGGTACTGTCACTTACTGATTTACCCTTTTTTAATGAATCTAAATCATATGTTGGTAAATCTAACTTGGTTCCATCACCTACTACTTCACCCTTCTTAAGTGAGTCCAAGTCGTAAGATGGGACGTCTAGCCTGGTACTGTCACTTACTGATTCACCCTTTTTTAATGAGTCTAAATCATATGTTGGCAAATCTAAATTGGTGCCGTTACCTACTACTTTGCCCTTCTTCAGTGAGTCCAAGTCGTAAGATGGGACGTCTAGCCTGGTACTGTCACTTACTGATTCACCCTTTTTTAATGAGTCTAAATCATATGTTGGCAAATCTAAATTGGTGCCGTTACCTACTACTTTGCCCTTCTTCAGTGAGTCCAAGTCGTAAGATGGGACGTCTAGCCTGGTACTGTCACTTACTGATTCACCCTTTTTTAATGAGTCTAAATCATATGTTGGTAAATCTAAATTGGTGCCGTCACCTACTACTTTGCCCTTCTTCAGTGAGTCCAAGTCGTAAGATGGGACGTCTAGCCTGGTACTGTCACTTACTGATTCACCCTTTTTTAATGAGTCTAAATCATATGTTGGCAAATCTAAATTGGTGCCGTTACCTACTACTTTGCCCTTCTTCAGTGAGTCCAAGTCGTAAGATGGGACGTCTAGCCTGGTACTGTCACTTACTGATTCACCCTTTTTTAATGAGTCTAAATCATATGTTGGCAAATCTAAATTGGTGCCGTTACCTACTACTTTGCCCTTCTTCAGTGAGTCCAAGTCGTAAGATGGGACGTCTAGCCTGGTACTGTCACTTACTGATTCACCCTTTTTTAATGAGTCTAAATCATATGTTGGTAAATCTAAATTGGTGCCTTCACCTACTACTTCTCCCTTCTTAAGTGAGTCTAAGTCGTAAGATGGTAAATCTAAATTGGTGCCGTTACCTACTACTTTGCCCTTCTTCAGTGAGTCCAAGTCGTAAGATGGGACGTCTAGCCTGGTACTGTCACTTACTGATTCACCCTTTTTTAATGAGTCTAAATCATATGTTGGTAAATCTAAATTGGTGCCTTCACCTACTACTTCGCCCTTCTTCAGTGAGTCCAAGTCGTAAGATGGTAAATCTAAATTGGTGCCGTTACCTACTACTTTTTCCTTCTTAAGTGAATCTAAATCGTAAGAATGGTAAATCCAACTTGGTGCCGTCACCTACTACTTCGCCTTTTTTAAGTGAGTCTAAATTGTAAGATGGCAAATCTAAATTGGTGCCTTCACCTACTACTTCACCCTTCTTAAGTGAGTCTAAGTCATAAGATGGTAAATCTAATTCGGTACCTTCACCTACTACTTCGCCCTTCTTCAGTGAGTCCAAGTCGTAAGATGGTAAATCTAAATTGGTGCCTTCACCTACTACTTCGCCCTTCTTCAGTGAGTCCAAGTCGTAAGATGGCAAGTCTAGCTTGGTGCCTTCACCTACTACTTCACCCTTCTTAAGTGAGTCTAAGTCGTAAGATGGTAAATCTAATTCGGTTCCATCGCCTACTACTTCACTCTTCTTAAGTGAGTCTAAGTCGTAAGATGGCAAGTCTAACTTGGTTCCGTCACCTACTGCTTTACCTTTTTTAAGTGAGTCTAAATCATAGGTAGGCAATTCATAGTTTGTACCGTCACCCAAGATGTCACCGCGCTTATTTTGTTCAGGATTAGCAAAAATTGAACTTCTGAAATCATCAGTCTGCTTCAATTCAGCTGCTAATATAGCGGCTTTTAAGTCATTAATCAAGCTTGCACCTTTTCCTTGAGATCTAAGTGCTAATTCTTGATCAACAGTAGACTGCATTAGATTTTGTAAATCATCCCAATTATTTAATTGGACATTCTTTTTATTGAGAGTAATGGTAATTGGCTTAAAATCTTGTCGTTTATCAATCCGTTCCTTAAACATTGCTTTTTTAAAGGTCGCGTAATCGTTATTATATTCGCCCCTAAAAATCTTTTCTAAAGCATACGTATCACTCAATGATTTCTTATCATTTTTTGCATCTTTAGCATATTTATTAGTGACATAGGAAATAAAGCCATCATTCCAACCTTTGGCAGCAAGCAATTCAAAAGCAGTTTTCCGGAAAGTAATCCCACCTGAAGCAGATGTAGAGCTCTGTACTCCAGCATAATCGGGTGCATACATAGAAATCTGTTGATAAACATTATTTCCATAAGTGCCAGCTTTATATCCACGACTAGCGATGATATTGTTATCAATAAAATCATCAATTGAGGTTAATTTTTCAGCAACCTCACTACTAATTGGTCCTGTGATAACATCAGATTTTTTAGCAGAGTCGTAACTAATTTGAGAATACATTAATTGCTTCTCTTTTGCAGATTTATCTACCATAGCTTGAGCTTCAGCATAATCAAGTAGATAAGTTACGTCAAATAATCCGTGCATGTATCCATGTAGATCTTCTCTTGATTGAAAACGTTGCGGACTTTTATTTGTAGTTCGATTTGCTGCATCAAAAGTTAATACAGTATTCAATCCATACGAAGCAGGGGTTGAATTCCAAGGTGACTGCAGTAGACCTTCAGCATATAATTCTACTCCTGTGCCAGGGCGGTGCTGGAATCCATCTAAATAAATACTATTATCAAAAATATGAGTCATTTCATGTGAAAAAATAGCGGCACCGCCATAATCTGAAATTACTTTTGCAACATAATAACGAACTTCATTGCCTCCAGCATCTGCTGTAATACCAGGAGGCGGATAAGTTTTACCTAACGGACCAAAGAATTTTGCCATTGCCGGTATATCAGTATCCTTCTTAGTTAACCATCTACGGCCACCCTTTTTACTGGAATCAATTGCATCATAACTATCCCAAACTAGAGTATTAGCATTGGCTAAACGTGTCTTTCCTTTATTATTAGCTATACGATACCAGAAATCAAAATACTCTCTCCAGCCAGTTGAAAGGCGCGTAATTTCCTTATGTACCGCTTGAACTTTTTCTTGATAAACTTCTGGATCCTTATGATATTTAACATCAATATATGGATCATAAGAGCCAAAAATTACTGTTCCAAGTGCTGAAACGACATACATATCATCACTTTTAATATTTAAAAGTGGCAAGATATATTCTTGAAGACTCTTATTAGTTGATAAACGATGATAGATATGAAGATTTAAATCTGGTAATTCTTTTGAGAAAATTTCATCAATATAAACACCCGTATTCGATCTAAACCAATCTTCATCAGAAAGCTCTGGAGTCCATTTTTTACGCAAATCTCCTAAGAAAGTAACTAGATCTGACTTAGTATTTAACATTGGTGCTAGCTTTTCATTGAAAGTAGTTACCGTATTTCCCGGATTTAATTGATTAGGTGATAAATTTCCAATATTAGATAACCAATCAATTGAATCTAAATTTGATCCGAATGATTTTGGATTGAACATCATTGCAGGTAAAATAGTCTTATCTCCGTATGAAACATTATACCAACGATTAAGATAAGACATCCCTATCATAATTTCGCCTGCATTACTGCTTACTCGTTGCCTCGCAGTATCTATATTATCTGCATGTTCAAGAAGCTGCGGTACCAAAGTTGGCAATTGATTATATATATCATAAAAGCTATCAATCAAGCTGCTACTTGATAAAACAATATTATTCCAATTCCTAAGGTTTTGTTTTGGATCACCATCAAATGCGTCATGCTTAACTTGTTTTAAGCTATCTGTAACTGATTTAATAAGATTAGGATCATACTTTTCCTCTGTTTGTTTGGATTGTTGATCACTAGTAGTATCATCAGAAATATTATTTTCTTGATTATTAGTATCTTCTTTTAAAATAGTATTTTGATTCTCTACAGTACTTTGATCATTTTTTAAATCTAGATTGTTGTTATCAGGAAGATCTACATCTGAGTTTGTTTTAGTCTCTACATTTATCAGACTTGTTTTGTCACCCTGAGTATTATCTTGCGGAGTTACAGTTTCTATTTTTGCGGAGTTACTATTTGTATTTTCTGCAACAGTAATTTCATTTTTATTGTCTGAGGTCTGATTTTCAGTCGTTTGAACTTGTGGTTCACTATCAGCATGAACAGTCGTTGTTGTAGTAGCCATAAACGCTAATCCTACAGCAACAGAAGTCAATCCAACACTAAGCTTACGCAAAGCATATCGATATTGAGAATTTTTTTGCATATTAGGCCTCCAATTTCTTTAATTTAAGTTATTTCTCAATTATAACTTAAGTTATACTGATTTTAAATAAGTTAACTTCACTTAACTGAAAAGTAATAATGCCATAGAAAAATTTTAAAAAAATGAGGTATGAACTCGAATATCTTCATACCTCATTTTTTATATACTATTGCTTATTAATTCTTTTGCATACCTAAGAACTGGTAATTCTCGATTAGCAATCAATTGTCCTAGTTTAGTGTCAGTTTGTTTTTCGTATGCAGCAACTGCTTCTTCATAGGTTAATTTTAAAGTCGATAAGTGAAAATCGTCAATTTCTGCTTGCGTTAAGTGTTTTTCACCAAAAGAATCTATTTTACACAAAAAGTAATTATTAATATTATGCCGATGAATTAAGTTATAGTAGTCGCTTACCGTACCGATTTTACAAAGAATATTAACGTTGGCACCTAATTCCTCTTTCAGCTCTCTTTTGAGTGCTGTTATTAGATCCTCACCAGGTTCAACCCCACCACCAGATGTTTCAATGAAAGTACCCGTACCAAAAATATCGTCTCTATGAACTTTTACAAAATAATAGTTTTGTTGCTCATCTACTACAATAGCTCGAACAACTTGCCGATCATGATCAATATTAGTCTTAGTCCACTGCGTATCTTTCAGTTCAAGTTTTAACTCTTGCATGTTTATTCCTCCTTTTTGATTCAAGTCATTCAGCTAGTCATAATTTAAGCCATCTTGATTATAAATAAGTATCATTTAGTACAAACACAGCATGACTCATCATTTTATATGCGCCTAATATTCTTTATATTATAAAAAACATGGTCTTATCTGCACTCTTACCCAAACACTTCTGCTGCCGCAATCACCCTTAATAGCGACTCATCTATCCTATCTCTTCCATATGCATCAAGAAAGCGATCACGATATTTATTAGTCTTCAAATTAAACCAGAGCGTCCAAACACCCCAAAATAAATCAATATGTCGATCGCCAACACCACTACAGTCAAAGTCAATAAAGCCTGAAAACTTCCAATTATCAAGAATAATATTTGGTAAACAATAATCGCCATGAAGTAAAACTTTGTCCTGCAAAGCATCTTTACCTGCTTCCAAAGCCTGATGAGCTTCTTCTGCTGATCGGTAACCAAAGCTACCAGGAAAAGAAGATTTATCGTAATTCCCAGTTCGATAATTCTGTTCAGCAGTTGCCAAATATTCGCTCGTTCTGTCCATAACTGGGCAATCAGCATAATCTGTTTCGTGCAGCTTTCTTAATTCGTAAGCAATCGTATCACATAAGCGTTCTGGATTCGAAAGATATTCTGAATCGACGCAATCTTTTCCCTTGACCGCCTTTGTCAAAAGCCAATCATAATCATTTGCAGTATAATCTAATACTTCTGCGCTAAGACCCTTTGAGTAAAAGTACTGCGTCATCTTAGCTTCTTTTGCCAGCTTTCCAAGGTTAGCTCTTTTTAAATAATAGCCTTCGTCTTTATCTACAAAATATACTCTTGCTTCAGGCGAAGAGGAACTATCATAAATTGGTGATCCAGAGATAAAATTTTTAATCTCTTTTGGTAATTCTTCTGGAATCTTAGTAATTAAAGTCTTTTTCACTGATTGATCCTATTAATAAATACTAATTACAGCTCTCCATAATAATGATGCAAAATATAATCAGAAGTTCTCTTTAAAGTTAGATAGTCAATATTATTAGAGAAAAGCATTATCATTTGCTTAGTTTTATAGTCAGCCACAAAGCATGAATTATATCCTGGGATACTGCCTTCTGCGCGAATTATATTCCCCTTAAAATATACTCCGCCAAAGTAGTCTACCTCTTGACCTTTAGTTTGCTGAGAAAATTGATTAATCATCTTCGGATCTTTTAAAACTTCGTTATAAACGAATTTCCAATAATCATTTGGAGATATAAATAAATTTCCAGCTCCAAAGTCAGAAGATGTTGTCACTGTTACTGTATGCCAGCTAACATTTTCGTTTAACGGTTGTGGAATTTCTTTTTTATTAACTTCGGAAAAATCTTTTATCTGGTTAAGATGAAGAGGTTTTGCAAATTGATTTTGAATGTAATTATTATAAGTTAAATTACTTTCTCGACTAATAATTGCTGCCAATAATTCATAGTCTACATCCTGATAATCCCAAGTATGAAGATGGTCATATTGCATATGGTCAAGCATATATGCAATTTGTTCTTGTTGGTTTTTTAGAGGTGCAGAGGGGCGAGCATTATTGATCAATCCACTTGTATGATTCATTAATTCCCGAATCGTTATGTCACTGCTACCTGGAACTTGAGGGAAATACTTAGATAAAGGTGTATTCCAATTGAGCTTCTTTTTTTGTTGAAGTTGATAAATTCCAGTTCCTGTCATAATTTTTTGCAAAGAAGCTGTAGGAAACAATTGATTAGCCTTCACTATCTTTTCTTTATTAGTAGTTTCATTATTTTCAATTACAACTGGTTTTCCATCTTTGCCAGTGACTAACATTACTCCATTAATATGATGAGATTTCATGTAGCTTTTAAGATCTTTTGCCGTATTTCTATTCCCAGGACTCATCTTACCGCCCGGTATTACAAATAAAAGCAATGAAAAAGCACAAAGCGCCATGAAAATATATAAAATGAACTTTTTTAGATGCATAACGAATTCCTTTTCTTGCTATACTAGGTTTTAAAACTTGTGTTTTTCCTTTTATTGTCTTTATTTAATTGTAATTCTTGAATATAAAGATCCTCAACCCCTTTTTAAGACAAAAAAATATGCTGCATGCTTTTTACAAATCACACAGCATATTTTAAATTTCAATAGTCGTTATTTCTTCTCCAAAACTGCTACAGCTTCAACATGCGGAGTTTGCGGGAACATATCCACTGGGTCAATCTCATTAAAGTCATAGCCTTGTTCTTTGAACAATCGTAAGTCCCTAACCATTGTTGCTGGATTACATGAAATATACACAATCTTCTTAGGACCAGTTTCAACAGCCGCATCAATAAATTCAGGAGTCAATCCTTTTCTTGGCGGATCAACGAAGATCACATCGGTCTTAAGACCCTCTTTTGCCCATTTTGGCATTACTTCTTCTGCTTTACCTACAACATATTCTGCACTAGTGATGCCATTTAATTTAGCATTGGCATTAGCATCTTCAACAGCGGGCTCAATGACTTCCATCCCCCGCACTGCCTTAACATGCTTAGCCACACTAAGCCCAATGGTACCAATACCAGAATAAGCATCGATTACGACATCATCTGGCTTAAGATCAGCTTTTTGAATAGCTAACTCATACAAACGTGGAGTTTGCAGAGAATTAATTTGGAAGAAACTTTGTGGAGAAATTTTGAAACTAACATCCCCAATTTTATCGGTAATTTGTGGTTCTCCCCAAAGCAAGTAATCCTTTTTACCTAAGATCACATTCGTCTTTTTAGGATTATGATTTAAAACTACGCTAGTTACGCCCTTGATCTCACTAATTTCTTTAGTAACTTTTTTTAATTGTGGAAAATCTTTATGTAAGCATACTAAAATAACCATAATTTCGCCCGTTGCTTTAGAGCGACGAACTTCAAGATAGCGCACTTCTCCCTTATTACGATTTTCATCATATGCAGGAACATGATTCTTTCTCAAAATGTCGCGTACCTTAATTAAAACTCGATCAATTTCTGGATCTGTAGTAAAGAAGTTAGTTAACGGTACCAAGTCATGGGAATGTTTTCTAAAAAAGCCAATATCAAGCTTGCCGTTAACTTCACGCACTGGCACTTGTGCCTTATTCCGATAACCAGTTTCTTCGGGACTAGGCATCGTTTGACCTACTTTAACATTATCTAAGTCTGCTTTATGTAGTAAATTAACAACTTGATTACGTTTAAATTCAAGCTGTTTATCATACTTAATATGAGCAAGAGACGCTAAGCCAGTTTGAACCCATTGGCGAAGTTTCACGTTAATCCGATCTGGACTCTCTTTTTTAATTTTTTCAATTTTAGCAAAAGCAAAATTTTTCTTTACTTTTAAGATTTTGGTAGAAACAATTTCACCTGGAAGAGCGTTATTTACAAAAACAGTCATTCCATCTAGATGAGCAACACCCATTGCTTCATAAGATAAATCTGTAATTTCTAAGTCAACTATTTGATTTTTTTGCATAATTCAATCCTCAATATTTAGATACTTGTCACTATTTTACTAAAAAATATTATTGCTTTTTAAAAGAATAAGCACTAAAAATACTTAAGATAATTCCTAAAATTAAGCCGCAAATTACTAAGCTCCATGATCCCCAAACGAAGTCGCCTTTTATCCAAAGATTATTTAAAAGCATTCCCCAGTCAAACGGCCACCACATGCTCCAAGTTGTACGACTTAAAAACATGGCTAAAATAGATCCTAAAAAAACCAATTCCTAGTGCAAAATATAGATTAGTAATTCGCACAAGCCAAGAATAAAATGGTACCAGCCATAAAGATGCTAATAAAACTCCAATTACTGAACAAATCATGAAGCCTATTTCTTCGGTACTTGAAAAAATAAAACGAACGCAGATCATCAAAACTATAAAAATCATGCTCATGATACATGCTTGAATAATTCCATGGAGAATTCTACCAATTTCATAGCTTAATAAGTCTTGTGGGGACGTCAATATTTCTCTAAATTTTGTCGCTTGTTTTTGATAATAAGTACTAATACCGACAAGTAGTCCGATTGACATATTCAACCAGAAATAACCCCATTGTCCCATCATTAATTGAACTAGATATTGGTTATCCCAGAAAACAGCAGCCATCATCAAAACGGCAATTAATGGTAGTAGCCATACTAGTAAGCGAACTACACTATGTTTTGTTTTTAAAAATTCAACTTTTAAAATATTAGTCATGCTTTATGCCTGCCTTTTCTAAAGTTGAGATGAATAATTCTTCTAAATCTGTTTCTGGCTCATAGTCTTCTTCTAGGAGCAATTTTCCATCACCTAAAATAGCAATTCGATCTGCAACCTTTTGAATCTCAGAAAGCATATGACTAGCTATAATTATTGTTTTTCCTTGCTTTTTCTCTAGCATCAAAAGTTCACGCAACTCATGAATACCAAAAGTATCAAGACCATTTGTTGGTTCATCCAAAATAACTAAGTCAGGATTTCCCATAAAAGCCAAGGCAATTCCCAAGCGTTGTCTCATCCCTGTAGAAAAACCTTTGACCTTTTCTTGATTATGGTCTCCAAAGCCCAAAGTGTTTAAAATTTGTTCCTGATTTTTATTTTCAACACGGTGAAGTTTTAGTTTTAATTTGATATTTTCTTCAACAGTTAAATTATCAAACAGTCCCGGTTCTTCAATTAAGGAACCAATTACTTTTAAATCTTCTCTCTTCCAATTTTTATCTTTGAAAGTAACTACTCCTTCAGTTGGCTTTTCAATTCCACTAATTATTTTTAATAGTGTTGACTTTCCAGCTCCATTTGGTCCCATAATACAGTAGATTTTGCCAGTAGGAACATGAAGATTGATTTGATCTAGAACACGCTTATGTTTAAAATTTGTTCCTAATTCTTTGGTGGTTAAAATATCATTCATCTTAATCCCTCAATTTAAATTTTTAGTTTTTCTATACCTATCTATTTTACCGCTCAGACTACATAATTCGAAATCTTATTATTTTTATTAATAAATTCATTGACATCTTTTTTTAAGCTTGCTATCATAATTGCAATAATTATCGTCACAGTAGTGCTTATGTTAGGCGTCAGAGAGCTGGTGGTGAAGTGCGAACCAGTCAGGCATGAGCTACGAATTACAACGATTCATCTTTATTCGGCCACAATCAGTGCCGTTACCACCTGATGAGAGTGCTGCAATCTGCAGTAAATAGGTGGTACCACGGTAATGCGTCCTGTTGATTAATTTCAACAGGACTTTTTTATTGGAGGATTTTTATGAAAAAGAAAGTTTCTTTTCCAGAAGCGATTATTATCTTACTCTTGTTTCTACTTATTTTAGGCATTTCAGTTATTAAGTTTGGACTGATGCCGGAAGTTCCCGTTCTATTTACAGTATGTTTATTATTATTTTGGCTTAGAATTCGCGGAAATGACTGGTCTTCAATTCAAGATGGAATTAAGGAAGGGATCGGCGTAGCTATTATTCCCATTTTTATTTTTATCCTAATTGGAACCTTAATTGGACTATGGATTAAAGGAAGTATTATTCCGTCAATCATGGTATTAGGTTTTCACTTAATTAGTGGACAATTTTTTGTTCCATCTGTCTTCATTGTCTGTTCAATTGTTGGTCTTGCCATCGGAAGTGGCTTTACAACAATTTCAACTGTCGGTATTGCACTCTTTGGAATTGGAGCTAGTATGAATGCTAATCCAGCTCTTGTTGCTGGTGCAATTATTTCGGGAGCAGTTTTTGGAGATAAAATGTCCCCTTTATCTGACTCAACTAATCTTTCTTCTGCAGTTGCAGAAAGTGAATTATTTGCCCACATAAAGAACATGATGTGGTCCACCATTCCTGCCTCTGTTGTTTCTTTAATCCTTTTTTGGATTCTAGGAAACAGTGGTTCAATCGATGCTTCAAAAATTAATCACACCGTTTCTATCTTAGAACATAACTTTAATATTACTTGGTGGACAATCGTACCAATCTTATTGATGTTAATCTGTGCATGGCGCAAGATTCCCGCAATTCCTACCTTATTTTTAAACATTACTGTTACAGTCATTATGATTTTTATTCAAAATCCGCACCAATCTATTACTGACTTAACTAACTTAATTATGAATGGTTTTGTAGCAAAAACTAGTGATTCATCTGTTAACGCCCTTTTAACCAGAGGTGGTATCTCCAGCATGATGGATACTGTTGGTTTAATTATTGCCACCTTATCTCTTGGTGGACTCCTCATGAAATTCAATATTGTTCAAACTGCTATGGAACCGCTAGTTGAACATCTCAAAAAACCGGGCCGTTTAGTCATCACTACTATTCTTTCAGGCATTTGTATCAACTTATTTGTTGGTGAACAATACCTATCAGTAATTTTGCCTGGTCGTGCCTTTAAACAAGCTTACGACCGAATTGGGCTTCACCCACTTGCCTTAAGTCGAGTTCTTGAAGATGGAGGAAGTGTAATTAACTACTTAATTCCATGGGGAGTAGCTGGTTCTTTTGCCGCTTCTACTCTCGGTGTGCCCGTCTTAGCCTTTATTCCATTTACTTTCTTTAGTTTGCTTTCTCCTCTTTTCTCAATTCTTTCAGGAGTTACAGGAATCGGCTTAAAGTGGCAAAGAAATCCTAAAAAATAATATTTCTGTAATAAAATCCGTACTCTTTTGCTATGTAAGCGCATATAGTACGGATTTTTTATTGACGTTTTTAGCCTAAGTAAAGGGATTATGTATGGGAGAAATACGGAAATTATGAACTTTTTAAAGCACCTAAATACTATAGGTAAAACAATTATTATTATCACGCATGATATGCATTTGATGCTTGAGTACACTAATCGATCTCTAGCATTTGCGAAAGGTAAATTAATTGCAGGTACTACCCCAATTGAATTATTAACCAATCCGGATTTAATTAAAGAAGACTCATTAAAAACGAACTAGTCTTTATGACTTAGCACAACACTATCACTTATCTGATCCAAATAAATTTGTGCAGCCCTATATTAATTTTGAACAACAGAATTGGAAGGATGAAGATTATGAATGATAGTAAAATTTTGGGCTACCAGCCAGGTTTCTTTTATTGTTAAATTCATTATTGTTTTTGCCATTATTAATATCATCGCTGTTTTTATTTTTCAGCCAACTTATGGTGAGACACTCTACCATTCAAAGACAGTTCTAATCAATGCAGGATATTTTACCTTAACCGCACAGGAACTATTTTATTTATTTAACGTAATTTTGAAGTATATCTGTTCTATCCCACTGGTTCTCCTCTTCTTGTTAACTACTAATCCTAGTCAATTTGCAGCTAGTCTAAATAAAATTGGTGTTAGTTATAAAGTTGCCTATGCTGTTTCTCTAGCATTGCGCTATATTCCTAATATTCAAGAAAGTTATTGGTCAATCTCTGCTGCTCAACAAGCAAGAGGAAATGAACTTTCTAAAAAAGCTTCTCTTGGAAAGAGAATTCATGGAACTTTAAATATCGTTACCCCACTTATTTTTTCAAGTCTTGATCGTATCGATACAATTAGTACGGCAATGCAACTTCGTCGATTTGGCTCTAAAAAGAAACGTACTTGGTATGTGGCAGAAAATTTCAACTTAGCTGATTATTTAGTTACTACTTTAGCCTTTATTTTGGTATTAGTTGTAATTTTGCTCTTTAAAGTTAACTCTGGTCGTTTCTATAATCCTTTTGTATAAAAGTTTCTTTTACTGTCAAGATAAGTTAAAATATACTAATAAAAAGAAAGAGGGAAAGGAAGAGCTATATGAATAACTTTTCACAAGAACCAGAACGTCGTACAATTGTTGACGTAACTGGCTTAAATAGATTCTTAAGTAGAATGTATGGCATGATGACAATTGCTGTTTTAGTATCAGCTTTAAGTGCTTACTTAACCATGACTGTCTTTAGAACACAAGTCATGACTTTATTTGCTAGGAATCCAGCTATGACTTGGATTTTATTGTTAGTTCCACTTGCTTTAACTTTCGGAATTAGTTTTAGAGCTACACGAAATCCAGTAGCAAGCTTTGTAATGCTAATGATCATGGCAATTATATATGGAGTTGAATTTTCATTAATTGCTGGTGCTTATACTGGACGTAGTATTGCTTCTGCATTCGTAGCTTCCTCTACTGTATTCATTACAATGGCTGTAATTGGTACTACAACTAAAAAGAACCTAAACAATTTAGGCTCATATGCATCTGCAGCTTTAATTGGTTTAATTGTTGCAATGTTAATTAACATGTTCTTAAGAAATCCAATGGTTTCTTACATTTTCTCCTTTATTGCAGTTATCATCTTTACTATTTTAACTGCTTGGGATGCACAAAGAATGAAGCAAATCTACGAAAACTACAGTGGCCAAGTTTCAGTTGACGGCTTAGCAGTTGCGGGTGCTTTAGCACTTTACTTAGATTTCGTTAACTTGTTCTTACAATTTTTACAAATCTTTGGATTTAGCGATAGAAATTAATATTCTACATAAAAAGCTACTAAATCTTGGTATTAATGCCTTGATTTAGTAGCTTTTTTTGTTTATTAATATTTATTATTCAATTTTGCCAATAATTTCTTCTTCATAAGCCTCATCGTGTATTGAAGCAATATTTTCATCATAATTGAATTCTGCCGTATGCTTATTTTTAAGCTTGACTTTATAAGTAGCTCCCATCTTGAACCATTCATATTCTGAGTCAATATGACCCACATCGACTAATTGATTATCTAAATCTTGAAGATCATCAACGATTACCTTAGCTGTTGGTCCAAGCATCAACAAAATCAACCTATCTTCTGCATTTTCTCGAATCATTTGTTCTATTTGGTTAACTTTTTGGTATGCATTTCTTGATGGTGCAATAATTCTTTTAACCGACTTAGTATTATCAAATAAGTCGTTACCAACTCCTGAACGTGTTAACGCTCCTTCAACAATTAAGACATCTTTTTCTTTCCAAATCTGCTTAAGTTTATTAAACCAACTAGCACTTTTAGATTTATCAATTCGATCAATATATGGTCTGGAAATAAAGGTATTGCTATAGATATTTTCTGTTTTTTCTATTTCTGTTAGAAGATGTTGATTGTTAACAAAGAAATTAGTTTCATAAAAATCTTTGGTGTATTGACCATAATCTTCTAAACTTTCAAATACATCTGGAAGAGCAACATCGTATTTATTATTACTTCCAGCAAAAAGAATCTGTTTTAATTTTCTCGACAGATTTTCATCATATGCTTGATAAGTAATACCATTTCCATTAATTAAACTTAATTCTCCATCACCAAAGCGAATAATGGATTTTTTCTTATTAATAAGTCGATCTAGTGATTCATCCATTCCTCTGACCTGAATATTAAAAAGTTGAGGAGCTAAGTGGTCAGTAGGACTTGTTCCTAACTTTTGGATTACCTCTGCCATTTCATCAATTTGATCGTCTTCAAAGACTTTATAGGCATCATAATCTATACTTTCAGATCTTGAAGAATTAAAGGACAAAATAGGAACTTGTCGGTGCTTTATCCGATTAAGTACCATTTTATTTTTACTACCATAATTAATATCAAGGTAAACTGTACACATATTAATAAGCTCAATTTGTTTTTTAGCCGTAACACTTGGATATATAGTGACGTTATCATATTGAGATAAATGACTTAATAAAAAAGCAACTGGAGTAAATGCTGCAATACTAAAGTGAATATTAGGTAATTTTTTTACTAGCTCTTCTAAATTTTGAACTTCAGCGATATTCGTAAATGTATAGGCCTCTCCGTCAAAGGTCTTATCATGACTATTATTTAGCTCAAAGTTCCTGGAAATAATTTTTGACCATTCTAAATTGTGATACTTCCACCATTTTTCTCTTAAAGCAGTCGTATTGGTAATATTAAAGGGCTTATCTTCATCAGTAAAATGAATAATAGCAGGTTCTTTTATATGATCAAAGAATGAATAAAAACTGTCTTTATCATTCCAATAACTGTTTCTCTCATAGCCAATTTGGTAATTATATTTTGGATCTAGCTTTCCATAGTTCTGCGCAAATCCTTCATTCATCATAACCTGAGTATTATTTAGATTATATTTCTTCCCTAAATCCAATAATTGATTTCCGATATTGTTGTTATGCCAAAATCTATTATTAATTAATAAGACCCCTGAATTAAATTGAGTCGGATTAAAATAATCCGTTACTGTATAAAGTGGTCTATCTTCAATATTAGTTTCAAAAAGCTGATCTAAATTTTGGTCCACAATTACATCACTATCTAAATAAAGAACTTTATCTTCTTTAATTAATTCTGGGATCAAAAATTTGCCATATACCATCTTAGAAATTCGATCTTCGGGATTTGGCATATCTTTAAAACGACTAAGATCAATTTTTAAATCGATAACTTCCGAGCTCAGCTCTTTCAAATATCCATTAATATTCATAAACCACTCGTGTGGAATATCAGGATTAATAATATAGGTTTTTACATCTTGATTATGAGCATAAATAGACTTTAATGTTGTTTCTGCTTGATCAATCCAACTATAATCAACACTTAATGCGATTGTCTTCATTACTTAATTTCTCCGATAATTTCATTTTCATAAGTCTTATCATGAACAGTTGCAATATTTTCATCAAAATTGAATTCCGCTGTATGCTTATTTTCAAGCTTAACTTTATGAATAGCACCCATCTTGAACCACTCATATTCTGAATCAATATGACCTAAATCAATGATTTGATTCTCTAAATCTTGCAAATCATCCACAACTACTTTCGCTGTTGGCCCAAGCATCAACAAAATCAGCCTATCTCCCGCATTTTCTCGAATCATTTGTTCTATTTGATCAATTTTTTGGTATGCATTCTTTGATGGAGCAATAATTCTTTTAATTGATTTAGTATTAGTAAATAAATCATTTCCTACTCCTGAACGCGTCAGTGCTCCCTCTACGATTAGGAGATCACGACCATTCCAAAGTTGTTTCAATTTATCAAAGTATGCAGCACTTTTACTTTTATCAACTAGATCAATATATGGTCTTGAAATAAAAGTTGAACCATACCAATTACTAGTTTGTCCAATTTCTTTTAAGAAACTTTCATTATTTGGAAAGAAAGATGTTTCATAGAATGATTGAGTAAAATCTTGATAACGCTCCGGTTTGGTAAATACATCCGGTAAACAAACCAAGGTATTATTAAATTGGCCCCGCAAAATAATATCTTTTAGTCGATTGGCAAGTTCTGAATTATAGGTTTGATAAGGAATTGAGGCTCCTCTAATTAAATCAAATTCACCATCTCCAAAACGAATTACAGATTTATTGTCTTTCAAAATCAAGTCTAATGATTCATCCATATCTTTTACTCTAATATTATATTTTGGAGCATTAATTTTTACTGTCTCTTTAATCGCTTCTGCCATTTCATCAATTTGATTATCATGAAAGACATGATAATTATCATAATCCAAATTTTGAGACTTAGTCTGATCAAAAGAAAAGATAGGAATCTTTCTTTCTACAATTTTACTAATTATTTCATCATACTTAGGTCCGTAATTAATATCTAAGTAGATATTAGCCTGATTAACTAATTGATCTAATGTTCTTTCAACAATCGTTGGATACAGTTTAACATTATTATACTTAGTTAATCTCACTAAAAGAAAAGCCATTGGTGTATAAGCAGCTATATTAAATTGAATCTTTGGTAGCTTTTGAATTAATTTTTCCAAATTTTGTATTTCTGCCATCCCAGTAAAAATAAAAGCTTTTTTTTCAAACGTTACCTCTTTAATTTTATTTCTATTAAAGTTTGTATATTTAGAAACAAGTTGCGACCATTCTAATCGCCAATATTTCCACCATTTTTCTCTTAGACTAGAAACAGAGAGCAAATCAAATGGTTTATCCTTTGTAACATAATGAATAATTTTAGGATTTTTTATTTCATACAGTCTTTTCAACACTGCATCTGCATTATTCCAATATGCATTTTTCTCCATACCAATTTGATAATTATAACTTGGATCAAGTTCACCAATTTGTCCCTGGAAAACTTCATTAATAACTGTTTGATCCCCATTTGAAAGAGTTGTATCTTTCCCCTTTTCAAGTAAAGTTTTTATTACTCTCTCAGTTTTCCATTTACGGTTATTAATGAACATTACGCCAGAATTAAACCAATTGTTTTCATTATAGTCACGAACTGCAAAAAGCATTTTATCGCCGAAATCTATTTCAAACAATTTATTTAAATTGTCATTTACAATCAAATCACAATCTAAGTATAAAACTCTATCTTCATCAACTAACTCTGGAATTAGAAATCTTCCAAATGCAGTACTATTAATACGTTCATGACTCGAATGCATATCCTTTAAACGTTCAGGATCAACTTTAGCATCAACTATAGTACTACCAATCTGATTTACATACTGATTCAAATTAATAAACCATTCATGTGGAATATCAGGATTAATAACGTATATTTTAACTTCTTTGTTATTAAATATAATTGACTTAATAGTTGTTTCAATATTATTCAAATATCTATAATCACCATTTAATGCAATTATTTTCATTAATCAGTTTCTCCAATAATCTCATTTTTATAAGCGTATATGCCAACACAAAAGTTTTTATAAAGTCTTATTAAACTAGCCCTGTAAGATAAGGTCTTTTGCATCAAAATTATATATTTTCTACTACTTTTTTAATCGCTTCTGCCATTTCATCAATTTGATTATCAGGAAAGACATGGTAATTATTATAATCTAAATTTTGAGACTTAGTCTGATCAAAAGAAAAGATAGGTACCCTTCTCTTCATAATTCTCTCAATTATTTCATCAGCTTTAGGACCATAATTAATATCTAAATAAATATCTGCTTCATTTATTTCCCTATCCAAATCTTTTTCCATAATAGTGGGAAAAACTCTAACATTATCATATTGGATTAATTTGAGTAAAAGAAAAGCCATTGGTGTATAAGCAGCAATATTGAATCTTATATTTGGTAATTTTTGAATCAATTGCTCAATGTTTTCAGTCTCAGCCAGATGAGTAAACAAAAACGCCTCTCCATCAAAAGACAAATCTTTAATCTTACTCTTATCAAAATTACCATACTTAGAAATAATTTCTGACCATTCTAATCTTCGGTAATGCCACCATTTCTCTCGCAGGCTACCAACAGAAACCATATTAAATGGCTTATTCTCGGTAATATAATGTATTATTTTAGGATTTTTTATTAGATTTAGCCCCTTCAAAATATGACTATTACCTCGGTATCCATATGCTTCATAACCAATTTGATAATTATACGATGGATGCAATTGGCCAATGCGACCCTTAAATAATTCATTAATTACTGATTGATCTCCATTAGGCCAATTAGGATCTTCTGCCATCTTAATCATTTCGTCTGCTAAATTTTCTTCCCGAATTTTTTTGTTATTTATGAGCATTACACCCGTATTGTATTCTACAATATCAGCAAGATTAGTTATAAATCCATTTGAATCAAATTCATATTTTCCATAGAAATCGCCTACAGCATAAAGAATATTTTTACCAAATTTAAGGTCAAAAAGATCATCTAATTTACTATCTACAACTATGTCACAATCCAAGTACAATACTTTATCTTCTTTAATTAACTTTGGAATAAATAATCTACCATAAGCACTCGTATTAATATGCAGATACCGGGAATGTAGTTTCTGTAGAAATCCGGGATCAATTTTTTTATCTACAATTTGTGAACCTATTTGATTAAGATATTGATTCAAATTAATAAACCATTCGTGTGGAATATCGGGATTTATAACATAGATTTTTACTTTTTGATTATGATAAATAATTGACTTAATAGTTGTTTCAATTTTATCTAAAAATCCATAATCGCCATTTAATACTATTGTTTTCAAACTTATCACTCATTTCTGCTAATATTTAAACATCTAACTTTTTATAAGTTATCTAATATGTGCTACTTAAAATCTATTATATAACACTTATATTCTAGTTTTTCCATAACCATTTAATACTATTTTTCCTTATTAATAAAGATCAATTAGCAAGCTTTTATATTGTCTATACCGTATAAAAGAAAAAAGGAACCAAACAGTATTTCTTAACTGCTTAATTCCTTATAGAAGCTTAAATACAAATTAATTACAAATAAAATCTAATACTTAAAAATATCGCTTTTATTTCTTTTTGATTTTCAGAATTATTTCTTTTTGATACTGTGGATTATCTTCCTCACCCAAATATCTATCAGCAACTTCGGCCATATGCTTATTTTTGCCAATCGGTACTACATATTTAGCACCCATTTTAAACCATTCATATTCTGTATCAATATGGCCGATATCAAGTATCTGATTATCTAAATCTTGTAAATCATTAACAATTACTTTGGCAGTCGGCCCGAGCATTAACAAAATTAACTTATTCTGAGCATTATTTCTAATTGCTTCCTCGATTTCATCCACTTGATTAAAAGCATCCGCAGCTGGGCAAATTATTCGCTGAATTGACTTTGCATTTTCAAAAAGATCATTGCCAACACCGGAACGAGTATATTCACCTTCAACAATTAAAATATCCTTATCCTTCCAAATATCCCTAAGTTTATCGACATAATGTTGGCTTTTACTTTTATCCCTAAAACTTATATACATTCTAGACATAAAAGTCGAGCCATACGAATACTTTGACTTTTCAATTTCTTTAAATAAGTCACTAAATTTGGGTAAAACCCCTAAGGCATAGTAGCCTCGCATTTCATTATATCTGTCTAAATTAGTAAAAATATCTGGCAAGCAAGTTAATATCTTAGAATTATGGTTATTTAGAATACAATCCTTTAACACCTTTGCTAACTTTGAATTAGAATGTTGATAACGAATATCTTCACCATATATCAAGTCTAGTTCACCATCTCCGATTCGCACCACAGATTTCTTATTTTCAATTATTTCATCTAAAGTTTCATCAATTGATTTGACTGAAATATCAAAAACATCATCAAACGTTTTTCGAGAATTATTTGCTGGCAATTTATTAACTTGATTTATCAAATCACCCATACTCTCAAATACATAATAGTTGTTACCCTTTTCAGAATATTGAGTGTCACTAAAAGCAAAGGTAGGAATGTCTAACATATTTAATACAGTTTCAATATATGTATCTTTATCACCATAGCCGATATCAAAACAAAGATCTGTTTTTTCAATAATTGATTTTAAGTGATAATTTAAAATTTGAGGATATAAAGTAACATTTTCATTCTGTGTTAAAACATCTAAGCCTGCATATAAATCTCGTTTGGAGACAATATTAAAGTGAATGTTTGGTAACTGTTTAATTAATTCTTCCGCTCCATGATTTTCCGCATAATTCAGAAAAATAAGAGCTTCTTTATCAAAATTCTTCTTAATTCGGTTAGGGATTACACGGGCAACTACTTCTGACCATTCACTACTATAATAATTCCACCATTTCTTATTTAATCGTTTAGGAGAATTTTCTCTAATTAGCCTATAGTCAGTAGCATATTGGATAATTGCAGGCTTATCCACAGTATCTTCATAATACAGATATGAGTTTGTCAACTCAAAATTAGAATTTCCAAAGCTAATTTGATAATTATAAATTTCAGGTAGTTTACCAATATTGATACCGAACCCATTATTAATCATCGTTTGATCATCAATGAAATCATAATTTTTAGCTAATTCTAAAAATTGATTACCAATATTATTATTGCGCCAATAGATGTTGTTTATAAGCATAACATTCGTATTAAACTTATCAGGATGGACAAAATCAACTGTTGCATATAAAGGCTTATCATTAACATCAGTAGCGAATAGCTTATCTAAATTTTTATCAATAATTGTATTATTGCCTAAATAAAGTACTTTATCTTCATTTACCAACTCTGGGATTAAAAACTTGCCATATTCTATTTTTGACCGATTATCCTCCTTTAATTCTGGCAATTTATTAAAACGATTCAAGTCTATTTTTTTGTCAATTATTTTCGAATTAATATTATTTAGAAAAGAATTGATATTTACAAACCATTCGTGTGATATATCAGAATTAATAATATAAACTCTAATATCTTTATTATTAGTAAAAAGAGACTTCAAAGTTGTTTCTATTTGGCTAAGCTTATCATAATTAGCACATAAAACAATTGTTTTCATTTATTTTCTATACTCCTCCACCATATTCCCAGTATCTTCTAACTACTATCATTATTAATAAAAAATCTACTCTTATCAATAAAATTCTATAATGTAAGCAACAATATCTAAAGTAATTTTTCTCTTAGATATTTCTGTTAAAAATTTAAAGACAATAGAAATGAAAAATAGTTAGTGCATTAGTTATATTTTCTAAATATGCAGTCGTCAACAGATTTTTCAATATTAATACTCATAAAATAAAGCCTTGAAATTAATTTCAAGGCTTTATTTCTATTCTTTATTATTTTCTATTTTTTCTCTTTTTGTTTCTCAATCCTAATAAAGCTCCTAAAGTAGTTGCAACAATTCCTAACAAACCTGAATCATTTTTAGCACCAGTTTGTGGAAGTTTCCGATTGATAGAGCGTGCCGTCTTTCTATGAACTTTATTTACTCTAGTTACCTCAACTGAATCCGATTTTCTTCTATTTGGATAGAAATGCGTCTCAGTGGTTGTACCTGGAGTTATTTGTTCAGTTTGATTGTTAAGTGAAGTTGATGGAGTTTCAGAAGGTATCAAACTTTGAGAAAACTGAGTGACTATTCAGCGTAGAAGTTGATGTGTTTGAGTTGCTTAAGCTTTCACTCATGCTTACTGAGTTACTTAAGCTGCCGCTCATCGATACCGAGTTGCTTAAGCTTTCACTCATGCTTACCGAGTTACTTAGACTTTCACTCATGCTTACTGAGTTGCTTAGACTTTCACTCATGCTTACTGAGTTACTTAGACTTTCGCTCATCGATACTGAGTTACTTAAGCTTTCACTCATGCTTACTGAGTTGCTTAAGCTTTCACTCATACTTACTGAGTTGCTTAAGCTCTCACTCATGCTTACCGAGTTACTTAAGCTCTCACTCATACTTACTGAGTTACTCAAGCTCTCACTCATACTTACTGAGTTACTTAAGCTTTCACTCATGCTTACTGAATTGCTTAGGCTTTCACTCATCGATACTGAGTTACTCAAGCTTTCGCTCATACTTACTGAGTTACTCAAGCTCTCACTCATACTTACTGAGTTACTTAAGCTTTCACTCATGCTTACTGAATTGCTTAGGCTTTCACTCATCGATACTGAGTTACTCAAGCTTTCGCTCATACTTACTGAGTTACTCAAGCTCTCACTCATACTTACTGAGTTACTTAAGCTTTCACTCATGCTTACTGAATTGCTTAGGCTTTCACTCATCGATACTGAGTTACTTAAGCTTTCACTCATGCTTACTGAATTGCTTAGGCTTTCACTCATCGATACTGAGTTACTCAAGCTTTCGCTCATGCTTACTGAGTTACTCAAGCTCTCACTCATACTTACTGAGTTACTTAAGCTTTCACTCATGCTTACTGAATTGCTTAGGCTTTCACTCATCGATACTGAGTTTACTCAAGCTCTCGCTCATTGATACTGAGTTACTCAAGCTTTCACTCATGCTTACTGAGTTGCTCAAGCTCTCACTCATGCTTACCGAGTTACTCAAGGTCTCACTCATGCTTACTGAGTTGCTCAAGCTTTCACTCATGCTTACTGAGTTACTCAAACTTTCGCTCATACTTACTGAGTTGCTTAGACTCTCGCTCATGCTTACTGAGTTGCTCAAGCTCTCACTCATGCTTACTGAGTTGCTCAAGCTTTCGCTCATCGATACTGAGTTGCTTAGACTCTCGCTCATGCTTACTGAGTTGCTCAAACTCTCACTCATGCTTACTGAGTTGCTCAAGCTTTCGCTCATCGATACTGAGTTGCTTAGACTCTCGCTCATGCTTACTGAGTTGCTCAAACTCTCACTCATGCTTACTGAGTTGCTTAGACTTTCGCTCATTGATACTGAGTTACTTAAGCTCTCGCTCATGCTTACTGAGTTACTTAAGCTTTCACTCATCGATACTGAATTGCTCAAGCTCTCGCTCATGCTTACTGAGTTAGATAAGCTTTCACTCATTGATACTGAGTTGCTTAGGTTCTCGCTCATCGATACTGAGTTACTCAAACTTTCGCTCATTGATACTGAGTTACTCAAGCTTTCACTCATGCTTACTGAGTTACTTAGACTTTCGCTCATTGATACTGAGTTACTCAAGCTTTCGCTCATACTTACTGAGTTGCTTGAGCTCTCACTCATCGATACTGAGTTACTCAAACTCTCACTCATGCTTACCGAATTACTTAAGCTTTCACTCATGCTTACTGAGTTACTCAAACTCTCACTCATGCTTACCGAATTACTTAAGCTTTCACTCATGCTTACTGAGTTACTTAAACTTTCACTCATTGATACTGAGTTGCTCAAGCTTTCGCTCATGCTTACTGAGTTGCTTAGGCTCTCGCTCATCGATACTGAGTTACTCAAACTTTCGCTCATTGATACCGAGTTACTCAAGCTTTCACTCATGCTTACTGAGTTGCTCAAGCTTTCACTCATGCTTACTGAGTTACTCAAGCTTTCACTCATGCTTACTGAGTTGCTTAGGCTCTCACTCATGCTTACTGAGTTACTTAAGCTGCCGCTCATCGATACTGAGTTGCTTAAGCTCTCACTCATCGATACTGAGTTACTTAAACTCTCACTCATGCTTACCGAATTACTTAAGCTTTCACTCATGCTTACTGAGTTACTCAAACTCTCACTCATGCTTACCGAATTACTTAAGCTTTCACTCATGCTTACTGAGTTACTTAAACTTTCACTCATTGATACTGAGTTGCTCAAGCTTTCGCTCATGCTTACTGAGTTGCTTAGGCTCTCGCTCATCGATACTGAGTTACTCAAACTTTCGCTCATTGATACCGAGTTACTCAAGCTTTCACTCATGCTTACTGAGTTGCTCAAGCTTTCACTCATGCTTACTGAGTTACTCAAGCTTTCACTCATGCTTACTGAGTTGCTTAGGCTCTCACTCATGCTTACTGAGTTACTTAAGCTGCCGCTCATCGATACTGAGTTGCTTAAGCTTTCACTCATCGATACTGAGTTACTTAGACTTTCGCTCATCGATACCGAGTTACTTAAGCTCTCACTCATGCTTACTGAGTCGCTTAAGCTTTCGCTCATGCTTATTGAGTTACTTAAGCTTTCACTCATGCTTGCTGAGTTACTTAAGCTGTCACTCATTGATACTGAGTTGCTTAAACTTTCACTCATTGATACTGAGTTACTTAGGCTTTCACTCATTGATACCGAGTTACTCAAGCTTTCGCTCATCGATACTGAGTTACTTAAGCTGTCGCTCATGGACACTGAGTTGCTTAAACTTTCACTCATGCTTACTGAGTTACTTAAGCTTTCACTCATGCTTACTGAGTTACTTAAGCTGTCACTCATGCTTACTGAGTTACTTAAGCTGTCGCTCATGGACACTGAGTTGCTTAAACTTTCACTCATTGATACCGAGTTACTCAAGCTTTCGCTCATCGATACTGAGTTACTTAAGCTGTCGCTCATGGACACTGAGTTGCTTAAACTTTCACTCATGCTTACTGAGTTACTCAAGCTTTCACTCATTGATACTGAGTTACTCAAACTCTCACTCATTGATACTGAGTTGCTTAAGCTTTCGCTCATTGATACCGAGTTACTCAAGCTCTCACTCATTGATACTGAGTTGCTTAAGCTTTCGCTCATTGATACCGAGTTACTCAAGCTTTCGCTCATTGATACTGAGTTGCTCATGCTCTCACTCATGCTTACTGAGTTACTTAAGCTTTCGCTCATCGATACTGAGTTACTCATGCTCTCACTCATGCTTACTGAGTTGCTTAAGCTTTCACTCATGCTTACTGAGTTACTTAAGCTGTCACTCATTGATACCGAGTTACTCAAGCTTTCGCTCATGCTTACTGAGTTGCTTAAACTCTCGCTCATTGACACTGAGTTGCTTAAACTTTCACTCATACTTACTGAGTTGCTCAAGCTTTCGCTCATGCTTACTGAGTTGCTTAAGCTCTCACTCATGCTTACTGAGTTACTTAAGCTCTCGCTCATGCTTACTGAGTTGCTCAAACTTTCACTCATACTTACTGAGTTACTCAAACTTTCGCTCATTGACACTGAGTTGCTTAAGCTCTCGCTCATGCTTACTGAGTTGCTTAAGCTCTCACTCATACTTACTGAGTTACTTAAGCTCTCGCTCATTGACACTGAGTTACTTAAGCTGTCACTCATTGATACCGAGTTACTCATGCTCTCGCTCATGCTTATTGAGTTGCTTAAACTTTCACTCATCGATACTGAGTTGCTTAAGCTCTCGCTCATTGACACTGAGTTACTTAAGCTCTCACTCATGCTTACTGAGTTACTCAAGCTCTCGCTCATTGACACTGAGTTACTCAAACTCTCACTCATACTTACTGAGTTACTTAAGCTCTCACTCATGCTTACTGAGTTGCTTAAACTTTCACTCATGCTTACTGAGTTGCTCAAGCTTTCGCTCATGCTTACTGAGTTACTTAGACTATCGCTCATTGATACTGAGTTGCTTAAGCTCTCACTCATCGATACCGAGTTACTTAAGCTCTCACTCATGCTTACTGAGTTACTTAAGCTTTCACTCATGCTTACCGAGTTACTTAGACTTTCACTCATGCTTACTGAGTTGCTTAGACTTTCACTCATACTTACTGAGTTACTCAAACTTTCGCTCATGCTTACTGAGTTACTTAAGCTTTCGCTCATACTTACTGAGTTACTCAAGCTGCCGCTCATCGATACTGAGTTACTTAAGCTCTCGCTCATCGATACTGAGTTACTTAGACTTTCGCTCATCGATACTGAGTTACTCA
>PDYJ01001556.1_pt1 | contig 46512 bp, 47 predicted proteins | sample 1430841 | NCBI WGS metagenome assembly PDYJ01 (sample SAMN07237672, study PRJNA390542) | Gut metagenome, whole genome shotgun sequencing project. | isolation source: fecal pellets | host: Mus musculus | place: USA: New York, NY | collected 2016-10
GTATTGACGATCCCGTAAAAGCTATCCAGACAGTAGAGGCTATCGGCGCCCGCTACGGCATAGGCCGCGACATGCACATCGGCGACCCATTATAGGCATCAAGGGCCGCGTGGGCTTCGAAGCCGCAGGCCCGATCCTCATCATAGCTGCCCACAAGATGCTCGAAAAGCACACCCTCACCAAGTGGCAGCAGTATTGGAAAGACCAGATCGGTACATGGTATGGGATGTTCCTCCATGAAGCCCAGTATCTGGAGCCAGTGATGCGCGACATGGAAGCCATGCTCGAGTCGAGCCAGCGCAATGTGACCGGTACCGTGGAGATCACTCTCTATCCCCGCACATTCACACTCGTGGGTGTGGATTCGCCTTATGACCTCATGAAGACCGACTTCGGCGAATATGGCGAGATCAACAAGGCTTGGAGTGCCGACGATGTGAAGGGCTTCACCAAGATCCTCGCCAACCAGATGAAGATCTACCACAACAAGCAGGTAGCAAACGGAAATAATACCGAGTGCCTGTGATCAAAGTAGGAATAATAGGCGGCGCCGGCTATACTGCCGGCGAGCTTATCCGCCTTCTCATCAATCATCCCGAAGCAGAGATATCATTCATACACTCGACAAGCAATGCAGGAGCCCCCGTGACATCTGTCCACGGGGGACTTCTGGGCGAGACCGACCTGGTGTTTTCCGACACACATCCGCTCGAATCGATCGACTGTCTGTTTCTCTGCTCCGCCCATGGCAAGAGCCGTGATTTCTGGAATGAAAATGAGCGTCCGGAAGGCCTCAAAGTGATTGACCTCGCCCAGGATTTCCGCGACGAGAGTTGCGGATATGTCTACGGACTTCCCGAGCTCAATGAGGCGCGCATCAGAGAGGCATCGCTTGTGGCCAATCCCGGATGTTTTGCCACTGCCATTCAGCTGGCACTTCTCCCGGCTGCGGCTGCAGGTATCCTGCATGGTGATGTCAATGTCACGGCTGTGACAGGCTCGACCGGTGCCGGAGTAAAGCCGGGCGCGACAACCCATTTCAGCTGGCGCAACGACAATATGTCGGTTTACAAGCCTTTCAACCACCAGCATCTGGCCGAGATCTCGCGGTCGATAGCAAGCCTTGAACCTGAATTTACCTCCGACGCTATTAATTTTGTGCCGGTAAGAGGTGACTTTGCCCGCGGCATTTTCTGCATGGCCCACTTTGCCTGTGACCTGAATCAGGAGGAGGCCGAAAAGCTCTATGCCGACTACTACCGCAATCAGCCGTTTACGATCGTGAGCTCCTCTCCTGTGGATCTCAAGCAGGCGGTCAACACCAACAAGGCGTGATCAGTCTCCATGCCGACAGCAAAAAGAAGCGGTTGCTCGTGACTTCGGTCATCGACAACCTACTCAAAGGCGCATCAGGTCAGGCTGTTCAGAACTTCAACCTCATGTTTGGCCTTGATCCTAAAGCCGGTCTGAAGCTCAAGCCCTCGGCATTCTAACCCCCTATCTTCCTGTCATGAATCTCTTTGACGTATATTCATTATATGATATAGAGCCGGTGAGCGGCGCGGGCAATTATGTCTATACCGCCGACGGCACAGAATATCTCGATCTCTACGGAGGTCATGCCGTGATCTCCATAGGTCACGCTCATCCCCGCTACATTGATGCGGTGAGCCGTCAGGTGGCCCGTCTGGGTTTTTACTCCAACTCGGTGGTCAACTCGCTTCAGGAGCGTCTGGCCGACATACTGGGAGAGGTGTCTGGCTATCCCGATTATCAGCTGTTTCTCTGCAACTCGGGCGCGGAAGCAAATGAAAATGCCATAAAGCTGGCATCGTTTGCCACTGGCCGCAGCCGACTGCTCGTGTTTGGCAAAGCCTTCCATGGGCGCACATCAGGCGCGGTAGCCGCAACCGACAATCCTAAAATCCAGGCCCCGTTCAACCGCACCGACAATGTTACTTTTGTTCCCTTTGGCGATCTCGAAGCGGCAGTGAAAGAACTCTCGACAGGGGAGTATTGCGCAGCCATGGTGGAGGGAATACAGGGAGTCGCCGGTATCAGAGTACCCTCCGACGACTTCCTCCGCGGACTCCGTCAGACCACCACCGATAGCGGCACGCTCCTCATTCTCGACGAGATCCAGAGCGGTATGGGCCGCAGCGGCTCTTTCTTTGCCCATCAGCCCTCGGGCATCCGTCCCGACATAATCACAATGGCCAAAGGTATAGCCAATGGTTTTCCGATGGCGCGGTGCTCATAGCCCCGACCATCGAGGCCCGCAAGGGTATGCTCGGCACCACATTCGGAGGCAATCATCTGGCATGCGCGGCAGCGATAGCCACCCTGTCGGTGATAGCCGACGAAAACCTTGTGGCCAATGCTGCACGGACAGGTGAGTATCTGCTGTCGGCTCTCCGGGAGATGGACGGGTTGACCGATGTGCGTGGCCGCGGACTGATGATCGGCATAGATCTGGCCGACGGAGCCGCCAAACGCCGCGATCTCCTTTTCCGCCATCACATCTTTACCGGCGGTGCCGGCCCCGATACCATACGTCTGCTCCCGGCGCTCTGCCTTACCCGCGATGACGCCGACCGATTCCTCAACAGCTTCAAGATACTCCTCGATGAATAAGTTTACAACTGTGGCCGATATCGGCCCCCTCGACAAGGCTGTAGCCGAAGCCCTCGAAATCAAGCGCAACCGCTATGCCCACTCATCGCTCGGGCGCAACTACACCCTGCTGATGATATTTTTCAACTCAAGCCTCCGCACCCGTCTCTCGACCCAGAAGGCAGCCATGAATCTCGGCATGAATGTCATGGTGCTCGATGTCAACCAAGGTGCATGGAAGCTGGAGACCGAGCGCGGTGTGATAATGGATGGCGATAAGGCCGAGCATCTGCTCGAAGCCATTCCCGTGATGGGATCATATTGCGATATTATCGGAGTGAGATCTTTTGCCGGTCTGAAGGATAAGGCAGAGGATTATGAAGAGCGCGTGATAAATCAGTTTATCAAATATTCGGGTCGCCCCGTGTTCAGCATGGAGGCCGCCACCGGCCATCCGCTCCAAAGCTTTGCCGATCTCATCACCATCGAGGAGCACAAGACCAAGGCTCGTCCGAAAGTAGTCATGACATGGGCTCCACACCCCAAGGCGCTTCCTCAGGCAGTGCCCAACTCCTTTGTGCAATGGATGGTTGCCGCCGGATATGAAGTGGTTGTGACCCATCCGGAGGGCTACGAGCTCGACAGCGCGTTTACCGAAGGTGCGACCATCGACTACGACCAGCGCCATGCGCTTGCGGGTGCCGATTTCGTCTATGCCAAGAATTGGAGCGCTTATGCCGATCCTCATTATGGCGAGGTGCTCTGCAAGTCGCGCGACTGGACGGTAGATGCCGAGAAGATGGCTCTCACCAATAATGCCTACTTCATGCATTGTCTGCCTGTGCGCCGAGGCATGATTGTGACCGACGACGTGATCGAAGGTCCGAGGTCGCTCGTCATTCCCGAGGCTGCCAACCGTGAGATCTCGGCTCAGACAGTGATCAAGCGAATGCTCGAATCAATTCAGGACAACCGCAATGACTGAAAAGATCACCGTAGTGAAAATCGGAGGCAATGTGGTCGATAACCCATCGGCACTGTCGGCCTTTGCCTCTGACTTCGCCTCGCTGCCGGGCAAGAAAGTGCTGATCCACGGTGGCGGCAAGGAGGCTACACGCCTGTCGTCGCGTCTCGACATACCCACCATTATGATAGAGGGGCGTCGTGTGACCTCAGCCGATACCCTTGAAATAGTGACTATGGTCTATGGCGGGCTGGTCAACAAAAGAGTGGTTGCAGCCCTTCAGAGCAATGGCTGCAACGCCTTGGGCCTTAGCGGCGCCGATGGTTGTGTGATTCCGGCCACCCGGCGTTTGCCACAGCCTATCGACTATGGCTTTGTGGGCGATATATCACCGATAGAGATCAACACTACTCTGATAGCGATGCTTCTCGATGCAGGTATCACACCTGTGTTTTGCGCGCTGGCCTACGATAAGGGGGGATGTTCGATGCTCAACTGCAATGCCGACTCCGTGTCATCGGCAGTGGCGATAGCTCTTGCGGCGGTAGCGCCTGTCACATTGACCTTCTGCTTTGAAAAGGATGGCGTGATGGCCGATGTTGACCGACCCGATACTCTGATACCCTCCATCACCCCATCGGTATTCGAGTGCCTTAAGAGCGACGGCACAGTGTCGGGAGGAATGATTCCAAAGGTGACCAACGCACTTGCTGCAATAAGAAGCGGAGTGTCGGATGTGAGAATCTGCCGCTCCGATCTGCTCACAACCGACCGGGGAACGGTCATTACCATTCCCGCCGATGAAGTATAATGCCGAAGAGGCCATAGCCCTGCTACGGCACCTGATTGCCACGCCATCATTCTCGCGCGAGGAGGATGCCACCGCCTCCATTCTCTATGAGTGGCTGAGCGAGCGTGGCGCGTCGCCGCAGAGGTTTAAAAACAACGTATGGGCCATGGCCGGGGAGTATGATCCGTCAAAACCGACTTTGATGCTCAATTCCCACCACGACACTGTGCGCCCTTCGGCTTCATATACCCGCGATCCTTTTGAGCCCACTGTGGAGGATGATCATCTTTATGGTCTCGGATCAAATGATGCGGGTGCATCGGTGGTGAGCCTTGCCACGGCATTTCTTGAGCTGCGACGGGAGAAATTGCCCTTCAATCTCCTGCTTGCCTTGACGGCGGCAGAAGAGGTGATGGCTCCCGACGGCATGCGCGCGTTCCTCCCTGAGATGAAACGTCTCGGCATAAGGATAGACATGGCACTCGTGGGAGAGCCCACAGGCATGGCTCCGGCTATTGCTGAGCGCGGGTTGCTCGTGCTCGATGGCGTTGCACGTGGAGTGGCCGGTCATGCGGCACGCAACGAAGGTGTCAACGCCATATATAAGGCTATCGAGGCGATAGAGCGTCTGCGCAGTTTCTCACCTGAGAGGGTGAGCGATGTGTTGGGTCCTATCAAAGTAAGTGTGACTCAGATAGAGGCCGGCAGGCAGCATAATGTGGTGCCCGACGAGTGCAGGTTTGTGGTCGATGTCCGCACCACCGATGCCTACACCAATGAGACGACAGCAGAGATGCTTGCCGCAACGGCCGGCTGCGAGTTGGTGGCCCGTTCCACTCGTGTCCATGCTTCTGTTATACCGTTGGAGCATCCGCTTGTCAAGGCGGCTATGGAACTCGGTCGCGAGCCATTTGTGTCGCCCACTACGTCGGATATGGCGCTAATGCACTCCATACCATCGCTCAAGATGGGTCCCGGGCGGTCGGAACGGTCACACTCGGCCAATGAATTTGTGCTCCTATCGGAGATACGCTCGGCCATACCCGTGTATATATCAATCATAAAGTCAATATCACTCCCCTGAAATAATATATCCAGACTATGAAACTTTGGAGCAAAGGCTTCGAGCCTGATAAAATGATAGAACAATTCACGGTCGGAGCCGACCGCGAACTCGATATGCGCCTGGCACGCTACGATGTTGAGGGCTCTATGGCCCACATCAGGATGCTTGAATCAATAGGGCTGCTCGGGAGCGATGAGCTTCCTGTGCTCCTTGATGCCCTGAAGGATATCGCTGCAATGATAGAGCGCGGGGAGTTTGAGATAGGCGAGGGTATAGAGGATGTCCATTCACAGGTGGAGTTTCTGCTCACTGAGCGTCTGGGCGATCTCGGCAAGAAGATCCATTCAGGACGCTCGCGCAACGATCAGGTGCTCGTCGACCTCAAACTTTTCATGCGTGATGAGCTTGCCAAGACAGCCCATGCCGTGAGAAGCCTGTTTGATCTCCTTCTTGATCTTTCGGAGAAGCATAAGAAAGATCTTATGCCGGGCTATACCCATCTTCAGGTTGCCATGCCGTCGTCGTTTGGTCTGTGGTTTGGTGCCTATGCCGAATCGCTCGCCGATGACATGCAGATGCTCATAGCAGCCTACCGCATAGCCAATCAGAATCCACTCGGATCGGCAGCCGGTTATGGATCATCGTTTCCCCTCGACCGCGAGATGACCACCCGCCTGCTCGGGTTTGACGATCTCCACTACAATGTTGTCGCTGCTCAGATGAGCCGTGGAAAGACGGAGCGCGCCGCCGCCGCCGCTATCTCGGCGGTAGCCTCGACTATAGGGAGGCTTGCCATGGATGTGTGCATGTGGATGTGTCAGAACTTCGGTTTCGTGTCATTTCCCGACGAGCTCACCACCGGATCGTCGATCATGCCCCACAAGAAAAATCCCGACGTGTTTGAGATCATGCGCGGCAAGTGCAACCGGCTGCAGTCGGTGCCCAACGAACTCGCGTTGCTCACCGCCAATCTCCCATTGGGCTATAACCGCGACCTCCAGCTGATGAAAGATATTATCTTCCCGGCGACCACCGAACTTCGCTCTTGTCTGGAGATGTGTGAGTTTATGCTCCATCATATACGCATACGCGAGAATATCCTCGACGACGAGCGATACGACTATCTATTCACGGTAGAGGATGTGAACCGTCTGGTGCTTCAGGGAGTGCCTTTCCGCGATGCCTACAAGCAGGTGGGAATGGCGGTGCAGGAAAAACGCTATAAGCCCACACGCGAAATCAACCACACACATCTGGGCTCGATAGGCAATCTTGCCACCGGGCGGATCCGTGCGAAAATGGAAGGATTGATGAGTGTGTTTCCTGATTGAAGTCCGGATCGTAGCTCTCCACAGGCTTATTTGAAACAGGAGGCGTGCGGGCCGCATCGACAGCGGGCCGCACGCCTCCTGTTTGATTCATAACGGTCAGAGAAGAGGCCGGAGATGTTCGGTCAGGTCGTCGATAGTTATGCCGAGCTCGCGCAAGGTGGATGCAAGTTCGGGCAAAGTCGAGGTGTAAAACTCATTGCGGCGCAACTCGTCGACACGTCGGCGGGCATCGGGTGTGAGAAAATATCCATGCCCCGCCGACTCACTATTATCTCAGCATCGCTGAGCATGTCGAAGGCTTTCAGCACCGTGTGGGTGTTGACCGACAGGGCCACTGAGAGTTCTCTAACCGACGGTATGCGCTGATCGGGCTGCCAGGATCCCGCAAGGATATTGCTCATGGCATAATCGACAATGCGGAGGTAGATGGGGCGCGAAGATTGTTGGCTGATATCCATATTTCAACCGGGTGATCAGTCTTGACGGGTGGCAATGCGCCTGTAGCTCATATAAAGAAACAGGCCGGTGAGAATCAAGGATAAGATGCACACAACCCACACGAATGGAAACATGCCGGTGACAATATCCTGAGCGAGTTCGTCGATGTCGGCTTGCGACGGTCCGGAGCCGGTCTGAGCGGCGGCATATCCTGCTTCAAATCCCCGCTTAACCGACAATATTATGCCGTAAAGGCCTCCAGCTACACCGAGAGCAAAGAGTGTAAGCATAGCCATCAGGGCGGGCTTCCACTTTTTGCCCGGATTGCAGATTCCGGTGTAGAGACATATTACTCCGGGCAACATGCCAGACAGGAGATTCAAAAGAAACAGCGACGGATGCATCTCATAAAGAAAGCTGACGGTCGAACCGTAGGGATAAACGCATGAGTCGCCAAACATGGTTATCCAGACCAACACCTGGGCTATGGCGTAGACGGCCACGGGCAGAATCACGAGACCATAGGCCGAAAGTGCAACCAGTTTTTCTCCGGAGGTGGCAGGCAGAGAGGTGAATTGCGCTCCCGACATGGCGCATGTGGCAAATATGGGAGCGATATAGAAGAGGATGCACGGGATGAAAAGGGCAAACGGTAACAGCTGCACGAAAAACGGCAGGCGCGACACCAATCCCACAAGGATAGCGGAAGCGATACCTACTGCAAGATATACTATGAAAGGGGTGCGCAGCCTCGGCCACATGAGGTGCATCACAGCTGCTACGCGCGACCAATTGAAACGGTCGGATGCTATGGCGGGAGGTAATGAGGTCATGTATTGATGATATTGAGGATGTTGCGTGATTCGGGTGAGTACATTGAGCTGTAGAGCAGATGGATGTCGATCTCCGAAGGGGAGAGGGGGTCGGCAGGTACAATGGAACGGAACCGCCCGATGTCGTTCATCGTGAACAATGCTTCGCGCGGAGGGATGTTGTAGATGCCGAAACCGAGTCGCGATGCGATATGGGCAGTGGTATTGCAGAAGAGCAGATTGCTCTGCCGGAGCATGATGATACCGTCAAAAAGCGGCTGGAGATCGGCTGTGGTGTGGGTCGATACAATCACGGTCTGACCGGGTTCCACACAGCGGGCCATGAGCGAGCGGAGTATGTCGCGGCTGCCGATGTCGAGACCGTTGGCCGGCTCGTCGAGGAGCAGAATGTCGGCCCGTAGTGCCAGTGCATAGGCCGCGATCGCTTTCTTGCGTTGTCCGAGCGACATGCTTGACAGCGGAATTGACGGGTTGATGCCGAAAGCGGCAAGATTTTCGTCGAGCATCGCACTGTCGAAGCGGGGATAGAAAACCCGGCCATGCAGACGGGCCAAAGTGCTGATGGTGTCGGCGGGCATCTCGGTGTCATCGGCTGTAAAGAAAACGCTTCTGAGGGTCGATGGCTTGCGGTCGCGGGAATCGCTTCCGTTGATTGTCACACAGCCTGAGGAGGGGAGCAGAAGTGAGGCTGCGAGATGGAGGAAGGTGGTTTTGCCTGCGCCGTTTTCGCCAAGCAGGAGATATATGCCCTCGTCGATAGACAAGGAAATATTCCGGAGCGCAGCCGCTCCGGAATAAGGATAGGTGAAAGATACGTCTGAAAATTCGATCATTTCGCAGTGACTGGAGTTATGGTGAAACCTTGATCTTCGAGGAGCTTCAGCACTCCCTCCTTGCCGGGCAGATGACCGCACCCCACAGCCACAAGTACAGGTTTGGCAGCCATGATGGCGGGGAGTTGTGAGGCCCAGTTGCGGTTGCGTACAAGGAGCAATTTCTCGAGCTTGTCGGGTGTTGATTCAGGATCGTCGAATATGATGGAGCTTAGAGCGTCGAGGTCGCCTTTAAGATAGGCATTGGCGAGCTGTGATGCTTTCTCTACCTCTATGCTGTCGTTGCGTATTTCAGTCATGAGATCAGCAGCCTGCTCCGAAATGGACGAGCCGTAAAGCACCCCGAGCTGGTATTCGAAGGTCTCAAGTCCATCGACATCTTTACCGGCTGCTTTAGCCATGTTTTGTATTGAGGTGTCGAGCTGTCCATCGGGAGTGAAGCCGGGGAATACCTTCATCGAGCGCAGCATGGCAAGCTGGGTAGACAGCATGATTGGCTTGAACATATTCATCTGGGCTACATCTACAGGCTGCCCCGCATAAGTTGTCATCACGGCGCTGATGCTGTCGAGCTGCGAGGGCGTGAACATGGCAGAGAGGGTGGAGTCGGCAGGCGCCATCACGCGCGGCATCACCATCTGCTGCATTTCCATGGGGTTGATGTCGACCATATTGACTTCGCCATATACCGCCTGCACCTCTTCGAGGGCATCAGTAAGTCCGGACACTCGGTTTATCATATCGTTGGGCGCCACATGATGGGTGCCGAAAATGTAGGATGGTGACTTAAGGCCGTTGCCTTCAACTTTCCACAGCAGCTGGGCATTAGCAGCCATGGCTGTAAAGGCTATACCAACTATAAGAGAAGCGATACGTTTCATAAGCAGATGTTGAATTTGATAGTGAGATGTTGCGGTGTTGTAGTGATGTACAACGCTGCAAAGGTACATCCTTTTTCTCAAACTCCAAATTTTTTAGGAAGAAAAAGAGCGTGGCTGTGGTCCGGCAGTCTTCTTTGGGTCGGCAGACACAATAATACAAGCGGGGATTACGTTAGAATGGATATGAATCCTTACGCACCCCGACGCTATGCGTCAATAGCATTCCTGATATTCTCACTCGCTGTGGTGGGTGCGTTTCTGTATATATCCAGCAGTATAGTTGGCGATCTTGCCTCGCAGGAGAGGGAGAGGATGCAGATATGGGCCGATGCCACTCGCGAGATAGTGGCCTCGAAGCCTGATGCAGATATTGATTTTCCTCTTTCGATAGTGCAGGCCAATACGAGCATTCCTGTGCTTCTCACTGACGATGAGGGTAATATCATAGATCATCGCAATTTCAATCTGCCTGAACCGATCGACTCGCAGCAGCCGCTGTATATATCGGAGGCCAATATGGATTATCTCCGTGGGCGGCTTGAATCGCTGCGCTCTTCATCGGCGATGATAGAGATTGAGATAGCCGACGGGGTGGTGCAGCATCTCTATTATGAGGAGAGCAGGGCCCTCAGATTGCTCAGTTTTTTTCCTTACGTGCAGCTCGCGGTGATGATCATTTTTGTGATAGTGGTGTATTACGCTGTGTCGTCGTCGAAGCGGGCGGAGCAGAATAAGGTGTGGGTGGGTCTGTCAAAGGAAACCGCCCATCAGCTCGGGACACCTATATCGTCGCTTATGGCGTGGGTGGAGCTTTTGCCCTCGTTTGGCGTCGATGGAGAGGTGGCCGGCGAGATGGACAAGGATGTGAAGCGTCTGGCAGCAGTGGCGTCGCGTTTTTTCCAAGATAGGGTCGCGTCCGGCTCTCGAGCCTGCGCCTATATGTGAGGTCACTGAAAGGATAGTGTCGTATATGGCGACCAGAATCTCCTCGCAGGTAGACCTGACGATGCTCTGCGACGCCCGTCATGATCTGATGGTTGCAATGTCGCAGCCACTCATAGAGTGGGTTATGGAAAATCTGATAAAAAAATGCTGTGGATGCAATGGACGGTCATGGATCCATCACCATCACTGTGTCGGAAACTGCCGCAGGCAAGCGCCACAAGCCTTATGTGAGAATAGATGTGGCCGATACGGGAAAGGGATTGTCGCGCCGAGACTTCAACACCATATTCCGTCCCGGCTACACAACCAAAAGCCGGGGCTGGGGCCTCGGCCTAACTCTTGCACGCCGCATTGTTGAACAGTATCATTGTGGCAAGATATTTGTGTCGTCATCCACTCCGGGGGTCGGCACGGTTTTTACCATACTCCTACCTACACTATGACTACTCTATATGTCTCAGATCTCGACGGCACCCTGTTTGGCGCCGATAGCCGGGTTTCGGCCGAATCGGAAAAGATACTGACGGGCCTGCCCCATGATAAGCTCTTCACTATAGCCACTGCCAGAACTCCAGCCACGGTCGATTTGATTATTCCCTCGGATGTGGGGCCGCATATACCGGCGATAGTGATTACAGGCGCGGCGCTCTGGGAGCGCGATGCTAAACGGTATACCGATGTCAAGATAATGGATCCGGATGCGGTGGCCGTCGCAGAGGATGCCATGCTGCTGTGCGGGCTGGCTCCGTTTACATATGCTATAGATGCGCCGGATGGAATGCTTTATGCCTATGGACGGATCCCGGAGGGCCGACCACAGTATGAACCGCTGACCAAAGCTGAGAGAGCGTTTGTGGACGAACGAAGCAATCTCCCGCTCAAAAAGATTTATCTTAGGAGTAATCCGGGAGTGTGTCCGCCCTTGTTGGTGTTTGGCATCGGGAACCGCGCTCAGGTGGATAAGGCGGCAGCCATAATACAGGCCAAGGTCGATTGCTCGGTGTCGGTTTATGGCGATGTTTTCAATCCCGATAAGGGTTTTGTGGAGGTTTTTGCTCCCGGGGTGAGCAAGGGTGCGGCTGTGCTTGCGCTCAAGAAGCGCCTCGGAGCCGACCGCTTGGTTGTGTTTGGCGATAGCCACAACGACATGGCCATGATGTCGGTTGCCGACACAGCCGTTGCTATGGCCAATGCCACCGCTGATGTCAAGGCTATGGCGACAGTAATAACCGGGCGCAACACAGAGTCGTCGGTAGCCAGATTTATAGAGGCCGACAAGTGATGATGCCCAACGTCTCGCCGACTGGATTTTTTTGAGTACCTTTGCACCTGCAATGATAATGAATACCGCGCATCTTATCGAGCTCCCGAGAATCACCGACATAAGGGGTGATCTGTCGTTTGTCGAAAATATGGATCAGGTGCCATTTTCGATAAAGCGGGTGTATTGGCTCACGGGAGTTGTCTCGGGCGCATGGCGTGAGGGGCACGCCTACCGTAGCCAGTGGGAGTTGCTCGTGGCTCTCTCGGGGAGCTTTACCGTGGTATCAGATGGAGTGGAAGGGCCGTCGCTATGGCATCTCGACAAGCCCTCGGATGGTTTGCTTATGCCTCCGCTCACGTGGCGCGAACTGCATCGGTTTTCGGCAAATGCAGTAGCGTTGGTGTTGTCGTCGGGGAGTATGCGGAGTCGGAATATGTCCGGTCGCGCGATGAATTTGATGCCTTGATAGGCCGACGGTCATGACTATCTTTAAGGATCCACACTCGAAGTCGCGCATTAGCGACCTACGCATAATAGAGCTGCCATCAATATGCGTGGATAGGAGCTTGATTACGGTGGCTGATAATGGTAATCCGTCGCTACCATTTGAGGTGAGGCGGGTGTATTATCTCTACAATCTTCCGGCTTTGGCCGAGAGGGAGGACACTCTCACCGTAATGAGCATAGGTTGCTGGTGGCAGTTGCCGGCTGTTTTGACGTGACGGTCGACGATGGTGTGGAGCAGACCACCGTCACGCTCCGCCATCCCTCGCAAGCACTCTATCTGCCGCCGGGATTATGGCGCACAGTCCACTCGTTTTCGGCCGGGGCGGTGGCTTTGGCCCTATGCTCCACCCTTTTTGATGAGTCGGATTATGTAAGAGACTATGATGACTTTTTAACGCTCACATCATGCAAGAAAACGCAATGAAATATGAGATGCTCCCGCTCGATCGTATCAACAGAGGGTTTGAGCCAGGGCTAAGCGCTGCTGTGAACGCAGTGATCAGATCGGGACATTTTATCGGTGGACCTACGGTTGCGCGGTTTGAATCGCAATTGTCGGACCTCTGTGGGGTTGACTATGCGGTAGGTGTGTCGACCGGACTTGATGCCCTGCGTCTCACACTGAGAGCGATGGTGATCTGCGGAATGATTGAGGCGGGCGACGGTGTGATAGTGCCGGCCAATTCGTTTATCGCATCGGCGCTTGCCATTGTCGATGCAGGTTTGAAACCGGTTTTTGCTGATCCGTCGGAAACTGATTTTCTGCTTCACGCCGACGAGATTGAACGTAGGGCTTGCGAAGGGGTAAAGGCTGTGATGCCGGTAGACCTGTATGGCAGGATTGCGGCGACTGATAGCATGCTTGAGGTGTGTCGTAGTCGCGGACTCCTGATTATTGAGGATGCCGCTCAAGCCATAGGTGCATCCCGACGTTTAGACAATGGCACGATTGTCAATCCGGGTCAGTGGTCGGATGCGGCTGCGTTCAGTTTCTATCCAGCTAAAAATGTCGGAGCTTTGGGCGATGGAGGAGCAGTGGTGACACGCCACTCTGAGCTCGCGGCAACGATAAGGGCTTTGGCTAATTACGGAGAGTCGCAACGGTATCACTGCACCCTGCCGGGATTTAATTGTCGCCTCGATCCGATTCAGGCGGCCGCGCTGAGCGTTAAACTGCCACGCGTGGGTCAGGAAAACAGCGCCCGGCGCCGCAATGCTTTGCTGTATAGGTCGATGATCAATGCTGATGAGCGGCTGATTTTACCCCCGGAGCCTGAAGATGGGGATGCCGTTCATCAGTTTGTCGTCAGATGCGTAGGGATTGATCGCGATCGTTTCCGTAGCCGTCTGGGGGATAGGGGAGTGGCCACCGCAATCCATTATCCAGTAGCCATTGACAGGCAAGAGGCTATGAGAGATTATGCCGGTACGAGCCGATGTGAGATAGCCGCACGATTGTCGCATGAAGTTGTGTCGCTGCCTGTGTCGTCGGCAACCTCGCCCGACGATATACGAGCCATTTCGGCTATCATAAACGAAACATTGGAAGACATATGACTGCTAAAACAAAAGGAAGTCGTTCGGCATCGGGCCGACGCTCGAAAAAAAATAAAGGGGCCTCAGTGAGAATTCCCGTTACCACCCTGTTGGTATTGATAGCCTTTGCGCTTTTTGCTGCTTTGAAGAAAAATATCCCGACGGTAGGACCGACGGGTGTGGAAAATGTTGCATCAACAGAGTTGATGAGCGTTGAGATGCCCGATTCAGTTGCTTCCAATCAAATTGATTATTTAGGTTACACTGTTTCGTTCAATCCTCGGCTGCATATCCCTAATTGGGTGGCTTGGGAGCTGACACGGGAGGAGACAATGGGCAAGACGCCGAGGTATGACAAGTTCAGTTCCGACGCTAATGTGGCCGGGTGTGCCGAGACATATGATTATCTCTACTCAGGCTACGATCGCGGCCATATGGCACCGGCAGCCGATATGAAATGGAGCAAGGATGCGATGATGGAGTCGTTTTATCTAACCAACATATGTCCGCAGGCTCGGGAACTCAACACTGGGGCCTGGCGCACCCTTGAGGAGAAATGCCGTCAATGGGCCAAGGCCGACAGTGCGATAGTGATCATAGCCGGCCCGATACTCGATCCGGCACCGCGCGAGTTTATCGGCGACAACCGTGTTGCCGTGCCCCGGAGCTTCTTTAAGGTGATCCTTGCGCCATATGCCAACCCTGTTAGAGCCATCGGATTTGTGATGCCCAACAGTAAGGTGAAAGGGGGGATGCAAGCCGCTGCGGTGTCGGTGGATAAGGTTGAGGAACTCACGGGCTATGACTTTTTTGCAGCACTGCCCGACTCGATAGAAAATGTTGTGGAAGCAGATGCTGACTTCCCGCTTTGGAGCCGAATAAAGCCTTGAGAAAAGAAGATATGAATCAGGACACAATTGCAGCAATTTCGACAGCGCCCGGAGTGGGCGGAATAGCAGTAGTGAGGGTTGCCGGTAGCGAGGCATTCGCAATAGTCGACAAAATCTGGAGAGGCCGACACCTTGCTGAGTGCACATCCCATTCGGCCCACTTAGGCATGATAATTGATCCTACGTCGGGTGATATCCTTGACCAATGTGTTGCCACCGTGTTTAAAGGGCCGGGATCGTATACCGGCGACGACACCGTGGAGCTATCTGTACATGGGTCGCGCTATGTACAATCGGAACTCCTGCGTCTGCTTATTGACAATGGCTGTAGGCTCGCCGAGCCTGGCGAATTTACCCGCCGCGCTTTTGTGGCAGGACACCTCGACCTTGCCGAAGCAGAGGGCGTAGCAGACCTTATTGCAGCCACATCGCGCAACTCCCATCATATAGCGATGAACCAGATGCGCGGACATCTGTCGGCCACGCTCAACGATCTTCGGTCGCGACTGCTCCATCTGGCATCGTTGATAGAGCTTGAACTCGACTTCTCAGAAGAAGATGTGGAGTTTGCATCTCGTTTGGAACTCAGTCGCATCACCGGCGAAGTGATGGGGATACTTTCTCAACTCACCAAATCGTTTGCCACAGCGCGGGCCATCAAGGATGGAGTGCCGATGGCGATAGTCGGCGCACCAAACGCAGGCAAATCTACCCTGCTGAACACACTGGTGAAAGAAGACCGTGCCATAGTGAGCCCTATCGCAGGAACTACACGCGACACAATTGAGGACACCATAGAGATCGGCGGGACACTGTTTAGGATAATCGACACTGCCGGCCTCCGTGCTGATCCCGGAGACGAGATAGAAACGATAGGAATAGAGCGCACCACCGAGGCGATAAAAAAAGCGAGAATAGTGGTATGGGTGGTCGATCCGTCGTCGCCCGAAATATTGCCCGACACATACTCAGTGATCTCCGGGGCCCTGCCTGACGACGCTTCTCTTATAGTAGCCATAAACAAGTCGGATCTCTATAAGCCGACCGACATACTTTCGGAAGTATGGGAGGCAGAGGAAAAAGCGGAGAAAATATTGCACATAACAGCCAATACACAGCAAGGAATCTTGGGTCTCACCGACTATCTCGGCCAAAAGATAGACAAGAGCACCCTCGACACAGCGCTTCTCACCAACGCCCGACACTATCAGGCCGCCTCGTTGGCGCTGCAATCAATGGCCAACGTAGATATAGCACTGCAGCAATATGCCAATCAAGCCGACAACCTCAACCCCATACCCCTCGACTTAGTAGCGATAGACTTGCGCGCAGCCATCCACCACCTCGGCGAAATCACCGGCACCATCACCACCCCCGACATCCTCGCCAACATCTTCGCCCACTTCTGCATCGGCAAATAGATGATTGTCACCATTTGGTGATAAATGGCATAAACTATTGAAAAGTCGCTCGTTATCGGGCGACTTTTTTCGTGCTTACTGCTCAATAAAACCACTTTTCACCCCTTTTCACCTGCTTTTTTGTACCCGATTTGTATCAAGTCGGCCAGTCTTACTTTTAACCTCAGAAAGGTCTTGGACTTTTGAGACACGATGAGACACGGTGAGACGCGATGAGACACTTTCGGCGAAATAATTGGCGAAATAACCACCAATAATGTGAAATATGAGCAGTAATATTGAAATCATCAAAAGATGCGGATGGTGTGGCAAAGAGTTTGTCGCCCGAAAAACATCGACGGAGTATTGCAGCCACCGATGCTCTGGACTCGCATATAAGGAGCGTAAACGACAACAGAAACTTGAAGCTTTCAAGATTGAGTATGTAAAATCCTCCGATGAAGTAACGGAGATTGAGAAACTGGAATTTCTTTCTCCTACCCAACTATGTCGGCTGTTAGGGATAAGCCGAGCAACCATCTATCGTTATTTCGCAGATAATGCAATAACGACAGTACAATTCAAAGGCAAAACTCTCATCCGCAGAAAGGATGTTGACAGCCTTTTTGAGAATGGACATAAATATCTGAAGCGTCCAAAGAAAAAGTCAGAACCCATCACGGAATTCTACACATCGAAGGAGGTGCAGGAGAAGTATGACATATCCAATTCGGGTTTGTATGAGATAGCCAAACGTGAGAAGTGGCCGAAGACTCAACAAAGGGGCAAAACTTTTTGGAGCCGGAAGCATGTTGACGCTTACTTCGCAAAACAACAGTCCAGAGATGAAATATCTGAGTGGTACACCGCAGCTGAGATTCAGGCGCGATATGGGATGACTCTGTCGGCTATATACTGTCTGGTATCAAAGGAGGTATTCCCAAGAAAAAAGTCGGTGCAGCTACATTCTATTCCAAATATCATTTCGATTTAGCCAAAGGCATAGCCGAGCCGAAAGAACCGGAGTATTATACATACCCTGAGGCGATGGAGAAATATGGGCTGACACGTGACCAGCTGCACCACTATCTGAAATATCACAACATTACCCGTGTGAAGAAGGGTAAGTACACTCATATTCTCCGGAGTGAATTGGATAATCTCTTGAAATCCCCGGAGATATAGCCAATGGAGACGATTTGGAGATACATCGGAGAGCACCCGGACTCTATTGTTCTCCCTCGATTCTCATGCTTACTTTGTGTCAAATTTTAATCCCCCCACACAGATGAATACATGTACCAAAGTATTCCTCCGCAAGCGTCCATACGCCGGAGGAAAGCTATCGCTGTATCTTGACTATTACCCGGCGATACGCAATCCGCACACCAACAAGATGACACGTCGTGAGACTCTCGGTATTGTCATCTTTGCGAACCCCACCAATGAAATGCAACGCCGTTTCAATCAGGAAATGGAAGAAAAGGCCGAGGCCATACGTTGCATCCGTTATCAGAGTCTGATAAATGAACAGTTTGGTTTTCTCGATAAGACAAAGCAGAAGCAGGATTTCCTCGCCTACTTCGAGAAGAAAGCCAAAAGCAAGTATGACAAATGGATGAGTGTATATCTACATTTCAAGAACTTCACCAGAGGTCAATGCACTTTCGGTGATGTTACCGTGAGCCTGTGCGAGGACTTCCGTGACTATCTTCTCATAGCCTACTCACTGCGCCACCCGGAGAAGAAGATACCCTTATCGGCAAACTCTGCCGCCGGATACTGGTCAACATTCCGTTGCTTATTGAAAATGGCATACAAGGAGAAACTTCTGCTTGAAAATGTCAATGATTTTCTTGATGGACTCAAATGGCAGGAGGTCAAGAAGGAGTATATCACATTGGAGGAGATGAAGATTCTCGCAAACTCTCAATGCGACATTCCAGTGTTGAAGCGAGCCTCTATGTTCGGTCTATTCACCGGCTTACGTCTCAGCGACCTTCTTCAGCTCAAATGGGAGAATATCGAGCGTAGTCCCGATGGCGGTCACTGCATCAGACTCTGCACTGAGAAAACAGAAACCGAGGCTACACTCCCTATCAGTGAGGAAGCACTGCAATATTGTGGTGAACGAGGTGACGGTCTTGTTTTCAAAGGCTTCAAACGCTCAATGGCTCAACATGCTTTCAAGAATTGGGTAAAGTCTGCCGGGATAACAAAAAAGTTGTCGTTCCACTGCTTACGCCACTCATTCGCTACAATCCTTATCTCATTGGGTATTGATGTATATGTCGTGTCAAAGATGCTTACTCACCGTAGCGTCCGAACGACTCAGATTTATGCCGAAGTAGTCGGCGAGAAGAAGCGCGAAGCCTCCAATGCCATCACACTCAAATAGTCACCGTCCATTCAGTTCTATCAAAAAATGCCATCTTGCAAAAATGCAGCTGGCATTTTAACATATCGGGGCACTAACAATCGTCGACAACTCCGTGTTTTATTCTTGTTTACAAAATTCAGCACAATTTAAGAGTTATAAAAATCGAATGAAAGACCTGATTAAAGGCCACAATCCGCTGATGCTATTCTTCGTAGCTCTAATGAGTCTCTTCTTTGCGTATGCGGTGAGAAACAAGATTGTCAGTGAAGGTCACACTGACTTAAACGCCAATTTCTTCTTTTTCATGGTATTGGCAAGTTGTATCGGAGTTTATTTCCTTATCCATGAAGGGATAAAGGAACTCACGGATTTCTTTGTCAAGAAGAGTTGGAAGAAACGCGGAATAACTCCGCAGACCGTTACAAGTCTGGACACTTCAACGAATGAGAACAAAAACTCCGAAATTGAACAGCCAACGACCGAGAGTCAACCTCTTACGAGAGAGGATGCAAGAATGCTGTTGACCGAGGTTTTGGCAGTCAAAGCTGAAAAAGCTTCTGACGAGAAAGAGGAGTTAGTCAAGACTATCAACGAAAATATGCTTGACCTGTCGAATGTTGCCGCCAATGCTGCTAACGAGATTGAAGCAGGATTGCAACGTACATTCCAAGAGGCGTGTCTATACACAATCGAAGTACTTGGCCCTATATGACCAAAGAAAATCTGGAGATACTCATAAGCCGGTTATCGAAGTTTCAGAGAGCTGGTAATAAGACATGGTCGGTATTATCTGCAAGTGAGACTGTCCACAAAAAAGTGGAAACTCATTCTCCTATTACCAAAACAGACCTGTATCACTATGGTTGGAATATGCAACAACTCTTTAGCAAGAGTGGACCTCAGGCAGCATACTTCCTGCAAAGCACATTCCATGAACATTTTGAGGATCTCCAATTGAAGACAATCAAAGGGAAACTGACACTTGACGCAGACAAAGGCATTATCAAAATAAATAAAGAATTCAGTCCCAACTATCGCAATCGGTTGGAACGAGAGAAGCAGAGGAATCAGCGTGAATTGACTAAGCAGCTTGAGGAAGAGCAGAAACAAAAGAAGTTCGAAGCTCAAGCCGACCGTCGAGAAAAGGCAGAGGAAAGATACAGGCAGCAGCAATCAAGTCAAACTCCACAGCCGCCAAATGCAAGCTCATCCAAAGACTCGAAATCGGGAAGGATTACAGATGATGACAAAGCTTATGCGTCTGCCGCCAAATTCCGTGAAGAGGATTATGATGACAACTTAGACGATGATTTGGACGGGATTACAGAGTTCCCGGATTTGTCTGGTTCATGTTATTGAGTAGCCATCTCCAAACCATCTCCGCTCAATTTCTCCGGAGAAAAGTACTGATTTATAGCTTCGGAGACGTTTTAGAGACACTTTAGAGTCGGTTCAGACCCTATTGTTCTCCCTTATTTCTCCCTGTAATTTTGCAACCGAATCCTTGACACGGATACGCCATGTCGGCGTGCCGTTTTCCCAAGGGTTCGGTTGTAAATTTATGGAAACATCCATCACCTTTGATAAGTTGCCCGAAGCGGTAACTTATCTGACCGCGCTGGTAACAAGCCTGCTCGGTGAACTGAGGGAGTTGCGCAACACGCTCTCCCCACCCCAACAAGTCGCGCCTGAATTCATATCCACTAAAGAGGCGTGCGCATTGCTCGGAGAGTGTAAGAACACTCTTTATAATAAGGCGCGAAACGGCGTTGTTCCGGGTTACAAGAATCCCGGCGGCAAAGGCTGGCGCTTTATCCGAAGCGAGTTGCTCGATTATATGGCATCGGGCAAACCGAAATCTCAAGCGCAAGCCTATGACGAGATGGTAGCCGAGATGAACAAGGGTCTTCGTCCCGGAGGTAGAAACAAATCCAGTCGCCTATGAGTGAGAAATCTACACCTCAGCTCATTCTTGACAAAGCCATTGACCTCAGCGTCAATCTGACCGGCAGCGGTTTCCCCATAAGCATCTTTCCTTCAAAAATTCAGAAAATCATCAGGGAGGTAAACGATTGCTATGGGTTTCCTATCGACTATGTCGGAGCTGCGATGATGGTTGCGGTTTCAGTCGCGGTGGGCAACACTCATCTGGCAAGGATGAAAGAAGGTTGGGACGAAAGTGCCATTCTGTATATGGCACTAATCGGCAGACCCGGTGCCAACAAGAGCCATCCGTTGAGTTTCGCCATGCGTCCGTTTGTGGAGCATGACTACGAGCAAAACAGAATTTTTGAGAAACAGTATCTGGAATATCAGGATCAATTGGAGATGAGCCGGAAGGAACGTGCAGAAAAAGGTATTGATGTCTGCCCCCGTGAACCTGTCCGCCACCGATTTCTGGTTTCTGATATAACGCCGGAGGGTCTGAGTCTCATTCATTCTCAAAATCGCCGTGGTCTGTGTCTTCTTTCAGACGAGCTTTCAGCATGGGTCAAAAACTTCAACCGCTACAACAACGGCTCTGAGGAGCAGTTTTGGCTTTCGGTATTCAGTGCTAAGCCTACTATGTCCGACCGCAAGAGTTCCCGCAGTTCCATCTTCATCAAGCGTCCGTTTATTTCGGTTATCGGTACTATGCAAAAACGCATCCTTTCAGAACTTGCCAAAGGTGAACGCTCGGCTAACGGATTCATCGACCGCATACTTTTCGTGATACTCAAACACGAGCTGTCAACCCGATGGTCAATGAAACAACCAACATTCGATGTCGCCGATGAATGGCAAAATATTCTTTCCCGGTTGATGTGCATTGAATGTGCTTACGATGAGAACAACGACATTCTTCCTGTCATAATCCCCTTTGCAGAAGAAGCTCTTGAAAGACTTTTTGAATGGCAGCATAACTTGTCAGACAAATGTGACACAGAACCTAACGAGACCCTTGTCGGCATCTATTGCAAATTGCAGATATACGCCATCCGATTTTGCCTGATAATACAAATGGCACGATGGGCTTGCAATGATGCCGGGAAAGATATCATCGACCTGATTTCAGTTGAGAGAGCCATTACCCTTGCTGAATACTTTATGGAGTCAGCCAAGAAAGTTCAGACGATTCTCAAAGAGCTTTCGCTCACCGCACAGCAGTTGGCCATTGTCACCGCCTTACCTCCAGAATTTACTACTAGGAGTGCTATCGCCGTGGCTGCGGAAAACGACATGTCGGAGCGTGCGCTCATGGAGTTTCTGAAGAACTTCAACGGCAAACTTTTTCAAAAGTCTAAGCATGGGAATTATATCAAACTCTGACCTCATGCAGTATCAGCAGATTCAGCAGTTTGACTTTAGAAACTGCGTAAACTGCCGAAACTGCGGTACTCTTCGATTTGACACTCCGATGGCTTGCAGAGTTACACCATCCGAGTATCAAAAGGGTATGGAATCAGGGCAGAGACTGCTTCTCAGACTCTGCTTCTCTCAGCGGTACTTCGTAATGCCGAAGATTCGCAGTGGATTTTACAGTGACAGGAGCAAGTTAGTGTTTTGGGACAACCAAAACCCGCCAAAGACCACCTCCGGCGGCTTGGCTAAACTTGCATCCCGTCGGTCTAAAACTATTTATCAACCAGTCGCCACCAGTGGCGAATTACCTTCTAATTTTCTCGCAAATGACAAATGAGAAATCTCCAAAGAGGAAAGGTGGTCGACCTCCTAAATCAGCCACAGAAAAGAGGCGTTATCGCTTCACTTTGAAAGTCTGTACGGCAGAAAAGTTCGACCTTTTGACCAAGGCCGGACAAGCCGGGCTGACCCCTACTGAGTATATCCGACAGAGCGTGGCACACTCAGTAGTAAAGGAACGGATGACTCCGAACTTGCCGAATTTCGGCGCGATGTATGCGGTATGAAAAACAATCTCAACCAGACGGCACACGTCGCCAACCGAGATGGATATGCTTTCGCTGCGCAGATGAACCGCGAGCTTTGCGCCGTCTTGACAACGCCCTCAAACATTTTGGTCTATGATGTCGAAGTTGAAGAAAGGACAGGAATTCCGAGGTGCGATTACATACGTTCTCAATGACAAAAAAGGTGCGGAGATCATAGCCGCCGATGGACTCATGCTCGACTCGATTGACAGCATTACCCATAGCTTTGAGGCACAAGCCGAGATGAATCCGAGGCTGACAAAGAATGTCGGGCATACCGTACTGAGTTTCTCGCCAATGATGCCTCACGCATGAGCAATGACTATATGCGGCAAATTGCGCTGGAGTATCTGGAACGAATGGGCATCCGCGACACTCAGTTTCTGATTGTGCGTCACCACGACCGGGAGCACCCACATTGCCATATCGTTTTCAATCGCGTCAGCAATTCCGGTAAGACTATATCCGATAGCAACGAGCGTTTCCGCAGCCAGCGGGTTTGTCGGGATATTACCGAGCGAGAAGGACTGTATATGGCACCCGGCAAAGAGGAAGTCAAACGCAATCGCTTACGTGAGCCAGACAAGACACGTTACCGGATATTCGACATCATCAAAGCTGAGTTGCCACGACACACTGATTTCAACAGTTTTATCGCGGCTGTTGAGAGCCACGGAGTAGAATGCACCCTCATCAACAACGGAATCACCAATAAGGTGCAGGGCATCCGGTTCAAGATGGGCAAATATGCGTTCAACGGATCAAAGATTGACAAATCGTGCAGCTACTCCAAGTTGATTCGGGCATTGGAGGCCAACAAGCCAAGAGTGCAACACCAGCCGGAACGTCAGAAGCCGATGCCACAGCAATCTCACGCTCCACAACAGGAGTACAGAGACGAGTCGCAGGATTTCAGCCTCGGTCTAAACTTATTTCAACTTCATTCAAGCGGCGATAATGTACCGGTTACAGAAACAACATGGTTCAAGAGTCGCCGACGTACACCTAAAAAAGGAAGATCTGTATAATGAACACCTTCACTACATCTCAGGGAGAAGCGGGTAAGAATCCGGCGCTCCCGACCTCTTCCTCAAACGCGACTGCCAGCCCCAAGAATATCGACCTTAACACTGTCTATATGTTCTTGGAGGAATTGAAGCTCTCGTTTGAGAAAGGTCAAGCCAAACAGTCTGATGGCTCACCGGTTCAGACTGAAGTGCATGATACCAAATTTTTTGAGGACATTATTTCCAACTGCCTCAAAAAAGTTCAGTTCAAGGTTGTGGCACCGGAACCCGATTTGTCTAGCATTCCCAAGCCGAAGGACTACTCTCAAAACTTCACTGACCTCGGAACCAAAATTGAAAAGAAAGATTCCGAAACGGCAAAGGCTATGAGTACGTTGGGCACGACTATTACCAAATTAGAAGCGGCTGTCAAGTCTAACACTGCCGCCGTCAATGCTGGGCCCAAAGTACAGAAAGTTGAGAAAACCATCAAGTTTGACATCAACTCATGGAAATGTTTCGCTTGCGTGGTCGCCAGCTTCATCATCAGCATTTTTCTCGGCGTATGGATTATAATCCAGAGTCGTGACATGGATAAGTACACCGATACCGACCTGAAATATCGCTTTATCCAGATGAATGGAAGCGTGTCAAGTGTCGGACTCGACAGCATTGAAGTCTGGTTCCAAGACCCCAACAGAGTGAATAATATCCGTAAGATGGTCACCGAACATGAGCAGCGTATGGAGCAACTCCGCCGCTCAACTCTTGAACGTGACCGCCTCAACAATGAGATTAACGAACTGAATTCTCAGAACAACCCCAACAAAAAATGAAAAGAATGACATCAAACCTCCCCATTTCGGCAGATGCTCAAAAAAGCATCAAGGCCTTCTTCTATGACTTCAGCAAGTACATGGAAGAGAACTATTGTGCAACTTCTGACCAGCTTATGCTCGATTGGAACAGCGTCGGCGCAACCGCACGATTCATCGGCAACGGTTGTAACATCCAATATCGCCTTTGGGAACGCTCCAATGGCTACCTCGGCATACCCGACATGACGCTCATCGTCCATGTATTCTCCGTAGCCGACAGCATGGAGAACGTACTCGTGCTGTGCAAATGGACAGGCGAGGCAGCCAAAGCCAACGGCTTCCGCCACATCGCCGACCCCGACCGTCAGCCCGAAGAGGCCGACAACCAAGTAACAGAATGTCAAATCGCATGTTTAACCCTTTAACCTCCACCATTTATATGACAAGCATCTCAACCCTTACCGAGCGTAGAATCGACGATTTCTACCTCGACCTCCGTGACTATGTAGCACTCGTATTCGACGGTGACCCAGAAGAAGTATCTCTCGACTGGAACTGCGTCGGCGCAACCCTCAGCTACCGCGACGACACCCACAACATCTTCATCCGCTTGTGGGAACGCTCCGAAGGCCACCTCAACCTCCCCGACATGACAATGATTGTCGAGACAGTTATCTTCGACCGTAAACTCGGCACACGCCCCAATCATGAGTTCGCCGACCGTCTCCGTAAAGAGATGAACGCCTTCTCCAAATGGCTCATCCTGACTGCACGCATCTGCGGCTTCAAGTATGTAGCCGACCCCAACATGCCGCCCATCCCCGATGAAAACGTCCCGCGTTGCACCATCGCCTGCCTCCCCCTGAAATAGTTCCCACCCACGCCACCCCGACGAGCCTCCTCGCCGGGGTGGCTTCTTTTTTGCCACAATCCTCAAATCTCGGGATTTACATCACCTGTTTCATCACCTGTTTAACAGTATAAATCCATTGTCATGTCAGAAAAATTTGCTAACTTTGCAAGAAATTACAAGAAGTTGTAAAATTATGACGACTGAAGATAAACCAATACCAGCCAATAGAATCAAAGCTGTACTTGCAGAGAAACAAGTATCGGCCAAAGAATTAGCAGCGGCAATAGGACGAAATGAAACCTCTGTTTCTCGTTGGTGCAATAATAAAATTCAGCCATCAGTGGTACAACTTCAAGAAATTGCACATTTTCTTGATGTGGATGTGCGAGAATTGTTATGCTCGACAAAGAATACAAATGTATAAAGTAACATGGGACATAGAAACAGGAGGTGTTCGGCTCAACCACAAAGTTGTAGCTGACACTTTAAGTGTATCTCCGCGTCCTGTGTTTTTTGAGGAACTTGACCTGTTAAGGCTTAATGAATTGGGCTGGGCCTATCCGCATTGTGAAGAACCGCTCCTTTGGGCTTGCAACAAGCAATACTTCTATCGCGGTCAACTCGTTTTTGAGGCAAAAGGCGCGAATCTCTACGATGATGCCTCTATTGACATCAAGCCCGGCTTCGAGAATTTAACTCTTGAACCTGTGAATATGGATGAAATGCTTCGCCAAAACCAAGACATCCTGTTCTTGCTCGAAAGCGAAGCCATTGAATTTATCCGAGAGACTTTTATAGACTACTCCGTAGCCTCCAAAAAGTTCGAGGAGTTCAAGGCAAATCAACTTGACTACGAAGCACTTGCTGCCGCTATAGAAAAAAGAACGAAGCGAAAAATGGCAATCGTCAAAGAAGATTGCGACAGCTTCGATCTTATGGACGAAGATACTGCCCAACAGCAAGGGAAAAAACGTCTACTTACTACAAAGATAGATGTTTTTCTTGCATCATTCTCTGGCGGAAAAGACTCACAAGTCATCCTTGACCTCTGCACCCGAGCACTTCCCCCAAGTGTTTTTGAAGTAATTTATAGCGACACCGGCTATGAGTTGCCCTCGTCGCTTGACCTTTATGAGGACGTTAAAAGGCATTACTCCGAATTATACCCCGGCCTAAAGTTCTCAACCGCTCGTAACCACGCCTCCGTTCTGAGCTATTGGGATAAAATCGGCACTCCAAGCGATACTCATCGTTGGTGTTGCTCGGTTATGAAAACTGCGCCGTTATATCGTTCCCTTAAAGTCCATGGCACTAATAAGCAAGCGAGAGTATTAACATTTGACGGCGTAAGAGCAGAGGAATCTACTCGCCGTAGTAATTACAACAGGATAGGTAAAGGCGTTAAGCATTCAACAGTGATTAACGCACACCCGATATTAAATTGGAATGCCACCGAGATATTCCTCTATCTATTTACCCATTCCTTACCAATCAATCTTGCATATAGATTTGGTAAAGCACGTGTTGGATGTATCATTTGCCCTTATTCTTCATGTTGGGATGATATGTTAGTGGACAAACTTTACCCACAACAACTTTCACCATTCATCGAACGCATCGCCGAGTGGTCAGAACGAGAAGGTATAAAGGATGTCGAAAATTATATCCGAGATAGGAAGTGGAAATTCCGCGCAAGTGGTAAATTCCTAACGATACCTACCCAAGTTATTTTCAAAAACACCTCTGCCAATTTCTTTGTAACCGTCAGAGGAGGAAAGTCTTCAATTGTAGAATGGCTTAAAGTTTTAGCACCTATTACGTGCACAATTGAAGGAGAGCGAGTTTGTGGAGATATTAAGTATAAAGACTCAATCTATTCTTACGAAATTATAGGCTCACTTTCCGATTACACGTTAGAGGTTATAGGGCTAAAAGATTTAACTCTAATATCTTCCATAAAGCGCGTTATTTATAAGGCCGCATATTGCATCAATTGTGAATCGTGCGAAATAGAATGTCCGACTGGAGCTCTATCAGTCTTCCCTACGGTTAAAATTGATACAAAAACATGTGTACACTGCCACCGCTGTCTGAATTTTCACGATAAGGGTTGCATTGTAGCAAATTCAACAAGTATGACAACTGAAACCAACATTAAAGCAAAAGCCGGCATTGACAGATATAATACCTTTGGCATTCATGAAGAATGGATGACAGAGTTCCTAATGTCGCCCGAAGATTTTTGGGAAAATAACGGTCTTGGTCCCAAGCAAGTCCCCGGCTTCAAGAACTGGCTAAAGGAATCCGGCATTGTGGATTCTAAGCTCAATCTAACAGACCTTGGTAAATACTTGTCTCAAATTTACATAGACAATCCAGAATTTGTTTGGTCTGTAATATTTACAAACCTCACATACGAATCCTTTATTGTAAATTGGTTCGTAGAACACATTGCTCCAGGTCAGCTTTTGACAAAGCTTACATCTCTGAACAAATATCGGAAGAATATCCTGGTTACGGAAAGCGAACCGTCGACAACGCTGTCTCGCATTATTCCAACTCTTCAAATATTGCCCCTCTAATTCAGCTTTTAACCTTGCCACTCCCGCAGAAGGCAAGATGTTCAAACGAACGATTTATGAAGATGTATCCGCATCGTCACTGCTTATTCATTATATAAATATGCCGAGTCCGTGGGGTATATGCAATTTAGGGTGGCCGATTTATATGATGTCGAAACAAACACGGCCCCGTTGTCGAATTCGGTATAGGCAAAACTGAGTTTGAGAAAGCGCTCCGTACGCTTAACTCGGCAAAACAACCGCCTATTGATCGCTGAGTTGAAATATGGGGCTTGACCACATCACTCTGCGTGACGACCTTAACGCTCTTTCTGTGGTTAAACAGATGTTATAAAGTATGGCTAACAGGTATTCAGACATAGTAGACCTCCGTTCCGGGAGAAGCACATATTACATCGAAGATGAGAAAGACGGTGAATGGAGCGTTTTTATCATCAACGAGCAATTTAACGACATACTCCGCAACGTTGTTCGCTCAACCCAAAACAATGACTATGATGCTCATAAATCGTTTTGGATTGAGGGTACCTATGGCTCCGGCAAGAGCCACGCAGGTGCTGTTATAAAGCACCTCCTTTGCGATACTGTTGAGGACATAGAAGAATGGGTGAACGGCGAATATAAACTTCCGCAGTTCGACACCCTGCGTTCCTCTATATTCGCCCTTCGCAAGAAGAAACGCTTACTGCCGGTCACTATGTACGGCAATACAAATATCTCTCACCCCGACGACCTCTCGCTTCAACTTCAAAGAAAGATTCAGTCTGCGCTCATCAAAGCCGGGCTTACCGATCTCAACGTAAAAACCGACTTCGATTCTTACGTTGAACATATCGATGAAAACCCCAAGTTTTGGGAGCTGATTATTGAACAATCTCCCAAACTTGCCGCTTGGTGTCCCACGGTTGATAAACTTCGGACGGAACTTCAAGAAATGAACAGCAAGACATTGCGCGAAGCCCAGGATGCTGTCCGGGAAAGTGGCCTACACGTGAGAATGAAAAGTGCCAATCTTATAAATTGGTTTTTTGAGGTTCAAGATAAACTGAAAGAGGAAACCGAATATGAAGGGCTTTTTATTCTTTGGGATGAGTTCACCAATCTCCTTCAAATGGATATTGGGCCCACGATTCTCGTAACGCTTCAGGAAATCTCCGAGCGAGCTATGGCGCAAGAAAATGACAGTTATTTCCTGTTCATTACTCACCCTCCGCTCTTAACTCGCTAAAGGCCGAAGAACGCACCAAGACCAAAGGCCGCTACCACTTCATGAAATATAATATGGAGCCGGTATCTGCCTATAAGATTATGTCGCGCAAATTCCGTCAAGTGGCTTCGGAAGAAGAATACATTGATGTATTCAGTCCAATCTTGTCGAAATTTGACGGACTTCTCGCACACTATACACAGAACAGCCCCAATGCGGTAGAAACTTCACGCGACATAAGAAATTTAATGCCACTCCACCCGGCTACCGCACTACTCGCCACGTTCTACGCCCGTGAAGCAGGTTCTGCTTCGCGTAGTGTATTCGAGTTCCTGGGCGATAACAAAACAATCCGTGAGTTCTTAGATAGCGAGAACATCTTCCTAAATCGTCACACTATCACCGCAGACTATCTTTGGATTATGTGGTTGACGAGTTTAACGAGAACGTCGCAAAATTCGGTGCTGTCACTGAACGATTCAACACCTACCGCGCTCAATTGAGGACGCCGGAGATGTTGAGTACAGAGTATTCAAAGGAATACTCTTACTCAACGCGCTCAATAACATCGCCAATCATGACGATGTTACACCGAGCGAAGAAAATGTGCTTCGCCTCTTTGAGGGTACGCCATTTAGTCATCTCGTGCCCACCGTGCTCAATCTATTTGACACAAGGGGCTATATCCAACGGGCACCAGGTAATATCTTCTCAATTCAGTTTACTGCCCTTCCGACAAAGGAAATTGAGGATGCAAAGGAACAATTGCGGACTCGCGATTTTAAGTATATTTCTCAAATCCTCAATTTCAATAACGCAGCAGCCAAGGAGATAGATAAGTTACTTATCAACCTTTGCCGCCCGTACTCTTTCAGATTCTACTCTCTTGATGTTAATGAATATACATTGCTCAACAAGATTGAGAACGGGAGCAAAGAGGCAAAAGGCTACGAAATATTCCTCGCATTGCTTTTCGGCAAGACCCTGCCGAAATCTCGCAGTTGCGTGACATAGCCGAGAAAGCATCCGCAGACCAAAGATTCAAAAACACTGTATTCATTGTTTTTGATGCACCGCTCACAGAAAAGAGCTATGAGCGTTTCATTGAGTATCAAGCTAACGCGAAGATAGCACAGAAGTTTAATTTCACCGACCAATACAACGCCCATATTAAAAATGCGCGTAAAATGGTCGAAGATTGGATTTCCAAAGAGGTGCGACAAGTCAACTTCTACTTGTATCTTAGAGGAGTATCCAACGCCTACTCGGCATCGAAGCTGACTTCGACGCTTGATAGAATTATCGCCCCTCAGTTATTCCCATTTGGGCCCGAAGGATTGGACAAGTGCGTAGGCAAGTCAAAAACTTTTTGGAAGAAAGAATCCACCAAAAAGATTGTTCAGCTAATTCTCAACTTCAATTCAAAACAAGATATTCTTGCTGAACTGAATAATCAGCAGTCGCTTGTCAAAATCCTTTTTGAGGAAAGTCTTGACGACAATCTCGAGTTTAAGGCGGATATTGACACCGAGCATAATCCGCTGTATCTTGTTTGTCGCTTCGTTGACAATAAGATTAAACATGCCGACAAGCAGAGCCTGTTCAATCTCGCTGAGAAGTTTGAGGATTTGTCACGCCCTCCATACGGACTTTTTGAAACTTGTTCGTGTATGGCTATGCTTGCCTTCGCCATGCGTAAGCACATCGGCAAGATGTTTGACACCGGCGGAAAGCCTCGCGAAGCTCAACATCTTGTCGAAGACGTTGTTGACATCTTCAAGTGTTGGGAAAAGGGAACCCCAAACACTAAACTCTCTTATAAATTTGAGACTAAAGAGGAGGGCATGATTTGTAAAGGCCTTATCAAGGTCTTTGGACTCACTGCCCAAAACGGTTATCCGGACGTTAGCAGTCTTACCGATACCCGGTGGACTATTCTCCATAAATACTCCGCGTCTATGGGATATCCCCTTTGGGCGTTGAAGTATGCTGTACCTTCCTCTCTTTTGGGCTCAGACAATGGAGAGCGAGCCAAGCAAATAATTGATGATATTTTGACCATTTGCTTTGAAACCGCCCACCGCAATCCCCAGATGATGAGTGCTCTTGCAGAATCCTTAAAAACACTGGATTTTGAATTACGCAGTTGGGTTCACGACTCCAACGCCTTCCGTCAGGGTTTCGAAATTTTCTTAATGTCAAATACTCATGTTTCTCTTAAACAAGAGGACATACAAGAGGCATTTGAATACATCAAGCAGAATATGCCCGGCGAAGTCGGAGAGTGGAGAAAGGAAGATGTGGACGTCAAATTATTGCATTGGGGTCTTAGCAAGAAACAGACACCAACGCCGCCTACGCCTCCAGACCCTGGCCCGACACCAACGCCGCAACCAACACCCACGCCTCCTTCGCCTGACAAAGTCGAAGAGGCTAAAGATAAAATTCATAGCATTACTTCTATCAATGAAGCTCAAGAAATTCTTCTTCGCTTGATTGATTTAGGCTATGATGACATAGTGGACGCCATATTGAACTGACTATGTATAAAGAATTCGGGAACATAGACGCACTTATGCAGTGCATCAATGAGGACAAAACCATTTCGGGAATTAACTCGGCTACAGCCGGGCGTTTTCCCGTTAGGTTCGTTTTGTTTGACAGCTTCAACGACTGCTATGATTTTGTTGAGCGTCTTATGGATAATGGAATCGCACTCAGTAGTGTTAACGAATGGCTTGACCCTGCTTTCCCCGATATTCTTATAAACTACGTTAGACTCTCTGAAAAGATTGTCTCACTAGTTCGAGAAAAAGAGACCACTGATTTGGTGATTGCCCCATTCTCTGAATTGGCTCGTTTCTACGACAACGATACCAACAAGGAATTTGACGCTTTAATCTCAACAATTAAAGCCATTGAAGCCTCCCAATTAGCTTTTGACGCAAAGCAGCGTGTGTATATTCCAATTGTTGGTTTGGAGGGTAAAATGTCGCGTTTCTTCACCGATTCACAAACCCATATTTGGTATTTCAAAAATCAAGTAGCGCCAGTTAACTATCGGCTAATCTTGACAAATAACACTGATTATGGAGTTGACGGATTAGAGCAGAATTATAGCGTGGTGCGTAACGTAAACGAATGGTTGCGCCTATGGCGAGACCAGCAGATGAAACCTAATATCATCTGCACCTCTCGCTCTATTTTTGCTTTTGCCGAATATGCCCAACCAGACAATGCTTTTGACTTCATCACATGCAATTCTTGTCGCGAATTTCTCACCCAAGGCTTGGGCTTGAAACTCGAATTTCTTTCCCATGAGGGTACCACATCGGTTCATTGGGAAACCCTCGCAAAAGTAATCAATGCGATTTCATTCGACTTCAAGAAATTCTTTAACGCTAAATTCGACATTCACGCTCTTGCAGGTCACGACGTATTCATCAAAACCTGGTTCGAGAATAATGAGCCGTTCGACCGATGGCTGCTTGTTTCATACTACGTAGAAAAATTCTGTGACACCGGCTATATCTGTGCAGCACTCAAAGAAATCAAAGGGTATACCAACGCAGACATTGCCCAGTCGTTGCTTCTCACTATCTTTGATTTGAAAGACCTGGAAGCATATATTGATGAGCGTAGAGATGTGCTTACCTTTGTCAGGAAAGAGGGCATTATCCTCAGCGACTGCGTACAAAAGAAACTTGTTGAGAAACTTATAGGAATAGCTCAGACTCACGGTTATCCTACCGCACTTCGCTACTTCTCATTAGTAACTAACGCTGAAAAAGCCTTACTGATTGAATGGTTGGGTAAAGGCTACATCCAAAGAGATGCTATCAAGGAGCTTTATCCCGACATCTATCATTACCTCGGCAGAACATTCGGTGTTAAAGACACTGAGTGCAAATGGCTGCTTTCATACTTTGATGATTACAAATTGGCGAAAGTCGCCAATTCGTACTCTCCTAATATCGAGGAGTCCATTGGCTCTCATAATCAAGACACCGCAACATTCTATTCTTGGTATAACTCTTTCAGTAATACACGAACTCTATTACACAGTCGTAAGGACATTGACGTTTATTTTTGGATAGACGGCCTCGGATTTGATTGGGTTCCGTTCATTCAGCAAATCATTTCAGAACGGAATAACGACAATTACTATCTTAACGAAGTACTTGCCGCACGTTCTGAACTTCCTACAAAAACCGACATCAACAAGAAGTCGCTTCAGCTGCTTACACAACAAGATGATTTGCCAAAGTCAGGAGACCTTGACAAATACTCACATATAACTCGTCAATATCCTCAGTATATCATTGATGATTTTGCTCTTGTGCGCAATACAATCAATAAAATCCTAAATAATAACCCGGGCAAGAAAATAGCCATAGTATCAGATCATGGCCTTTCTTTCCTCAGTCAATTTTTGCCCGGCCTAAACCTCCCAGGCCTTGAATCCGACCACGGAGGACGTACGGCCTTAGCCAAAAAGCCTACTATTGACAGCCGTTATATTATCTTGGACGATAATAAAACCTTGTGCGCTCTGCGTCACAACTCACTATGCGCCAAGATTCATGAGGGCTGCGGTTGCCACGGAGGTTGTACTCCCGAAGAAGTGCTCGTGCCAATATTTATCATATCTTCGCAACCCAACGCCGCCACCTGGTCAGCGACCATTGAAGATTTTGAAATCTCTGCCTCTAATCCCGTTGTGAAGTTCAAAATCAAGGGTATTCCCATTGACCAAATCGCAATGGTGGAATACAACGGCATCGAGTATCAACTCAATGCTCTGCCCGGCGATGTATATTCTACACCGCACTTACCTCTTGATGCTTCGGCTCAGACAATACTTTTGAAGATTGCCGATAAATCCCAATTTTTCAATCTTAAACTTAGCCTTGGCACCGAGGAGGAAGATTTGTTTGATTTCTAATACCACTCCGTATGCGTGACGTGATTTCTGAAAAAGTTCGGCAGCATTTCGCTCCGATGTCTATATATAAAGACCCCAATTCAACCGACAGCCTTTTTGCCGGTCGAAACCTCCCGGCCTTTGTTAAGGATTTTCTTTTAAAGAAATATCTTAACCCCGATGGCTCAATTGACCGAGGTAAATTGACTGCGTTCCTTGACATGGTTATTCCTAAGGAAGCCAGCGAGGTTAAAGATAAAATTGGCCGAGGAGACTCCCTTACTCTTTTGGTGCGCTTCATCGTCTATATAGACCTTGTTAAGGGTGTTCGTCGGTTCGCCATTCCCGACCTCGGCATAAAACTGAACGAGGGGATTATCCCCGAATACGTCTACAATCAGCACACAGGTACGCTTGTAGACGGTGAGCGTTGGGGGATAATCAAACTTTGTTTGATGCCTGATGATGACGGTAAGAAGAACCACGTCGAAATGGTTGATTACAAACCTTTCAAGCCCTACAAGTCAGTAGACGTGGCATATCTTAGGGAGGCGCGTCAATCATTCACTACCGATGAATGGATTGACTTGCTCCTTTCGGCTATGGAGTATGATGCAGACTCTTTCGAGAATATGCATCAGAAACTTGAATTTCTTACACGGCTCTTCATCTTTGTAGAGCCTCGCTTAAATGTTGTAGAGCTTGCTCCGAAAGGTACCGGCAAGAGCTATGTGTTTGGCAATCTCTCCAAATATGGTTGGCTTGTCAGCGGAGGTAAAGTCACCCGTGCCAAGCTGTTCTACGATAAGCAAAAGCAGCAGAACGGAATCATCAAAAATCACGATTTCACCGTGTTTGATGAAATACAGACTATCACCTTCCAAGAACCTTCTGAAATTCAAGCCGCCCTCAAATCTTATCTTGAAACCGGCAAGACCACCATTGACAACAACGAGTTCACCTCGGAGTGTGGTCTCATGCTTATGGGCAACATCCAACTCACATCAAATCGTTTGCCTCAGAGTCCTCGCTACTTCGATGCTCTCCCGGTTTATTTCCGTGAGTCTGCTCTCCTTGACCGCTTCCATTGCTTCATTGAGGGGTGGTATCTACCGCGCATTAACAAGAGCATGATATACAAAGGTTGGACTATCAATGTTGAGTATTTCTCCGAAATTCTCCACGCTCTCCGCACTGAAAATTCATATGGCCTCTTGTTCGATGACCTTGTTGTATACGACAAGAAAGCCGACATGCGAGACTTCAAGGCAGTAAAGAAGATAGCTACCGCTGCGATGAAACTTCTTTTTCCTCACTGGCGATCCATAGAAGATGTCAACTTTGACGACTTCGACACATACTGTCTCCAACCGGCCATAGCTCGCCGTGGCATTGTTAAGGAGCAGTGCCACAACATCGACCCCGAATTCAGTACACAGATGCTTGACATCAGAGTCAAGGTTCAACCATCGGGTAAATTTGAAAACGAATCCAATTGGACTCTGTAACATTGTTATGAATATATCAAGTTTGACATTTCGTAGTCTGACTGTTCTTGATTTCTTTGAAGAATCAAAGGCATGGAAAGAAGAAGATTTTATTTCCAATTGTCAAATTCACAAAAGGGAACTAGAAGGGGTTCGCATATTGAGAAAACATCATAGATACTATGGATGTAAGATGGAAGTAGAACACTTGATTGGTTTTTTGCGTAATCTTTTATGGTTTAATAGCAACCCACACTATCCTGCAACTATGAAGGAAGATGATTATAAAACTCATGATTGAAATGTTTCAACGTTACAACCCAAATTTAGAGTGGAAATAAAAACGATTCAAAGAGCAGAATTTGCACTTTGAATTGCACTTTGGAAGAAGCTGCCGTATTACGTTGCATTGAGACGAATCCGATGATGACGCAAAATGAGATGGCTGCAATTATCGGCAAATCGGAAAGAACAGTCAAATCAATAAACTCCGCCCTCGTCGAAAAAGGCATCCTCACACGCCGCAACGGTCGCCGCAACGGCTGGTGGGAAATAAAAAAAGAAATTTAAGAATTATGACTGAGAACAACCAATATATAGACCTGTTTCACTCACTGATTCAGCATAAGGAGAGTGAGGTGGTGGAGTTCAAAAAGGCGGAGCGCAGCTTCGACTTCGATGACCTCGGCGAGTATTTCTCGGCGTTGAGTAACGAGGCGAATCTGCGTGGGGTGGATTTCGCGTGGCTGATTTTTGGCTACGACGAGAAGAAAAGCACGATTGTCGGCACATCTTATAAGGATGGCGAGCAAGCTCTGAATAATCTGAAGCATGATTTCTCTCAGCATACTGCCGATAGATTGACTTTTCGGGAGATTATTCCGATTGAGGTTGATGGCAAACGAATTCTTATGTTCAAAATTCCGGCCTCACCACGCAATATCGTGATGACTTGGAAAGGGATTGCATATTGTCGTGATGGAGAGAGCATCAAACCAATGAATCAATCCAAAATGGATGAGATTCGCGGACAGGCTCCGGCTCCGGACTGGTCGGCTGAGATTGTTCCGGATGCGACGCTTGATGACCTTGATGAAGTTGCCATCGCCAAGGCTCGGAAGATGTTCAAGAAGGTACATAACCGTATTCCGGTCGAGGAGGTCAATAAGTGGACTGACGAAGAATTTCTCAGCAAATGTGAGTTGATGGTCAACGGCAAATTGCGCCGGGCTGCAATCATTCTTCTTGGCAAGATGTTCAGCGACAGCAAACTCCGTCCGGCCGTTGCCGAGGTGACTTGGACTTTACGCGACTCAAAGCAGGAGGTTGTTGACTATGAGCATTTCTCAGTGCCGTTCATTCTGACTGTTGATGAGATTCTTGCAAAGATTCACAACCTGACCTTGCGAGAGATGCCGGGCGGCACACTGTTTCCCGATACAATGAAGCAGTATGACGACTACACTATTCGCGAAGCTCTACATAATTGCATAGCCCATGAAGATTATACTTTGCAACAGCGTATCAACCTTGTTGAGAATCCGGGGTTCCTCTATTATGCCAATGGAGGTACATTCATTCCGGGAACATTGGAGAATGCACTTGAGACTCAAGGACCACAGCGCTTCTTCCGCAATGCTTGTCTTTGCAAGGCAATGGTGCATTTCAATATGATTGACACCGTAAGCCGTGGTATAAAAAAGATGTTCACCAATCAGATGGAACGCCGCTTCCCGATGCCCGATTATGAGATTGATAACGAGAAAAAAGAGGTCGCGGTGCGTATCTACGGCAATGCTATCAACGAGCGTTACACCAAACTGCTCAAAGAGAATGATAGCCTCACACTCCACGACTGCATCTCTCTAGACGCCATACAGAAAGGACATCGCATAGACGAGGAAATCGCGCAAGACTTGCTGAAACGAGGTTTGATTGAAGGCGAAGCCCCCAACTACACCATATCAATTGGGGTAGCCAAAGCCTCTAAACAACTTCCGGGTTACACAAAGGCGAAAGGGTTGGAAAAAGAGAAACTAAAACAGATGGTTCTTCAACTTCTCAAACATGCTGGAATAGAAGGTGCAATGAGGGATGTTGTATATGACTACCTTAAAGATGTCCTACCGGTTCATAAGACACGCGAGCAACAACTTCGTTTTGTAGGGAGACTTTTGGTCGAAATGGATAATGAGAGTCTGATAAGTCGTGATGGACTGAAATGGAAACTTCGGTCGGATTCGACCGAAAACATATCCCATCCGACCGAATAATATGTAATCCGACCGGAATTTTAAGATTTTCGGTCGGACAGCTTGATTCCGGTCGGATTCCCTCACAAAGAAGAATTATGAAAGTATCAGAACTTATAGAAAAATTGAAAACCTGCGACTTAGAAGCAGAAGTTTGGCTTCCGAATGTCAACGAGCTTGGCATTTCCGGTTACTGTGTACTTGACCACGTCCTGACATTGAACTTCAATGAAGTTGAAAATGATGTCATGCATAATCCCGGAAAGATTGACAAGCGACTTTTGAAAGATAAAACTGACAGCTCGCAGATTGTCTATCCAATAACGGACTTTATCACTGACGGACTTGATAAACCCGCTGAAAATCGTTAATTTTGTACCCACAAAGAAGCGGACCCGTGAGGGGTCTGAGAAGTGGATTTTTGAAAGTAGATTGGCCGAGGATAGCACCCGAATAGCGGTTTTGTAACGGAAGCACCGCAATCCTTTGAGCGACAAATAGTTCTATGCACTGCATCGGAAAATGACAGAATAGTCACAAACCATCACAAATCATCACAAACCATTAGTAAAGCGTCTCTTACGAGGCGCTTTTCTTTTGCCCGTACTGCTCGTTTCTAACGGTTTCTGACTGCTTTTTGGCTTGTATTTGTATCCTGATTGTATCACGCCGTGCTATCGGGATTTTCCGTCAGAGAGGTCGCGGACGATTTAGACGCTGTTAGACGCTGATAGACGTGGTTAGACACTTTTGGCGAAATTATTGGCGAAACTATTAGAAAAAAGCACATGAGCAGTAATCTAAAAATCGAAAAGGTATGTGAGTGGTGTGGCAGCCAGTTTGTGGCGCGTACTACTGCAACAGCCTATTGCAGCCACCGCTGTTCAAGTCTTGCCTACAAGGAAAGAAAACGACAGGCAAAACTGCAACAGTTCAAGGATGAGTATGCACGTATTCAGACTAAACCACGCAAAGATGTTGAGGACGTAGAGTTCATGACACCAATTGAACTTTCCCGCCTATTAGGTATGAGTCGAGCGACTATCTACAACTATATTACTTCTGGAGTCATAAAAAATTTGAGATTGCGTGGTAAGACCTTAATCCGAAAGAAAGATGTGGAGGAACTTTTTGAAACACCTCCTACAATAGATGCCTATATTCCGTGCCGTACACAAAGAAATCCCATATCTGAATTCTACACCTCAAAGGAGGTACAGGATAAATATGGCATTTCTAATTCGGCTCTCTATGAGATAGCCCACCGTGAAAAATGGCCGAAGACGCAGAGTCGTGGCAAGACACTCTGGAGTAAAGAACATGTCGATCGGTACTTTACAAAAAAGAAACCATCGGAAGACATCACTGAGTGGTACACTGCCGCGGAGATTCAAGAGAAATTCGGGATGACCCTCTCAGCAATCTACAATGTGGTATCAAAAGAAGGAATTCCCAAGAAGAAAGAGAAAGGAGCGACTTTCTACTCCAAACTCCATTTCGACAAAGCAAAGGGTATTGAGGTCGATGACTCGCCAAAATACTACACCTATGCTGAAGCAATGGAAAAGTTTGGGCTTACTCGCGACCAACTTCACCATTATCTGAAGTACCACAACATACCTCGCACAAAGAAAGGCAAATTCACATACATATCGCGTAAAGAACTGGACGAATTACTTGCTCCGCCGTCGATTTAGTCGAAATCGGTGATTGTGACAGAATGGTGAGCGTTTTCACCATTCAAACACCATCTACCTTTGCAACAGAAAATTAACTCAAACAAAATACAAAAATGGATACCTGCACTAAAGTATTCCTTCGCCGTAAGGAAATCTCGGGTGGACGACTCTCGCTCTACCTTGACTTCTATCCGCCCATCCGCAACCCTCACACCAACCGCCTAAGCCGTCGTGAGGGACTGGGCATCTATCTGTACGCCAACCCTCAGTCCGCCCGTGAGCGTGAGTTCAACGCCTCAATGGAGGAAAAAGCGGAGGCTATCCGCTGCCGCCGCTTCGAGCAACTACTCAATGAACAATTCGGGTTTCTCGACAAGGAGAAGATGCGCATGGACTTCTTGGAATACTTCCGCAAAAAAATGCTACAAGAAGCATCAGAAATGGAAAGTAGTTTATGAACACTTCTCCGACTTCTGCCGGGGTAAATGCCTCCTCGGAGAAGTGACCGAGGATTTCTGCAAGAGATTCCAGAAGTATCTTCTTGAAGGGGGCCGACGAGATGACCGTAAAGGCACACTCGCCCACAACTCGATTGCCGGCTACTGGTCAACATTCCGTGCCCTGCTGAAAGAAGCATATCAGGAGAAACTGCTCCGTGAGAACATCAACGACTATCTGACGAAAATCGAATGGAAGGATACCAAGATTGAGTTCCTCTCACTCGATGAAGTTAAGAAGTTGGCCGCCACGCCTTGTAAGCATGAGGTACTTAAACGGGCTGCGTTATTCTCCTGCCTGACAGGACTCCGTATAAGCGATATTCAGCAACTGTCGTGGGAGCACATCATCAAGGCTGAGGACGGATATGTGATGCGTCTGCGCACTGAGAAAACCGAGGAGGAAGCCAATCTCCCTATTACAGAGGAGGCATTGGAACTCTGTGGTGAGCGCAGTGAGGGATTTGTATTCAAAGAACTGAAACGCTCGATGATAAACTATCCGCTGAAAGCGTGGATAGCGGAGGCCGGAATCACACGACGAATTACATTCCACTGCTTCCGTCATACTTATGCGACTCTACTCTCACACAACGGAGTGCCCATCTACACAATCTCAAAGATGCTCACACACCGTAGCGTGAAGAACACACAAAAATATGCGGAGGTGACAGACCCTGACAAGCGTTCCGCCGCCAAAACAATCTCACTGAAATAAATGCAGTAATCATAATGAATAAGACCGCCATCGGACAATGACATCCGGTGACGGTCTTTCTCATTTTGCCCCGTTTCTTGGGCGTGTGCCTTTCCTTAGATTGGCTTCCATATCCTCAAAGCTCTGGATTTTGGAAACGCTCTTGTTCCCTTTGACGACATTGACAAGTTCATCTTCTATGAATTTCCATTCCTTGTCGCCGGGATCCTTATAGGCCGGTAAACTTACCCTCTCGGGCAAGAGCATAAATGGTTGACTTGGCTTTACCCAGTATTGAGCAAGCACGGTCTATTCCTATAAAATTTACAGACTGTTTGGAATTCTCACTGAGGCAGCAAGTTGACCTCGCAACTCACAGACCTCTCTTGACAGCTCCTTGACAAGGGCTGTCAGCGACATCACTGCACCCGGCAGTTGTCGAAAGACAATGAATCCTGAGTCATGGTAAAAGCGGCGACTTCAACCGAAGTTGAAATCACCGCAAAGATAGCAGGTGCTTTGATGGTGAAAGCGGTCACTATTACACCACAAACCGACTTTTTCAGGTAAATATCACGCAGCATCCTCATCATCTTCGATATTGTCCCCTAATTCGTATGGTTTGGGAATATCTTCATCGGCCATATCAGCGAGAGCACATTCTTTAGCAGAGACAGATTCAGATTTGGACTTTTGCATTTTTGAGGTTGCTCTATTACCCTCTTTCTGAATCTCTTCTGACCTTTTGCATCAACATATATCAGGATTGATTTTTATCGTGCCTGTCATTGGGTTATTTCTCAACTTGCGCTCGATGGTCTGCAACTCGGTATTGCGGAAGGCATCAGCAAATACCTGTTTCAGGAATAATGCTGTGTGTGCTCCGGGTTTGCGGAATGGCTTGGCTATGTTCCAACCAAAGTGCATGAGGTCTGCTGTTGTGAGAACACGAGAGATTTTCACTGAGGCGGAAGCATCGAAATTCGAAGCGAAGTTCAAAATGGATGAAGCTGATTACATTCTCTATGAGAATCGACAAGTCGCCTTTTGAAAGATATGGAGACATCACATCTCCTACATAAGTTTATCACTTTCTTTTCTATAGCAAGAATGCGCTGTTCCTGCTTTTTAAGAGTCTTATCTCTGGTTGTAGCATAGTCAATGACGAGATTATCGTTATTCTTTGCTTTAGCGAGTTCTTTCTTGGTACTCGCCATGAATCCCCATTTCTTAAATACCAAATCGAATATTGGAGTCAGAATATCAATGATTATCGCATATAGCGCGATGAGAATTGAAAAATGTCGAAACGAATACCACATTTGCATAGAGTGGTTCAAAGCCTTTTTCGACGGCCATTTCTCTGGCGGCAAGTGCCATCATCATGAACACAGATGCCATTAGCAGCCACCAGTGCCCTGTTGTTTTTGGAAATATTTTTCATAGTTGACGTGTATTTTTACGATTATGATTTCAGTGATCTACGATCATCAGAGATGCAAGATTTTGCCACAAGATTCTCATTGAAACTTGTGTACCAAACGCTTCATAAACTGAGCATGGTCTCCATTCTGACGATTCTTGATATTGGCGAAGTTATTGTGCATCTGTCGGTCGGTCACGTTAGTACCGAGAAAGAGATTAACCTTCTCACGTACACGTGACTTACTAAGTTTGGGAAACAGTTTGAAAGCACAGCCGTGAATAAACTCAATTGAATCCATCAGGCTTATTTCTGCGCATTCTGTTGATGATGGAGTTATCGGGATTGCTGTAGTGCAATCCATATCAACATTGCGACGAATAGCACTATGGCCGGTGATAAATGGAGAATGAAGATGTGAGAAATAATCACGTATTTGATGAAGGAATCCCACAGCTACGCCAATTACATGACAGACAGCATCAGAAGCACCTGTATAGGTCTTTTTTATACAGTTCAAGCGTGCTTTCAAGTTTGATTAGTTCAGCATTATTCACGGCCCAGTCTTCCGGAGCAGAACAGACTGTGGTTACCTTATCAGCAAAATTCTCCGAAAATGCGCAGGGAAATCTTCATGGTTCTCAGTGATGATTATGGAAACCAGTTGGGTTCTGAGGTATGAATCAATCATTGCTACCTCCTCTCTTATTTTGCGGTGTTCTTCCACACTCAATGTGGAAGTTTTTCAACCCCGGCATCATGTCCGGGCAATTGTCTCGGGTGGTGTCATTTCATCAGACATAGTGAAATCATTTTTAAGGGTTGAACATTGTAAGCGGGCGTTGCTGCCCGACATGGAATAAAATGTTTAAGTATGTTATTTTGTTTACGGTATATAGCTGGCATAGCCCAATTTAGCATTTAAAAAGTGTTACCTCATAATGAATTTATGTTACCTAAAATGTTACCTTATTTAAAGAAAAAGTGTTTACCTTTGCAGTCGGAAAAAATTTGCGAAATTACTGATTACAGCGTAATTAAGCACCTTGTAATGGTTTGAGCAAATTTCTCATTTTGGAAAATTTTAATTTTTTGAAAAAATGTCCGAAAAAATCAGTGTTCAGCCCTCCGAAAAACGTGTGTCAAGAGCCTTGATATACGGACCAACTACCGAGGAAGTTGAAAAGATGAGGTTGTCATTGCCCTCATAGATGATTGCGTTGATGAGTTCACCGACCTCAAAACTGCAAAACAGGCAATATTGACCGGAAGATATTCAATCGGTCCTCGCATGTTTATACCAGCCTTAATCCAGAGGTAAAATCACTACTCGATCTCGCACGGAATACTCCCGGATGTGTTCAGTCAATCTGTGCCGCTCAAAATCCGAGTTCTGTTGTGATGGCGCATGTCTGGGATGTAGGCAAAAATCATCTGTTCACCAAATCAAAGTCAGAGGTTGATGACCTGACCATACCATTACATGCTATGTTCTCAGACCGCTCTCCTGCCAAGTGGTTCAGCAATCTTCAAAGTGAATTTCAGCGAGTGCGCCGGTATCGGGAGGAATCCGGAAATAATATCGTACTGATAATAGGTGCACAAGGTACTGCAAAATATACGGTAGCACAAATCGGGCATTTACATAGCGACCGCAATATGGCTCCATTTGTGTTTGTCAATTGCAAGCTGCCTGAACGCCATCATCAACTGTTGTGGGATGAGAAAGACAAAGGATTTTTCACCAACAATATCAATGCGATTATGGAAAATGCCGACCACGGCACGCTATATTTCCATGAGATTGACCATCTTGATATTGAGGCACAGGAGGTTTGGCCGATATTTTCAAAAGTGGCAAATACACGATGTCTGACGGCAAAGGCAGGGCTGTTTTTACTGGAGTGATAGTTTGTTCATGCGTCAGTCATTTGAAGAGGGTGTGGAAAATGAGACAATATCACGGAATCTCATACAAGTCATAAGCAGGAACACACTGACAATGCCCTCCTTGCATGAGTTTCATGATGATATACCAACATTGGCAAGAGAGTTGACCGAACATTACTGTATGTCTCAGGGTAAGGAAATAAAATCCCTTTCTAATAAGGCAATACAAGCCATAATGAATCATGTCTGGACAAGAAATATCCGTGAGCTGTTCAAAACAATAAAGGATGCGATAAATATCACTCCGGGGAAAAGAATACCGGAGGAGGCAATCAGAATCCTTCCTCATTTCGATTTGACCGATAACGAGAGAGAACAGAAAAGCAACGTAAGACTTGCCCTTAAACAACAAATGGCAATGTTGCCAAAGCCGCCAATATGCTGAGGTATCACGCAAAACGCTATACGTCTGGATGAGTAAGCATGGTATTGAGAAAGGCTTCGGCAAAAAGAAAAAGAGCAAGCAATGACGAATCACTACTTGCTCTAAATCTACAATTTCGGGGCGGCTCGGAAACCTCCGGGGGGGTTACGCCACAACCACCAATTATGATGCGGGAACTTAACGGTTCCCGTTCTTTGTATATGGTTGTCGGCTCTGCTACCATTGATTTCTTGGAGTCCTGACTCTGAGACGTGGCAGTTCATCAAGTGGCTCTCCGTTGCCTTTTGTCGGCGTGACTACTTTGGCACGGGCGGCTTCCTCAGCATCGCTGGGTTTCAGTTCCGCAGTTATCTTGCGGTCGAGGGCGGCGAGTTCGGATTTGAGTTGTTTCAACTCTCCTCTTTGCCCCATTGCTTGGCGACAATGCCTTCCAAGACTGGGACATCGGCTTTGAGTTTGGCAGTTCGTTCCTCGTATTGCTCAACTATACCGGGGATTTTCTCCAAGGCATTGACGAAGTTCATACAGGCGGCGTGGTGTCGCTCATGGCAATGAAGCCGTTGTTGTACTTGTATTTGTATGAGCCTTCGACAACGAATCGGTTCTGCACTCCCTCCCTGCCATCAATCAGAGTATGCTCAGATTTATGGAGATTGGGAAACCATAGACTTCTCCGACACGGATGTATTGGCCGTGCGTGTCGTTCGTTGTGCCAGCCCCTGCAAGTGGACTCCCATATTCTGCTCGTCCTTGAATTGCAGCCATCACAGTGAGATTATTGACGGATTACCGTCCTTATCTCGCTGGACTACGGCAGAATATTTTTCATAGTCTGCTTCATCCGCTCCATAGCCGCTCGTTGTTCTGAATATCATGGGTAATGGTACTCAGACGGAACTCGGCATCAGCACGACCCTTGCCAAGACTTTCGCTCACTCTCCAGTGACGCGATGCGCTTCTCCAACTTGGCTTTATCCAACAGGTCTGTATTGCCGGAGAGGATTGCCATATATTCGGAGAAATTCATGCCTGATTTTTCATCCATAGCACCTCGTCAATGGTTCTGGCTCCGAGTGCGCCGGACTTCAACTGGGCAATGAAGTGCCTTGCAGTGAGAAGATTGAACTTGAATCAAGATTTTCTACTGCATAGATGATTACGTCCTTTTTGTCGGCGTAAGTTTGGCAATCTCGTTGCCGGCACGGACTCCTCGGCCATTGCGCTGCTCCAAATCACTCGGGCGATCGGGTAGGTCAAGGGCATTGCTGCCCTCTTCCCCCTAAGAACCGTACGTGAGAGTTTCCCCTCATACGGCTCAAGCTCTTCTAAGCCTCTGCTTGTATGCAGAGACCGGCTCAAATTACTTCTTGTTGACATTTTGTTTACGGTTAAGTTTGAAACATTCATCATGAAAATAAGTTACATTTCTTGCCGTCACGTGTTGTTTCCATCACGTTCCATGCCTTATGCGTGTCAATCGGTTCACCACATATCGGACAGACTCTTTTCTGCTTTTCCCATAGGTAAAGCAGTGATTTCCGTCCTTTAAGTGATACAAGCATATCCGCCTTAACTCTTTGATTGAGATAGAGTCTCCATTCAGGGTCAAACGGGTTTACATCTCCCTTTATCTGTTTATAGGGGATATAGGCACATGCCGAAGTCAGAGTCAACAATGTCAGTTGGTCTTCCTTGCCGTTTGCTTTCTTGAACTTTGAGGCGAATGTCCAGTTATTTCCTCGGATATTATGCCAATAACGGTCTTTAATCCAAACGCTTCCCCTTTTTGGAGTGGCGACGTTTAGCCCATTGCCATAGGGAAAGGAATATCTCATGGTCAACACGATGAAATGAATCTCGGGTTGCGCCATGCCGATAATAGTTTCCCCATCCTCGGATTCTGGCGTTTACATTCTGATTAACGACTCCTGCTTGCAACCTTTGTTGCCTTTGATTATCTTACGGATATTCTCCATAAAACGTTTCTCGGCTTCTTTAGTCGGCTTTGTCAAAACTTCGTTGCCGTATTTGCGTATATTGAAACCAAGAAAATCAAAACCATCGTTCACATTAGTGATTACCGTCTTTTCTTCTGAGAGGGTCAGACCTCTCTCTGCCATAAAATCGGAAACAAGTGGCTTGATTTCTTTT
>PDYJ01002321.1_pt1 | contig 46196 bp, 42 predicted proteins | sample 1430841 | NCBI WGS metagenome assembly PDYJ01 (sample SAMN07237672, study PRJNA390542) | Gut metagenome, whole genome shotgun sequencing project. | isolation source: fecal pellets | host: Mus musculus | place: USA: New York, NY | collected 2016-10
GGGCTGAGCTATACTCCGACATTTTTAACTTCAGAGAGTAATTATAAAATCTCTCTCCACAGTCAAGGAGAGCAATTTTACCAAAGATTCTTTATAAAGGGAAGGTTTTAAGAAAGAAATCGCATCTATTCCGGAAGAAAACAATTTGTTTTGCGGTGATTGCGCATTCTTCAATTGCTCCTGTCTCTTCAAGAATACGAGTAATGGAGTTGAGATCTCCTTCCCCTTGTTTAACGGCTTCTTTAATTTCTTTGGCCTCTTCGTCTGAACATTTTCTCAATGCATAGATCAAGGGCATCGTCATTTTGCCTTCACGCAAATCTGCACCTAAGGCTTTGCCGGTCTTTTCTTCATCGCCGCGGTAATCTAAAACGTCATCGATAATTTGGAAGGCCGTTCCTAAGGCTAAGGCGTACTGTGTGAGCTTTTCTTCTTCTTCTTTAGTTGCTCCTCCAATCGTTGCTCCCATCCGGGCGGCGGCTTCGAATAGAACTCCGGTCTTTCTTTCAATGACTTCAAAGTAGCGCTTCTCGTCTACAGTGGTATCGTGGATGTTAAGAAGCTGAATTACCTCGCCTTCGGAGACTCGATTGACGGCACCGGAGACGATTTCGCAGATTCGGATGTTTTTGGTTTTGACCATTAATTGGAAAGCCCGAGAGTACATGAAATCGCCTACCAGAACGGCAGCTGAATTTCCCCACTTAAAGCAAGCTGTTGATTTTCCGCGTCTGAGATCGCTTTCATCGACGACGTCGTCATGCAGGAGGCTGGCTGTATGGACATATTCAATCATCGTAGCCAGGAAAATATGTTCCTTTCCTTGATAGCCCAACGCTCTGGCAATAAGGATAAGAATTAAAGGTCGCATTCTTTTGCCGCCGGCAGAAACAATGTAATCGCTTATCTTCTTTATCAGAGGAATATCACTTTGCAGATCGCTAAGTACCGCTTTCTCGACTTCAGCTAAATCAGAAGCGACGGGTTCAATTATCTGTTTTACTGTTTCTGCAACGTGTGACATTGCTCCTCCTCCTAGTTCTTAACCAAAGCATATTACCGAATTTTTTCTGAGTGTGAAGAGATAAAAAAGAGGTTTTGAGGTCTAAGTTTGAGATTAGAAACAGAAAATATCGTAGACAAAAATTTATTACGCTGAAATCAGCAAAATTTTTAACTTTTTGAAATCGCTTAGAACCGCACATCTATCAATTACGAATATGCAGCACTGACGGTTGCTACACTTTGAATTCTCAAAACCTTTTTTTCAGGAGCACGACTAATGACAATATTAATTAAGCCGGAACAAATGGCAGAGAGCGCAAAAATCGGCACCGATATCCGCCACAAAATCCATGAAGAACCGGAGCTTGGTCTTTGTTTATATAAAACTCAAGAGAAAATAACGAAAGGCCTTGCCTCTTTTTCTTTGAATGAAGTGTATGAGTATGTTGGAGGAAAAGATGTGACCGGCGTAGTTGCCGTTATCCGTGGGACAAAACCAGGTAAAACAATCGGGCTTCGCGCAGATTCTGACGCACTTCCATTGGAGGAAAAAACCAACGCTGCCTGGGCAAGTCGAGTCAAAGGGAAAATGCATGCTTGCGGCCATGACGGACATGTCGCGACACTACTGACGCTTTGTCATTATGCGGCCCAGCATCGAGATTTTGCTGGAACATTAGTTGCAATTTTCCAGCCCGGAGAAGAAGGTTTTGCCGGCGCAAAACACATGATTGCTGACGGCTTGGTAGAAAGATTTGGTATCGATGAGTTTTATGCACTTCATGCCGAGCCAAGCCTTAATCTCGGTGATGTCGGTTTTATTCCGGGATACGCCACTGCAAAATGCCGACAAGTTCGAAATCACCTTCAAAGGAAAAGGCGGACACGGCTCTCGTCCTCATATGACAAAAGATCCTCTGGTGGCAGCTTGTGAATGTGTATTGGCACTCCAAACGATTGTAGCTAGAAGTGTAGATCCGATGAAAACCGCTGTAGTTTCTGCCGGATGCATTCAAAGTGGATTTGGAGATGGACCGAGCGTTGTTCCGCAAGAAGCCAAGATATCGGGAACAGCCAGATCTTTTGAACCGGAAGTTCAGGAAACAATTATTAGGAGAATGAAGCAGGTTGCCGATGGAATTGCTCTTGCCAATGATATGGAGGTCGAAGTTGAGTACACCAAGCTTTATCCGGCGATGTTTAATACTCCTGAGCTGGTGGAAAAGGCTTCCGGTTATGCTAAAGAATTATTGGGCGAAGAGCGCGTCAAGCAATGGCATAGAACCTGCGGTGGAGAAGATTTCTCCTTTATGCTTTTAGCCAAGCCTGGATGTTTGTTCCGTCTGGGCATGAAAGATGAAACTCACTTTGCCAGTGTTCATCATCCAATGTTTGACTTTAACGATAAAGCGATTCAAGTAGGTGCCGCAACTTTACTTACAATCGCGCTGAATCGCGCAGCTTCTTAAGGCCTCGGATAAAGCAAAAGCCGCGAAAGCGGCCTTTGCAGAATAAATATTAGGCTGTCGGTTCTAGGTTTTGTGCTTTTTTGCCTTCGAGAGCTTCCAATGCTTGTTCTGCTAGATGGATGTAAGCCGGGTGAGTGTGCTTCTTAACGGTGTCCATGTCAGCCTCTTTGACCCAGTTGCCGACTACGATACAGGCAATGCCGTTCCCGATCATATTGGTAATGGAACGTGCTTCACTCATGAAACGGTCGATGCCGAGAATCAACGCCAATCCGGCAACCGGAACATCGCCGAGAGAGGAAAGGGAAGCGGCAAGGACAATGAAGCCAGAGCCAGTGACGCCGGCAGCTCCCTTACTTGTCAACAGGAGCACCGCAAGAAGAGTCAGTTGCTGGAAGAGCGTCATCTGAATGTCGCAGGCTTGAGCGATAAACACAGCTGCCATTGTCAAATAAATAGCTGTCCCATCAAGATTGAATGAATAGCCGGTCGGAATTACCAGGCCGACGACGGACTTGCTGATGCCGGCATGCTCCATTTTTACCATCATTCTCGGAAGCACTGATTCAGAAGAGGAAGTGCCGAGCACGATGAGAAGTTCGTCTTTGATATATCTCAAATAGTTAATAAGAGAGAAACCGTGGCTTCTGCAGATAGCTCCGAGAACACCGAAGATGAAGATGAAACAGGTGAAGTAGAAAGCACCCATTAGTTTGGCCAGAGGAAGTAGGGAAGAAATACCATACTTGCCAATCGTGAAAGCCATTGCACCGAATGCGCCGATAGGGGCAACTTTCATGATCCAGCCGACTATCAAGAAAAGAATTTTCGAGGTTTTGTCAATTAACTGGAAAAGCTGAGATTTCTGGCCGCCCATTTTTTGTAAGGTAAAACCAAAAAGAATAGAGAAGAATAAGACCTGAAGAATGTCTCCGGATGCAAAGGCACCTGCCACTGTTGACGGAATGATATTCATAAAGAAGTCAACGGTGGAGTGGGAAGAGGCATGCTGGGTGTAGGCGGAGACGGCCGACATGTCTAAAGTGGCCGGATTGACATGCATCCCTGAACCGGGGGAGAGGAGATTAACCATCAATAAGCCGATTATCAGAGCGAAGGTTGATACCACTTCAAAGTACAGAAGAGCATAGCCACCGACGCGGCCAACTTTTTTCATATCTTCCATTCCGGCAATACCGATAACAACGGTACAGAAAATTACCGGAGCAATGATCATTTTGATTAATTTGATGAAGCCGTCGCCAAGGGGTTTCATCTGGGCACCAAGCTCGGGGTAAAAATATCCCAAAAGAACGCCGATAATGATGGCGCAAATAACTTGGAAGTACAGGGTTTTATATAAAGGTCTTCTACTTCTCATATAGCCCTTCTTTCGTTAAGTTGATGGGGTTGAAAGTTGTGCTTTCGAAAAAATAATAGAAGAAAATATAGGTATTTCCTCTATGTGTCAGATAGAAAATTAATAGTTTCTTACTTCTTTTAGAGAATAAATGTAAATGTTTACCCTTATAAATATTTAAAAAAAATTTTCTGAAATGGTTTGACGCTCAGTTAATTTCTAAGTAAATGATCCGATCTTCAAAACGAAGAACTTAGGCTCTTTTAAAATTGTGTTTAGTTGTTAAATCTTGCTTATTGTGAAATTGTTTTTGTATTATGAAATAATATTTTTTCAATGCAAAATGTTTCGCATATAAAGTAAAAAATAAATTCTCAGTGGACATAACTGGAGAACACTCTGTTTGAATAGTTATTTCTCAGTTGGATTTCGCAGATTTCATCATATTATTTTGCCGTCTTTCTTTTCCTTCCAGCTGTGTTCAACTCTTTGATTACTGGAAGAAAACAGAAAACTGTCAGCTCTGAAGGGAAAAAACAATGTATTTCGTAAATTCCTGCCAGGCAAAAGAATACTAATTGGAGGTAGGAAGATTTTTGAATGCACGTAATTGCTAAGTGGATTGAACGTGAACAAGCAAAGTATGAATTATTAAGTATCAGAAGTGCCTTAATTGTTTTGCTTGAAAAATTTACGGAACCAAACAATTTTAAAAGTTTTCCAACAAATGGTTGATGAAAGACTTTGAATTCAAGGATTCCCATTCTTAAACTTGAATTGAAGACGTTTTGCAAGGAAAGAAAAATGATACTTACTTCAATCCTGACCATTTCACTTTTCATTTTTTGGATTCTTGGCTTGTGGTGTTTTCCGCCGAACTTTGACGCCCGCTCCTATACTCATGAGATTTTTTATATTACCGGCGCAATTGCTTGGTTGTGGATGACCATTTGCCTTGTCATCGCTGCTCGTCCGTCTTGGATTGAAAAGGTTTTTCGCTCACCGCTCGACAGATTGTATGTTTTTCACAAATGGCTCGGTTTTGCAGCCGTTGCAATGGCCTTTGTACATTACTTTGTGAAAGACATTTTCGGTCCGATCCTAAGACTTATCTGGACGCTTCCAAAACCACCGAAAAAAGAGATGCTCGCCGATCCGGCTTTTTGGGATTTGGTGTGGTCTATGAGTCGAACTGTGGCCAAAGAGTCTTCCGTATGGCTTACTTGGATAGCTTTGATTCTTGTGCTTCTTTGTCTAACGAAGAAGATTCCTTACAAACGCTGGTTAAAAATCCATTCTGTTTTTGCTTGGGTTTTTATATTTTTAAGTTTGCATTCTCTGCGCTTGATGAAAGTGTCCGATTTTTACATGCCGTTCGGACTAAGTATCGTTGCGATTACGGTCGTGGGATTATGGGCAAGCATCAATCTGTTAAGAAAAGGACCCGGTTGGCAAAAAAAGATGAAAGCCCACGTCACTTCTATCTCAGAAGTTGGCAGCGACTGCATTCGTCTTGAAATGAAAACTCCTTTGGGTAAAGAGGTACTGCCCGGACAGTTTTTGTTTGTGCATCTTCCCGGAGATGAAGGCCATCCGTTTTCTATTGCGGAATTTAGCGATGACGAAGTAATACTGTGGATTAAGAAGTCAGGCGACTTTACCAATTTCCTCCTAGAGAGGCTGCACACGGGAGATATTTTTGAGGTTGAAGGTCCTTGGGGAGAGTTCATCCCGATTTTTTCGAAAGAGCCTCAGTCATGGTGTGCCGCCGGAATAGGAATTGCGCCTTTTAATGCATGGCTTAAAGCAGCCGCCAAGAACAAACATGGTTCGATCACACTTTTTTGGACCGTAAAAGATCAAAGAACTGCGCCTTTTGTAGAGGCTGTGCGTAAGGAAGCAGAGGAAGCGGACGTTCCTTTAATGCTGATTGACAAAAGTCAGGCCAGACTTACGGTGAAGCAAATCATGCAAGGTAAACCGGAGTTTGTAGCTTTTTGCGGACTGGCTCTGCTTCAAAAGCAGCTGCGGAACGAAAATTATTCGAAAAATCTCATAATCAAACATGAAGTCTTCAACTGGCGCGACATTTAACTGTTGGCAGAAAGAAGCTTTTTGGATAAGCCGCAGACAGACTGATTTCTTCAAAAGGCTCTCGCACATGGACGGAGTCAGATTTTCTTCTATTTTGTTTCTAGTGGATTTCTCGAGTTGCTAGGGCTTTTTTCCTATTTTTAACTTTACTGTTTGATTTGAGAGGAAAGTTGTGTAATAATCGCACGTTCCACGAATTACTCTTTTACCACACAAAAAGGCTTCAGCAGATCGTGGACTGCATTGAAGTGAAGAGGTTTTTATGTACGCAATTATTAAGACCGGCGGCAAACAGTACACTGTTGCTGTTGGCGATAAGCTCCGCGTCGAGTCCTTGGCCGGAGAAGTAGGTTCCCAGATCGAACTTACACAAGTTCTCGCTATTAAAGATGACGCTGGTATGAAAGTTGGCGCTCCTACAATCGAAGGCGCAGCAGTTAAAGCAACTATTGTCGCCAATGGCCGTCATGAAAAAGTTCGTATTTTCAAGTTCCGTCGCCGTAAACACTCCATCAAGAGTGCCGGTCACCGTCAGAACTACACAGAACTCAAGATTGATGAGATTTCTGCTTAATTGATTTTTGATAAGAGGTATTTGAAATGGCACATAAGAAAGGTGGCGGTTCCACAAGAAACGGTCGCGACTCCAATGCACAGCGTTTGGGCGTTAAGGTTTTCGGTTCACAGATGATCAAGTCGGGCGCAATCATCGTCCGTCAGCGCGGCACAAATTTCCATGCCGGTGAAAATGTAGGCATGGGCCGTGATCACACTTTGTTCGCAAAGGCTGAAGGTAAGGTTGAATTCGTAGTTCACGGTCGCCTTAACCGTCATTATGTGAATGTTGTTCCTGTAGCTTAATCTCAGGTTCGGCTTTAAAACCTCATTCCTTAGTTGGTCTGAGGTTTTTGTTTTTCTTGGAGGTTCTTTTGCAGGCCTCCTTTTTGTTTTCCACTATTTCTTTCTGGTAGTGCTGCAATAATCTTGTTTGGACCATTCGAGCGGCATTGCTTCGGACTGTTATAGATCTTCCTCCAAACCGTTGCCTCTCCTCTTTTTCCGGAACTTGTGTGCACTAGAGTAGGCAGAAGTTAGGAGGTGAGTCCCATTTTTTGACTATCATTGAGAAATCGTTAAGCATATTAGAAAATTTGTTAAATCATGAAATTCGTTGATGAAGCAAGAATAGAAGTTAAAGCCGGAAAGGGCGGCAACGGTGTTGCCTCTTTTAGAAGAGAGAAATTTATTCCGAAAGGAGGTCCGGACGGTGGAGACGGAGGCCGAGGAGGTTCTATTTACGCGGTTGCAGATAGAAATATCAATACTCTTATCGATTATCGCTACACCAGAAAATTCTTGGCTAAAAACGGAGAAAACGGTCGCGGCAGTGACTGCTACGGCAAAGGTGCGCCTGATATTGAATTGAAAGTTCCCGTAGGGACGGTTATTACAGATAAAAACACAGGTGAGGTCATTGCTGACTTAGATAGAAACGGACAACGAGCTCTCCTTGCAAAAGGAGGAAAGGGAGGACTCGGAAATTTGCACTTCAAATCTTCAACAAACCGGGCTCCTCGTCAGTGCACACCGGGAGAGCCTGGGGAAGAAAGAGAACTCAACCTTGAGCTGAGAGTTCTTGCCGACGTCGGCCTATTGGGTTTGCCGAATGCTGGAAAATCAACCTTGATTTCAGCAGTTTCTAATGCAAAACCAAAGATTGCGGATTATCCGTTTACTACTTTGCACCCGCATTTGGGGGTTGTCAGAGTTGGTCCGGAAACAAGCTTTGTTATTGCGGATATTCCCGGATTAATCGAAGGTGCTTCTGAAGGAGCCGGTTTGGGACATCTCTTCCTGAGGCACTTATCTAGAACCAGCCTGCTTTTGCACGTTATTGATGTTGCTCCTGTTGATGAAACTACTGATCCAATAGCAGCCGCCCGTGCCATCGTTAAAGAACTTTATAATTTCGATCCGGCTTTGGCTGATAAACCTCGTTGGTTGGTACTTAATAAGATGGACTTAGTGCCCGAAGACGAGAGAGAAGAGGTCATTGCCAAGTACCGCAGGGAATTCGGTGATGAAACACCTATTTTCCCGATTTCAGCTGCTACCAGAGAAGGCTGCGACACTTTAGTTAAAGCTATCTCCGAAGATTTGCAGCAACAGCGGCAGATGCTAATCGAAGACTCCGAGCCTGTCATCGATGATTTCGATGAAGATGAGGAGAATGCTCAAAAAATCGAAGGCGATGAAAGAAAATAAAGAGATCTGGGAAAAAGCTAAAAGAATCGTAGTCAAAATCGGATCCTCTCTTGTTACCAATGAAGGGAAAGGAGTGGACCAAGAGGCTATTAATCGTTGGGTCAGTCAGTTCCGACACCTCCAGGAACAGGGTAAGGAAGTTATCCTGGTGAGCTCCGGCGCTATTGCTGAAGGTGTCGTCAGATTAGGCTTTGAAAAACGGCCAACGGAAATTCATGAATTACAGGCTTGCGCTGCGGTAGGTCAAATGGGTTTGGCTCACGCGTATGAGAAGTGTTTTGCTGCCCACGATCTGGTCGCGGCTCAATTGCTTCTTACCCATGCTGACTTAGCTAACCGTGAACGCTATCTGAATGCTCGTCACACGCTTCTTGCCCTTTTAAAACTCAAAGCGGTTCCCATTATTAACGAGAACGATACTGTCATCACCGACGAAATTAAGGTCGGGGATAATGACACTTTAGGGGCGCTGACGACCAACTTGGTAGATGCCGATATTCTGGTTATTTTGACTGATCAGGAAGGCATGTTTACCGCTGACCCGCGCAATGATCCGAATGCAGAATTGATTTCACGTGCCGCAGCCGGCTCTGCCGATTTGGAATCTATGGCAGGCGGAGCAGGATCCTCCATCGGGAAAGGCGGAATGCTAACTAAAATCTTAGCCGCAAAACGAGCTGCGAGAAGCGGCGCTTCAACCGTTATTGTTAGCGGAAGAATTCCGGATGTTTTAGTTCGCCTGTCTGAAGGCGAATCCTTAGGAACCTTGTTAGTAAGCGAATCGGAGCCTCTCTCTGCGCGCAGACAATGGATGGCAGATCATCTTCAGCTCAAAGGTTACTGCGTGATCGATGAAGGCGCAGTTCAAGCCATCAGAAAAGGCAAGAGCTTACTGCCGATTGGCGTTAAATCCGTTCAGGGCGAATTTTTGAAGGGCGAGGTCATTTCTTGTTTCGACCAAGAAGGCAAAGAAGTTGCCAGAGGTCTTTCTAATTTCTCTGCGGAGACTGCGAGAAAGCTGAAAGGAAAGCACAGTAGCGAAATCGAAGATACTGTTGGTTATATTGAACGTCAGGAACTCATTCACCACGACAATATGGTTCTCATCCAGTCAGCGAATTAATCTTTATCAGGCAGGCCCGTAAAACACCGTTCTTTAGGACGGTGATATAAGGGCCGGATCTAAAATTTTTTCAGTCAGGCGTATTCTGCTGTTCAATGTACTGGTTGATAATAGAAGTAGGGCGCCTCCACAACTTGCGATGAAATAAGAAGGCGACCAGAGAGTAGTTGCCCATAATTGACTACGAATGGAGGGATATTTCTTTTTTCGAATAAGACGGCTCGATAATTCTCAGTCCTCCAACAAGCATTGAAAGATTTGGAGAAGGGATACAAGAATTTTTTTGCCAAGAGAACGAAATTTCCAAGGTTCAAAAAGAAATTTCAGCGCGATTCATTCCGATTCTCGCAGGGATTCAAAATAGATGAGGATAAACAAAGGATCTATTTGCCGAAAATAGGGACAGTCGGCTATAGAAAGAGCAGAAGCATCATTGGCAAACCAAAGAATATTACGGTATCTCGAGAGGGTCTAAAATGGTTCGTTTCCATTCAGACTGAATTTGAAATAGAGCCTAAGCGGATGATTAATTCCGAAATCGGAATTGACATGGGCGTTAAGAAGTTTGTTACTTTTTCGAACGGGACTTTTGTAGAGCCGGTCAATAGTTTGAGAAATTGTCTAAAGCAGTTAGCTAAACTACAAAAGAAATTATCTCGACAACAAAAAGGAAGTAGCAATTCTAAGAAAACCAAAACCAAAATCGCGAAACTGCACAAACGCATAGCAGATATAAGAAGAGACTTTTTGCATAAAATCACGACAACAATAGCCAAAAACCACGGTATTGTGTTCATGGAAGATCTAAAAGTATCGAATATGTCTGCATCGGCGTCAGGTATAGTTGAGCAGCCCGGAAAAAAGGTCAGACAGAAAAGCGGTTTAAATCGTTCAATTCTTGACCAAGGATGGTTTTCTTTCAAGACAATGTTGGCTTACAAGCTGGAAGAAAGAGGAGGGTTGCTGGTATTGGTTCCTCCGAAAAATACGAGCAGAACTTGTCCGAATTGCGGATATATTTCGGCAAAAAACAGACAAACGCAAGCACATTTCGAATGTGTCAAATGCGGATACAAAGAAAATGCCGATATCGTGGGAGCGATAAATGTATTAAGGGCCGGACACGCCCGGTTAGCCTGTGAAATGAACGGTGCAGTAAGGCTGTTGTCAGCAGGAACCCAACGAGACTTTCTACAACAATAGGCTACGGCTGTTGTAATGGTGGTAGGAATCCTCTTCATTTACGAAGAGGAGGAAGTCAATGGAAGGTACTATCTCCCGTCTTTAGCTTGTAAAAATAAAACAAAACTCTCTTAATTCAGAGAGTTATATAATTTTTGAAGCAGACAAAAGTCACTTATATTGGCAATCTAACTCCGAGACGCTTCGTAATATCAACCACGGTGGTGAGTGTTGGAAGCGGCTCAACTCCAAAGACAGCCATCACTTTTTCCGCTTCTTGGTTTAGATCCACGCTCTTCGAGCAGCTGCTTTCCGGTTTCTCCAGCTCTTGTTCTCCTGTTTTAAGGTACAGCTTCACTTTGTTTTTTACCCCTTCAATCGGAGAGACTGTCGGAGACATCAGCAGTTCAACCATCATCTCCGCAGAGTACTCTATGCCTTGCTCTCGCAGCTTAAATGCCATGAACCTCTCCAAAGCCAGTGCCAGAACACAAACGACAAAGTGACCTCGGATATGTGCTTCTGTTCTTACATAAATCGGTCTCGTACACAGTACTGATTTCATTACTCGGAAGCAGTTCTCTATCTTCCATAATTCTCTTAGTCTCGAGTAAATCTCCTCATCACTCAAGTCTTCGCAGCAAGTAATCAAACCGTAATAACCTGCAAACCTTATTTTTCGTTCATAAAGCTCACGGTTTAATTCATAACGCTCCTCCGGCGCCTTTTCATCTGGATCTGACTGCTTTACTCTTTTCAAAAATTGTCTCGAGCCTCGTTTAAAAGAGGCATCAATTCTGCCGGTGCCGGCACTTACCATTTTTTTGGCTTGCTCCCATTGCAAATTTAATTCCTTCATGTCATGGGCATACCGCTTAGCCGACCAAGTCACTATCAAACGCGGTTTAACAGCTTCTTGTGATTCTTCTTGCTTAACCGCATCAGGACAGTCCATTGTCTTCATCTTCCATGACATCTCTCCTGTTTCTGAATCAAATTTATATTTCCAGCCGTCCTCGCTAAACAAGCTTCCCAACTCTTTGCTGCTGAGCCGCTGAAGACTGTGCGCCACGATAAAAGCACAGTCGTTTTTAATCAGTTTGGAGAGATTGTCTTTGCTGTTGAGTCCTCTGTCGGCTACAACAATGGGTTTGCCCTGCGGACATTTTTCTCGGAACGACTCAACAACTTTCATTAAAGTTTTAACTTCTGCCGTATTGCCGCGGTAGATTTCATAGTCGAGAGGAATGCCGCAACGATCAATTAATAAACCGAGCAGAACCTGTGTCTCATGAGTCCGGTGTTCTTTACTCATGCCTCTTTCACGTAAACAATCAGGTTCAAAGCTCTCAAAGTAAAAAGTGGTTACGTCATAAAAGACTAAGGAACAGTCCCGCGAAATTTCTTTGCATACGGCTTCATCAAGTTTTTTGATAATAGTCGGTTTAGAAGCAGCCAGAATGTCTAAAGCTTCGTAGTGATGATCCAGTGAGACAGAGTCAAACTTGAACAAATGACGGGACATTGACGCCTCATTCCTCGCCGGCTCAAGGGACTGAGAATACGGCTGGCCACTTGATAGAACACGGCTAAATCTAAATCCCAGGAAAGTTTTCTGTTGTATCCGGCCTTACGGAACCACGCGTTTAATCCAAGCTTCTCCCAGACTTTTCGTATGGGCGCCATTCCGTAATGGAGCCGAGGAGATGAGGCGTCTGCCGAAGAATTAAAAACCGCGGGCGCAATCCGCCGAACCGCAGCCTCTTGGAGCTGTTCTGCACGTGAGGCATCCGAGCGCAGAGCTGTGACTCTGTCTTTTAAAGATTGAAGGTAGTTCGGATCCTCCTTCATTTTTTCAGAAATATCTCCTAAAGCTTCCAAAGTCCGAGAAGAGTTCTTACGGGTAACCGGGTCTCGAAAGGTTTCGATGATGCTGGCGTAATAGTGCGATCCTCGTTTGTAGTGCTGCAGAGCAATAGTAGGCATATCCTCTCCAGAATCTAATTTTTATTAATTATACCACAAAAGTAAAAACTAAGTATAATATAAATCAAATATAAGTTAAATTTGTCTTCTATAAAAAGTGGGAACAATTAAGCATTCACAAGGGTTGGAGAAGAATTTACATGGCTAAAGACGGGAATAAGTAGCTTCAGGAACTCTGTATTTAACCTTTGGAAGATTTTCTTTCAAGAACTTGTCAAGAAACAAAGCATTGCCATGCAGATATGTTAGAAGAGCCTCGAGCCAAGTTTCTCCTTCATTGTATGCGGCAATCTGAGCAACGGAACCAAAACTGCCGGGCCATAAGTAGTAAGGAGCCATCCGATAGCGAAACTCTTTTCGAATCTTCTCATTCGGAATAATGATGTCAGACACAAGAAGTCCCGCCAAATTGAAACTCTTCGAAGGTGAAGTACAGATAATGCAATTGTCTGCGGCTTTTTCGGAGATAGTGGCATATGGAATAAATTTACTTTCTCCAAGAATGAGGTCTGAATGTATCTCATCGACAACAACTTTGACGTTGTTCCTCTCACAGATTTCATGAACCATTTTCAGTTCGTCTTTTTCCCAACATCTTCCAACAGGATTATGCGGACTGCAGAGAATTAGCATTCGTGTATCTTTTTGTGAAGCAATTTTCTCGAGCTCAGCAAAATCCATCTCGTATCTTCCACCCTTGTTTAATAAAGGATTGAAGGCAATCTGCCTTCCTTTGTAGGTAACATAGTCATAATATGGATAATAGACGGGAGACTGAATAATGACTTTTTCTCCCGGTTCCGTAAACATTTCAACTGCAACAACAATAGCCATGTTTATCCCCGGAGTATAGGTTATCCAGCCTGACTCAATCTTCCAATGATTTCGTCTCTTTTGCCAATTTACACAAGCGTCTAGATACTCTTCACTGCTGAAACCGTAACCATACGTTTCGTGAGCGGCTCTTTTATTGATAGCTTCCACTATTGAAGGAGCGCATTTAAAGTCCATGTCCGCGATTCCCATCGGGATGACATTACTGTCGCCATACATCTTTTGCCTTAACGAAGAAGACCATTTGATCGAAATAGTGCTGCTTCTATCTATAAGAGTATCAAAATCAAAAACGTTTGGTTCTATCGGCTTCATATCGATCTCTTTCTTATTTAAAATTAAAAGATTAATGTTGTTTATTATACAGAACAGTTGTTCTATTTAACGAACAAGGAGAAATTTTGGAAGATATTTTTTTAATAGTTGCGCAAAATTTAAAACAAATAAGAAACGAGCGAAATTTGAGCATTAATGAACTGGCAGAAATGTGCGGTTTGAGCAAAAGTATGTTGTCTCAGATTGAAAAAGGCGGAGGAAATCCAACGCTTGGCACATTGTGGAAAATAGCCAATGCACTTTCTCTTCCATTTGATGCTCTGGTTAAAAGGAAGAACGCTGATTGCGAATTAATAAATCTTTTTAACATATCTCCAATTCTTGAAGATGGAGGAAAAACTAAGAATTATTCTGTTTTCCCGGATGACGGCATTCGAAACTTCGCCGTATATTTCTTAGTCCTTGAGCCAAAGTCCGCTTGGAGTTCTGAGCCTCATGTTCGCGGGACAACTGAGTTTATAACTGTTGTAGAGGGTCTCCTTGAGCTCACGATCGGGACGGCGAAAATGGTTATTAAGAAAGAAGAGAGTATAAGGTTCTCCGCAGACGTCCCTCATGCTTACAAGAACATTGCAGAAGGGGTAACGAAGCTGCATATGATCCTTTCAAGGCAAGATTAAGACTCAGATTTTTAGGAGTTGCCAGAATCCAAGTTCTTTGCGAAAACCCAGTGGATATGGCTCTGTATTTGTTAAGTTTTGACCTTCAAGAAGCGACAGAGTTGCATGCTTAGAATACTGGCAAGCAAACCGAATCTCTCTATCAGTTGAGCTTCAAGAACAAAGTTAATCTCAATACTTATTACGAACGAGGTTCTTTGAAATTACTTTATAAAGGTGCTTGGACTGCAAACCCGAGTACTGAAAGAGAAATACTCGATTTTGCAGCCCGATGATTTATCTTGCTCTGGTCACTTAAGATAGGACTAGAGAGCCCCTGTGCCGAATTTTTCAGTGAAGATGTGCTCCTTGGCAACGTTAGCCCTTTCCAAGGCTTGAGTTGCATCCTTCATGAAACCAACAGGACCGCAGACTAGATATTCGGTATTCGGTTTTACTAAGGAAGTGAAGAAGGCTTCGTCCGGACGACCGGATTTAGAAGTAACGCATGTCACTAATTCAACAGATCCGGATTTGGATAAAGCTTCGACTTCATCGAAAAGCGGATAGTCTTTTTCCTCTTTGCATATATGAACGAAAGTAACCTGACGTTGAGGATTATGAGCTATCGCCTCTTTCAGCATTGCAAGCATTGGTGTGATGCCGATACCCGCACTGATCAAACAAAGCGGATTATTGCCTTCCGGAACATTGAACTCGCCTGTCGGGAAAGAAACTTCGACCAAGTCCCCCTGGTTAATATCCTGATGCAATGCGTTGGAAACCATACCGGCAGGAGAATTACCTTCAGCGACGATCTTTTTAACGGAGATACGCAAAGAATGCTTTGTAGCATCCGTCACTGTGTACTGGCGGGCTGAATCAGATTTTCTTTCTTGACGTAAACACGGACTGACACGTATTGACCAGCCTTTGCCTTCGGCATCTTGCCGTGATCAACCGGGACCAATGTGAAGCTGGTAACTTCATCAGTTTCAGGTTTCTTTTCTTCGACTTTGAAGAATCTCCAGCCTGACCAACCACCTTCTTCATTAGCGTGCTTGTCGTACAAAGCTTTTTCGGCATCGATCAGAACATTGGCCAACTGCCCGTATGCTGTAGCCCAGGCATCAATCAATTCCGGAGTTGCAGCCTCACCGAGGACTTCTCTAATAGATGCCAAAAGATGTTTTCCAACGATTGGATAATGTTCTGCGCGAATACCGACAGAAACATGCTTATTGGCAATGTGTTTAACCGCATTAAGGAGGACGCCTAAATTTTCAATATTTTCTGCGTAAGCAAGAACAGCCCCGGCCAAAGCTTGTTGCTGAGCGCCTGCTCTTTGGTGACCTTGATTAAAAACCTGCATCAGCTCCGGATTATGGCTGAGCATCCTCTTGTAAAAGTGAGAAGTGAGAGCAACTCCGTGTTCTCTAAGCACCGGTACAGTGGCTTTAACGAGTGCAATTTGTTCTTGTGTAAGCATAGAATTCCTCTAATAGATTAGTATTTTCTAATGGTAAACCAGAGCCTTTTTGTCACCCTTAAAAAATTGTTAAGAGCGTTACTTATCACTTCACAGGCAGAAACAAGCCGCATATATTCAGAAACCGCCCAATTTGCAGATTGAAAAAGGTTATTCCACGCTTGGCCTGAAGTGAGGTACTGCTTCAAGGAGTTTCTGAGTATAAGAATGCACTGGAGAATTTAAGACCTGAGAGGCTGGTCCTGTTTCCACAATTTCACCCGACTTCATCACCACAATCTCGTCCGATAAATATTGGACAACACCAAAGTTATGCGTGATAAACAGATAAGAAAGTCCACGCTCTTTCTGGATATCATTCAAAAGATTCAAAATCTGTGCTTGAACGGAAACGTCTAAGGCAGACGTAGGTTCATCACAAATCAATAACTCCGGTTCCACGACAAGGGCCCTGGCTATCGCAAGACGCTGTCTCTGTCCTCCTGAGAACTCATGCGGATAACGATAAAGAGAGTCGGTCCTTAAACCGCATTTCTTCAGCATCTCGGCAATTCGATCTAAGTTTTCACTGAGGGAGTGCTCCGGATGAAGACTTTCCAGCCCTTCTAAGAGCACTTCTTGAACTCTCATTCGAGGATTCAAACTCGAGAAAGGATCCTGGAAAACAATCTGCATTTTTTTACGCAGTGTTTTCAGTCCCTTTTCATTGACAGCACCGAGATCGACTCCCTCTAACCTAGCCTCACCGGAAATGAATGCTTGTCCTCTCAGAAGCTGCAGCACACCTCTGGCCACGGTCGTCTTACCGCTGCCGCTTTCCCCGACCAGGGCAGTGGTCAGTCCTTTCTTCACAGCGAAATTTACGTCTTTAACAGCCTTGAAATAAGACTTCTTTTTAAAGATAGAACCTCTATTCGGAAACCAAACGTTGTAGTTTTGAAGCCCAAGTACCGTCGGCCTTTCCTCCGGTCTTGTTTCTACCGCAGAAGCCGGTAAAGGCAGTACAACTTTTTCCTCAATAGGGAATAAGCAGCGAACTCGATGACCGGCTAAATCATGCAATTTAACCGTTTGTATTTTGCATTCTTCCCTTGCCTCAGCACACCGCTCTGCAAAACGGCAGCCTTTAAAGTCAGTGGTGAGAGGCGGAACTACCCCGGGAATAGCATCAAGCCGTTCAGTTTTGCGCTTGCCGTCCGGAAGAGCACGCAGCAAAGTCCTTGCATATGGATGGAAAGGTCTTTTAAAGAAACTTTTGGCATCTGCTTCTTCAACCATTTCTCCGGCATACATCAGGCCGACTTTATCGGCAACCTGCGCCACCACGGCTAAATCATGAGAAATTAAGAGGATACCGATTCCTTCCGAATCTCTAATTTCTTTTAAGAGATTCAAGATCTGTGCCTGAATGGTCACATCCAAGGCGGTTGTGGGTTCGTCAGCAATTAAGAATCCCGGCTCGGCCGCTAAGGCAAGAGCAATCATCACTCTTTGCTTCTGACCTCCGCTGATTTCATGCGGGAACATATCTATTCTTTTTTCCGGCTCCGAAATTCCGACTTTGTTCAGCCAATCTAACACTTTGTTTTTAGCACTTTGCCCACGCAAAGAAGTGTGAAGATAAATCGTTTCAAGAATTTGATCTCCGATTGTCATGACAGGGTTCAACGAGAGCCCGGGCTCTTGAAAAATTAGGCTGATCTTGCTTGCACGAATACGTCTCATCATGGATTCGGGCAACCCCATAATTTCAGTCCCGTCAACGGTCACAACACCGGATGACACGAGGCCTGTCTCCGGCAACAAACGCAAAAGAGAGAGCGCTGTCATTGACTTTCCGCAGCCGGATTCTCCCACGAGAGCGTAGATTTCTCTCGGAGCTATAGTTAGAGTTAAGTCATCAACGGCTTTGATTGTTCCTTCTTGAGTTTCAATCTCGGTGACGATATTTTTGACTTCCAGCATTACTTGTCTCTCTTTCTTTTCAAAGCCAAACGCGGGTCAAAGGCATCTCTCACCACTGACGCAAATAAATTGGCTGATAAAACCAGCGTCAGCATAAAAGTAAACGAAGCTGCCAAGTTCCACCAAACTACCGGACTGCGGGAGAGCTCAAGTCTTCCTGCATTGATCATCGAACCAAAACTATGAGTCGTCGGATCCACACCGACTCCCACGTAAGAAAGCACGGCTTCATAAAGAACAATTCCCGAAAAATCCAACACGGCTACGATAAGAACAATATGAATTAAATTGGGAAGTATATGGCGTCTCATGATTGTCCAATGACTGACACCGAAAGTTTTAGCCGCTTGAATATAATCCAACTGAGAAATTCGTAGAGTCTCGGCTCTCAGCAGTCTCGCTAGTGTTGCCCAACCGGTAATTCCTATAATCAAAGAAAGCATGAACAGCCTTAGGTCAGCCCTCTCCAATCCGGTTTCATATAAGTCCGGATGGCCGTCGATAAAGACTTGTATCATCAAAACCGCCGCAGCGATCAATAAGACACTCGGAATAGAAGACAAAGTCGTGTAGATGTACTGAATCAAGTCATCCACCCAGCCTTTAAAGTATCCAGCGCAGATTCCGAAAATAATGGCAAACGGTAACGTCGTTAAAGTCGCTAATGAACCGATAACAAGAGCTGTTCTCAAAGACTTTAAAACTTGGTAAAGAATGTCGTTTCCTGTCTGATCCGTGCCTAGCACGTGGTAAACCGGCCAAAGAAATGCGACTAAGCAAATCAGAATAATGAACACCGTCAATGGAAGCAGAACATATTCATACGGAATCGCATCTCTGCGCTTAAAGAATCGGGAGAACTCTTGACCTAAGGTCACGGACTTTCTTATTGCCGCAACCTTGGCGACCAAAAGCCACAACAGAATACTCAGAGCACTTCCGGCACTGAATCCCAAAAAGACTCTCCTACCTATATCAAAGGCTTTAGATTCTCCTTGAGCTAAATGAGCCCCTCCTGCGGCTAAGGGCTCGTAATCACGTACGGGTTTGTCGTTTTCTATGCGTGAGATTTTTTCAAACGTCTTCGTGGCAAAGGGTTCGGAATACGTTTTTTCCTCTGCCGAAGCCGCTTTCCCTAAACTTTTATCCAAAAGAGAGCTTGTTTTCACATCGTAAACAACCTGCTCCCCGTTTGTATCGATTGCGCTTCGGAAGTGAATGGAGTCAATGATAGCTACAGTCAGAAAAACAGTAAGAATCGTACAAGTGCACAAAGCCGCGGGAGAATGGAACACATGGCTCCACCTCATTTTCAGTTCGTCAGAGCGACGAACGTGAAAAATATAAAAGACCAAAGCCGCCACAAGGCAGAAAAGAACGCAGTCAGTTGCCAGAAATACAGGTTTAAACATCATTTCAATCTAATCCTCGGATCGGCAATGGTGTAGGCAACATCCGTCAAAATCAAACCAATCACGTAGAGCACCGTACCAACGAACACCATGGTTCTGACAATGGCGAAGTCCTGAGCATTGATCGCATCGATAGTAAAACTTCCAAGGCCCGGAATGCCAAAAAAGCTTTCCATAATCAAAGAACCGAGAAACAGCATGGGCAAAACAGCGACCGTTGAAGTAATAATCGGCAAGCTGGCATTTCTAAGGACATGCCTGAAGAGAACAGCAGTTTCCGAAAGACCTTTCGAGCGAGCAGTACGAACATAGTCCTTGTTAATTTCTTCTAAAAACATGGAACGGTACAGCAGCGCATCACCACCGATGCGGGAGAATACTCCAATCGCAATCGGAAGAATCAGAAAAGTAATCATGGCCGTTCCGGTTTCAAATCCCGAAATAGGAAAGAGTTTAAAAACTTTAGAAAACAGCCACTGCCCGAAAATGATGTAAAAGAGCGAGGAAATAGACATCATCACGACCGCCAAAATGACTCCTCCGTATTCGAGTTTAGTCCTGCGAAAGAACACCAAACCCAAAGAAAAAGTCACAATAACGATCACTCCGAGCAAAAATGTCGGCAATGCAAGAGCAAGCGAAGGCCACGCTCTTTCCTTAATTTCATAGGCAATATCTCGGCCCGCATCCGAAGATCCTAAATCCCCGACCATCAGCCTTGCGCTATGAGTCCAAAAAATAGTATCTGTCGCTTTTTCCGTTCCTTGAGCCTTGGAATTCCAAATCAAAGGCTTATCGTAGCCGTGAGCTTCTTTCCAATTCTGAATGGCTTCGGCCGTCACTCGCTTACCGCCGATATTCAGTCGAGCCATATCATCGGGCGTATTGACCGCAAAGAACAATAAGAAGGTCAAGAGGTTGACACCCAGCAGAATCAGAAAGCCGTATCCTATTCTTCTTAAAAGATACCTCAGCATTACGCTTTCTCCTTTCTTGCTGTCATCGCTTCTCGTTTCTTATGAAGCAAGTACATCGGCACAATGATGAGAGACAAAAGCACAACAATTCCAAACAGCGGCCAGTAAATAGGTTTGTTCCACTCTTTGATTTTTTCAATTCTAAGTTCCGGATTTATTCTCAAGTACTGAATATGATTACGGACAATTTGAGTCGGCTTCCCGTTATAGACCCATTGATGAAATGCCGCTGCACTCGTCGGAAAATAGCCGAAGGTCCATGGAGCATCTTTCTGCGCAATAGCAATTAATTGCTCAATAGCTTTGGCTTTTTCCGGTCCGTCGCTCATATAACGCATTTTCTCGAAGATGCGGTCGTATTCGGCGTTTTGATAGTTAGAGGCATTCTCCCCGGATCCTCCGGTCTTAGACTTGGCGTTAGGTCCGTAAAGCAGGAAAAGAAAATGCTCTGCATCCGGATAGTCTGCTAACCAGCCCCATAAAAAGAGCTGGTGACTGCCGTTGATCACTTTATCTTGGAAACGGTTATAGTCCGTTGCTCTAATATCAAGCTGAATGCCGAGTTTAGCGAATTGTTTTTGATACCAGTCGAGAACGGCTTTTGTCCCCGGAGAGGCGGCTGCCTGGAAGTCCAGACTCAGCACCAACGGTTTTCCCGTTTTCAGATTCCGGCCGTCAGGGTAACCGGCTTCCGCTAATAACGTCTTCGCCTCTTCCAAAGATTTACGTATAACGGTCCCGTCTTCAAGTTTGTTATACACATACGGATTGAAGCCCGCGGAACCCTCCGGATTATGACCAAATAGACCAGGCGGAAGCGGACCATGAGCCGGGGTTGCCAAGCCTTTCTCAAAAATCTGAATATATTCTTCCCAATCCATCGCAATCGCAATGGCCTGTCTGAGTTTTCTATTTTTTTCTTTTTGTTCTGGGGTTGCGCCCTCCCCTATAACGGGGTCAAGCCAGTTGAATCCAAAATAGGTGTTGTGAGCTTCAATAACTTTCGGAAACTGAAGTTTTTTATTTTTGTATTCTTCTTCCTTCTCTTTACTGTCGGCCATCCCGATTAAAAAACCTTGCCCATTGTCCAATCTCTCGATTTGCGGAGAGTCGTAATAGCCCTGTAAAAACTTTGTCCTAAGAGGCACACTTTCTTTTTCTGCGGAAATCTCGATGCGATCGATAAAAGGCAGCGGTTTGCCGCAATCTTCCAAGTAGCCTTTTTCCTTGTCGCCCGGCTCGCCCTCGCAAGGATACAGCTCAGTCTTTCTAAACAGAGGATTTCTCTGCATCACATGCCGTCTATTTTCAATTGATTCAACCAACTGATAGGGCCCCGTGCCCACAGGCCAGTAATTCAGAGAGAGGTTGTTTTTAGCCATTCCCCTTTGAGCATAGAACGCTTCCGCCTCCCAGGGGATTGGAGCAAAAAATGTCATCGCCAGCCAATTCGGGAACTGAGGATACTTTCCCTTGACTTCTATTCTGAGTAAGTGAGATTCAGGTGCAGATACCCCTTCCAGTTCAAATTTACGCAGATCCAGAAAAGGCAAGTCTCGCTGGCTCGCAGGAAGATTGGCTCTGAGCTGTTTATCGTATTCACGAACTTGCGCAGCCAATTTTTCCAATCCCGGCAAATGAGACACAATTGTTCCATAAATCGGGGAAATGATCCTAGGATTGGTCAGGCGCTTGATGGCATAGACATAATCTTCCGCGACTAACTCTCGGTTCCTTTGTTCGGCAGATCCAGAGGATTACGTAGTTTTTTTGTGACTTCCTCGGATAAGTGATGATTTACATAATTGCCTTTTTCATCTTTTGCAAAAGCCGGATGAGGAGCAAACAAGATCCCTTTCTTGATAGGAATTTCGTAAATGCTCAAGGCGACTTTATCTGCCGGAGCATCCTCCGGAAGCACATTGCCCTCTTTATCCAAAAAAATCGGAGCCGGAACTGCAGCTGCCGTGCGGGGAATCAGCTGGTAGGGACGTTTCAAATAATGATATTGATAAAGCGGCTCATAAATACTGTAAGTAAACGGCGTCTCATCAGAAGAATAAGAACTGGTCGGATCCAAATGCTTCGGACTGCGGCCGGAGAACGGCGTAAACAACGTATTGGAACTTAATTCTTTAATGGAATGAACGGAATTTGGGATAGGACCGCAAGAACTCAGCATTAATACAGCTGCCAGACACCCGACAGCTGAGGTTAATAGTCTTTTTTGGTCCATCTTTTCCTTTGAATTAAGTCTTTGGTTAATATACTGCCTACTTTGAGGCTATCGATTTTATCAAGAACTCTTTGATTTTAATGAGTTGAATTAACTTCTGATACAGCTTCAAACAGGTTGTATCAAAGTGGCTCCGGATGATATTCCTTTCCATTATGACCACCCAGACTTAGCAAAAAATTACGAATCTCACTCTAAGATTTCTACAATTTAGGCTTCTAAATATGATTTCTAATAAACGCAATGAAATTAGTACAATTTGAGTGGCTGGTGCGCGTTTACTACGAAGACACGGATTGTGCCAGAGTGGTTTACTACGCTAATTATTTAAAATTTCTTGAAAGAGCCCGCACTGAGTGGCTCAGAAGCCTCGGTTGGAGCCAAGATCAGATGCTCAAAGAACTCCATTTGATCTTTGTGGTAGCCGGTGTAGAAATCAAATACAGAAAACCTGCAAGACTCGATGACCAGTTAACAATCAAGTGCCGCACACTCAATGTAGGGAAGGCCTCTATCGTTTTCGAACAAGAAATATGGCGCAAAGATGAATTATTAATCTCCGCACAGGTAAAATGCGGGTGTTTAGACTCAGATACTTATAGACCTAAGTTAATGCCTGAGGCGTTGGCAGAAAAATTTCATCAAAAATAGGATTTGGATAAAAAAGGATTGCAATGGAAGCTACTGCAGATTTATCAATTATCACGTTAATTACTCGTGCGAGTATTGTCGTCCAAATCGTTCTAGCAATTCTCGTCATTTTCTCTTTGGCGAGCTGGACTGTAATTTTTCAGAAATGGTTCCAAATTAGCAAAGCGAGAACTGAAGCAAAGAACTTTGACAAACGCTTCTGGGGCGGTGCTGATCTGAATCAGCTTTATGAAACTGCTTCTGACAACAGAAGTTCCATTGGGCCGATGGAAGGCATCTTCTATTCCGGCATGACGGAATTTCTCCGCTCCCGTTCCAGACCCGAGAGTGCTAACGGAAGCTTCACCCTTATCGACAGCATTGCCCGTGCAATGAGAGCCCGATTCCAAAGAGAGTTGGACGGCCTTGAATCCGGCCTCAGTCTTTTGGCTACCATCGGTTCCGTTTCTCCGTACATCGGTTTGTTCGGGACAGTATGGGCATTATGGACGCCTTTACCGGCCTTGGAAACTTAGAGAGCGCCTCTCTTGCCGTTGTTGCCCCTGGTATTGCCGAAGCCTTGGTAGCTACTGCTATTGGTCTTTTTGCTGCTATTCCTGCTGTTATTGGATACAACAGATTTGCTTACTCCATTGATCGCTTATCCATCCAATACGAGAGCTTCATGCAAGAATTCCAAAACATTCTCAGCCGTCAAAACTAATAGGAGTCTGAGATGTCCAGAGGAAATAGCAGACGCCGTCTTTTAGCGGAAATGAATGTGGTTCCGTACATTGACGTGATGTTAGTGCTCGTGGTCATTTTGATGGTGGCTGCCCCATACGTTAATCCGTCAATCGTTGACCTCCCGAAGGTTCATAAAGCTGCAAAAACACCCGACACCATTGTCGAAGTCGTTGTCGCTCCTGACGGCAAACTTTCTATCAAAGATAAGAAAAACATTATGCCGGTTGACTTCCCGGCGCTTGTTGCAACTATTGAGTCTTTGCAGAAAGACGGAACTCAGGTCCCAGTTGTCATTGCCGCAGACAAGACAGTTGCCTACGAGAAAGTTATTGATGTTATGAGAGAGCTCCAAAAAGCCAACATCAACCGAATTGGACTTTCTCTAGAACTTGAGCCTGGTATACGTTAATGAGCACATCCTTACCAAACAAACCGAACGGATCTTCTGAAGGATATTGGGGCGTCTCGTTTATTTTGGCACTGATTGCCCATGGACTTCTCTTTTGTTTACTGTTTGTAGCCTTTCAGTGGAAATCGCAACCGATTGGGCCTGTGTACGCAGAGTTATGGTCACCCTCTGCAATGAATGCCGCAGAAACTCCTTCCGTTGAGGAAACGGCCGAACCGGAATCCCAGCCAGAGCCGGAACCTGCTCCCGAACCAGAGTCTCAAGCGGAACCGGAGCCACAGCCGGCTCCTGAACCAGAACCTCAGCCTGAACCCGTTCCGGAACCAGAACCTCCGGCAGAGCCGCCTGCGCCTGCAGTTCCTCCAATTGCCAGAACTGACTTGGATACCCAGGCTAACCTTCTTGAAGATCCCGAAATTGTTCAGGAGCGCCTAGACCGTGAAGTCAAGAAGCAAGAAGAGGAACGTCAGCGTATTCTCGAACGAGAAAGACAACTAGAAGAAGCTCGCCGCGCTGAGGAACAAAGAAAGATAGAAGAACAAAAACGGGCTGAAGAAAGACGACTTCAGGAAGAACAAAGAAAAATCGAGGAACAAAAGAGACTCGAGCAACAGAAGATTGAGGAAGAAAAGCGCCGTCAGCAGGAAAAGATCGAAGAAGAAAAGAGACTTGAAAAAGAACGTCAGCTCGCTGAGGAACGCCGTAAACAAGAACTTGCTAAGCAGCAGCAGGAACTCAAGCGTCAGGCACAAGAGCGTGAAAAACGCATTGCTGAAGAAAAAGCAAAACGCGAAGCTGAGCTTGCTGAGAAGAAACGTCAGCAAGAAGAACTCAGCCGTCAGCACGCAGAAGCTGAAGCTCAGCAGAAACGCAGAGCTGCCCTTCTTAACAGATTGTCAGGTCAATCGGGTTCTGCAATGGGCCAAGGAAGCGGCATGACTAGCTTCCAGAAGGCTCAGTATGAGAATCGCATCCGCAGCTGTATCCGTCCTCATATAACATTTAACCCTCCTGCTAGTGCAAGAAGAGGACAATACGTTGCTAAGTTTGAGGTCAGTCTTTTGAGAAACGGCAGACAAACCGGTCAGCCTAAGATGCTGCAGAGCAGTAAACTCGGAGCCTACGATAAAGCCGTTGAAAAAGCTATTCTCAGCTGCAATCCTTTCCCGAAACCAGCAGTGGGAGATATTCCGTCAACGATCATTCTCAACTTTGACCCTGTTGACGATACTTCAAACTGATACTAAAACTAATTAAAAGTTGAGGGTGACAATATGCCTACCGCAGCTGAACTGGAACTACAAAAGGTAGTGAAAGCTACCCATTCTGCAGAAGATTTATTGGCGGGAGACCATAATATTCTGGACCAATTTATGGTGATGTTTGAAGAAGGATTCTTCAAACCCATCATTTATTGGCAGCTTTTATCAGTAATCGTTCCAATCTTTATCGGCTGGCTGGTTTTCTACTGGCTGAGAAAAAAAACTCTAAATGCCTATGCGCAAAAACTTGCAATGGAGCATTTAGAAAAAAGCCAGAGGATTGAAGGAATTACGGATGAAGAAGGAGCAGCGGAAAAAGCTAAAACCAAAGAAGAACTCTTCTGGTTAGGCATTAAACGCGGCCTCTTTAGCCTTTTCATGAGCATCTGCTGGCCGTTAGTCAGCTTGTTTTTAATCTTCATCTGCACAGTAACGGCAAGGTTATTTAAGCTTCTGCCTCAGCAGCCGTTACCCATCGAATCCGTGGTTTGGCTGATCTTATGCGCGTTCGTTGTAATTCGAGTCTGCGTCTTTATCATTCATCACAGTTTCCGAGCCGGCCGAGCCGCCTCAAGCCTCGAAAGCTTTATTTCCTTCTCTTTATGGATCGGCGTAGCACTGCAAGTTGTAGGTGTTCTTCCAAAGTGCCGAGAGTGGCTTGAGTCAACCAAATTTGCTTTAGGATCTTCGGATGTTTCCCTTTGGTCCATGCTGCTGTCGTTCTTTACGATTGCGTTAGCCTTATTCATCGCGAAATGGCTCGGACAGTTAGCAGAAAAGTGGCTCAACTCCATGAACGGCCTTCATACGAACCTCAAAGTCGTTTTGATCCGAATCCTCAAGGTCGCTTTAATGTTCATTGCGATTTTGATTGGCTTGTCATCGGTAGGTATTGACGTCACGGTTCTCGGAGTATTCGGCGGTGCGGTTGGTGTGGGTCTTGGTTTCGGCTTACAGAAAATTACTTCAAACTACATCAGTGGCTTCATTATCCTTCTGGATCGAAGCGTAAAAATCGGTGACTTAGTGACCGTATCCGGCGTTGAAGGCATTGTTGCTGATATCAAAACCCGCTATACCGTAGTCCGAGCTTTTGACGGCAGCGTCACGATTATTCCGAATGAGTCGTTTGTTACGGGCAATGTGAAGAATACCTCTTACCTCTCCGGCCCCGGCCGTACAACGGTAGCAATCAGTGTCGACTATTCTTCCAATATCGACGACTGCATCAACACGATGAACGACATTGTCCGCAGCCAGCCGCGTGTTTTGATTAACCCTGCTCCCTACACCATTCTTACAAACTTCGGCAATGACGGAATAGATTTGACTTCATATTTCTGGGTAGCAGATCCGGAAAGGGGAACAGCCGTCTTACGCTCTAACATCAGCCGTGCAATTCTCAAAAAATTTAATGAAAAGGGGGTCAACATTCCCTTTCCTCAGCGAGATCTTAGGATTCTCCAAATGCCGGAAATTTCCTGCAAGTTTGAGACAGGCACGCCTGCTAAGGCAGCGCCTGAGCCGAAAGAAAGTTAAAACCTTGAGCCTCTTAGCGAGGCTCTTATTTTCCTTTGATATCTTAATAAATCGGCTTTGACACATCAGTCAAACCGGCAAGAAGCATGAGCATCAAGATTGATTTTTGCTCGCACAAATACACGTCTTTCGGATCAAACCACTCTGCCAGTGTATGAGTGCCGAATTCTCTGCCCCCGCGTCCCAATGTCACAGCAGGAATTCCTCGGGCAATCGACATATTGGTGTTAGTACATCCTCCGGGCTTAAAATTGGCTTCCAGCCCAACGGCCGCAGTAACTGCCTTCGTAGCTTGGATAATCAAGGCGTCGTCATCTTGATTTCCGGCAGGAACATCCAGAATTTTTTCATAGCTGACCTTAACCTCTTTCTCGTTACTGTATTTTGCATTTTCTTGTTCACAGGCCAAATGAAAGATTCGTACGAGCTCTTCGTTGAGCTTATTCAGTTCAACCTGACTGTTGGAGCGAGCATTGATTTTGAAGCTAGCCTGTTGGGCAATGCCATGAATGGCTTGTCCACCTTCAATTAAGCTCACTGTAATGGTCGTCTTCGGATCTTCCGGCAAGCAAAGATCGCTAATCATAGCTACCGCTCGAGCTGCAGCATGGATAGCACTTGGAGTTTTGAATGCTGTCCATGCATGTCCGCCCGGTCCAGAGAAAATAACATCCCAATCTACCATTCCGGTAGCGTTGGCGTAGAAATCAACAGCTGTAGGCCCATCGATTGAAACAGTCGCCACAATATGGTTCTTTTTAGAGAGATCTTCCAGAATCCATTTCATGCCGCACATTCCACCTAAACCTTCTTCGCGGACGGTTGCCCCGATAACGATATCGTAAAAAGGTTTGATTCCGGAATCAATAAGTGCTTTGGCGACGGCTAAGTTAGCAGCAATCGCCCGTGTATCGTCGCAAATACCAGGGCAATGGAGCTTTCCGTCTGCACCTTCAATAATTTCTTTGACATCTCCGAATGAGAAAACAGTATCCAGATGGCCTTCCAAGAGGACACAGTTCCCTTTTTTTCGCTGCCGCGAATCCACCCCCAAACATTATTATGTTCGTCAGACTCAACATCATTTAAACCGACAGATTTGAGCAATTCTTTATATCGTTTTGAACGTGTTTCTTCGTGGCCTGTCGGCGCTTCAATGAGCACAAGCTCTTTTTGAATTTCGATAGTTTCAGGTAAGTTAGTCTTAACCACATTCAAAGCGGTTTTGACTTGTGAGTTTTCAAGAACTTCTTTCAATGTTTGACAAATTTCACTCATTTGTTTTCTCTCGGGATGTTTTTGGGAAATAAATTAGAGTAAAGGCTAACAACCTAGCCATTGAGTGTCAATCATTTTTCACTAGTTCTAACCATAAGTTAGAGAAAAATATCCCGGCTTTCGATAAATCAAATCTAGAGACTTCCTTCTAAAATGGAATAACTGTCGCCTTTTCATTTAAGCTCAATTTTTTTAATCCTTAGGTCAAACAATGCAATACACCAAAACGTACGACTCACCTTTAGGAGAAATTCTTTTAGCAGCCGACGAACAAGGACTGACAGGCTTGTGGTTTGACAAAGAAAAAATACTTTGCACGAAACCTTGATCCGGAGCACAAACGAGGAGATCCCCCGGCGCTAAAAGAAACCTGCCGCTGGTTAGATGTTTACTTTTCGGGAAGGGAGCCAACATTTACTCCACCTTTGCATATCATCGGCACGCCTTTCCAAAAAGAAGTTTGGCAGATCCTTCTCCAAATTCCTTATGGAGAAACCGTAACCTACGGTGATATTGCACACCAAATCGCATCCAACAGAGGGGTGGGAGAAATGTCAGCCCAAGCCGTGGGAGGTGCTGTTGGTCACAATGAAATTTCGATCATCATTCCTTGTCACCGTGTGGTCGGAGCCAACGGATCGTTAACAGGATATGCAGGTGGAGTTGATAAAAAGAATTTTCTTCTGAGATTAGAAGGAGCGGATATATCGAAATTTTCTATTCCGACAAAAGGAACAGCGATCAAATCCGAGTGGTAAAACGAAAAGAGGCTCCGGATTTTCCGACAGCCTCCTCATTCAAAGATTTTGGAACTGGCCAGCAACAGACCAGTTAATTTTTTAGTATTTCAATTTTTCTTTGAGAAGCTCTTCAACTTGCTCGTAAGAAACTTTTTCGGTATTCATATCGCGGCGGTTGGTATATTCCACCACACCGTCCTTAAGTCCTTTGTCGCCGATGGTAATGCGATGAGGAACTCCGATAAGCTCCCAATCGGCAAACATGACACCCGGTCTTAAACCACGGTCATCGAGGATGACATCAACGCCGTCAGCTTTCAGTTTGTTGTAGAGAGTATCTGCCTTTTCTCTGACAGCTTCGCTCTTGTCGTACCCTAATGCGCAGATAACAACTTCAAAAGGCGCCATGGCTTTTGGCCAAATGATTCCCTTGTCGTCGTGGTTCTGTTCAATAGCAGCGCCCAAAAGACGGGAAACACCAATTCCGTAGCAGCCATGTGAATAATCTGAGGCTTGCCGTTTTCGTCCAAGAAAGTGGCCTTCAACGGTTTGGAATAACGATCGCCTAAGTAGAAGACGTGACCGACCTCAATGCCTCTTTGCATTGTCAGTTTGCCTTTTCCGTCCGGAGACATATCACCTTCAACGACATTGCGAAGGTCAACGACTTGAGTCGGTTCCGGCAGATCCCGACCCCAGTTAACACCGGTAATGTGATATCCCTCCTTATTAGCACCGACAACAAAGTCACTCATGTTGGCAACAGTAAGGTCAGCAATCACCGGAACGTCTTTGGACAATCCGACCGGCCCTAAATAACCCGGCTTGCTTCCGAAGGTATTCATAATTTCGTCGTCAGTGGCAAAACGATAGCCGCCTTTAAGAATATCTACCTTACCTGCTTTCACTTCGTTCAAAGAGTGATCGCCGCGGACTAACAAAAGCACAACTTTAGCCGGAAGTTCCTTACCTTCTTCATCTTTCCGGTCAATAGCCAAAACGATGGCCTTGACGCTCTTTGTCAAAGGAAGGCCAAGATACTCGGTCATGGTTTCGCACTTTTCTTTACCCGGCGTAGCGACCATCTTCATTTCTTCAGTTGGTTCAGCTCTCTTTTCGATAACGGATAAAGCCGGAGCCAATTCAATGTTGGCTGCGAAGTCGCTTTCCGGGCAGTAAACGATGACATCCTCACCGGTGTCTGCGATTACTTGGAATTCTTGAGACAAATTACCGCGATGGCGCCCGAGTCAGCCCTAACCGGTCTATAGACCAAACCAAGTCTGTCAAAGATCCTGCAGTAAGCATCGAACATCAGTTTGTAGCTCTTTACAGCCTGCTCTTCATTACGGTCAAAAGAATAGGCGTCTTTCATGACAAACTCACGGCCTCTCATCAAGCCGAAGCGAGGACGTCTTTCATCTCTGAACTTGGTTTGAATTTGATAGAAGTTGACAGGCATTTGCTTCCAAGAATTGATCTCCTGTCTGGCAATATCAGTTACTACTTCTTCAGAAGTTGGCTGGAGTGCAAATTCTCTTCCATGACGGTCTTTGAGACGTAGCAATTCATCGCCGTATTTCTGCCAACGGCCGCTTTCCATCCATAATTCAGCGGGCTGAACCATCGGCATAACGATTTCCAAAGAACCGGCTTTATCCATTTCTTCACGGATAATTTTTTCAACTTTCTTTAATGTCCTTACGGCCAACGGCATGTAGTTATAAATACCGGCGGCTTCTTTACGGATCATTCCTGAACGGAGCATGAGCTTCTGGCTCACAATCTCAGCGTCTGCAGGAGCTTCTTTCTTTGTCGAAATATGAAACTGACTTGCTCTCATTGTGTGGACTCTAATAATTTGAGTAACTTTAAACCTGAGCAAAAATCACATCTGAATGCCTTTATATATAATGCTCAGGCGCAAAGTATTTATTTTAATTTAAGTTTATGCTCGATAGAGAAGGATATCGGCCAAATGTCGGCATCATTTTGGCTAATCCGCTTAAACAGGTCTACTGGGGAAAAAGACCTCGTCAACATTCCTGGCAGTTTCCACAGGGCGGCATCAATAGAGGAGAGACTCCTAAAGAAGCCATGCTCCGGGAACTATGGGAAGAGCTCGGTTTAACTCCTGACAAGGTAAAAATTATTAACAGCACGAAAGACTGGATTCGTTATGACGTTCCCGAACGCTGGGTGCGCCGAGACCTCAGAGGCATCTATCGAGGGCAAAAGCAAATCTGGTTTTTACTTGAGCTTACCGGTAAGAACATCGATATCGATATCAACGCCACTAATCATCCGGAGTTTGAAGCTTGGAGATGGAACAATTATTGGGTTCCGCTAAGAGATGTGATTGAATTTAAACGTGACGTATACAAGAAGGTGCTTTTAGAGTTTGCTCCCTCCTTGTTTACCTCTCATCGTGATCTGACGCCGCCTGAGAATTGGGGCAAAGTTGAGAGCACTTCCCGCTTTCGCAGATAGTACCTTCCATTGACTTCCTCCTCTTCGTAAATGAAGAGGATTCCTACCACCATTACAACAGCCGTAGCCTATTGTTGTAGAAAGTCTCGTTGGGTTCCTGCTGACAACAGCCTTACTGCACCGTTCATTTCACAGGCTAACCGGGCGTGTCCGGCCCTTAATCCCGTCTTTAGCCATGTAAATTCTTCTCCAACCCTTGTGAATGCTTAATTGTTCCCACTTTTTATAGAAGACAAATTTAACTTATATTTGATTTATATTATACTTAGTTTTTACTTTTGTGGTATAATTAATAAAAATTAGATTCTGGAGAGGATATGCCTACTATTGCTCTGCAGCACTACAAACGAGGATCGCACTATTACGCCAGCATCATCGAAACCTTTCGAGACCCGGTTACCCGTAAGAACTCTTCTCGGACTTTGGAAGCTTTAGGAGATATTTCTGAAAAAATGAAGGAGGATCCGAACTACCTTCAATCTTTAAAAGACAGAGTCACAGCTCTGCGCTCGGATGCCTCACGTGCAGAACAGCTCCAAGAGGCTGCGGTTCGGCGGATTGCGCCCGCGGTTTTTAATTCTTCGGCAGACGCCTCATCTCCTCGGCTCCATTACGGAATGGCGCCCATACGAAAAGTCTGGGAGAAGCTTGGATTAAACGCGTGGTTCCGTAAGGCCGGATACAACAGAAAACTTTCCTGGGATTTAGATTTAGCCGTGTTCTATCAAGTGGCCAGCCGTATTCTCAGTCCCTTGAGCCGGCGAGGAATGAGGCGTCAATGTCCCGTCATTTGTTCAAGTTTGACTCTGTCTCACTGGATCATCACTACGAAGCTTTAGACATTCTGGCTGCTTCTAAACCGACTATTATCAAAAAACTTGATGAAGCCGTATGCAAAGAAATTTCGCGGGACTGTTCCTTAGTCTTTTATGACGTAACCACTTTTTACTTTGAGAGCTTTGAACCTGATTGTTTACGTGAAAGAGGCATGAGTAAAGAACACCGGACTCATGAGACACAGGTTCTGCTCGGTTTATTAATTGATCGTTGCGGCATTCCTCTCGACTATGAAATCTACCGCGGCAATACGGCAGAAGTTAAAACTTTAATGAAAGTTGTTGAGTCGTTCCGAGAAAAATGTCCGCAGGGCAAACCCATTGTTGTAGCCGACAGAGGACTCAACAGCAAAGACAATCTCTCCAAACTGATTAAAAACGACTGTGCTTTTATCGTGGCGCACAGTCTTCAGCGGCTCAGCAGCAAAGAGTTGGGAAGCTTGTTTAGCGAGGACGGCTGGAAATATAAATTTGATTCAGAAACAGGAGAGATGTCATGGAAGATGAAGACAATGGACTGTCCTGATGCGGTTAAGCAAGAAGAATCACAAGAAGCTGTTAAACCGCGTTTGATAGTGACTTGGTCGGCTAAGCGGTATGCCCATGACATGAAGGAATTAAATTTGCAATGGGAGCAAGCCAAAAAAATGGTAAGTGCCGGCACCGGCAGAATTGATGCCTCTTTTAAACGAGGCTCGAGACAATTTTTGAAAAGAGTAAAGCAGTCAGATCCAGATGAAAAGGCGCCGGAGGAGCGTTATGAATTAAACCGTGAGCTTTATGAACGAAAAATAAGGTTTGCAGGTTATTACGGTTTGATTACTTGCTGCGAAGACTTGAGTGATGAGGAGATTTACTCGAGACTAAGAGAATTATGGAAGATAGAGAACTGCTTCCGAGTAATGAAATCAGTACTGTGTACGAGACCGATTTATGTAAGAACAGAAGCACATATCCGAGGTCACTTTGTCGTTTGTGTTCTGGCACTGGCTTTGGAGAGGTTCATGGCATTTAAGCTGCGAGAGCAAGGCATAGAGTACTCTGCGGAGATGATGGTTGAACTGCTGATGTCTCCGACAGTCTCTCCGATTGAAGGGGTAAAAAACAAAGTGAAGCTGTACCTTAAAACAGGAGAACAAGAGCTGGAGAAACCGGAAAGCAGCTGCTCGAAGAGCGTGGATCTAAACCAAGAAGCGGAAAAAGTGATGGCTGTCTTTGGAGTTGAGCCGCTTCCAACACTCACCACCGTGGTTGATATTACGAAGCGTCTCGGAGTTAGATTGCCAATATAAGTGACTTTTGTCTGCTTCAAAAATTATATAACTCTCTGAATTAAGAGAGTTTTGTTTTATTTTTACAAGCTAAAGACGGGGGAAACCGCGCTAGCTAAGCCAGCTCCGCCGCCTCCAACGATCACGACGTCAGCACGTTCTGTGACGGGAGCTTTGTTGGCGTCTGTTATACGCTTGTTGAAGTCACCTTTTTCAGCACCTGCTTGCTTTAAGCAATCCTTAATGGCGCCAAGGAGCTGGAAGCTTGTTACGGAAGCGCCGGAAACGATATCAATGTTTGTAGACTGGTTCTTGATAACGCTGTCTTCGAGTTTCTTGATGGCAACTTTACCGACGCCCGGACTTTCCAGGTCTTTAGTTGCGATGGAAGCAATTTTGCCGCCTTTGATGTCAACGGTCACTGTGATCGGCGCATTGTGGCCCGTAACCGTCTTAGTATATGTACCGTCTTTGACGGCTGCAGAACATGTTCCTGCTATTGCAAAGGCAGCTAAAACGGCCAATGTGATCTGTTTCATAACAAAACCTTTGATTTGAAGTTGATTAGAGAAATTGAGATGAGGTTTTTTTGGTGACCGGGCCTCTCCGGTTTTTAATTAAGGAACCTTAAGTTCTCTGAATTCGTGGCATTCGTCGCACAAGAGAACTGGTTTCTTATGACCGCGGTGACAGCTTGTACAATCCGGATTTTCAATGTGTGAGTCGTGCGGATTGATGTCATTCTTGTCGGTACGGGCTGCGACTTTGTCATAGCTTCCGTGGCAAACCAGACACTGCTGAGTGGCTACCGCTTTCGGAGGCATTGTGGTATGGCATGCTTCGCACTTACCGCCTCTTTCCATGTGGCGATCAGCGAGCATCTTATCAGCTGCAAAAGAAGTCGTAGCTGATAAAGCTAAAACTAAGATGGAAACAACGGTCTTTAACATGATAAATCTCGGGAGGAGTGCCGCTTGCGCGGCACTTGTTAGTTAAAAGAATTTATTGAAGAGCTTATTACCAGTTTTGTTCGCCGGCAGCTGTGCGTCCTGCAATTCTTCCGAATACGCATGCTTCGGAGTTGTTGGTAGCACCCTGGTAGATGTGGCCCCACATAGAACCTAATTCACCGGCGCTGTACAAACGTGGAATCGGGTTGCCGAACGGATCAAGAACCTGACCGAGTTTGTTTCTCTTCGGGCCGCCCTGAGTGTTCAGAATGGCTGGGTAGAGTTCAGCTGCATAGTATGGGCCTTCACCGATTGGACGAGAAATGATCGGAGCTTCACGGCCTTCGAAAGCAACTTTGTCTTTCTTTTCAAGAGGACGTCCGAAGTCTTTATCGGCACCGGCTGTAATCTGTTCATTCCATCTCTTGACGGTTTCAACAAGGTTTTCAGCAGAAACGTTGTTCTTCTTAGCCAATTCTTCGATTGTCGGAGCGCTGACGATAACGCCTTTTTCGATTTCAGCACTGTTGTCCTTACTCCACTTGTAGTCTTCACGGTTCAAAGCGTAGCCGGAAGTTGCACCGCCGATGATCGGGCCGCGTTTGCGGGCTTCTTCATCGAAGATAACGAAGCAAGGAATTCTCGGATAACGATGCTTGACAGCGTCAAGAAGGTTAACACCGTAAATGCAGGTGTGGTTGTCCATCTTTTCGTTAACGAAGCGTTTGCCGTCTTGGTCAACATAGATGTGAGAAGGAGCAAGCATGTTGATCTGAAGAGCTGTCTTCAAGCCCGGAACAACGAGTCCCAATGGGCAGGAAAGAGCATTCATGTGCCAGAGGTCTGCACCGGCTGCCTGAGCCATGCGAACGCCGTCACCGGTGTTGCCCGGGTGGCCTAAGCGATGGAACTTCTGACCCATTGTGTGGTTAGAGAGCATCTTGTCATCGAATTCGTAGCCGCCTGTAGCAAGAACAACTGCCTTTTTAGCCTTAACAGCTTCTTTCTTGCCGTCGATTTCAATCCAAGCACCGAGAACTTCGTCGTTTCTGGTGATCAATTCAAGAGCGCGTGCATTGTAAACAACAGGGATCTTTCTGACGGTTTCAACAGCGTAGCGGTAGTTATTGAAGAGCATATCGCCGCCGCGTGTCTTCTGTCCTTTCGGAGTGCGGAAACGCCATTTGTCGATACCATCGGATTCAGGAATGCTCTGGAAACCGGCGTGACCGTAGATGTAAACCTTCTGATCCGGAGCCAAGGAAAGGAGGAAGTCTTTGGACTTCATGGCTTCGTCAACGAAAGCTGTCAAGAGTTCGTCATCTTTTTCGCTGTTGGCAAAATCGTATGTCTTTCTCAAGTATTCGATGGCACGTTCTCTGTTGTTAGGGATCATCATGCCGCCGGAAGAAACAGCTGTGTTGCCGCCGCCCTGCGGGCATTTTTCGAAGATAACGACATCAGCGCCTGCGTCTTTGGCTGTGATGGCAGCAGAAGCACCTGCACCGCCGTAACCTAAAATAACGACGTCAGCTTCGCGGTCCCATTTCTGAGGAAGAGGATCACCGGGTTTTGCATGAACTAAAGGAGCAGCAGCGGCACCAGCGGCTGCAGCGGCGAAACCTTTAAGAAAACTTCTCTTGGAAATCAGCTTTGACATTTTGTTTTTCCTTGGTGGTTGGTTAATCGTTGTTCCTTTCGGATGTGCTCATTTTTCCAAAGTCATTACCTAGGTAGTTTGACCTTGATCAAACTTTCTTCAGATTTTTTTATGTCTAAGTAAAAACCATGGTTTGACAGAAAAACGAAAGCGGTTAAATTGGGATTAAAGAAATCCTAAGCTGAAATAAATGAGAAGAAGACAACTGATTGGAACCGCCGCTCTGACGGCTCTAAGCCCGCTCTGCTGGGCTTCGTCTTCCATGGATCATTTTCAGCTCATCATTGTAGGGGCCGGTGCAGCAGGACTCACTTGCGCCTGCATTGCTGCAGAAAACGGTGTCAAAGATATCCTTGTCCTAGAGAAAAATCCGGTTATCGGAGGATCTTCACTTATTGCAAGAGGAACGTGGTTTGCTTCAGGCACTGCTTCTCAAACCACTCGGGGAGTTAAAGACTCTGACCATGATGCTGTCCTCTACCTAAAGTCCGAAGGTTTGGGCAAAAACGATGAAAGTCTGCTCGATGCCATGCTTCCGGCGGCCAGAGAACAAATAGTCTGGTTTGAACAAAACGGCATCCGTCCCATTGCGCTTTTTGCAGAAAAGGGTGTGCGAAGAATCCATAAATTCGATATGCCTGAAGTCATCTTTTTTCTGCGTAAAAAAGCCTTGTCTCTCGGTGTCAAAATTTGGACAGGATGTCCTGTTAAAGACCTTATCCAAGATAAGGTTACAGGCAGGATAAAAGGAGTTGTCTTTACTAGAGCGGGAGCCGACAGGAAAGCCTTTGCCTCTCTGGGTGTTGTCTTGTGTTCCGGAGGATTTTCAAGAAACAAGTCCCTCTTGGAATCGGTACAAGAAGGTTTGCAGAACGTAGCGACCATCGCCCCTCCTGGTTTGACCGGTGACGGATTAAAAATGGGGATTAAGGTCGGGGCTGCCACTGCTGATCTCGAACACATTAAAGCCTCTTATGCCTTCACTGACAATCCCTCTACCTACCAAGACATGACTTTCGCGTATTACTATGGTCCGATTATTGTTAATGACGACTGTGCACGCTTCGTCAACGAATCTGCGCCATACAAAGAAATCGCTCAAAAAGTCATTCAGCAGCATGAAGCAAAGAGCTATCTGGTTTTTGATGATGAGATTCGTAAAACGGTTTCCAGACTAGCTAACTCCTCTGGTCCTCTAAAAGAGTTTTGGGGCACAGGCAAAATAGGTAATTTACCCGTTTTTTTCCGGAAAGACGGTCGAAGAGGTAGCTCAGAATGCTCACATTGATCCGGTCGGGCTCAAAGACACGGTCGACATGTATAACGAAGCCATCGCCAAACTCGGAAAAGATCCTGACTTTTACCGAAAGGACCTTACGGGAAAGGCAAAACTGGCCCAAATCGTCAAACCGCCGTTCTATGTAATTCCTGTTAAACCGGCTCTTCTCGGGACTTACGGAGGGCTAAAAATCAACACGGACGCCCAGGTCCTGAACAAATCCGGAAAACCGATCTCCGGCCTTTGGGCAGCGGGAGAAGTCACGGGAGGTGTGCATGGGGCAGCCGCGGCGATGGGTGTACCCTTGTCATCAGCCTTCGGCTTCGGAAGAATCGCTGGCCTCTCGGCGACTAAAGCTTTACGGGAGGTCAAGGAATGAAAAAACTTCTCCTCCTGGTCTTTTCGGTTGTATTGAGCGTCTATTCGGTAATTGCGTTGTCTAATGTCAACTCAAGAGTCGTCCAGATCGGCATTTCTACCTCCGGAACTTTTAGTGACTATGAAGATTTCCTGATTAAAACCATTTCCGACCTGCAAGGTGCATTGACTTCCCGATACTCGCTGCGCGTCATGTTTTTAAATGACGAAGAGCTCGCCAAAGAAATTAAAGAAAACCGTTTGGACTTAGTCATTGCTCCGAGCAGCTTTGCCCGAACTTATATTCTTCAAGGTGCCCGTGATATAGCCTCTCTTGACCATGAGAACTCAACCAATACAAACCGTGCGGAATCCAGTGTCTTCCTAGTCGACGGAGAAAGAACAAAAGCCACTACCCTGCAGGAAATGCAAGGAAAGACTGTTGTGACGAGTAAAGAATTCGGACTTTCAGGGCTTGCGTCCTTATTAAGCACGATTGCAGAGCAGCTCAAAGTCAAGCCCGATAATTTTTTTAAGGACATCATCTATGTACCGGCCAACCTCAGCCATGTGCTTCGTACACTCAAAGAAGGAAAAGCAGACTTAGCGGTCGTCCCCGCTTGTTCTTTGGAGCGCTATAGTCAGCAAACGACAGATGACACAGGTTGGCTCCGCATACTTCTTCCCCGACAGGATGAGTCCTTGTCATGTATGCATTCTGCCGCTCCCTTTCCCGGCATCACGGTCATTTCGATGCCCAGCCTGTCTCCCTATGAATCGAAGACAATTACAACAGCTTTGCTTGGTATGGATGAGACGGACGGTATGACCTGGGGCGTAGCGACTGACTTCAGTGCCATTGACAGAATTCTTCAGAATCTTAGAAACGGACCTTGGCAAAAAGACTTTTCTCAAACCATTACCGAGTTCGCCAAAGCTTACTGGAAATGGTTTGCCGCTGCCGCCGCCTTCATCCTGCTGCTAATTCTTCACAGTATTCGAAGCGAATTTATCGTCCGCAAAAGAACTGAAGAACTATCAAAAGCCTTGGAACAGCAGAAACTTCTCCATAAAGAAGCCAATCTAGCTAACCGACGTTATGAGAAACTTCAAAAGATTTCGGTTATCGGCCAGATGTCGAGCCTTTTTGCCCATGAACTCAGACAGCCTCTGAACGCGATTAACTGCTATGCCAACGGCTTACGCCGCTTCCTTAAAAATCCGGAAAAAGCGAAGGCATTTATTGATAAAGGTATTGAAGGAATAGAAGCTGAAGCCGAACGAGCAAGCGCCATTGTCGAGCAAGTCAGGAACTATGCTAAGAACAAATCCTCCCGACAAAACCAGCAGGATTTGAAAGAAATTCTTCAGAGGTCCATTGCAGACTTTCAAACCACCAGCGTCGGAGACATGCCTGTCCATTTCATGGATCACGGTGGCGACCATGTGATTCGCGGCGAAGAGTTCGAGTTGGAACTTATCTTCACCAATTTGCTTCGCAATGCGGCCCAAGCCCAGTCTCATCTTAAGAGTGCGGTCGCGTGGATGGAAGTCTCCAACGTTGGACCTTATGTTCAGATTGAAATTTGGGACAAAGGCCCGGCATTATCAGAAGAAAAAATTAAAGAAATCTCTCTCATTGGAGATTCGACAAAAGCGGAAGGGATGGGTCTCGGCCTATCTATTATTCGAACGCTTGTCCAAGCTCACAGCGGAGAGATTCGATTCTCAAAGAGTGAACAAGGCGGCTTAAAGGTGACGATTCTCCTGCCGCTCATTACTTCCAAGAATAATCAACAGGAAGAACAAAATGCCCAAAACAATAAGAGTAGTAGAAGACGATCCTTCCGTTAGAAATGGTCTGGAATATTTGCTCATGTCCGAGGGATATGAGAGTGAAGTTTACGAAAGTGCCGAAGCTTTTTTAGCAGGTGACGCAGCCTCGGTACCGGGCTGCATCATTCTTGACATCCGCATGCCGGGCATGAGCGGACTTGAACTTCAGAATATTCTGATTGAACGCAAATACCCTCATCCGATTATCTTTCTATCCGGCCACGGAGACATTGATATTGCGGTGGGAGCCGTCAAGAAAGGAGCGTTGGACTTCCTTCAAAAACCGGTTAACGCCGACAAATTCTTAGAAATAGTGCAAGAGGCCCTCAAATTGGATCAGCTTAGGACCGGTAACCTCTACAATCCTCAAGATTTGCTCTTGCTTGCCGAGAAGCTTACCGATCGAGAAAAACAGATTATCGGGTTAATTTTCCAGGACATCTCCAATAAAAGCATTGCGGAACGGTTGAATCTCTCTCCAAGAACCGTAGAAAACCACAGAGCGGCAGCTTATCGCAAGCTAGGCGTGAACTCAGCTGAGCAATTAAAAGATAAATTCTTCCTAATAAAGGAGGAATTAGAAGCTGCCGTGAATTCATAGCAAATCGACTCTGAGCTTTCGGTAAAAATCAGGAGCCAAATCCAATTAGAAGCAACTACCACGATAGACAGAATTCTTTTTTGAAAAAGCACAAAAAATTAAACCCGCTCGGGAACTAGCACTGAGCGGGTACGAGTAAAAACAGAATAGTTTTACAGTCTGTCTTCAGCGAGCCATCTTGCGGCTTCGACAGCAAAGTAAGTCAAAATGCCATCGGCGCCTGCCCTCTTAAAGCATAAGAGGGATTCTAAAACCGTCTTCTTTTCATCAAGCCATCCGTTCTGGAAAGCGGCTTTCATCATGGCGTATTCGCCGCTGACCTGATAGGCGAATGTCGGAGCCATGAATTCTTGTTTAACACGCCAGAGAACGTCCAAATACGGCAAACCTGGTTTAACCATCACCATGTCAGCACCCTCGGCCAAGTCAAGACCAACTTCCCACAAAGCTTCGTTGGAATTAGCAGGATCTTGCTGATATACGGCTTTATTGCTCTTACCTAAGTTAGAGCTGGAACCAACGGCATCACGGAACGGACCGTAGTAACAAGAAGCATACTTAGCAGAATAAGCCATGATCTTGGTATGGATTAGACCTCTGCTTTCAAGCGCATCACGGATGATGCCGATGCGGCCGTCCATCATATCGGACGGAGCAACGATGTCAGCGCCGGCTTCTGCATGAGTAAGCATTTGCTTAACCAACATCTCAATTGTTTCGTCATTGAGAATGTAGCCGGTTTCATCGATCAAGCCATCTTGTCCATGGGTAGTGTATGGATCAAGAGCAACGTCTGTCATGATTCCAAGTTCAGGAAAATCTTTCTTGAGAGAACGAACAACGCGAGGAATCAATCCGTTCGGGTTTGCAGCTTCACTGCCGTCCGGAGTCTTAAGAGAGTCGTCAATAGATGGGAATAGAGCCATCACAGGAATTCCGAGCTTGACGCATTCTTCAGCTTTCTTAGTCAACAAATCCAAAGAAAGTCTTTCTACGCCGGGCATAGAAGGAACCTGAACTCTTCTGTTTTCGCCTTCAACAACGAATACCGGGTAGATTAAATCATCGGGACTCAAACGATTTTCACGCATCAATCTACGGGAGAAATCATCATGTCTCATTCTTCTCATTCTTACGGATGGGTATTTTCCTAAAGTTTGCATTTTCTTTAACGGTAAGAGTCAATGATTAACTTTTTAATGATAGTCAATTTTTTTGAAGAATTTATTAAGGCAGAATGGCTCTCTATTCAAGGAAATCGATTATTAAGAATATTTTCAAAATGAAGACTCAAGGCCGCCATCCGTGCTTTGAGAGCGAATGTATGTCCTTTCCCAAAAAATTTTAGAAAACCTATGATGTCCCATATTCGTCTTTCATTTGATTAACTGAGAGAATTGAAAAGAAGCAATTCTTATAATGAAATCGAGAAGATATAAACGTAAAAATGGAAGAGCCTTTAATAAAAAAGTTACCGCTAGGAACTTCTTCATTCTTAGCTTTACGCAATGCCAACCAAATATATGTGGAAAAGAGTGAATATATTTTCAAGCTTGCATCCATAAGAGCCCAGGTTTTCTTATCGCGTCCTAGAAGATTTGGTAAATCTTTGCTCGTTTCAACCTTTGAAGCCTTATTTAAAAACGGTATCCGAGATTTCAAAGGATTAGCGATTGAAAAGAAATGGAAAGATGACAAAAAATATACCGTTGTTAGACTTGATTTTTCAGAAACTCGGGACTTTGAGAATGTTGAAGAATTTTCTCAAAAATTGACGTCCTTGCTTGCTCGGAAATTTCGGTCTGCTGGTTTCTCATACCAGGAGGATAGTGCCCTTTCCGTAACCGAACAGTTATCGAATTGGCTGCAAACACAGCCGGTCAATCAACTTGTAATTTTGATTGACGAGTATGACGCTCCGCTCACCGTATGCTTGGACAGCGCCGATGAGTTTGAATATGTGAGCCGCAAGTTAACCGAGTTCTATGCGGTTCTTAAGACAAATGGTAGAGCTCTGAGATTCTTGTTTATTACCGGAATTACGAAATTCAATAAAACCTGCCTCTTCGCTGAACTCAATGACTTGTCGGATATTTCACTTTCACCTGACTACGGTGCTCTTCTCGGCTTTACTCGTGAAGAGGTCCAAAAAATATTTTGGTGCTTTCCTTGAGAGTACCTCTCAAGTTCTTCAAAAAGATAAGCCAAAGTTAATAGAGGAATTACTTGAATACTATGATGGCCTCTGTTTTGAAGAAACCGCAAAACAAACAGTCTTTTCTCCATGGTCTCTACTAAAGTTTTTTCCTCTCCCAACCGTGGTTTCAAAGACTATTGGTTTGCAAGCGGCGGCCATCCAAGCGTGCTTCTCAAGTCTTTACAATCCAGCCCTTTGAGAAATCCCGAAGAATATAGAAAAGACAAAACTCTGTCGTTGGGTATTCTTAGCAGCTCTACTGAGCTCAACGCTTTGACCGATGTCGCGCTGTTGACTCAAACAGGCTATCTCACAATTAAGACCATAGAATACGGAACTTCTGTTTTTGTCGGCTATCCAAACAAAGAGGTCAGGACAGTGATGGCTCAACTTTACATGGAGCAACTGCTTGGCGGGCGCGTTGCGGGACAAGTCGGCGCGGGTCCCATTGTCCAGGTTTTGTCTGAAGACGGTCCTGAATCGTTATTCCACATTCTTAATCGACTTTTTCTTTCCATTGATTATCATCGGTTCCCTGTCAGAGACGAATTCTCCGTCAGAGCTTTTGTTCAGATCTATTTTGCCGCCGCAGGCCTTGATCCAATCGTGGAACGTCCCAACTCTCATGGCCGAAGCGATTTGGATGTTGGCGCGAGCAATAGGCATTGGCTCCTTGAATTCAAAACCTCTCACGGAAATGAAGATGCCAAAATAAACTTGATGAAGCAGTACGCCAGATTGAAGAAAGGAAGTACGGAGAGCAAATTTCCAGTCTTGAAAAAATCCGGTCTATAGCCTGGACAAAAGAGAATTTGTTCGTTGGAAGGAGTGCTGAGATACGAAAGTTTCATCGTTGCACTGAACCTGCCGTGCAGAGCTCATAAGACTTGCTAGAGGAGAACGAAAGCGATACTCCTTTAACTTTACCTTTCGAAAAAGTCCTTATCTGTCAGTTCTTGGCTTCGGAACTACGTGTCCTCTTCTCGTTCGAACTTTTGTCTGGAGAAAAATCTTTTAACTCTATATGGCCTTGGATTGGCTGTGCTCCTCGGAACTGTCGAACCAGCGACAAACTTTGGATGCTCTAGCCACTTCTTTTTATAAAAGGTTAATCTCAGCCTTCGCACTACAAGTGGCGTATTGTTTTTAATCTGTGATAATCTAAAATTAGAAGATGTGTCGTCAAAGGAACTGGCGTATTGCGATTTCTCTGAAAATAATAAAGCTGTCTGCAGAGGTTCTATTTGAGTTAGCAGGTTGAAAAATATGAGCGAATTTATTGTTTTTAATGAGAAAATTTTAGCCTGGGCTCTTAAGAGAGCCAGATACACTGCTGGAGATCTAGTCAAAGAATTTCCTTTTATTCAGAGCTGGTTAGAAGGAAAACGAAAGCCGACAATCACACAAACTCAGAAGCTTTCCAATAAGCTGTCTGTACCTTTTGGTTATTTTTGCTTACCTTCTCCTCCAGAGGAAATACCATTACTTCCGGATTTCAGAACAAAAGGGAACCATCCAGTAAAAGAAATTAGTTTAGGCCTAAGAAAAACGATTGAGCACGCAAAAGAGTGCCAAGCCTTCCTCAGTGAACGTTTAGAAAATGCGGACGCTGAACCTTTTTTATATGAAGGAGTCCTTTCTCAACATAACACTCCGAAAGAAGGAGCAAACATACTAAAGAAGCTCCTGGGAGAAAAGAAGCTTAGTAGCCAGGAAAATCGCTTTAAGAACCTTCTCCATACTATCGAAAATTTAGGCGTGTTAATACAAAAAAATAGCCATGTGCTTAACTCTATAAAACATAAGTTGGACAGCGACGAATTCCGTGGATTCGCATTATGTGACAAGTACTGTCCTCTGATCTTTCTCAATGAAAACGACTCGTCTAAGGCGCAGATTTTTACTTTGATCCATGAATTTTGTCATATCTTGCTTGGGGAGACGGGCATATCTGGAGGCGATGGTAGCGCTCGCGGTGTAGAACGACTTTGTGACCGTATCACTGTAGAGTATTTGGTCCCCGAAAAGGATTTTAGAAATTGCTGGGAGAGAGGAGATTCCCAAGAGACCTTAGAACTGCTAGATTCTCTGGCCGAAGAGTTTTGTGTGAGTAAGTGGGTGATAATTCGTCGCGCTCATGAATTGCATCTCATATCGGATGCTTTCTTCCATGAGGAATTAAATAAACTTCTTGCTTTCAGTAAACCAAAAGAAAAAGGAAAAGGAGGGCCCAGTTACACCGTGATTCAACAAGCTCGCCTAGGAAAGTTGCTGATCGATAACGCTATAAAAGCAGCCTATTCGGGAGAGATTCCTTTTTCTGAAGCAATGCGGTTAACTCTATACAGTGCAAATACAATTCAGAAAAAAGCCTTGGAGATGGGCCTGTGATAGAACAAAAATATATCTTGGATGCTAATGTATTTATTACATCCAAAAATTCATACTACGACCCACAATTTCATCCGGGCTTTTGGAAGTTTTTGGATTTGGGGATAAATAACGGAACCTTTATTCTTCATCGGCGAGTCTATGAAGAATTAAGAAAAGGACGAGACGAACTCAGCCAACGAGTTGCGCTGTGGGAGCCAAAAGTAAAGAGTCCGTCACCAGAAGAGATGACAAAATACAAGGAAGTCTGCACTTATACTGTGAGTCAGCCGCAATGGAAAGAAAAGTCGATGCTTTTTTGGATGGAGCTGATCCGTGGCTTGTAGCACACGCCAGTATCAACGGTTCAACCATTGTCACTTTAGAAAAAACTGATATAGACGCCAACTGTAAGTCTCCGAAGTTACCAGCCGTAGCCAGAAAATTTGGATGTAAATCCATTGGACTGTACTCTCTTATTAGAAAGTGCAAGCCTATCTTCGAGTTAAAAACAGATCCTTTCCTTTAGAGCAAACGTCTAGCAAAAGAAAAATAGGAAACTTGCATAAGATTAAAACCTTTAGAAGAAATTCCTTCGGATAAGAATTCCGTTCAACACTCTCAAAACGAAAGCGGGCCTACGCCCGCTTCCAAATTACTGAAAAAAATATCTTTAAGATCCTTTCGGCAACCCAAGCCAACCGGTCAGCACATCCTGCAGTTCCTGAATTCCTTCCTTCTTAAGGCCGGAAAACAGCTGATATGTAATGTTGCCGCCAAGCTCGGCCGCCCTCTTGCGGGCCATCTCCATGGAGGCTCTCTTCTCAGTTGTTTTGAGCTGATCAGACTTATTCAAAAGAAAGTGAATCGCCAGGTCTTCTCGAGGAAGCAGAAAGTCGAGCAAGAATTCATCGGCCGGCATAAAAGGTCTTCTAGCATCCATCACGATGACAATGCCTTTGAGCGGCTCTCTTCCGACAACATAGCCGCCGACTAAGTTTTCCCAGGTCTTTCTGGTTTCAGGCGCGGCTTTAGCAAAGCCATATCCCGGTAAATCAACCAAATAGCCTTTTGGAATTCTTTCTCTAGGCTTTTCTCCTTTTACAGAGAGCTCAAAGAAATTCAAAAGCTGAGTACGGCCCGGAGTCTTTGAGGAAAATGCCAAACGGGACTGGCGGCAAATACAGTTGATCGAGGTTGATTTCCCTGCGTTTGAACGGCCCGCAAAGGCAATCTCCGGAAGTTCAGAGTCCGGCAAACCTTCAATGTCGGCTACGGACATCACAAATTTTGCAGAATCAAATAATGAACTCATCTTTGTCCTTCTTTACTTTTTCTTTTTGTCCTTGTGCTTTTCGGACTTTTCCTTCTTATCTTCCCTTGGCATATCAAGCTTGTCGTTAGTTTCGCCA
>PDYJ01002313.1_pt1 | contig 45927 bp, 26 predicted proteins | sample 1430841 | NCBI WGS metagenome assembly PDYJ01 (sample SAMN07237672, study PRJNA390542) | Gut metagenome, whole genome shotgun sequencing project. | isolation source: fecal pellets | host: Mus musculus | place: USA: New York, NY | collected 2016-10
CATCTACAATAGTACCTCGAATACCTTTAGCCCAACATCCAATAGAAGTTGCAACTAATAAAATTGTATATATTAATTTCATAGAATTTGGAGTTAAGATTGCTTATAGAATGTATTTCTGCGAATACGATCCTTTATGATAGTCATGACCAGTTGCTCTTTCTTCTCGGGACAATTCTGATATATACAATAATCATTGTCAGAATTTTTAGTAGATGACAAAAATTAATTTTATGTCAGTTATATGATTGATTTTTAATTAGTTATTACTTGTAAAAGTCCCTGAAAATTAGTAACTTTAAAGAAAAGTTTGACCGCTTTTTCCATGAAAGTTACAACAACTCCCGGGGACTGCGACAAAGTTAATCAAATCGTCCCGATTATGCAAGAGCATCTTGGCCCGGTAATGAATTTGGCCCGCATAAAATTGCTTGCGTTTGTTCTTCACGCCCTTTGTGTTGTGCAGACAGTCAGTCTCCACAAGATAGCATCTGCAATGCCTACGTGTGTGGAGCGTGATTCCAACCTGCGCCGTCTGCAAAGGTTCCTTGCCGGATATGCCCTCAACCTTGACCTTATCGCCAAAGTGATATTTGCTCTTCTGCCCGTCAAGACAGGACTGGTCCTGAGCCTTGACCGCACCAACTGGAAATTCGGTGAGGTCAACATCAATATCCTTATGCTTGGTGTCACTTACAAGGGTGTTGCCTTTCCTCTGCTCTTTACCATGCTCGACAAACGCGGCAATTCCAATTGGAAAGAACGGACGCGGCTGATTGATAGATTTATACGGTTGTTCGGAGCCGAGTGTATCGACTCTCTTGTTGCCGACCGCGAGTTTGTCGGCAAGGAATGGGTCGAATATCTCAACAACAGACGCATCCGATACTATCTGCGGATTAAACAGAATTTTTGGTTGCGCAATCCCAAATCCTGCCAGGATGTCAGGGCGTGGCATCTGTTTCACGGTCTTAAGCCCGGGCAGGAACGTGTCTACGACAAGCTGTTTCTCCTCAAAGGGGAATATGTCTATATTTCCGGAGCCTTGCTGAAAAACTCCGATGGCGTGCCTGAACTGCAAATTCTGATTTGTTATAACCGCCCCGAAGAGGCCGTTGCCACTTACAAACAACGATGGCAGATTGAGACATGCTTCAGAGCTATGAAATCCTCCGGCTTCAACATCGAGGACACCCACCTGCACGACATCGACCGCATCGCTCGTCTTACGGCGATGGTCTGTATTGCATTGGCGTGGGCGTATCTTGTTGGTGAACATAAGGATATCAATGTAAAAGCTATCAGAATATTGAAACACGGCAAGAGAGCCAAATCACTAATTAAGTATGGTCTGGAAGAAATCGCAAACGTTCTTCTAAGACCGCTCTACAAGCCGAAATTCGATGTGTTCAAATTTTTGTCATGTACTTAAGTCAGAATTATTTAACACACTCCTTGAACATCCTCCCAAGCATAGAGGAAATATAGGACATGAAATACAATTCTGATTAGAGAACCGTTTCTGTTGTCTGATTTGAAATTTTTGCTTTAGATCATCTTCAATAGTGGTGGAAGTTATGTTACTCTCAGATTTCTCAGCTTCAAAATTGATTGCGGTACATTTAAAAATACGGCCATCACTATTAATGACTATGGTATTGGCTTTGTCTGCATAACACATATTTCTTAGATTATCCAGGATTGCTGGATAAGCATATACTCCTAAAGCGCAAATTGAATCCATAAGGATGTCCATTTGACCCGTTATGTCAGCTTCTTCAGATGTTTGCCAAACCTGTTGTATGTTAACTGATAGAAATTTCTTGCAATCATCTGAAAGCCCCTTGATCCAAGAGGTAATATCCTTGCATTCGCTTATATTTGCTGGAGTTACGTTTATTCTTAATGTTACAGAGATACCTTTATTAAGCAAAGATTCTATGTTAGATGTAATGGTGTCAAAAGAGTCTTTCCCTTTTGATATCCGAGTTTTGTTATGGGTTTGTTTACCACCATCCAATGTTATTTGCATGAATTTCACATAATGCTGTGAAAGAAAATCTATCATTGAAGGTGTGAGTAAGAACCCATTTGTTGTAAAAGATATTTGAATATCTTTGTTTACTTTGGAGACGGCATTTTCAGTATATTCAATTAATGGTTTTACTATACGAGAAAATTCAAGAAGAGGTTCTCCTCCAAGAAAGACAATTTTATAAGATTGGTTCTTTCTATTGTCTGGCCAATAAGAGCCTTTGTCCTTTCTAGTAATATCATTATTCATTATTGGTGCATTACGATGGTTCTCGTAGCAATACCAACAATTAAAATTGCACCTAAGTGTTGGATTTATAATGAAAGTGAAACTATCAGAAGATAATGTGTTGGAGTTCCAGATCTCAATAACCTTTTCTCTCTCGTTTAGATTCGAGGGTACAATCATGCCATTCTCTTGAAGAAGAGAAAAAATTGTAGGTGTTATAACAGAAATGTCTCTCAAATCTACTTCATGACGAATTGCGATGAATTTGTCGGAGACAGAGTTGTATAGTAAATCACTCTTCTCAGACATGGGAACTCTGATATTGTATAGGCTTAATTTACTCATAAATATAGTTGATAAGTGTAAAATCGTTAATTTATCAGCAGATGATCAAATCATCTGCTGATAAATTTTTCTTTAGCTGCTCAAGTGTGAGAGATGAGATCATCACTCTTGCAGTTGTTAGTAATGGGACACGGGCAGTTGTCTGTGTTGCATCCGTAGTTCGATTTTGCATCTACGGTGGTCGTAGCAGATGCAAATCCTCCTGTGAGAAGGATGGCTTCGTCCTCTTTGAGGATCTCAGCATCCAGCGTTGAGATGAAGCTGGATAGGGTTGTGTTTTCTTTTTTCATAGCTTTATGAGTAAAACTGTTCAACTAAAAAAAAACAAAATATGGAATTTAAAGTTCAATGATTCGGTAAAATTTGAGGTTGTTCAGCCTAGGCTAAGCCGCTAACTGAGCCAACCGATGATTTATTTTCTGAATTATTTTGAGATGCGGAGATTTTCCGCAAGTCGAAATAATTGTTGAGGCGAGATAAGATTCAAACATAAGCCGTTTGAACTGTGCTAACGAAAGATCCGGATAATCTTTCCTTATGACCTCCTTGCAGACATTGAGTGCAGTGAAGGAAAGATTGAATGCGAAGTCAAGCCGGTCTTTGTCGCGTGTCTGTTGCGACTGGAGTCCTGTAAACTGTTTGGCATCGCGTATGCCGAACTCAATCTGAAAGCGGGTGCGGTAGAAACCGATGATCTTTTCAGGCCTCATGTTGGTGTCGGTAGAGAAGTAAAGAAGAGGCTCTGCGTTTTTCAACCGGACAGACCACGATACGGATGTCGCGTCTCAATGCCCTCGAATGTACGACCGCCGTGTGACATCGGGTTTTGTTTCCTTTGGAATCCTCATATATGAATGAAGTGAACACGGACATGTCAAGGTTGGAGAAATCCACTTTCTCTCCATACTTTTTCTTTCTGCCGCGTCTTCGCGGGGCGGAGGAATCCGGCATGGCCAGATACCTCAGATATGAGTTGGCACGTAATCTCCCGACAAATCGGAATCCCATGCCAATCACTTCATTTACAAACTCATATTTGGAGAAAAAGGCATCGGCAACCAGAATATCCGTCAGTGAGAGCAGCTCTGTCGCCTTTGACCTGACAAGTGCCACATACCAGTCAAGCATTGACATTTGTTTCTCAGATTCAAGAGTCCTGAAGTTCGGTGACTGGACAGCACCGAGCATCACGCATGTATGTTTACTCAGACTTATTGCCCCAATCGCCATTATCTCCAGACCGCGTTTGACACGTTGTGCCACCCCAGACCAGAAACGGCCTATGCCATACGTCAGTCTGCCTGCTTTTGAAATGAACGACGGATCGATTGCCACTGCCATGTCATCGGCCGGTCCAAAACAATCCTGCGCCATACCTATGTTGACTTTCATCCAGTCTACGGATGTCTTGAAATTGGAGGCAAAGGTCTTGGCTGTACGACCGCCATAGCGCGACAGCCGGGTAAAATTGACTTTGCCCGGAATCAACGCTACAGTGCGTATTGTTAAAATCAGCCAGTTGAGGAACCTTTTGCTCATCTTGGTTGTAGTATTTTCAAATACCGACTTACACCGAAAGGTGAAGTCTTTGAGAATCGCCAATACGTTCATGGTATAAGTGTTTTATAATGAACGCTTTGGCGATTCATTTGTATTTGACAATTCGACATATTAACTTAAGTTTCAACTACTTCGGTAATTTTTACCGAATCATTGCATAATGAGAGGAAAGCGAAAACGCCTGGTCAACCATAAGCTGACGCCGCTCATTCTGACAAAGGACGGCAGGATATGGCTGGCGATATGCACAATCTCCCTTGCGGCAGGCAACGAGCCGGGGAATGTCATCATGAAGAAGCCCGGTTCCGGCATCTTCTACCAATACTCCCTGTATGACCACAGGTGGGAGAAGTGCAAGGAGATAACGCTTACGGACAACGAGCGTGAGGTACTTTCACTATCGACACAGGGATATACGATGAACGATATCGCCGACAATATATGCAAGTCGGTCGATACCGTCAAGGCCTGCAAGCGCAGTATATTTCAGAAATTGGATGTAAGGAATATAGCGGAGGCCGTGGCCTACGCCCAGAACCATCAGTTGATCTGACCTGTTTACGCCGGATCGCAGCGCAGCGACGAGAAATAGAACTTGGGGAAATACTTCACCTCTTTCCCGGTTAAGATGTCGAACATGGCGTTTACGCATTCTCCGGCAACAATCCACGAAGCGACGGAAAGCTGGGGCGGCGGCAGTTCCCCCGGCTCGTTACGGTATGCCTCGATCACATCGTCGAGCCATCTGTTCGGCATGTTCCAGAACGTGCAGTACCGGGCCACGAAATCCGCCATCTTGACCTCAAATCCCTTATAGGACGGAGACACCTCTGTGAGCTGGTATCCTCCGGGCTTGATGATAGTGAGAAATGCACCCCATCCGAAATTATAAGGATGCAGGACAGGAATCCTTCTTTTGGAACAAAGGTCATCGAATACAAAAGGGATGTCGCTCTTGAAGTCGAGGGCGTTGATGGCTATGTCAACCCCCTCGAGCAGTTCCTTCACATTGCCCTTGTCGATGAACGTGTCATGGTATTGGATATTGGCCTTCGGGTTTATCCTCAGCAGCCTCTTGGCGAGGCATTCCGCCTTGGATTTACCGATGTCGCTCTTGACATAGTTCTGACGGTTGAGATTGGATAACTCCACCCTGTCTCCGTCCACAATCACAATATTCTCGAAGCCGAAGCGCAGGGCGCACTCGGCAATGATGCTGCCGATGCCGGCCCCGCCGAGCAATATCCGGGTCTCACGAACCTTCTCCTGCTCATCCTCGCTTACATAAATTCTGTTTCTGTTATATCTTTCCATATAGGATATTGTTTAATTACGGTGCAAAGATAGGTCTGCGGAAACGAACTGGCACAACACAAAAGGGTATTTCTTGTTTTTATCCGGTTTTATTTTGCCGGACAGGAATAAATGGCTACCTTTACAACAATATAACAATATTAAAATATAAAAATATGGAATGTAGGATTGAAAAGAACGGCACATCGGTGACGATAACAGATGTCGCTACCGGGATAGGGCTGTGTTTCACGGAAGGCGGGTCAATGCAAAGATACACCGCCTCTCTTTATGTCCCCGACACGGCCATTCTGAGCACAGAGGAGGGCGTGGGTCTTGTCAGTGAGGTATCGCAAGGTCTGGAGGCATACGCCGCCGAAAGGTTCCCGAAAGAGTTCGCTGAAATAAAATGACTCCCCGGATATGGATAAGACTGAAAACAGGCGTAAGCCGGGAAGACCGAGAAGTGGCAGTGGGGAGCCTGAGGTATATGCGACATTCAGACTTCCTGACTCGCTGGTTCAGAAGGTACGGATGCTTGCGGTCGTAGAACGCACCACGCAGAGGGAGATTGTGATTGCGGCGTTAAGGGAATATCTTGCCGGCAGAGCCGACAACTGCTAATATCCCCTCGTTGTGCTGATTCCACCGTTTTTATTTTGTGGGACAGGAATAAATAGCTACCTTTGCAGGGTAAACAAGTAAACTTAATTACAAGTAATAAATATTCAAAGTAAACAAATAACCTTGTAAACATGGCTAAGATTATTGCAATAGTCAACCACAAGGGTGGTGTCGGCAAGACCACCACCACGGTCAACCTCGGTGCCGCGCTTGCCTTGCAGGGCAAGCGGGTTCTGTTGGTTGACATGGACAGCCAACAGAACCTTACAACATCCCTCATGCGTGAGGAGGATGTCACGGAGTCCATATACGACAGCCTGATGAAAGGGTCTGCTCTCCCTGTTGTCCGGATTGCGGAACGGTTGGACCTTTGCCCGTCGGAGCTTGCGCTGGCAGCGGCAGAACTTCACCTGCAGGCTCGCATCGGACGTGAGAGACTGCTGAAGAAATTGCTTGACGTTGTTAAGGACAGCTATGACTTCATCATGATAGACTGTCCCCCGTCCCTCGGACTGTTCACCTTGAACGCCCTTGTCGCCGCCACTGATGTTTTCCTTCCCCTTACCGGGGAGACCCTCCCGCTGAGAGGTATCCTGATGCTTGAGGAAACGCTCAATGATGTCATACAGAACGCAAATTCCGATTTGCGGATAAGCGGTGTGGTCATACAGCGTTTCAACAACCGTAAGCTCAACAACGAGGTCATTGAGGCTATCCGGACAAAGTTCGGGGCAACTGTATTCAATACCAAGATACGGGAGTGCATAGCCCTTGCCGAGGCTCCGGCAGCCCATTGTTCCATCTTTGACTACGACAGCAAGAGCAACGGGGCCAGGGACTACATGGATCTTGCCTCCGAGGTGATAGGACGGATATCCGGGTAATAAAGTAAACAAGTTTGTAAGTAATAAAGTAAACTTGTTTCATAGAAATAATGTAACCAACGAAAATATGGCAAAGAGAAAATTCAGTCTTATGGAAGAGGTCAAGAAGCCATCTCCGACACAGGAGACAGAGGTCTCGGACGCTTCGGCTGTGCCGGATGCTGCCTCCAGTCCGGCAGGGGACAGCAGAGAGATCCGGGCCACCTTCATTGTGGATTCTGGGATAATACGGAAATTGAAGCTGATAGCCGCCATTGAGAACCGTAAGCACAAGGACGTGGTCGGCTCGGCACTCACAGAGTATGTCGGCCGATGGGAATCCGACCATCCGTCGGTTGACCTTATGGCAATAGACGGAATGGTAAACAAGTAATATAGTTTACATTATTACTTAGCATAAATATTATTAGTAATAATGTAAACCAAATAAAAAAAGGAGAACGGAATGGCGTTCTCTTTTTTATTTGGAGGATTCGAAAAGAAGTGCTAAATTTGCCAAAAGTGTAAAAAAAATTCATTGATAATATACGCCCCCCTGTGATGGCGCGAGGAACGAGCGCCTGACTGTTCAAAATTTCAGATTATGGGAATAGACGGTTTCGATTTTGACTCGTTGACTGACGAGCAGTTCAATAAGTTTATATGGTCTTTGGATGCTCTGAAGGCTAAGTTGAATCGTGTGTCTGTGGAGGAGCTTGAGCGTGAGTTTGAGGGGAAGAGTTTATATTTGTTGGAGAACGAGCATTACGAGTTGTCGGAGTTGGAGGTCGGTGAGTTTGTCGATACCGTGTTTGAGCGGAAGACTTTGGGGAATGGGGAGGTTGTTGTTCCTTTTGAGGAGATTCAGAGCCGGGAGTATAGGCTTTGGCTCAGTCAGAAGATGAGGAATAAGAGAACGGTTCGTGAGGGCGAAGCCCCCCTTCAGTTGTCCTCTCCTCAGATAGATTACAGCGGCTATCGTATGTGGAGATATAATCCGGTTATATTCTACAAGGAAGGCGGTAAGGCGAGACACAGGCTGATGCTTCTGGATGATGAGGATACGTTGAGATTTTTGGAGAACCGTGAGTTTGCGATTATGTCTCCGGTCACATATGTGGGGCGGACGAACTCTTACAGGAACGCCCGTTATCTTTATGCCTTTGCCATAGATTTGGACGGTGTGAGTATACATGAGGTGAGGGCGTTGTTGAGGGGCATGACCACGGGGGTTTATCCTGTTGCCAACATCATCGTCAATTCGGGGCATGGCGTTCATGTGTATTACCTGCTTGAGAGTCCTGTCGGGATGTATGAGACACGCCTTAATGCCTTGAACAAGCTGAAGGCTGGACTGACAAGGATTGTGTGGCTTGTGTCGAAGCTCGACACTCCGCAGGTGCAGAGTGTCGTTCAGGGATTCCGTTTGCCGGGTACGAAGACTAAGTTCGGCAAGCCTATAAGGGCGTTTTGGAACCGTAAGGCACCGCTGCATACTTTGGAGGAGTTGAACAGTTTCCTTGGCATCTACAAGCTCTCTGACGAGGAGATAGGGCAGCTCAATGAGAAGCATCCGCATAATCCTGCGAGGGTGACATTGGTTGAGGCGAAGAAGCGTTGGCCGGAGTGGTACGCCTCACGTGTCATAGGTCGAAACCGTGTCGGGAAAAAATGGAACGTCAACCGTGGTCTTTACGACTGGTGGCTTGCAAAATTGAGGGACGGTAGCGAGGTGACGGTTCATCACCGCTACTGGTGTGTGCTGACATTGGTGGTGTATGCTGTCAAGTGCGGCATACCGCGAGAGGAGGTTCTGGCCGATGCCCTTGCCTTGGTTCCGGCTTTTGACCGCAAGACAGAGACGGTTGATAACCCGTTCTCGGAGGACGATGTGAAGGACGCTATGAGGGCTTACGACGAGCAGTATTGCAAGTGGCCGTTAAGGGTTATAGAGACAACAACAGGAATCCGTATCGAGAGAAATAAGAGGAATGGAAGAGATCGAGAGGCTCATATAAAACTTATGAATTTTGTAAGAGATAGCATTACCCATACAGATGAAAATTGGCGTAAAGGTAATGGTAGAAAATCGGAAGAGGCGAATGTTAGAGAATGGCAGCAACAGCATCCCGGTTGTAAGAACAAGTCTTTGTGCGCCCGTGAGACCGGTCTGACAAGGCCGACAGTCCACCGCTGGTGGGACGAATCAAAGGCTGTGTCTTCAGACAATGAAGAATGACAGGATAATGTTTGTATTTCGCCAAACAAATCCCGGTGTACCGGTGTTATAGGAGCAGTGCCATCGCTTGCGCGAAAGAGCAAATTTAAAAAATTTGCCATAGCTTAATAGGGCAAAATATTGTCTACGCCACCGCATCCACTCCGTTGGGACGCTATATTTAACCCTATTAAGGCAGGAGGCTTTGCCCCCTACAACCCCCACAAGGGGAGTGGCCTCTCCCCTTTGAACCCCACCGCCGGGATGACCCTTCCCGGACCCACGGCCAAGGGCTTTCAACCCCCGGCACCCCTGAGCAGGGAGTGACCCTCTCCCTGCACCCTCCGGCAAAGGGAACCGCTCTGCGGCCGCCGTTCCCCTTGCAACCCTTCCGGGCCGTATCCGGCATGATCCGGAGAAATCCGGCTGCCGTCATGAAGTCTGTTTATACCGTGTGTATGTATGAATGAATGAACGTTTGAACGTCTGAACAATCAAACAAATGAACGTTCAGACGTATGAACAAGTGATTGAATGAACAAGTGATTGACTGACTAATCAATTAACTCATTAATCGGACAATCGATCATGTGACTGACTGAACAGGCGATTGATCGCTGACCTGACCAATCAGTCAATCAATCATACGTAGGTAACAGCTTTCATGTAATCAATGTGAAATATTGATATGCTAATTTACAATGATTCGGTAAAATTTGAGGTTGTTCAGCCTTGGCTAAGCCGCTAACTGAGCCAACCGATGATTTATTTTCTGAATTATTTTGAGATGCGGAGATTTTCCGCAAGTCGAAATAATTGTTGATGCGAGATAAGATTCAAACATAAGCCGTTTGAACTGCGCTACCGAAAGATCCGGATAATCCTTCCTTATGACCTCTTTGCAGACATTGAGGGCAGTGAAGGAAAGATTGAACGCAAAGTCAAGCCGCTCCCTGTCGCGGGGCTGCTGTGACTGAAGTCCGGTAAACTGCTTGGCATCGCGTATACCGAACTCGATCTGGAAGCGTGTGCGGTAGAAACCGATGATCTTTTCAGACCTCATATTGGTGTCTGTAGAGAAGTAAAGAAGAGGCCCTGCGTTTTCAACCGGACAGACCACGATACGGATGTCGCGTTTCAATGCCCTAGAATGTACGACCGCCGTGTGACATCGGGTTTTGATTCCTTTGGAATCCTCATATATGAATGAAGTGAACACGGACATATCAAGAGTTGAGAAATCCACTTTCTCTCCATACTTTTTCTTTCTGCCGCGTCTTCGCGGGGCGGAGGAATCCGGTATGGCCAGATACCTCAGATATGAATTGGCACGTAATCTCCCGACAAACCGGAATCCCATGCCAATCACCTCATTTACAAACTCATATTTGGAGAAAAAGGCATCGGCAACCAGAATATCCGTCAGTGAGAGCAGCTCTGCCGCCTTTGACCTGACAAGTGCCACATACCAGTCAAGCATTGACATTTGTTTCTCAGATTCAAGAGTCCTGAAGTTCGGTGACTGGACAGCACCGAGCATCACACATGTATGTTTACTCAGACTTATTGCCCCGATCGCCATTATCTCCAGACCGCGTTTGACACGTTGTGCCACCCCTGACCAGAAACGGCCTATGCCATATGTCAGGCTGCCTGACTTTGAAATGAACGACGGATCGATTGCCACTGCCATGTCATCGGACGGTCCAAAACAATCCTGCGCCATACCTATGTTGACTTTCATCCAGTCTACGGGTGTCTTGAAATTGGAGGCAAAGGTCTTGGCAGTACGACCGCCATAGCGCGACAGCCGGGTAAAATTGACTTTGCCCGGAATCAACGCTACAGTGCGTATTGTTAAAATCAGCCAGTTGAGGAACCTTTTGCTCATTTTGGTTGTAGTATTTTCAAATACCGACTTACACCGAAAGGTGAAGTCTTTGAGAATCGCCAATACGTTCATATTGTTTAATGTTTTTATAATGAACGCTTTGGCGATTCATTTGTATTTGACAATTCGATATATTAACTTAAGTTTCAACTACTTCGGTTATTTTTACCGAATCATTGAATTTATAAACGTGTACTCAAGTACATCCGTCCAGCCACCCACAACCAGAAAAAATGAGCAATTACGTTGTCTGTCATTATGCGAAGTGCTACGGCCCTCCTGTCAGCTACACCACCCATATCGAGAGGAAAAAGGCTGACGGCACGGAGCACATACCCTACAACATCAAGCGTTCCGATCTGACAAAGCATAACCGGGAGTTCATTCCGGAGGCGAAAAAGACCGGGCGCACCGCCGCCATCGAGAAGCGGCTCATGGCTGTAAAGCGTCAGACTGACAAGGAAGGCAACGAGTATGAGCGCAAGATCCGGAAAGACCAGGTGTGCTGCATCGAGATCCGGCTGAGCGCGTCGCCTGAGGCTATGGCGGAGATAATCGCCCAAGGACGGCTCTTGGACTGGTGCCGGGAATCGGTAAAATGGGCGCAGAAGGAACACGGAAAGGAGAATATCGTCAGTGCGGTTCTGCACATGGACGAGGAGACCCCGCACCTCCATGTGTCGCTTGTCCCGGTCGTTCAGGGAGAGAGCAAGAAACAGGCGGCCACCAAGAAGAGGCTCGCCAAGGAAAAGGAGAAGGCAGCTGCCGAGGGAGCGGAGGCACCGAAAAAGAAGAGACGCTACAAGAAGAAGGCTGACGCATCGACACTGCGGCTTTGCGCCGACGACATAATGACGAAATCCGGACTCAAGCGGAGGCAGACGGAATATGCCGAGGTTATGGCGCAGTTCGGACTTCGCCGTGGCGAGGAGGGTAGCCCGGCAAGGCACAAGGATCTTGCGCAGTATTACAAGGAGCATTGCGAGGAGATGCACGCCCGGCTTGACGAGGTGCTTGCCGAGCTTGCAAAGGTAGAGAACCTTCTTGTAAAAAAGGATGCTGAGATAGAGATCCGAGACAAGGTTATCCGGCAGAGGAAGGATGAGATTTCCGGCAAGGAATCCGAGCTTGCGGAGAAGAACCGGGAGATAGCCCGTCAACAAAGAGAGCTGGAGGAACTCAAGCCAAAAGTTGAAGAGGAGCGGAGCAAATTCGACACCCTGTTCACCGCCAACGAATATCTGGAGGGTGTCGAGCTTTCAGCCGACAGACTGCTGGCATCGTATGACAGCAGGGAGAAGGAAGTGCGAAAGATAGAAATGGAGGCTCTTGAACGCATCAACAAAGCCTCGATAAGTATCCTTGCCAGAAAGGACGTCGAGAGGCTGGCGAAAGAGAATGCCGGACTCAAGCTGCTCGTGTCAGGCAAGGATAGCGAGATTGAGAAGGCGAGGGGAGAGACGGAGAAGGAACGGAAGGCAAGGGAGAAAGCCGAGGCAGACACGGAGCGGCTACAGACAACTACCAATGCTTCGATGGCAGCTCTTGTGCGTAGGCATCCTTTGGAAATTAAGTTGCTTAAGGAACTTGTCTCCATAGGCGTCGACCGTCCGGAGTGGCAGGACAGAATCCTTGGTGGAGATACCATAAGGTTTAAGCCATGTTCATGGACAGACCCTTCCAATGGTAAGGATATACCGAAGGAATACTATCAGGAGGTAGAGATAAAGATGGAGAATAGTGGGCAGGACTCGTTCATCTCCATGTGCGGAATGCGGATAGCCGACTTCTTCAAACAGATATGGGCTAAGGTTACGGAAGCTCTCGGTCTGAAGAAAAAGCAGGAGGAAGAGCAGCGCAGGCAGCAAAAGCCGGAGTCTCCGAGGCGAGGCATGAAGATGTGACGTTTCCGGGTGGCTTGTCACATAAAACCGTCAGGTGAAGTAGTCAAGACTTAATCTGACAATCACGGATAAAAACATTACCTTTGTAAAAAGAAAAGATTAAGCCATGACCACATCAGAAAAAGTCATCAAGAACAAACTGGGACTGTTGGAACTGTCCCAGCAACTGGGCAACCTGTCGCGTGCCTGCAAGATAATGGGCTACAGCCGCGACAGCTTCTACCGCTTCAAGGAACTATACGAGCAGGGCGGAGAACTCGCGTTGCAGGAGATATCGCGCCGCAAGCCGGTGATAAAGAACCGCGTTGAGGAGCACATAGAGAACGCCGTCGTGCAGATGGCCTTCGAGAACCCGGCTCTCGGACAGGTGCGTGTCTCCAACGAACTGCGCAAGAGGGGCATAATGGTCTCGCAGGGAGGGGTGCGCTCCATATGGCTGCGCCACGATCTGGAGACTTTTCAGAAACGCCTGAAAGCACTGTCGGCCAAAGTCGAGCAGGAAGGGATAATCCTTGACGAAACGCAGGTGGCGGCTCTGGAGAAGGCAAAGGCCGAGAAACAGGCACACGGCGAGATCGAGACGTTCCACCCCGGCTTCCTTGTGGCACAGGACACATATTATGTGGGACATATCAAGGGCGTGGGACACATCTACCAGCAGACCGTCATAGACACCTATTCCAAAATCGGATTCGCCAAGCTGTACGACCGAAAGAACGCTCTTGTGGCCGCAGACATGCTCAACGACCGCGTCGTACCCTTCTTCGAGCAGCACGACCTCAGGGTGATGCGGATGCTCACGGACCGGGGAACCGAGTATTGCGGCAACCGCGAGACCCACGAGTTCGAGTTGTACCTCGCCATCGAGGACATCGACCACTCGAAAATCAAGGCAAAGAGCCCGCAGACAAACGGTATCTGCGAGAGGTTCAACAGGACAGTGCAGAACGAGTTCTATGCCATCGCCTTCCGTAAGAAGATTTACACATCCATCGACCAGCTTCAGGCGGACCTTGACGCGTGGATGAACCACTATAACGCCGAGAGAACACACTCAGGGAAATACTGCTTCGGAAAAACGCCCATGCAGACTTTCATCGAGGGTATCGCCGTGGCAAGACGGTACGACATTCAGCAACAGGGGTTACACTCGCAAGAGGGGGAGACCCAAAATATCTCCACCTCTTGCGCAAATGACCCCAAATCACTAAATTTGTCAACACAATCTGACATTTTTTTCTCGGTGAAATAATTTATTTGTCAGATGAAGTCTTGTCTATTACACGTCAGGGGGTAGCCTAATACCCCCTTCGCTTTGCTTGGGGAGGCTTGGTTTCCGGATTCGATGTCGTCAGCAAGCTGCCATTCATATGCGGTATGGAACAATAAATAAATCTTTATTGTATAATCTATTTATTGTAATATTGTTATATTTATATATTGTAATACAGTATTATTTCTTTATTGTCTTGCGGTTGTCAATGGCACGATAGAGAGTGGAGCGGCTTATGCCTGTGGCGGCGGTTATCTCGACTATGGTGTGCAACTTTGAGTCGTACATCTTCAGAGCGGTCTCAATCTTTCCAGAGGCTGCTTTCGGTCGGCCTCCTTTGCGTCTTCTGGCACGTGCCGCCTCAAGTCCGTTCTTGGTGCGCTGCCTTATGAGGTCTCTCTCGAACTGTGAGAGTCCGGCGAAGATTGTGAAGAGCAGGTTGCCCTGTGGTGTAGTGGTGTCAAGCCAAGTCTCACGGAGCGATTTTATCGAGGCTCCGGCTTCATGCACCCTCTCGATGATGGAGAACAGTTCTTTGACGGATCTACCCAACCGGGTCAGTTCCGTTATAACCACTGTGTCCCCTTCCCTCAAAGCATCGAGCATCCGCTCCAGTTCCGGACGCTGGGCTTTGGCTCCCGATATTTTCTCGCTGTATATCCTCTCGCATCCGGCTTGTTGGAGACTGTCGCACTGCCCGTCAAGGTTCTGTACGGAGGTAGATACCCTTGCATATCCTATGGTCATGGTTGAAATAATTGGTCTCCGGTAACTTTGTCGTATATTTCGTCAGAATACATATTCCTCTTGACTCCGTTGGATGTTATAAGAGCTGGTGATATGAATTTTTTTGCGGGCATATATCGTCCTAACACGCTCATTTTGGTTTTAAAATTGTCATAGGCTTTTGAGGTCATTTCATATCCGTCTGGCGCATATTTCATTTCGCATACGCTGATCACATTGTCTGCCCTGTCGATAAGCAAGTCAATCTGGACACCGGGATGATAGTCGTTACCCTTGGTATGCCATGAGAAAATGTTAGCCATTATTCCGGATATTCCGAGAGCGACCTTTATCTGCCGGGTATGCAGTAGGCATACTCTTTCAAAGGACAATCCGCACCATGTGTTATAAGTGGGTGTTCTCATAAGCCTTACCCAGTATTCTTCATCGACAGCATGTGCAGCTTTTACAAACTTATAATAGAAGAGTGTGTAGCAGTCAACAAGCTGATATATGGCATCCCTAAGTCTCTTGTCTGTATGGCAATATTTTCTGACAAACCCACATTCTATCAGGTCTTCCAGTATGCCGCTCAGTTGTCCGTTGCTTTCTAATTTACTGTTCTTTATTATTTCGTCTCTTGTCAGTCCTGATTTTTTTCCGGCTAATGCTTCCACCACTTTCAGATATTTCTCCGGTCGGTTGAAAATTGTGGCATATATGAAGTTAAATTCATCTCGTAGCATACCGTTTTCTTTAAGGAAAAGATTATTGATGTTCTGCCCTATGCTTTTTGAGGCATCAAGTTTAGACCAATAGTATGGAACTCCGCCCATTACCATGTAGCCTTCCAATATCATATTTCTGTTGAAGCCAAGTCCATAAGACTTGACAAATTCTTCGCATTCCGCCAAGGAGAATTGGTTAAGTCTGATCCGATATGTCACACGGTTATATAGTCCACCCTTGTTTCGGAATATCTTGTTTATTATCCAAGATGTTGCGCTTCCACAGATTATGAGTAGAATGTCTTTTCTTGCTGAAGCCCATCCGTTCCAAAAATGCTCAAATGCAGGAATGAATCTGGAATTTGGGGCATCCATCCACGGAAGCTCATCAAGAAATATTATTTTTTTTTCTTGTCGGGACGCTATTATTAGGTCTTCGAGAAGATGGAAAGCCTCAAACCAGCTCTTGGGAGGTTTTGCCTCGGTTGACAAACCTTGTCTTATCAGGTTTTGGTAAAATTCTTCCAACTGTTCCTTGTTTGAAATGTTCCAGACTCCGGTATATTGGAATGTGAAACAATCCTTGAAGCATTCCCTGATAAGGAATGTTTTCCCAATTCTACGTCGGCCATAAACCGCTACGAACTCGGAATATTCAGAGGCATAGGCTCTTTTGAGCTGCCTGATTTCTTCTGCACGTCCTACTATCATGGTAGTTAAATTTTTGCAAAGGTACGAAAAATAATCGACATTTAGCCATAAGTGGTAAAATTTTACCACTTATGGCTAAATGTCGATGCTGTTAGGGGTTGATGAGCTTTGCTTGTTAGGCTGGAAAACGATTCATAGCTATAAGTGGAGAATTCAACCTACTTGTGGCTAAATGTCGTTCTCATAATGGATGTTCAGATGCGAAATACTGCTAAATTTACCACTGTTAAGATGGAAAAGACTGTGTATGGGGGAAATCTGAGTCCTGATGATTCTCTATTTATAGACCGACTTCTTGCCAAAAGTGGTATTTTTAATCCACTTTTGGCAAGAAGTCGATTTAGGGAGTCTCTAAAACCAAATTGCTCTCACGAAAAGAGAGCTTGATTTAGATATGGGTTTTGAGACGGATATTTCCTTGTTTGAGGCAGTCTGAAGCCCGGTTGCCGGACAATCACAAAAACGGCCGATTTAGATATGTACCCTTATCCGATGAAATGCCGGAGGATAGATTCTCCGTTGGAATATGGGTATGGCAATAGACATACCGCAGCGATTAGGGCAATGAAAACGATTGCAATAATTGCTATACCCCATCGGACTAATGATGGAGGTATCTCTCCTATGAGTTGTCTGACTTTTTCGGAGCGAAGCTCGATCTTGTCATGTGTAGTTTTATCTGCTTCCATGTCAATTTCCTAATTCAAGTTGGTTTTTAACGAGATTATAGTATGCTCCTTTCTTTTCTATAAGAGAGGTATGATTGCCGGATTCTATAACTTTACCACTATCGAGGACTATGATCTGGTCGGCGTTCCTGACTGTAGACAGACGATGAGCCACAACAACAACAGTCCTTCCCTTGTAGAACTCATCGAGGTTTTCCACAATAGCTCTCTCATTTTTGGCATCGAGGGCATTTGTTGCTTCATCGAGGAAAATGAAGTCTGGGTTCTTATAGACTGCTCGGGCAATGAGTATTCGCTGTTTTTGTCCTTGGCTTAAACCTACGCCATCGCGCCCGATTTGAGTATTATATTTCAGAGGTAGTCCCATAATATAGTCATAGATATTGGCTATTCGGGCTGCTCTTTCAAGACGTTCGGTGTCAATATCTCCGTCATCCACAGCTATGTTCCGGGCTATGGATTCTGAAAATATTACACCGTCTTGCATGACCACACCACAATGTCTGCGCCACCATTTGAGATTATATTCATTGATATTGCTTCCTGCAATAGAGATTGAGCCAGACATTACAGGATAATAGCCAAGTATGAGTTTTATAAGCGTTGTTTTACCACTTCCTGATGCGCCAACAATAGCCGTCACTTTTCCTTCAGGTATGTCAAAAGATACATCGGTTAGAGTATTCTTAAGTGCATGTTGGTCATATTTGAAATTCACATTTGTTAGTGTGATAAATTTCTCATCATTAAATTCTGATATCTGATTTTCTGCGGTTTCTTCATTATTACCCTCATGGATTTCATTAATGCGTTCAAGGGATATTTTCACATCTTGTAAGGAATAGATGAACGACATGAACTGTTCCACAGGAGAGTTTAGTTGACCAATAATATACTGTACAGCAAGCATGGCTCCAAGTGTCATCTGCCCATTAATAACAGCAGTGGCAGCAAGAACTGTAATGACTATATTTTTTACTTCATTAATGAATATACAGCCGGCTTCTTGAGTTTGTTGAAGCTTTAATGATTTCATTTGTACGCAAAATAAATCAGCTTGAGTATCTTCCCATTCCCATCTACGACGTTTTTCACAGTCCTGCAATTTTATTTCTTGCATGGATGTTATGAACTGATATGTTTTATTTTGGTTGTTTGCCTGCTGCTCAAATAATTCATAGTCTAAAATCTTCCGTTTATTTAAGAATATGGTTATCCAAAGTCCATAAATAACACTACCAGCCATGAATATAATGAAAATGAGATTATTGTATATAAGCAAAACTATTCCAAATATAGTAAAACTCATAAATGTAAAAATGACACCAAGAACCTGATTTGTTAGAAAAGTCTGTATTCTCGAATGATCATTAATGCGTTGTAATAAATCACCCATTAACTTTGTATCAAAAAAAGACATGGGGAGTTTTAGCAACTTTATAAAAAAGTCACTAACTAAGGATATATTAATACGCATGGATATATGAAGGAGTAACCATCTGCGAATAAAATCAGTTGCAGTTTTTCCAATGACTATCATTAGTTCTCCTAATAGAATTAACCAAATGAAGTGAATATCATTATGCTTTATTCCGATATCTACAACAGATTGAGTTAAAAAAGGGAGAATAAGTTGTAAAAGACAACCCAATATAAGCCCTAATAAAATTTGGATTAAATGCTTTTTATATAGAGTTAAATACTTAAATAATTTAAGTTTCGCAAGTAATGATTTCCTGAGACAGAGGCATAAAAAAACGACATGGATTCTTGCCTAATTGCAAGAAAATGAGTAATTTTAAGTACCACCAAAAAACTAACTCAAAGCCATGTCGATACACAAAATTACTCCTTTTCTCTCGGATATCAAAGACTTTTTCAAAAATTCCGATATGACAGCAGCCATGCAGAACATAAGTTCTATACTTGGGCAGGTCAAGATGACCGAGCGCGACACGCTTGCAGTAACAAGCAAGCGTAACTGTGTTTACCGGTTGCTGACTGTATTCCAATGTCTTCTTCTTTTCCCATGTTTCGGCATTAGAAACGCATACCGCAATCAGAAGTACGGTACACTTGATTCGTTGATTAAGGCCAGAAAGGATGTTTTCTACCGCTTTATGGAAAATCCCGATATAGACTGGAGAAAGACTCTCTGGCATATATCGGTACAGCTGTGGAACCGAATACATCTCCGTTCTGACCATAAAGCCGATGAGGTGTGTCTGATTCTTGACGATACCGACCATGAGAAGACAGGCCGGACTATTGAAAAAATCGGGCGTGTCCATTCCCATCTGGCTCACAAAGCGGTGCTCGGATTTAAGTGTCTCTGTATGGCTGTCACCGACGGAGTGTCGCAAATGCTTCTCGACCTCGCCATCGTCGGAGAGGAAGGAAAGAAAGGGAACTACGGCATGAGCGCCAGGGAACTCAAACGGCGTCGTATCACGGAACATGACAGCGAGGCGCTTCGCAAGCGTGAGCAGGAATATGACATGTCCAAGATTGAGCTTGCAAAGCAGATGATAAAGCGGGCCATCCGTCGAGGCATAAGGTTCAGCTACGTGTTGGCAGACAGTTGGTTTACCAACAAGGAGATTGTCCAGTTCATCCATAGCCGCCATATCAAATGCCATTGGCTTGGCATGATAAAGGTCGGAGAGAACGGTAAGACAAAATACCATACCAAACACGGAGACCTTTCTGCTCCAGCACTTGTGAAACTCGGTAAAAAACTCAAATTGCAGAAGTACAGCCGCAAGCTCAAATGCTACTATATCATGTTTGATGCCACGTTCGGAGGTGTCCCTGTAAGGATATTCCTTGTACGCCGGACCCAACACGGCAAATGGAACGGATTGCTTACAACCGATACCGCAATGGATTTCTTCAAGGCCTGGCGGATATATTCCAGACGCTGGGCTCTTGAAGTGGTATTCAAGGATTGCAAGACCAACCTGGGATTCGGCAAGTGCCAGAGCACCTGCTTTGCCTCTCAGATTGCCGCTGCCACATTGTGTTGTCTGCAATATAATATCCTTTCCATCGCAAAACGCTTCAGCGATTACGAAACTATCGGCGGTCTCTTTCGGGATATTTCCAAAGAGACAGTCCAACTCTCCGTTGCACAACAGATATGGGGAATCCTTCAGGAGATTGTCTCGGCAATAGCGAGAGTCTTCGGCCTGCTGGACGAAGAAGTCTATGATGCTGTGATCAATCACTCTGACGAACTGGCTCATATCGCCAAATTTTACAATCTGAAATCAGCAAGTTGAACTTGCGAAACTTAAATTAAATAAAAATCTAAAAGAATGGTGTGAGTTGATCTTTTCAAACTTAAGACTAAAGTCTAAAAAATTTTCATTCGGCTTTAGGAATAGAGCGAACCCAGATGCTTCTGTTTCTGCTTCATTTTCTGCCCAATGTTGAATAAAATCAGTTATGGGGCATTTGTATAAGCCTTTACCTGGATCCGCAATATAAAAAGTGTTTCTCTTTATTTTTTAAGTACATGACAAAAATTTGAACACATCGAATTTCGGCTTGTAGAGCGGTCTTAGAAGAACGTTTGCGATTTCTTCCAGACCATACTTAATTAGTGATTTGGCTCTCTTGCCGTGTTTCAATATTCTGATAGCTTTTACATTGATATCCTTATGTTCACCAACAAGATACGCCCACGCCAATGCAATACAGACCATCGCCGTAAGACGAGCGATGCGGTCGATGTCGTGCAGGTGGGTGTCCTCGATGTTGAAGCCGGAGGATTTCATAGCTCTGAAGCATGTCTCAATCTGCCATCGTTGTTTGTAAGTGGCAACGGCCTCTTCGGGGCGGTTATAACAAATCAGAATTTGCAGTTCAGGCACGCCATCGGAGTTTTTCAGCAAGGCTCCGGAAATATAGACATATTCCCCTTTGAGGAGAAACAGCTTGTCGTAGACACGTTCCTGCCCGGGCTTAAGACCGTGAAACAGATGCCACGCCCTGACATCCTGGCAGGATTTGGGATTGCGCAACCAAAAATTCTGTTTAATCCGCAGATAGTATCGGATGCGTCTGTTGTTGAGATATTCGACCCATTCCTTGCCGACAAACTCGCGGTCGGCAACAAGAGAGTCGATACACTCGGCTCCGAACAACCGTATAAATCTATCAATCAGCCGCGTCCGTTCTTTCCAATTGGAATTGCCGCGTTTGTCGAGCATGGTAAAGAGCAGAGGAAAGGCAACACCCTTGTAAGTGACACCAAGCATAAGGATATTGATGTTGACCTCACCGAATTTCCAGTTGGTGCGGTCAAGGCTCAGGACCAGTCCTGTCTTGACGGGCAGAAGAGCAAATATCACTTTGGCGATAAGGTCAAGGTTGAGGGCATATCCGGCAAGGAACCTTTGCAGACGGCGCAGGTTGGAATCACGCTCCACACACGTAGGCATTGCAGATGCTATCTTGTGGAGACTGACTGTCTGCACAACACAAAGGGCGTGAAGAACAAACGCAAGCAATTTTATGCGGGCCAAATTCATTACCGGGCCAAGATGCTCTTGCATAATCGGGACGATTTGATTAACTTTGTCGCAGTCCCCGGGAGTTGTTGTAACTTTCATGGAAAAAGCGGTCAAACTTTTCTTTAAAGTTACTAATTTTCAGGGACTTTTACAAGTAATAACTAATTAAAAATCAATCATATAACTGACATAAAATTAATTTTTGTCATCTACTAAAATCTGCAATGAAGAAACTATTACGTCGTAATTTTGCATTTTTGTCCGTGCTGTTCGGTGCTGTGCCGGCGGTTATGGCTCAGGGCACAGCGGAGACTGTGACAGTGACCGAGCCGGGAACTTTAAGCGAAATCGTAAACAACCTGCCGTCGACACGGATTGAATCATTAGTTGTGAAAGGCGCACTGAATGCCGCCGACATAGCCTACCTCCGAAACGGCATAGGCAAGCTGATTAAGACAGAGGCACTCGACATTTCGGAAGTGACCCTTGTTCCCGGCGAGGATTCATACGGCTCGCTGCTTGTCGCTTCGTCGGATGTCGGTTTTGGAACCACGACCCAGCATTATTTTATTTCCGATGAATATCATGTGGAAACCGATTGGGAATCAACCGGCCTGGGTGGAACCAAAGTCAATCAATATGTATATTGCAACGACCTTTCGGGGGCATTTGCCGGTTGCACTAACTACAAGTCGGTTAAACTGCCTGTCGGATTGACGGGTATAGGTGCGTATATGTTTTTCGACAACGCTGCTGTCGAGGAGGTGGACGTCCCTGCAACTGTCACTGCTGTAGGTGAAAAGGCTTTTCGCGGAACCGGAAGCTTGAAAGGCATAGCGCTTCCCGAAGCGGTTGACAAGATTCCGGCAAGGACATTTGACGGATCCGGATTGGGATGGGTCACATTCTCTGAACATGTCGACACTATCGGTGAGGCAGCTTTCAGAGGGTGTAAGCTTGAGCATGTCGACCTTTCTGATGTGAGATATGTAGGTGCCGAAGCCTTCTCCGGGAATCTGCTTCAAGGGGAGCTGAATATCGAAAATCTTGATACTATCCGTGATTATTCATTTTACAATAACAAAGCGGCCGGATTATTGGATATCAAATTTTCTGACAAATTGAAGGTTATCGGGAGCTATGCATTTGCTTATGGTAATATCAATGAATTGCATCTTCCTGAAGGGCTGGAGCGCATAGGGAGTTCGGCGTTTGATAGATGTGAGAAGCTTGAAATTGTGGACATCCCGGCATCCTTATTGGTCATCGCGGGAGACGCTTTTGAACTTACCCCATGGGCTGATAATCTTACTGCGGAAAACGGTGTGGTCTACATCGGTTCGATTGCTTACAAATACGATGCGGAAACCGATACCGGCTTGCCTACATTCTCATTTAAGGAAGGCACAACTTCCATCAGTGGTGGCACATATTATAGTACAAATAGAGGTCGCTTTTTCCCATGGTATTCGGATAGAAGGCTGAATACTACGGAAATAGAATTGCCGTCGACCATGCAATATGTAGGTGAAGGCGTATTTGGCTATCTGTCGAATATGGAGGAGATTAATCTTCCAGAAGGACTGAAAGAAATAGGTGGAAGGGCTTTTGAAGGCTGTGAGAAGTTGTGGATAGATAAACTTCCCGAAACGCTGGAGTTTATTGGAGAGAGTGCATTTGAAGGTTGTTCAAGTATTCCTGAGGTGACACTGCCCGAAAATTTAACCCGTATAGGCGACAAGGCGTTCAAGAATTGTACTGGAATATACAAAGTTACCATTAATAGCCGCAATCTATCTGTGTTGACGGAGGAGGGAGCCGGATGGAGTTCCTCTGTATTCTTAAAATGTCAGGGCATTGATAAATTAGTAGTAGGCAGTAAGGTTCGTATATTGCCTAATCTTGGATTTGAAAGTCTAAAAAAACTTGATTTCGAAGATATTGAAAATTCGGAGTTGCAGGTTATTGGAGATGGCTGTTTTGATGGCTGTAAATTGTTATGTATCGACAAATTGCCCAAATCGATTCGTCGTATAGGTAGGCGTGCGTTTTCAAGGCTGATGATTAATGACCTTGTTTTTTCAGATATAGAATATATTGGTGTGCAGGCGTTTGATTGGTGTTCTGGAATTAAGAAAGTGGTTTTTCCTGAAAAAGCTATAACAATATCTACAGGAGCTTTCATAGAGTGTCTTGATTTGGAAGAAGTCATTATAGAGGGGAATATTGACTTTGAGCTTGAAGAAGGTTGGACTAAACCAGGTATATTTGAGGATTGCCCGGTATTAAGCAAGGTTACAATAGGTAGGAATGCAGGTTATATTCCAATGCGTACATTCATTGGATGTGAAGCATTATCGGAGGTTGTTTTTGAAGAACGATCGTTGGATACCGATGCTGCGTTAACAATTGGTGAGGCTGCTTTTGTGAGGTGCAATTTGGATGGTGAGCTTTCGTTTCCTAATGGGTTGGATGCAATAGGAGAAGATGCATTTAACAATAATAACATATCTGCCATAGAGTTGCCGTCGACTTGCCGTGAACTTGGAGATAAATGCTTTGCCTATAATCAGCTTACTTCTATACATTTGAATGATGGCCTTGTGAATATCGGGACATGGGCGTTTGGATGTAATATGGATTTGAAAAGTATCGATATACCTGCGACCTGTGAAACAATTGGTGAAGGAATTCTCTATGGATGTAATTCATTGGAAGAGATAAATATGTATCCAGTGACACCACCTGCTATCAATGGGGAAATCAGTGATGTCAGGACTTTGGTAATCAACGTGCCTGAAGAGAGCCTTGATGCTTATCGTTCAATCCCGTCTCTTGCCGGATATGACATCCGTCCGATGGACATAGAAGCCGAAAGTGTTGTGCTGGATAGGGGTGAGGTGATACTTGCTGTTGGCGAATCAGTTACACTGACTGCTACCGTGTTGCCTGAAAACACAACCGACAAAACTGTGGCCTGGTCGACTTCCGATGCCTCCGTGGCAATCGTCGATAACAATGGAACTGTTATGGCGGTAGCCCTTGGCGAGGCTGCAATAACGGCGGAATGCGGTGCAGCGTCCGTTGTGTGCAAGGTTTCGGTTACTGAGAATGGAGGGCTGACCAATACTGTCTCCGATACAATGAGCATTGTTTCCGATGGCGGGACAATCAGAATTTCAGGTGTGCCCTCAAATGAACGTGTAAGGGTGCTGCGCGTCGACGGCACAATGGTGTACGACGGCACAGACAGAGTGATATACGGTCTTGCTCCCGGCTATTACATAGTGGTTGTCGGTACCGTCAAATCCAAATTGGCTGTTAATTAAACCCCTGATATTTACCTCACATATTATCCGGGCTGGATGTCATGATTGACATCCAGCCCGGATAATATGTGAGGTATTTACATGCGTTACTCACTTCGTCGGCAATATTTTTGTCACCATTGACCGACAGTCCGAACCAGGCGGCAAGGATGGTGATTTGGAGCTGTTATTACAACATACTGAAAATTCAGCAGCAGACGTTCCGTTTCTTTCTCCCGGTCGGTAAAATTATCGCCCGATGTGGCAACGCCGAATGTAAAAGGCTTCTTCTCCATAATCCTCAGATGTTATTCAGATGCAAATGTATGTAATAATATTATTTTTAGTAGATGACAAAAATTAAATTTATGCTGTTAAACACTTAATTTTTAGTCGATTAAATTTGCAAAAGTCCCTGAAAATTAGTAATTTAAAGGAAAAGTTTGGACGCTTTTTCTCATGAAAACTACTAATTTCAAGGACTCGGTCAAAGTTAACCAAATCCTCCCGATTATGCAAGAGCACTTTGGTCAAAGTATGAATTTGGCACGCATAAAACTCATGGCGTTGCTGCTCCATGCACTCTGTGTGGTGCAGACTGTCAGCCTCCACAAACTGGCTGATGCGATGCCTACGGCTGTAGACAAGGATTCCAACCTCAGACGGCTCCAAAGATTCTTTGCCAAGTATGTACTTGACCTTGACATCATAGCCCGTATGATTTTCTCGCTGCTTCCTGTCAAGACCGGTCTTGTGCTGAGCATGGACCGGACCAACTGGAAGTTCGGGGAGTTCAATATAAACATCCTTATGTTGGGCATAACCTATAAAGGGATTGCCTTCCCTTTGATATTCAGCCTTCTTCCGAAACGTGGCAACTCCAACTGGGAAGAACGCAAGAAAATTATGGAACGTTTTATCCGTCTTTTCGGAGCGGAATGCATCGACTGCCTTGTGGCAGACCGCGAGTTCATCGGAAAGGAATGGACAGGATGGCTCAACAGCCGTCGCATACGGTATTACATCCGAATACGTCAGAACTTCTGGATTGTCAAGCCTTCCACCGGTGAGAGAATCCGAGCCTGGTGGCTGTTCAATGATTTGAAGGTCGGTCAGGAGAAATTCTTCCATACGCTCTTTCTTCACAAAGGTGAGTATGTCTATCTTGCCGGCAGCCGGATCAAAAACTCCGATGGTGTTCCGGAATTGCAGATTCTCATATGCTTCAATCGGCCCGAGGAGGCGATTTTGACATACAAAAAACGATGGGAGATAGAAACGGCCTTTAGAGCCATGAAATCTTCCGGCTTCAACATCGAGGATACCCATATGCGTGATATGGACCGCATCGCAAGACTTGTCGCGATGGTCTGCATGGCTCTTGTATGGGCGTATCTCGTTGGTGAACATAAAGATATAAATATTAAACCGATAAGGATTCTGAAACATGGAAGAAAGGCAAAGTCGCTTGTCAAATATGGATTGGAAGAGATTTCGACCATACTTATGCGTCCGACTTATACCCCAAAATTCGATGTTTTCAAATTTTTGTCATGTACTTAACTTTATTTTATATAGAACAACAAAATGATTGTGATTCCAATGAAGAATACACGGGCTATCATTATTAAACAAAGAGCCGATTTTTACTTTACAAGGTAATGCGTCAAAGCCAATAGCTTTTGCGCTATTGGCCATTCCTAAAAGAGAAATACCCTCATTCGTTGCAGAACATATAGAAGAAATGGCAGACAGAGAAATTTTAGACCCATAGTATCTACAGATCATACCAATACATGCAGCTCCACACTGCATATTATCATGCTGTCTAATATATGGGAACATCAGAATCTATTTTTCTCAGTTTGTCCTGCACCTGTTCCTTTGTAGCGGCTCTTTGAGGTGTTGAAATTGTAGCGGATTGTCAACTCCACATTTCGACCGTGATTGTTGACATTTGACTGCATCATCACATTGCCGCTGTATATATTTGCCTTGTATATCTGACCGTTGAATATGTCATTCACGCCAAGATAAACGGTAAGGCTTTTGTCAAGGAACATTTTATAGACCCGGAGATTGACGGTTGAAAGAGTATGGGTATAGGCCCAGTTCTTCCAATCACCGTGACTGCGCCACCATAGTGAAGCCTCGATAAACCAATCGTGCGGAAGTGTCAGGGTATTATTCATTTGAATGGTGAATATGGGGCTGTTCATTTTCTTATGCTGCCCGAGATATTCGACATCAAACCACTGCTTCTGCATACCCAAGGAGAGCGACGGGTTGTATATGCCGAATTGAGGTGAGGCGTTTACAAATATTGAAAACAACTTGTGGCTCGGCATATTGGTGACGGTGAACACGTTGATACGGTCGTTGCCCTCATACGGTTCATAGACCTGCACGATAGCATCTTTTGTGTAGGAATACTGGGCTGAAAGGGTTATGTATTTCCAAGATGCCTGTGCGGTAAAGTCCTGTCGTTTGGAGGGCACGAGATATGGGTTGCCACGGGTATATAAAATGGAATTTACATAGAAATAGTTGCCGTTAAGATTTTGATATGTCGGTCGCACGGTTCGGTTGCTGTATGATAACGAAAACCTGAAATCACCGGGCGAATAAGTTATGTTGGCCGACGGAAAGAAATTGTCATAGGTCTTGCTCTGCCCGTCTGCGAGCCGATTGTTGATATAATAGTCGGATTTAACGTGTTCGTATCTAACTCCGGCTGATGCGCTGAAATCACCGAAAGTCTGGCTGACTTCCGCGAACACACCGATATTGTTTTCCCGTACATCGGTTTCCTCGCTGTTCAATATCGCTTCCGGATTTTGAAAATCGTTACGGCTGCGAGAGTTGGTATATTCTTCTCCGATGAGTACGCTCCCTTTCGGCAGTTGATATGACACCGTGGCCTTTTCAGCGAAAAGGCGGTTTCGGGAGGTGTTGAATGTCGTTACATTACGGTTGTCGGAAAATTGGTTTTGCTCGTACTGGTATGTGCGGTCATTATCCTTTGTCTGCATATAGTCACCGTTCACATCAAAAGTAAATTTTCCGACGGTGCCGTTATAATATACATTCGCGCTGTTGCAAGGGAGGGCCTTGAACCAACCTTTAAGATCTGATGCACTTGACTCAGAGAGTGAGCTATTTTCGGTAATATCATTTAGAAAATATCCATAGTGATGACCTCTATTATAATCATTACGATAATAAGCGCCTATACTATGATTTTCGTTAAATTGGTAGTTAAACCCAAATTTGCCGGATATAGTGGTTTGCGTTGTGCTAACGGACTCTTCCGACACCATGGATAATACCGATTTGCCATTCGTTGTACTCAAAATGTATTCATCATCATAGTTCTTGCCATGACTGAAATTGCCTGTGGCAAATATTTCAAGTCCGCCTGTACGATATTTCAAATCAAGTTGTTCTGTTGTGGTGAACCATTTGTTGTAAATATTGTCAGTATATGCGGAAAGACTGAAACCCTCGCCAACTGGCTTTTTGGTAACAATCTTTATCACAGCGTTCACATCAGCTCCATATTGCGCACCGGGATTATTGATAACCTGCACCTCCTTGATGTCCGAGGAAGCAAGCTGTCCCACCTCGCTTGAGTTTCTTACGAGGCGACCGTTGATATAAATTATTGCATTGCCACGGCCAAACACGCTGAAATTACCGTTGCTGCCAGTCAGCATCGGCACATTTTTAAGCACATCATTAGCCGAGCCTGTGGTAGCCAGCACACTGTTCTCCACGTTGGTGACAATCGCATTGCCCTTTATTCGAGTAGAGGGAAGACTTGCCTTGACAACTACCTCTCCCAGCATTACTGACGAGGGTGACAGAGAAAGAGTATTGAAATTACCATCGGCGGGGATAGGCAATATCAGATCTTCATAACCAATCATGGATACTTTGACCTTGTTGGCAGTACTATCAGCATTTTCAAACATAAAACCTCCAGTATCATCAGTAACCTTCCCATCAATGAAAGTTGAGTCAGACATCAGCACAACATTGACAAATGGGGTTGGTTGTCCAATCTCATCTACAATAGTACCTCGAATACCTTTAGCCCAACATCCAATAGAAGTTGCAACTAATAAAATTGTATATATTAATTTCATAGAATTTGGAGTTAAGATTGCTTATAGAATGTATTTCTGCGAATACGATCCTTTATGATAGTCATGACCAGTTGCTCTTTCTTCTCGGGACAATTCTGATATATACAATAATCATTGTCAGAATTTTTAGTAGATGACAAAAATTAATTTTATGTCAGTTATATGATTGATTTTTAATTAGTTATTACTTGTAAAAGTCCCTGAAAATTAGTAACTTTAAAGAAAAGTTTGACCGCTTTTTCCATGAAAGTTACAACAACTCCCGGGGACTGCGACAAAGTTAATCAAATCGTCCCGATTATGCAAGAGCATCTTGGCCCGGTAATGAATTTGGCCCGCATAAAATTGCTTGCGTTTGTTCTTCACGCCCTTTGTGTTGTGCAGACAGTCAGTCTCCACAAGATAGCATCTGCAATGCCTACGTGTGTGGAGCGTGATTCCAACCTGCGCCGTCTGCAAAGGTTCCTTGCCGGATATGCCCTCAACCTTGACCTTATCGCCAAAGTGATATTTGCTCTTCTGCCCGTCAAGACAGGACTGGTCCTGAGCCTTGACCGCACCAACTGGAAATTCGGTGAGGTCAACATCAATATCCTTATGCTTGGTGTCACTTACAAGGGTGTTGCCTTTCCTCTGCTCTTTACCATGCTCGACAAACGCGGCAATTCCAATTGGAAAGAACGGACGCGGCTGATTGATAGATTTATACGGTTGTTCGGAGCCGAGTGTATCGACTCTCTTGTTGCCGACCGCGAGTTTGTCGGCAAGGAATGGGTCGAATATCTCAACAACAGACGCATCCGATACTATCTGCGGATTAAACAGAATTTTTGGTTGCGCAATCCCAAATCCTGCCAGGATGTCAGGGCGTGGCATCTGTTTCACGGTCTTAAGCCCGGGCAGGAACGTGTCTACGACAAGCTGTTTCTCCTCAAAGGGGAATATGTCTATATTTCCGGAGCCTTGCTGAAAAACTCCGATGGCGTGCCTGAACTGCAAATTCTGATTTGTTATAACCGCCCCGAAGAGGCCGTTGCCACTTACAAACAACGATGGCAGATTGAGACATGCTTCAGAGCTATGAAATCCTCCGGCTTCAACATCGAGGACACCCACCTGCACGACATCGACCGCATCGCTCGTCTTACGGCGATGGTCTGTATTGCATTGGCGTGGGCGTATCTTGTTGGTGAACATAAGGATATCAATGTAAAAGCTATCAGAATATTGAAACACGGCAAGAGAGCCAAATCACTAATTAAGTATGGTCTGGAAGAAATCGCAAACGTTCTTCTAAGACCGCTCTACAAGCCGAAATTCGATGTGTTCAAATTTTTGTCATGTACTTAAGTCAGAATTATTTAACACACTCCTTGAACATCCTCCCAAGCATAGAGGAAATATAGGACATGAAATACAATTCTGATTAGAGAACCGTTTCTGTTGTCTGATTTGAAATTTTTGCTTTAGATCATCTTCAATAGTGGTGGAAGTTATGTTACTCTCAGATTTCTCAGCTTCAAAATTGATTGCGGTACATTTAAAAATACGGCCATCACTATTAATGACTATGGTATTGGCTTTGTCTGCATAACACATATTTCTTAGATTATCCAGGATTGCTGGATAAGCATATACTCCTAAAGCGCAAATTGAATCCATAAGGATGTCCATTTGACCCGTTATGTCAGCTTCTTCAGATGTTTGCCAAACCTGTTGTATGTTAACTGATAGAAATTTCTTGCAATCATCTGAAAGCCCCTTGATCCAAGAGGTAATATCCTTGCATTCGCTTATATTTGCTGGAGTTACGTTTATTCTTAATGTTACAGAGATACCTTTATTAAGCAAAGATTCTATGTTAGATGTAATGGTGTCAAAAGAGTCTTTCCCTTTTGATATCCGAGTTTTGTTATGGGTTTGTTTACCACCATCCAATGTTATTTGCATGAATTTCACATAATGCTGTGAAAGAAAATCTATCATTGAAGGTGTGAGTAAGAACCCATTTGTTGTAAAAGATATTTGAATATCTTTGTTTACTTTGGAGACGGCATTTTCAGTATATTCAATTAATGGTTTTACTATACGAGAAAATTCAAGAAGAGGTTCTCCTCCAAAGAAAGACAATTTTATAAGATTGGTTCTTTCTATTGTCTGGCCAATAAGAGCCTTTGTCCTTTCTAGTATATCATTATTCATTATTGGTGCATTACGATGGTTCTCGTAGCAATACCAACAATTAAAATTGCACCTAAGTGTTGGATTTATAATGAAAGTGAAACTATCAGAAGATAATGTGTTGGAGTTCCAGATCTCAATAACCTTTTCTCTCTCGTTTAGATTCGAGGGTACAATCATGCCATTCTCTTGAAGAAGAGAAAAAATTGTAGGTGTTATAACAGAAATGTCTCTCAAATCTACTTCATGACGAATTGCGATGAATTTGTCGGAGACAGAGTTGTATAGTAAATCACTCTTCTCAGACATGGGAACTCTGATATTGTATAGGCTTAATTTACTCATAAATATAGTTGATAAGTGTAAAATCGTTAATTTATCAGCAGATGATCAAATCATCTGCTGATAAATTTTTCTTTAGCTGCTCAAGTGTGAGAGATGAGATCATCACTCTTGCAGTTGTTAGTAATGGGACACGGGCAGTTGTCTGTGTTGCATCCGTAGTTCGATTTTGCATCTACGGTGGTCGTAGCAGATGCAAATCCTCCTGTGAGAAGGATGGCTTCGTCCTCTTTGAGGATCTCAGCATCCAGCGTTGAGATGAAGCTGGATAGGGTTGTGTTTTCTTTTTTCATAGCTTTATGAGTAAAACTGTTCAACTAAAAAAAAACAAAATATGGAATTTAAAGTTCAATGATTCGGTAAAATTTGAGGTTGTTCAGCCTAGGCTAAGCCGCTAACTGAGCCAACCGATGATTTATTTTCTGAATTATTTTGAGATGCGGAGATTTTCCGCAAGTCGAAATAATTGTTGAGGCGAGATAAGATTCAAACATAAGCCGTTTGAACTGTGCTAACGAAAGATCCGGATAATCTTTCCTTATGACCTCCTTGCAGACATTGAGTGCAGTGAAGGAAAGATTGAATGCGAAGTCAAGCCGGTCTTTGTCGCGTGTCTGTTGCGACTGGAGTCCTGTAAACTGTTTGGCATCGCGTATGCCGAACTCAATCTGAAAGCGGGTGCGGTAGAAACCGATGATCTTTTCAGGCCTCATGTTGGTGTCGGTAGAGAAGTAAAGAAGAGGCTCTGCGTTTTCAACCGGACAGACCACGATACGGATGTCGCGTCTCAATGCCCTCGAATGTACGACCGCCGTGTGACATCGGGTTTTGTTTCCTTTGGAATCCTCATATATGAATGAAGTGAACACGGACATGTCAAGGTTGGAGAAATCCACTTTCTCTCCATACTTTTTCTTTCTGCCGCGTCTTCGCGGGGCGGAGGAATCCGGCATGGCCAGATACCTCAGATATGAGTTGGCACGTAATCTCCCGACAAATCGGAATCCCATGCCAATCACTTCATTTACAAACTCATATTTGGAGAAAAAGGCATCGGCAACCAGAATATCCGTCAGTGAGAGCAGCTCTGTCGCCTTTGACCTGACAAGTGCCACATACCAGTCAAGCATTGACATTTGTTTCTCAGATTCAAGAGTCCTGAAGTTCGGTGACTGGACAGCACCGAGCATCACGCATGTATGTTTACTCAGACTTATTGCCCCAATCGCCATTATCTCCAGACCGCGTTTGACACGTTGTGCCACCCCAGACCAGAAACGGCCTATGCCATACGTCAGTCTGCCTGCTTTTGAAATGAACGACGGATCGATTGCCACTGCCATGTCATCGGCCGGTCCAAAACAATCCTGCGCCATACCTATGTTGACTTTCATCCAGTCTACGGATGTCTTGAAATTGGAGGCAAAGGTCTTGGCTGTACGACCGCCATAGCGCGACAGCCGGGTAAAATTGACTTTGCCCGGAATCAACGCTACAGTGCGTATTGTTAAAATCAGCCAGTTGAGGAACCTTTTGCTCATCTTGGTTGTAGTATTTTCAAATACCGACTTACACCGAAAGGTGAAGTCTTTGAGAATCGCCAATACGTTCATGGTATAAGTGTTTTATAATGAACGCTTTGGCGATTCATTTGTATTTGACAATTCGACATATTAACTTAAGTTTCAACTACTTCGGTAATTTTTACCGAATCATTGCATAATGAGAGGAAAGCGAAAACGCCTGGTCAACCATAAGCTGACGCCGCTCATTCTGACAAAGGACGGCAGGATATGGCTGGCGATATGCACAATCTCCCTTGCGGCAGGCAACGAGCCGGGGAATGTCATCATGAAGAAGCCCGGTTCCGGCATCTTCTACCAATACTCCCTGTATGACCACAGGTGGGAGAAGTGCAAGGAGATAACGCTTACGGACAACGAGCGTGAGGTACTTTCACTATCGACACAGGGATATACGATGAACGATATCGCCGACAATATATGCAAGTCGGTCGATACCGTCAAGGCCTGCAAGCGCAGTATATTTCAGAAATTGGATGTAAGGAATATAGCGGAGGCCGTGGCCTACGCCCAGAACCATCAGTTGATCTGACCTGTTTACGCCGGATCGCAGCGCAGCGACGAGAAATAGAACTTGGGGAAATACTTCACCTCTTTCCCGGTTAAGATGTCGAACATGGCGTTTACGCATTCTCCGGCAACAATCCACGAAGCGACGGAAAGCTGGGGCGGCGGCAGTTCCCCCGGCTCGTTACGGTATGCCTCGATCACATCGTCGAGCCATCTGTTCGGCATGTTCCAGAACGTGCAGTACCGGGCCACGAAATCCGCCATCTTGACCTCAAATCCCTTATAGGACGGAGACACCTCTGTGAGCTGGTATCCTCCGGGCTTGATGATAGTGAGAAATGCACCCCATCCGAAATTATAAGGATGCAGGACAGGAATCCTTCTTTTGGAACAAAGGTCATCGAATACAAAAGGGATGTCGCTCTTGAAGTCGAGGGCGTTGATGGCTATGTCAACCCCCTCGAGCAGTTCCTTCACATTGCCCTTGTCGATGAACGTGTCATGGTATTGGATATTGGCCTTCGGGTTTATCCTCAGCAGCCTCTTGGCGAGGCATTCCGCCTTGGATTTACCGATGTCGCTCTTGACATAGTTCTGACGGTTGAGATTGGATAACTCCACCCTGTCTCCGTCCACAATCACAATATTCTCGAAGCCGAAGCGCAGGGCGCACTCGGCAATGATGCTGCCGATGCCGGCCCCGCCGAGCAATATCCGGGTCTCACGAACCTTCTCCTGCTCATCCTCGCTTACATAAATTCTGTTTCTGTTATATCTTTCCATATAGGATATTGTTTAATTACGGTGCAAAGATAGGTCTGCGGAAACGAACTGGCACAACACAAAAGGGTATTTCTTGTTTTTATCCGGTTTTATTTTGCCGGACAGGAATAAATGGCTACCTTTACAACAATATAACAATATTAAAATATAAAAATATGGAATGTAGGATTGAAAAGAACGGCACATCGGTGACGATAACAGATGTCGCTACCGGGATAGGGCTGTGTTTCACGGAAGGCGGGTCAATGCAAAGATACACCGCCTCTCTTTATGTCCCCGACACGGCCATTCTGAGCACAGAGGAGGGCGTGGGTCTTGTCAGTGAGGTATCGCAAGGTCTGGAGGCATACGCCGCCGAAAGGTTCCCGAAAGAGTTCGCTGAAATAAAATGACTCCCCGGATATGGATAAGACTGAAAACAGGCGTAAGCCGGGAAGACCGAGAAGTGGCAGTGGGGAGCCTGAGGTATATGCGACATTCAGACTTCCTGACTCGCTGGTTCAGAAGGTACGGATGCTTGCGGTCGTAGAACGCACCACGCAGAGGGAGATTGTGATTGCGGCGTTAAGGGAATATCTTGCCGGCAGAGCCGACAACTGCTAATATCCCCTCGTTGTGCTGATTCCACCGTTTTTATTTTGTGGGACAGGAATAAATAGCTACCTTTGCAGGGTAAACAAGTAAACTTAATTACAAGTAATAAATATTCAAAGTAAACAAATAACCTTGTAAACATGGCTAAGATTATTGCAATAGTCAACCACAAGGGTGGTGTCGGCAAGACCACCACCACGGTCAACCTCGGTGCCGCGCTTGCCTTGCAGGGCAAGCGGGTTCTGTTGGTTGACATGGACAGCCAACAGAACCTTACAACATCCCTCATGCGTGAGGAGGATGTCACGGAGTCCATATACGACAGCCTGATGAAAGGGTCTGCTCTCCCTGTTGTCCGGATTGCGGAACGGTTGGACCTTTGCCCGTCGGAGCTTGCGCTGGCAGCGGCAGAACTTCACCTGCAGGCTCGCATCGGACGTGAGAGACTGCTGAAGAAATTGCTTGACGTTGTTAAGGACAGCTATGACTTCATCATGATAGACTGTCCCCCGTCCCTCGGACTGTTCACCTTGAACGCCCTTGTCGCCGCCACTGATGTTTTCCTTCCCCTTACCGGGGAGACCCTCCCGCTGAGAGGTATCCTGATGCTTGAGGAAACGCTCAATGATGTCATACAGAACGCAAATTCCGATTTGCGGATAAGCGGTGTGGTCATACAGCGTTTCAACAACCGTAAGCTCAACAACGAGGTCATTGAGGCTATCCGGACAAAGTTCGGGGCAACTGTATTCAATACCAAGATACGGGAGTGCATAGCCCTTGCCGAGGCTCCGGCAGCCCATTGTTCCATCTTTGACTACGACAGCAAGAGCAACGGGGCCAGGGACTACATGGATCTTGCCTCCGAGGTGATAGGACGGATATCCGGGTAATAAAGTAAACAAGTTTGTAAGTAATAAAGTAAACTTGTTTCATAGAAATAATGTAACCAACGAAAATATGGCAAAGAGAAAATTCAGTCTTATGGAAGAGGTCAAGAAGCCATCTCCGACACAGGAGACAGAGGTCTCGGACGCTTCGGCTGTGCCGGATGCTGCCTCCAGTCCGGCAGGGGACAGCAGAGAGATCCGGGCCACCTTCATTGTGGATTCTGGGATAATACGGAAATTGAAGCTGATAGCCGCCATTGAGAACCGTAAGCACAAGGACGTGGTCGGCTCGGCACTCACAGAGTATGTCGGCCGATGGGAATCCGACCATCCGTCGGTTGACCTTATGGCAATAGACGGAATGGTAAACAAGTAATATAGTTTACATTATTACTTAGCATAAATATTATTAGTAATAATGTAAACCAAATAAAAAAAGGAGAACGGAATGGCGTTCTCTTTTTTATTTGGAGGATTCGAAAAGAAGTGCTAAATTTGCCAAAAGTGTAAAAAAAATTCATTGATAATATACGCCCCCCTGTGATGGCGCGAGGAACGAGCGCCTGACTGTTCAAAATTTCAGATTATGGGAATAGACGGTTTCGATTTTGACTCGTTGACTGACGAGCAGTTCAATAAGTTTATATGGTCTTTGGATGCTCTGAAGGCTAAGTTGAATCGTGTGTCTGTGGAGGAGCTTGAGCGTGAGTTTGAGGGGAAGAGTTTATATTTGTTGGAGAACGAGCATTACGAGTTGTCGGAGTTGGAGGTCGGTGAGTTTGTCGATACCGTGTTTGAGCGGAAGACTTTGGGGAATGGGGAGGTTGTTGTTCCTTTTGAGGAGATTCAGAGCCGGGAGTATAGGCTTTGGCTCAGTCAGAAGATGAGGAATAAGAGAACGGTTCGTGAGGGCGAAGCCCCCCTTCAGTTGTCCTCTCCTCAGATAGATTACAGCGGCTATCGTATGTGGAGATATAATCCGGTTATATTCTACAAGGAAGGCGGTAAGGCGAGACACAGGCTGATGCTTCTGGATGATGAGGATACGTTGAGATTTTTGGAGAACCGTGAGTTTGCGATTATGTCTCCGGTCACATATGTGGGGCGGACGAACTCTTACAGGAACGCCCGTTATCTTTATGCCTTTGCCATAGATTTGGACGGTGTGAGTATACATGAGGTGAGGGCGTTGTTGAGGGGCATGACCACGGGGGTTTATCCTGTTGCCAACATCATCGTCAATTCGGGGCATGGCGTTCATGTGTATTACCTGCTTGAGAGTCCTGTCGGGATGTATGAGACACGCCTTAATGCCTTGAACAAGCTGAAGGCTGGACTGACAAGGATTGTGTGGCTTGTGTCGAAGCTCGACACTCCGCAGGTGCAGAGTGTCGTTCAGGGATTCCGTTTGCCGGGTACGAAGACTAAGTTCGGCAAGCCTATAAGGGCGTTTTGGAACCGTAAGGCACCGCTGCATACTTTGGAGGAGTTGAACAGTTTCCTTGGCATCTACAAGCTCTCTGACGAGGAGATAGGGCAGCTCAATGAGAAGCATCCGCATAATCCTGCGAGGGTGACATTGGTTGAGGCGAAGAAGCGTTGGCCGGAGTGGTACGCCTCACGTGTCATAGGTCGAAACCGTGTCGGGAAAAAATGGAACGTCAACCGTGGTCTTTACGACTGGTGGCTTGCAAAATTGAGGGACGGTAGCGAGGTGACGGTTCATCACCGCTACTGGTGTGTGCTGACATTGGTGGTGTATGCTGTCAAGTGCGGCATACCGCGAGAGGAGGTTCTGGCCGATGCCCTTGCCTTGGTTCCGGCTTTTGACCGCAAGACAGAGACGGTTGATAACCCGTTCTCGGAGGACGATGTGAAGGACGCTATGAGGGCTTACGACGAGCAGTATTGCAAGTGGCCGTTAAGGGTTATAGAGACAACAACAGGAATCCGTATCGAGAGAAATAAGAGGAATGGAAGAGATCGAGAGGCTCATATAAAACTTATGAATTTTGTAAGAGATAGCATTACCCATACAGATGAAAATTGGCGTAAAGGTAATGGTAGAAAATCGGAAGAGGCGAATGTTAGAGAATGGCAGCAACAGCATCCCGGTTGTAAGAACAAGTCTTTGTGCGCCCGTGAGACCGGTCTGACAAGGCCGACAGTCCACCGCTGGTGGGACGAATCAAAGGCTGTGTCTTCAGACAATGAAGAATGACAGGATAATGTTTGTATTTCGCCAAACAAATCCCGGTGTACCGGTGTTATAGGAGCAGTGCCATCGCTTGCGCGAAAGAGCAAATTTAAAAAATTTGCCATAGCTTAATAGGGCAAATATAGGTCACGCACACGGCAGTGCACTCCGGTGGCGTACGACTATATTTAGCCCTATTAAGCTATGGCAAATTTTTTTAAATTTGCTCTTTCGCGCAAGCGATGGCACTGCTCCTATAACACCGGTACACCGGATTTGTTTGGCGAAATACAAACATTATCCTGTCATTCTTCATTGTCTGAAGACACAGCCTTTGATTCGTCCCACCAGCGGTGGACTGTCGGCCTTGTCAGACCGGTCTCACGGGCGCACAAAGACTTGTTCTTACAACCGGGATGCTGTTGCTGCCATTCTCTAACATTCGCCTCTTCCGATTTTCTACCATTACCTTTACGCCAATTTTCATCTGTATGGGTAATGCTATCTCTTACAAAATTCATAAGTTTTATATGAGCCTCTCGATCTCTTCCATTCCTCTTATTTCTCTCGATACGGATTCCTGTTGTTGTCTCTATAACCCTTAACGGCCACTTGCAATACTGCTCGTCGTAAGCCCTCATAGCGTCCTTCACATCGTCCTCCGAGAACGGGTTATCAACCGTCTCTGTCTTGCGGTCAAAAGCCGGAACCAAGGCAAGGGCATCGGCCAGAACCTCCTCTCGCGGTATGCCGCACTTGACAGCATACACCACCAATGTCAGCACACACCAGTAGCGGTGATGAACCGTCACCTCGCTACCGTCCCTCAATTTTGCAAGCCACCAGTCGTAAAGACCACGGTTGACGTTCCATTTTTTCCCGACACGGTTTCGACCTATGACACGTGAGGCGTACCACTCCGGCCAACGCTTCTTCGCCTCAACCAATGTCACCCTCGCAGGATTATGCGGATGCTTCTCATTGAGCTGCCCTATCTCCTCGTCAGAGAGCTTGTAGATGCCAAGGAAACTGTTCAACTCCTCCAAAGTATGCAGCGGTGCCTTACGGTTCCAAAACGCCCTTATAGGCTTGCCGAACTTAGTCTTCGTACCCGGCAAACGGAATCCCTGAACGACACTCTGCACCTGCGGAGTGTCGAGCTTCGACACAAGCCACACAATCCTTGTCAGTCCAGCCTTCAGCTTGTTCAAGGCATTAAGGCGTGTCTCATACATCCCGACAGGACTCTCAAGCAGGTAATACACATGAACGCCATGCCCGAATTGACGATGATGTTGGCAACAGGATAAACCCCCGTGGTCATGCCCCTCAACAACGCCCTCACCTCATGTATACTCACACCGTCCAAATCTATGGCAAAGGCATAAAGATAACGGGCGTTCCTGTAAGAGTTCGTCCGCCCCACATATGTGACCGGAGACATAATCGCAAACTCACGGTTCTCCAAAAATCTCAACGTATCCTCATCATCCAGAAGCATCAGCCTGTGTCTCGCCTTACCGCCTTCCTTGTAGAATATAACCGGATTATATCTCCACATACGATAGCCGCTGTAATCTATCTGAGGAGAGGACAACTGAAGGGGGGCTTCGCCCTCACGAACCGTTCTCTTATTCCTCATCTTCTGACTGAGCCAAAGCCTATACTCCCGGCTCTGAATCTCCTCAAAAGGAACAACAACCTCCCCATTCCCCAAAGTCTTCCGCTCAAACACGGTATCGACAAACTCACCGACCTCCAACTCCGACAACTCGTAATGCTCGTTCTCCAACAAATATAAACTCTTCCCCTCAAACTCACGCTCAAGCTCCTCCACAGACACACGATTCAACTTAGCCTTCAGAGCATCCAAAGACCATATAAACTTATTGAACTGCTCGTCAGTCAACGAGTCAAAATCGAAACCGTCTATTCCCATAATCTGAAATTTTGAACAGTCAGGCGCTCGTTCCTCGCGCCATCACAGGGGGGCGTATATTATCAATGAATTTTTTTTACACTTTTGGCAAATTTAGCACTTCTTTTCGAATCCTCCAAATAAAAAAGAGAACGCCATTCCGTTCTCCTTTTTTTATTTGGTTTACATTATTACTAATAATATTTATGCTAAGTAATAATGTAAACTATATTACTTGTTTACCATTCCGTCTATTGCCATAAGGTCAACCGACGGATGGTCGGATTCCCATCGGCCGACATACTCTGTGAGTGCCGAGCCGACCACGTCCTTGTGCTTACGGTTCTCAATGGCGGCTATCAGCTTCAATTTCCGTATTATCCAGAATCCACAATGAAGGTGGCCCGGATCTCTCTGCTGTCCCCTGCCGGACTGGAGGCAGCATCCGGCACAGCCGAAGCGTCCGAGACCTCTGTCTCCTGTGTCGGAGATGGCTTCTTGACCTCTTCCATAAGACTGAATTTTCTCTTTGCCATATTTTCGTTGGTTACATTATTTCTATGAAACAAGTTTACTTTATTACTTACAAACTTGTTTACTTTATTACCCGGATATCCGTCCTATCACCTCGGAGGCAAGATCCATGTAGTCCCTGGCCCCGTTGCTCTTGCTGTCGTAGTCAAAGATGGAACAATGGGCTGCCGGAGCCTCGGCAAGGGCTATGCACTCCCGTATCTTGGTATTGAATACAGTTGCCCCGAACTTTGTCCGGATAGCCTCAATGACCTCGTTGTTGAGCTTACGGTTGTTGAAACGCTGTATGACCACACCGCTTATCCGCAAATCGGAATTTGCGTTCTGTATGACATCATTGAGCGTTTCCTCAAGCATCAGGATACCTCTCAGCGGGAGGGTCTCCCCGGTAAGGGGAAGGAAAACATCAGTGGCGGCGACAAGGGCGTTCAAGGTGAACAGTCCGAGGGACGGGGGACAGTCTATCATGATGAAGTCATAGCTGTCCTTAACAACGTCAAGCAATTTCTTCAGCAGTCTCTCACGTCCGATGCGAGCCTGCAGGTGAAGTTCTGCCGCTGCCAGCGCAAGCTCCGACGGGCAAAGGTCCAACCGTTCCGCAATCCGGACAACAGGGAGAGCAGACCCTTTCATCAGGCTGTCGTATATGGACTCCGTGACATCCTCCTCACGCATGAGGGATGTTGTAAGGTTCTGTTGGCTGTCCATGTCAACCAACAGAACCCGCTTGCCCTGCAAGGCAAGCGCGGCACCGAGGTTGACCGTGGTGGTGGTCTTGCCGACACCACCCTTGTGGTTGACTATTGCAATAATCTTAGCCATGTTTACAAGGTTATTTGTTTACTTTGAATATTTATTACTTGTAATTAAGTTTACTTGTTTACCCTGCAAAGGTAGCTATTTATTCCTGTCCACAAAATAAAAACGGTGGAATCAGCACAACGAGGGGATATTAGCAGTTGTCGGCTCTGCCGGCAAGATATTCCCTTAACGCCGCAATCACAATCTCCCTCTGCGTGGTGCGTTCTACGACCGCAAGCATCCGTACCTTCTGAACCAGCGAGTCAGGAAGTCTGAATGTCGCATATACCTCAGGCTCCCCACTGCCACTTCTCGGTCTTCCCGGCTTACGCCTGTTTTCAGTCTTATCCATATCCGGGGAGTCATTTTATTTCAGCGAACTCTTTCGGGAACCTTTCGGCGGCGTATGCCTCCAGACCTTGCGATACCTCACTGACAAGACCCACGCCCTCCTCTGTGCTCAGAATGGCCGTGTCGGGGACATAAAGAGAGGCGGTGTATCTTTGCATTGACCCGCCTTCCGTGAAACACAGCCCTATCCGGTAGCGACATCTGTTATCGTCACCGATGTGCCGTTCTTTTCAATCCTACATTCCATATTTTTATATTTTAATATTGTTATATTGTTGTAAAGGTAGCCATTTATTCCTGTCCGGCAAAATAAAACCGGATAAAAACAAGAAATACCCTTTTGTGTTGTGCCAGTTCGTTTCCGCAGACCTATCTTTGCACCGTAATTAAACAATATCCTATATGGAAAGATATAACAGAAACAGAATTTATGTAAGCGAGGATGAGCAGGAGAAGGTTCGTGAGACCCGGATATTGCTCGGCGGGGCCGGCATCGGCAGCATCATTGCCGAGTGCGCCCTGCGCTTCGGCTTCGAGAATATTGTGATTGTGGACGGAGACAGGGTGGAGTTATCCAATCTCAACCGTCAGAACTATGTCAAGAGCGACATCGGTAAATCCAAGGCGGAATGCCTCGCCAAGAGGCTGCTGAGGATAAACCCGAAGGCCAATATCCAATACCATGACACGTTCATCGACAAGGGCAATGTGAAGGAACTGCTCGAGGGGTTGACATAGCCATCAACGCCCTCGACTTCAAGAGCGACATCCCTTTTGTATTCGATGACCTTTGTTCCAAAAGAAGGATTCCTGTCCTGCATCCTTATAATTTCGGATGGGGTGCATTTCTCACTATCATCAAGCCCGGAGGATACCAGCTCACAGAGGTGTCTCCGTCCTATAAGGGATTTGAGGTCAAGATGGCGGATTTCGTGGCCCGGTACTGCACGTTCTGGAACATGCCGAACAGATGGCTCGACGATGTGATCGAGGCATACCGTAACGAGCCGGGGAACTGCCGCCGCCCCAGCTTTCCGTCGCTTCGTGGATTGTTGCCGGAGAATGCGTAAACGCCATGTTCGACATCTTAACCGGGAAAGAGGTGAAGTATTTCCCCAAGTTCTATTTCTCGTCGCTGCGCTGCGATCCGGCGTAAACAGGTCAGATCAACTGATGGTTCTGGGCGTAGGCCACGGCCTCCGCTATATTCCTTACATCCAATTTCTGAAATATACTGCGCTTGCAGGCCTTGACGGTATCGACCGACTTGCATATATTGTCGGCGATATCGTTCATCGTATATCCCTGTGTCGATAGTGAAAGTACCTCACGCTCGTTGTCCGTAAGCGTTATCTCCTTGCACTTCTCCCACCTGTGGTCATACAGGGAGTATTGGTAGAAGATGCCGGAACCGGGCTTCTTCATGATGACATTCCCCGGCTCGTTGCCTGCCGCAAGGGAGATTGTGCATATCGCCAGCCATATCCTGCCGTCCTTTGTCAGAATGAGCGGCGTCAGCTTATGGTTGACCAGGCGTTTTCGCTTTCCTCTCATTATGCAATGATTCGGTAAAAATTACCGAAGTAGTTGAAACTTAAGTTAATATGTCGAATTGTCAAATACAAATGAATCGCCAAAGCGTTCATTATAAAACACTTATACCATGAACGTATTGGCGATTCTCAAAGACTTCACCTTTCGGTGTAAGTCGGTATTTGAAAATACTACAACCAAGATGAGCAAAAGGTTCCTCAACTGGCTGATTTTAACAATACGCACTGTAGCGTTGATTCCGGGCAAAGTCAATTTTACCCGGCTGTCGCGCTATGGCGGTCGTACAGCCAAGACCTTTGCCTCCAATTTCAAGACATCCGTAGACTGGATGAAAGTCAACATAGGTATGGCGCAGGATTGTTTTGGACCGGCCGATGACATGGCAGTGGCAATCGATCCGTCGTTCATTTCAAAAGCAGGCAGACTGACGTATGGCATAGGCCGTTTCTGGTCTGGGGTGGCACAACGTGTCAAACGCGGTCTGGAGATAATGGCGATTGGGGCAATAAGTCTGAGTAAACATACATGCGTGATGCTCGGTGCTGTCCAGTCACCGAACTTCAGGACTCTTGAATCTGAGAAACAAATGTCAATGCTTGACTGGTATGTGGCACTTGTCAGGTCAAAGGCGACAGAGCTGCTCTCACTGACGGATATTCTGGTTGCCGATGCCTTTTTCTCCAAATATGAGTTTGTAAATGAAGTGATTGGCATGGGATTCCGATTTGTCGGGAGATTACGTGCCAACTCATATCTGAGGTATCTGGCCATGCCGGATTCCTCCGCCCCGCGAAGACGCGGCAGAAAGAAAAAGTATGGAGAGAAAGTGGATTTCTCCAACCTTGACATGTCCGTGTTCACTTCATTCATATATGAGGATTCCAAAGGAAACAAAACCCGATGTCACACGGCGGTCGTACATTCGAGGGCATTGAGACGCGACATCCGTATCGTGGTCTGTCCGGTTGAAAACGCAGAGCCTCTTCTTTACTTCTCTACCGACACCAACATGAGGCCTGAAAAGATCATCGGTTTCTACCGCACCCGCTTTCAGATTGAGTTCGGCATACGCGATGCCAAACAGTTTACAGGACTCCAGTCGCAACAGACACGCGACAAAGACCGGCTTGACTTCGCATTCAATCTTTCCTTCACTGCACTCAATGTCTGCAAGGAGGTCATAAGGAAAGATTATCCGGATCTTTCGTTAGCACAGTTCAAACGGCTTATGTTTGAATCTTATCTCGCCTCAACAATTATTTCGACTTGCGGAAAATCTCCGCATCTCAAAATAATTCAGAAAATAAATCATCGGTTGGCTCAGTTAGCGGCTTAGCCTAGGCTGAACAACCTCAAATTTTACCGAATCATTGAACTTTAAATTCCATATTTTGTTTTTTTTTAGTTGAACAGTTTTACTCATAAAGCTATGAAAAAGAAAACACAACCCTATCCAGCTTCATCTCAACGCTGGATGCTGAGATCCTCAAAGAGGACGAAGCCATCCTTCTCACAGGAGGATTTGCATCTGCTACGACCACCGTAGATGCAAAATCGAACTACGGATGCAACACAGACAACTGCCCGTGTCCCATTACTAACAACTGCAAGAGTGATGATCTCATCTCTCACACTTGAGCAGCTAAAGAAAAATTTATCAGCAGATGATTTGATCATCTGCTGATAAATTAACGATTTTACACTTATCAACTATATTTATGAGTAAATTAAGCCTATACAATATCAGAGTTCCCATGTCTGAGAAGAGTGATTTACTATACAACTCTGTCTCCGACAAATTCATCGCAATTCGTCATGAAGTAGATTTGAGAGACATTTCTGTTATAACACCTACAATTTTTTCTCTTCTTCAAGAGAATGGCATGATTGTACCCTCGAATCTAAACGAGAGAGAAAAGGTTATTGAGATCTGGAACTCCAACACATTATCTTCTGATAGTTTCACTTTCATTATAAATCCAACACTTAGGTGCAATTTTAATTGTTGGTATTGCTACGAGAACCATCGTAATGCACCAATAATGAATAATGATATACTAGAAAGGACAAAGGCTCTTATTGGCCAGACAATAGAAAGAACCAATCTTATAAAATTGTCTTTCTTTGGAGGAGAACCTCTTCTTGAATTTTCTCGTATAGTAAAACCATTAATGAATATACTGAAAATGCCGTCTTCCAAAGTAAACAAAGATATTCAAATATCTTTTACAACAAATGGGTTCTTACTCACACCTTCAATGATAGATTTTCTTTCACAGCATTATGTGAAATTCATGCAAATAACATTGGATGGTGGTAAACAAACCCATAACAAAACTCGGATATCAAAAAGGAAAGACTCTTTTGACACCATTACATCTAACATAGAATCTTTGCTTAATAAAGGTATCTCTGTAACATTAAGAATAAACGTAACTCCAGCAAATATAAGCGAATGCAAGGATATTACCTCTTGGATCAAGGGCTTTCAGATGATTGCAAGAAATTTCTATCAGTTAACATACAACAGGTTTGGCAAACATCTGAAGAAGCTGACATAACGGGTCAAATGGACATCCTTATGGATTCAATTTGCGCTTTAGGAGTATATGCTTATCCAGCAATCCT